>ERZ773031.101-NODE-101-length-47111-cov-6.463129_pt1 | contig 47111 bp, 47 predicted proteins | sample MGYA00511666_ERZ773031 | MGnify/ENA primary metagenome ERZ773031 (study PRJEB29015, sample SAMEA2738135) | human oral metagenome | biome: human oral; feature: human-associated habitat; material: saliva | place: China | collected 2250 ...
AATCGCTTGTGTTTGTAAAATATCACGCAATATAACGCTATTTTTAGCAAATTTAGATAAGCTAGAATTGATAGATTTTTTCCATTTTTCAATCAAAAATTCACTTAAAGAAGTTCTTTAAAGAATATCGATAAAATCGTTAAATATTCATTGAAAAATCATTGAAAGAAAGGAAAAGAATGTTAATAGATAAACAAATAAACTTATATATAGATTGGTGCAAATTAGATGCAGGATTTACCCCTGCTACAATCGAAACAAAGCGTTATAATTTACTTAAATTCAAGCAACAAACAGAAATAACTGACATCTCTGAGTTTAACGCCCAAAAGTTCACAGCGTGGAAAATGGCAATGTTAAGCGGTGAATTTAGCGTAAAATATACTCCGCAAACTTGCAATAATAGAATTAAAACAGTTATTACCTTTGTGAAATGGTGTAAAGATATGGGGATCAAAACTAGTATTAAAACACCATTAATGACAACCTTTAGATCACCTGAAGATGTGCGAGATTATACTTATTATTCTAAAAATCAAGTATTAGAAGTTGCCAAAAACGCAAATCTCGAACATCGAACAATGATTTTATTATTATTTGATTCAGGATTAAGAATTAATGAATTTAGAAATATTCGTGTTGGCGATATAGATTTTTTCAATAAACGTATTCTAGTGTTAGGTAAAGGCCGTAAAATGGCGTACGTCTATTTCACGACAGGGACTGGTATAGAATTATTAAATTATATTGATGAGCGAGAATTACTCAAATCAGATTATTTATGGCGAAGTGAAAGAAATCAAGGGTTGCCCTACACTAAAAAATCATTAAGAAAGAAATTAAAAAGAGAATTTAAGAAATTTGGCTATGATAATTTTCACCCACACCAGCTCCGGCACTCTTTCGCGACTGACCTGATAAATAATGGCGCATCCCTACAAGAAGTTCAACATCTGCTCCGTCACGCCTCAATTAATACAACTGAAATATACGTTCATAATTTGCAAAATTCCCTTGGTGACATCTATAAAAGGCTAAAATGTGAAAAATTCTTATGATTAACTATTGACTTTTTAAAAGCCTTGTGCTATAATGAACACATAAGGTTGAGGAAAAACAACTCACCTAGAAATTATTTTAAAACTTTATGCGAATCGTACGATTTGTATAAAGCACAAGGTTCTCGTCCTTGCAATCGGGGTTCGATTCCCCGTGAGGTCACCAATTTTTTGAGATATTTAGTCTGTTTCGGTAACGAGCAGACTTTTAAAATAGCCTTACGGAACTGTATTCTGTAAGGCTATTTTTTATATATTTAGAAAAATTTTATCACAGCAAGTAATGAGTTCACGTAAGATTTCGTCATATTTCTCATAAACTCGGAATCCTGCTGCATAGGCGTGTCCACCTCCACCAAAATAACCTGCAATATCCGCAGCGATTGGTGAATTTGTCCGAACTTTTCCGGTGAGTTTTCCATCCGGGTAGGTTTTTATTGCTACACAAGCTTCTACACCCTCAACCATTCGCATCTCATCGATAACTAAAACGCTAGGGTTATATTTATCAGAATACTCTTTAATTTCTTCCCAAGGGATATGTACTACTGCTAATTTTCCATCAAAAAAGTATTCAATTCGCTGAATTAATCGTCCTTTGTATTCTAGAATTTCAGGAGCTTTTTTAGATAATTCGCGACGTGATTCTTCTAGTTTAGCAGAACTTGCGCCGAGTTTTGTTAGTTCTCCAGCAACCTCAAAAGTTCGAGCTGAAGTGTTACTTGTTGAAAGTCCTAGGGTGTCGCTGAAAATTGCACCTAAAATATCTTGTGCGGCAGTTTGGTTTATTTTCCAATTAAGAGCGTTTGCGATTTCAAAAATAACCTCTCCAGCTGAGCTTGCCTCCTCTAGAACCAGTTCGTGTTCGAATGTTATATCGGGTGTTGCATCAGTATGGTGATCAATCACTAAAACCGGAGTTTTTTCGAGTAGATTTTTATAAAGAGGGTCATCGACTATTTTTGAAAGCAATGTATTGCTTGTAGTGTCGACAATTATGAAAAGATCAAATTTTTCATAAATTGAACTTTCTATTCTATCCCAACCGCTAAAATATCGTAAATATTTTGGAATATCTACAGGACAGAAAAGTTTAACATTTTTTCCGAGGTCGCTCAAAATTTCTTCTAAAGCTAAAGCTGAACCTAAACTATCACCGTCTGGGTTTTCGGCTTGAATTACGCAAATTTTTTGTGAATTAACTATTAATTTCCTTGCGTTTTCGAATTTCACTAAATCTCCTTTCTTCCTTCGAGTGCATGACTTAAGGTTATCTGATCGGCATATTCCAAATCGACACCAACAGGCAAGCCGCGAGCGAGACGTGAGATTATTAGATTTTCGAATCCTTTTTCACGCAAATAATTTTGAATGTAGAGCGCAGTGCTTTCACCTTCAACGCTTGCATTTGTAGCGATAATAATTTCCTCAACATTATCGTTTGAAATTCTTTCCGCGAGTTCGTGAATATGCAGCTGATCGGGCGTGATTCCATTAATAGGTGAAATCACACCGCCTAAAACATGATATGTTCCATTAAAATGTTTGGTTTTTTCGAGCGCAATAATATCAAGAGGTTCCTCAACAACAGCCACAAGTTTTTTATTACGAGCTTCATCGGTATATAACGAAGAGAATTCTTCATCCTTTGAAATTAAAGCAAAAGTTTTTGGGCAAGTTTTTACATTTTTATGTAACCCTAAAAGACTCTCGGCAATTTTTTCGCTTACTAGGGCGTTGTTTTTCAACAAATAATAAGCGTACCGTTCGGCAGTGCGCGATCCAACGCCAGGAAGTTTTTCGAGATTTTCAATTGTTTCAATTAGAGCTTTCGGTAAAACTTGCGACATTTTTCCCTTTCGAAGAAAATTAAAGTCCTAGATTTCCTAGCCCACCCATCAAAGGTTGCATTTTTTCGGCTGCTGCTTTTTGTGCTTCTTCGAGACCGTCACGAATTGCAATTTGAATCCAATACTCAAGCTCTTCGATATCATCAAAATCGATTAATTCAGGGTCTAATTTTACACTTTTAACTTTTAATTCCCCTGTAAATTGAATTACGACTGCGCCCTCCCCAGCTTCAACTTCAATAATCTCTTTTTTAAGTTCTTTTTGTGCTTTTTGAAGTTCGCGCACCATTTTCATTTGGTCTTTAATTCCTGCCATAAAATCTCCTTTAAAATAAAACTTAATACTCTTTTAATTCTATCAAAAAAACGGTTTAAAATCAACTACGCGTTAAAACATAAAAACGATCAGAATTATCTTTACGGTTTGAAACCAAAATCTTTTTTACGTGGTATTTATCTGAAATGTTTGTAGTTTTATAGGCTTCTTTCGAAACTACGATTTCGTTATCTTCGGCCGTATCTTTAACTTTAGCTTTACCCTGCCTCTCAAGAACTTTATAAAAATCTTCTTCATTTTTCGAGACTACCAAAATTCGGTTTGAATCAGTTTTTGTTAGAAGGATGTCTAGATCCTGGTTGAAAGCTGAAAGGATTTGTGGTGAATATTGGTAACTCAAAGCGAAAACCGAGAGGTTTGTGATTAATAGGTTAAAGACAAAAATTGAAGTTGGAATCAAACCAAAGAAACGTGCATAAGGGTTCTTTGGGAATAGTGCATACCAAGTATCGATTAATCCCTGAAGTCCAGTAATCGTTAAGATTAATATAGGGGTAAATAAAATAGTAATAGTTGCGGTATTTGTTAAGCAAACAAAGGCTAGGATTATTGTCCATATACTAATTAGATAGCTTCTTGCAGAGTGTCGAGCTGTCAATGCAAAATAGAGTCCAATTAGGATTAAGATTGCTGTTGCTGGATTTACTACTGGAGAAAGCATTCCGTTGCTAATTGGGTTTGAAAATCCAATTAGGGATAGGCCAAGATTTTTAATGTTTTCAAAAAAATCTAGCTTATTAGGTATTCCAAAGATGATCTTTAGTATCGAAAGATCTTTAAGGATTGAAAATAGTAGCGGTGTTGTAATTATTAAGAAAAGTGAAACACCTAAAATCTTCTGCGATTTCGGTGTTCTTTTTATTGTAAAACGTAGGTGCGGATGTGTTAAAACCGTAATTAAAAACGCTAAAACAATATAAGAACTTAGAGGTGTATAAAAACTCAAACCCAAAATCGTAATCAGAATAAAAATTTGGCGCTTTTTTGGGGTTTCTAGGAATTTCATCCCACTCCATATGAGTAAAATTGGGTAAAAAATATAAAGTATCTCGCTTGTACCATTCTGGGCAATAAAGAAAAATTGGCTGGATGTAATTGCGATAATCGAAGCTAGGATTGATGCACGTTTCGAAAACCACATTCCTGAAATTTTAGTTATGAAGACAAGTGAAAGTAGCGAAATTATAATTGATGGTAATTTGATCGAAAAATTACTTAAGCCAAAAATATCGATACTGATTTTTTGTAGGAGACGATACGGCAAGTCTATAATATTTTTTGAAAAAATATTTGAGAAATCTAAATTTACTGCACTTTTTGTGTTTTCAATTTCACCTGCAGTTAAGCCGTTTGGTGTAATAAATAAAGTGTAAATAATTATAGCTAAATAGCCGAGAGATAAAATTCCGATTCCAATTTGGTAACGAAATTTATAAATCCAAAAATCACTAATTTTTAATTTTTTCATTCCCTTGATTATACCATATTTAATTTTATAAATCTACTTTAAGCTCCATTTTTCGCCACCATTATTTAATACTAACCCTTTGAGCTCAAGCATTGTGATTGCTTGATTAAATTCGCTAGCAGAAAGCTTCGTTTGTTTAATAATTGTGTCACTTGAAGTCGTACCGTTTTTTGAAAGAAATTCTAAAATTACATTCTCCTCACGGGTGTCGCCTTTGAAAAGTTGTGTTTGTTTTTCGAATCGGTCAGGGATTAGAAAATCAAGTAGATCTTCTACTGAAGTTAACGGGTTGGCGCCATTTTTAATCAACTGGTTACATCCCGCAGAGAGTGGTGATGTTATATTTCCTGGAACGGCAAATATTTCTTTACCTTGATCTAATGCATGGTTGGCGGTCGATAAGGTCCCGCTTCTGGATGCGGCCTCAATAATAACAACAGCATCTGCAAGACCGGATACTATTCGATTTCGTGCTAAAAACTGCCATGGTCTAGCTGGTGTATTGTTTGGATATTCGCTCAATATCGCTCCATTTGTTTGAAGGATTTTTTGGCCCAAGTCTTCATGGGAACGAGGGTAGATTTTATCAACACTATTCGCAAGAACAGCGATAGTTTTTCCTCCAGAGTTGATCGCAGCTCTATGGGCAATAGAGTCAATGCCTAGAGCTAAACCACTAACAACTACGATACCATTTTTTGCACACTCGCTTGCAATTTTTGTAGCAATTTCGCGTCCGTATGCGCTTGGTTTGCGTGTTCCGACAATTGCTACGGTTTTTACTCTTTTTCCAGGCAATTCACCTCGCATAAAAAGCTTTTTTGGAGGGTCTGGTATATGCGGTAGATCTCTTAAATAATCATAGTCTGAAAGGTTTATTTGAAATATTTCCATAAAATTATAAAATAGTGTTGACATAAAACATAATTTATGATAATATATTAAAGATTGATAAAATATTTTAAAAATTTGTCAATGAAACTTCTATCTATTCGTTATGGTGTGCAATATGTATCCGAATAATTCTTTACCCCTCCTTTTTTAAAATAAGAATCTTGATATTGCACATAATAACCTCTTTGACCGGCGAACCCTATGGTGAATTTTGGTGGGTTTTCAGCTTCGATTTTTTCGAGCCTTAGCGGGTGCGTCGAAGAGATAAAAAACCGTCTAAGCGATGCCCACCCGTGCTTAGGCGGTTTTTTATGTTGTAATATTAAAATAATTATGATTATTGTCAATGTGCTTAAGGTTAGTATTATTCTTGAATATTTTAACATAAGCGCTTAGTATTAGCAAGATTTATATAAATTAAAAATTGTGCGACCTCGCAATAGATTCGCACAATTTTTAACTAATATAAATCTCTCAAATTTTTTAGAATGAAGCTTCGACTGCAGCCCAAGTTGTGTCTGTATTATCCTCAGGAATGATAATAGTAACTTGGTCGCCAGCTTGAAGTCGGAAGTAGGTTACGCTTGCAAGCAAGACTTTATATTCATTTCCGCCAGCCTCTACAAAGAATGAACCATCATGGTTGATAAGAGTTCCGATAATTTGTTTTCGCGGAACAGGACCAATTTGTTTATAGATAAAACCACCATCTTCGTTAATTGTAAGTTTCAAAATATCGCCCTCCACAAGCTTTGATTTTGAAGCATAGTTTGCTGGAACGGGATAGTTTTTTCCATCTGGACCAATCATTGTTTGACCGTCAAAAACACCTTCTATAACTTTGCCCTGAGGACTTTCGATTATTGAAGTGCTTGGAGCTGTTACGGTATTGTCGTCACCACTAATGCTAATTAGCAGTTCTTTGGCTGCAGCAAGATTCGTTTCCGCTTCTTGAATCAAGCTTTTTAGCCGTTTTACTTGTTTTTCTGGTAATTCAGACATATTCCTCGCATTTTCCTTGTCTGTTTTCTTTTGATATTATCTTTTAGATTTTAGCATGAAACACTTAAAAAGTCAATATATTTTAGTAATTTTAAGCTTTTTTTAAGTTTTCCACAATTTTTAATCTGTTAGGCGTTGAATGATGTAATTTTTACAAAAACGTTTATGCTTATTGAGCTTAAAATATTCCTTGAATGTTAATTTTAAACATGATATAATTGGGGCTATGAAAAAGCATAAACTTAATAAAGGTTTTACAATTATCGAGGTTGTGCTCGTTCTTGCGGTCGCTGGGCTGATATTTTTAATGGTGTTTCTTGCCGTACCTGCTCTTGGGCGATCTCAACGAGACACGGCAAGGAAAAATGATGCCCGTAATCTTTTGGCGGCGGTTATTCAATTTAAGACTAATAATGGCGGTAGGGCCCCTTTTAATGGAAATAATGATGCTTGGACAAAACTTAAACCGTATTGGAACAGAAGCCAATACTTAAATGATCGTCCAAACGGCCATATCGACGATTTCGGCTCCTTTAATTCTACTACAACTCAAATTGTTACATATAGTAGACTTGGTAGTGATTGGCATAAGCCGGGCAGTTGGAATATTGTTCTTGGTACGGTTTGTGAAAAAAGCGATGGTGATGGGTATTATTTAAAATATGGCGGATCTGTTCCAGCTAAGGCTATTGCTGTATTAGTAGAGCTTGAGGGTGTTCACACTAATAGTGGTTGGGGATATTGTATAGATTCAGAAAGTAATTAAAAATAGAAGAATAATTATTCTTCTATTTTAGTATTTTTGCGGTTTAGTTGGTTTCTAAGGATATCTCGTGCCCAAAAAATAGTTTCGAGCTCTTCGCTATCATGCCATTCTTCCGTTCCAAAATCCAAATAATGCGCACTCGCCACTTCAACGTTATCGCTATAAATTGTCAGATGTTGATCACCTATCCCGAAATCACCTACATTAAAGTCTTGGCTTTCAATTTTATATCTTCCGTCGGAATATAATTCATAGGGTTGATCGTAGCCGCCACCATTATGCGCTAAATCTGGACTATAGCTTTCATTTAGCTGTCCTTCATCAATGAGAGCAAGATTTGATAAATCTAGATCATCTATTGCTCTTTTAACATTTTCCGGTGATGATTCTAATGCGAAATATTCGTTATAAGATGGTTGGTTTCGAAAACCTTTATTTGCATTAAATGCCCATTTGGCGTAAGCATTATCTAAAAGATATTGTTGAGTTTTTGATTTGTTTAAGTTTTTTTCCATAAGATTCCTTTAATGAGATTTTATAACCTTCGCCTAAAGTCATCTCAAACTCTAGGTTAACATAATAACATAATAACATAAAAAAGTCAATAGCGATAACATATTCTTTATAAAAAACAAAAATCGCCCATATTTTGAGCGATTTTCGAAAATCTTAAATTAGGTCGATTAGTTTTATATTAAAATTAAGCAAGCTCAACAGTTGCGCCAGCTTCTTCAAGTTTCTTTTTAGCTTCTTCAGCTTCATCTTTAGAAACTTTTTCTTTAACTGGTGCTGGAGCACCGTCAACGATAGCTTTAGCTTCACCAAGTCCAAGACCTGTGATTTCTTTAACTGCTTTAATAACAGCAACTTTTTGAGCACCAGCGTCTTTCAAAGTAACTGTAAATTCTGTTTTTTCGTCAGCAGCGTCAGCAGCACCGGCAGTAGCGGCAACAGCAACAGCAGCTGGCTCGATTCCGTATTCCTCTTTGAGGTGTTCTTTCAATTCGTTAGCTTCAAGAATAGTCAATTTTACCAATTCTTCAGCCAATTTTTTAATGTCAGCCATTTTCGACTCCTTTAAAAATTAAATAGTTAATATCTTAAAATAAATTAATTGGTTGCTTTTCGAAATTCCAAATCTTCGTTTGTAAGACCACCAGCAATCGCGTTGATTGGCGAAAGAAGTGTGTCCACGATTTGACCGATAAGTTGGTCTTTGCTTGGAAGTTCTGAAAGTGTTGTAACAGTTGCAGTATCCATTACGTCGCCATTGTCGGCAAAAGCACCAACAAGTTTAAGATCTGGGTGAGTTTTTGCAAATTTACCCAAAACTTGAGCGGCAGCAATTTCATCTTCGTTTGAGATTGCATAAACAAGTTGACCTTTTAGTGCAGAAGTGTCAGATTCTTTTAGGGCTTCAACTTCTTGCATCGCAACTCGCACTAGGCGGTTTTTTACAACTTTGATTTGAACGCCAGCTTCACGAGCTTCTTTTCGAAGTTCTTGAAGGTCGGCAACTGTCAAACCTTTGTATTCAGCAAAAGCTGTCATTTTTGCGTCTTTTAGAGCGGCGCTTAATTCAGCAACCAATTGGTTCTTTTTATCGCGTGATAATGCCATAAAAACTCCTTTTTTGGTTAGTATTTTTTCGACCTAATTGTTAAGATTCTGGCGTTTTGAAAGCCTCCCTTCAAAACTCGTTGGCAGATTAATAGAAAAAGTATTCTCCTCGGTAGCGGATTAAGCCTGGCTAACGCGAGGCGGCTACTGTCTCTGGCAACTTTTCATATTGTATCATAAAAAAAATAAAAAATCAATATAAAAACCCTCATTTTGAGGGTTTGGTTAAGGTGGTTATTTTATTCTGCAAATTGCAAGCGAATTAGCAATTAGGTCTACATCGTAAACCTGGCCAGCGCTTTGAAAGCGAAAATGGGTTCGCGTTTTACTGGGTTGGCAATATGTTTGGATATAATCCCAAACATAACTCGCGCGTTCTTTGGTAAAGCTCCCTGAAGGATTATCCTTTGTTAAATCCTGTAGCTGTCGTAAAGCAGCTCCGCTTATGTTGAAACTTGACATTTTTTCACCTCTTTTCTGAAAGTACTGCTCGAGACGAGCGTTCTGTTATTATACCATTTTTTTGCTAAAAAATCAAGATAAAACCCCGCAGGTGAGCGAGGCTAAGACTTGATGCGATTTTTGTAAATTCTGAGATTTTCGCCTGCTTGACAATAAATCTCATAAATATCTTCTTCGCATCTAATGGAATAATAATACGCCGCATCGTTCAAGTTGGATTTTTCAAAAATATCTAAAATTTCTACAAGTTTAATTGTTGTTTCACCAAAGATATTTGATCCTGCTACGAATTCGAACGATTCTTCCCCGTCTAGAAGGTCTTCAATTTTTTCGATAACCTCTTTTGCAGGTAATCCTTCAATTTTTACGGCTTTCGCTTGTTCGATTTTTGCCGAAAGCTGTTTTTCGCTTACGGCTTGATCGATTAATTTTACAAAAATGTTCATAACGAACCTCCATAAGCTTTTGTATTTCGGCGAACCGAGAAGCTTATTGATAAAATTTTATAATATTAGTCTTAAAACTGCAAGCTTGAGCGAAATAGCTATTTTTGGCTTGATTTGTTTTTTTTGATATTATGGTTTTGATATTTTTTAGAGAGGTTAATTTTATGGTTTATGCAGTTAGAGTGGATATGACGATCGAAGGATATACTTATGCTCATATCTGTAATAGTTTAGAGGATTCGAAAAGAGTAGCAAAAAAAATACAAGAACTTGTCCAAAAAGATTTTAAAAACTCAAGGGTTAAATATAGTAGCTCGCTTAGTTGTAGTGTTGTATATGAAGATTTAGAAGTATGCAATATAGATATTTTAATTCATAACAAAAAAGATGTTGAGCTTCACGTATCTAAATTTGTCAATGGTGAATATAAAGAAACTCGAAGATTTTCAACCAGAGAAAATGCTGCAAATTTTGTTCATCGTGTTTTAGATTCTGATGGTTTTGAGGCTAGTGCTGATGAAGATATTAGCGGAATATGGAGTTATCGCAACGAGTCTAATGATGAGATTGAATATACTGTGTATTTAGCTATCTATAGAACAATAAATAAAGCTAAGAAAAATGATTATTTTGAAGTTTTAGGCGTAAAGCCTGATGCCACTGACGAAATGGTTAAAAAAGCGTATCGTCAAAAAATAAAAAAACATCACCCTGATACGGGTGGAAATATGCAGGATTTTTTAAAAATTCAAGAAGCGTATGAGAATATTATAAATGGATTCAGTAAAGGAAATGAAGAGTATAGCAGAGAGCTATCCGAACGCTATAATTGTATTAGTTTTGATTTGGGGCAAAATAAATCTTTAGGATTTGGAGATATACTTACTGCGGGCTTAGAAGGGTTTATTGGTTGTTTTTGTTTACTTTTGCTTATATGTCTTTTTAAGGGAATGTCTTTTGAAAGAATAATAGTTGGAGTATTTTTTTATTCTATAATCATCTCTGTGATAAGTACTATTTATGAAATCATTCGTGTGTATATAAGAAACGTGACAAAAGGTAAAGCCATTAAAAAATAAAAAAGCCGCATTTAGCGACTTTAGCCATTAGGGTTTATTACCTCTATAGAAGAATGGCGGGGTTTCGAGATCATCTTTGCTTTGAAGCAGGTTTTTACCGAGAGAATCCCGTGGTACTTCGAGAGTTTCTTCAATTCTTGGTGAAATTTTATTTCCCATTATTGCCCTCTGTACTTTGAAATTTTTATCAACCCACAAACAGATTTGAGCAACCTCTTTTCTTGAAATAAATCGATTTGGAGATTTACCCTCAAGATAAACAATCTCTGCAGAACCTCGAACCTCAACCTTCTCCTTGTTTATATCATATGCTGAATCTGGTTTTATATATATAACCTTATTTCCGCCTGATTCGAATCTTAATTCTGAATTTCTTTGAATTGCCTGAAGAAGTGCTTCCTGTAAGAAAAATTGTTGATTCATTTTTGAACCCTCCTGAAAAGTTCTAAGCAAAAGCTTGAATAACTAAATTATAACAGAAAAATAACAGAATGTCAATGTAACATTTTTTAAAAAACCTTGAAGTTTGAAAGTTTTTTTGATATAATTGAACGGTATTGGGATGTCGCCAAGTGGTAAGGCAGCGGGTTCTGGTCCCGCCATTCGGGGGTTCGAATCCCTCCATCCCAGCCAAGATGAAATGTTTATTGTAGACACTTTGTCTTGGCTTTTTAAATTATATAGAAAAAGACAAGATAAAGAGAGTGCATTGTTGTGGCGACGATACACTCTTTTTGTTGTTCCAACTGAGGCGATTTCGTATAGATCACCTCTGAGGACTAGCAAAACCTTTAAAATGTGAAACTTAACAACCTGGCATTATTTAATAGAAGTCTTCCCTTTCGAAAGCGAGCTAATCAGTAATAATATAAGGCCTTAGCAATTAGATCAGGAAACTTTAAATTACAACCTTTAATGAGCGATTCGAGCTGAAGATTAGAGTCCACTCCCGACTCTTCGGCTTCTTCATCAAAATCTTTAGCATAAGCTTCTAATATCTCAGCACCAGATAGAGTATCTGCGACTCTTTTAATTTCATTTATTCTTTCTCCACTTTCTTGAATTTCTTCTTTAAAATCTCTAATTTTTTGCGAAAATTCACTGATAATTTGCTTTGATTCTGCTCTATATATAGCGTAGTTAATATAGATTGTATTTAATGCATTCTGGTGATTACCCGCACTGGATATATAGTAGTTAAAGTTATCCTGAAGATAATTTAATTAATTCAAAGCTTCTGTATTTGATAGAGTCTGAAGAAACTCTCCATCATCTAAAGCGTCTGCTATATCATATATAATATTGCTTCTTTGAGTCTGTTGATTGATTTTTGCGTAATCTCTAATTGATTGAGATAATTCTTTGAACATATCTAAAATATAGTATAAAATGAACTAAATGTAAAATTATTTATAGTAAGAATAAAGTTATTTCAAAGATAGGGTAATTTTAGTGAGAGGTTCTTTATTTTTCTATTTCGAAAATCTTAAATCGTGATTTTGTGCCAGTTTTTAGGGAGACTCGGCTTTTCGAAACGTCAAATTCTTTCGCTAAAAGTTTAATTATCGCCAAATTTGCTTTGCCCTCGATTGCTGGCTCACGAACGAAAATCTCAAAAAATTCACCGGTCTCATCTTGCGACTTTTGAATGAGGTTTCCTTTTTTCGAATTTGGTTTAATCTTGCAACGAATCTTCATCTCTTTGTATTTTAAAATCCTTTGCGCGTTCTTCGCCATAATATTCATTTAAAAATTGGCGCTTATAGTCAAAAAACGTACCATTTTCAAGGCTTTCACGAATCTTATCAACAGTATTAATTACGAAAAATTCATTATGAATTGAGGCAAGCGTGCTGGCAAGAATTTCATCTGCGCGGAAAAGATGGTTTATATAAGCTTTTGTGAAATTTTGGCAAGTATAGCACTCACATCGTGGATCAATTGGCGTAAAATCTTCTTTAAATTTAGCATTTTTAATATTAATTCGCCCAGAATAAGTGAAAATTGCACCATTTCGTGCTTGGCGAGTTGGCGCTACACAATCGAAAGTGTCGATACCAAATTCTACACCCAAAAAGAGATCGGCGGGTTGTGCACCCATTCCTAACAGATGCCGTGGTTTTTCTTCAGGCAAGGTTGTGTTTACCCAAGTTAGAACTTCGGGAATTTCTTCGGGTTGAAAAATTCCGCCAATTCCAAAGCCGTCAAAATCTCTCGAGCCCAAAAAACTTGCGCTTTCCTTTCGAAAATCTTCTTCTCGAGCACCTTGAACAACTGCAAACAATGCTTGCAAATTTTCGCCTTTTTCGAAGTGTTCAGCATTTAATTCGTTATGGCGTTTTAAGCATTTTTCAGCCCAAAAATGAGTTTTATCGAGCGCAGATTTAATTTGTTTTCGGCCTGCAAGTGGCGAGATTAATTCGTCGAAAGCCATGTGAATATCCGCACCGATTTTGTGCTGGAGTTCCATAGAAATTTCGGGTGACATAAAAATTCTCTCACCTGAAATATGTGATTTGAACCAAACTCCATCTTCACTAACTTTTGCGAGTTGGTTTGAATTGTTTTTTGCAAGCGAAGAATCGCCTTTCGAAATATGCGAAGTGGCGTCAATCCCCTTTTTATAAGCCATTCCAAGTGAAAAAACTTGAAAACCGCCTGAGTCGGTAAAAGTCGGCGCGTTCCAATTCATGAACTTATGGATTCCGCCAGCCTTTTGAAGGATATCTGCACCAGGTCGAAGCATTAAGTGATAAGTGTTGGCAAGAACAGCTTGAGCGCCAGTTGAAAGAATTTGCTCAGGTGTCATTGCTTTTACGGTTGCATTTGTTCCGCCGGCAATATAGGCGGGAGTTTTAATTTCTCCGTGCGGTGTTTTAATCACGCCGGTACGGGCTAATGTTCCGTTTAAGCGGGTTTTAATTTCGAAGTTTAAAGCTTTTTTCATCTGTAAAATTATACCATATAGTTATTTTTTTTACAATTTAAAAACCGCCCCGAAGAGCGATTTTTATAATATATTATTCGGCAATTTCAACACCCATTGAGCGTGCTGTTCCGGCGATAGTTTTCATAGCGCCTTCGATTGAAACTGCATTTAGGTGATCCATTTTAGCTTCAGCAATTTCTTGCAATTGAGCTTTTGTAATTTTACCAACTTTGTCAGTTTTTGAATTTCCTGCACCTTTTTGGATTCCTGCTCGTTCACGAATCATGTCGTCAACCGGTTGACCAAGTGATTTCCAAGTGAATGTTCGGTCTTCAAAAACTTGAAGGTGAACAATTACATCTTTACCCATCATGTCTTTAGTTGCTTCGTTGAATGGGTTGATGAAATCCATCATATTTAGGCCCCATTGACCAAGTGTTGAACCAACTGGAGGACCTGCTGTTGCACGGCCAGCTGGGATTCGAAGTTTCAAATTTCCAATAACTTTCTTTGCCATATTTTCCCTTTAAATAATTTTTTTACTTGATAATTCAAGTGCGTAACATATTAATATTACCATAAAATTTTTAAAATTTCAATAGTTATTTTAAATATAACCTATTGACTTATTTTTAAAAATGTTGTATTATAATATATGCGATTAATTCGCACGGTCTTTCGTTTTTCGAAAGAGCACATTAAAAATTTGGAGGTAAAAGAATGCTAAAATTCACAAAAAACTTTAATTTAAACGGGGTGGAATATTGGCGTGAGTACAACAGCGTATTTCCAAGTGAAAATATTCTTTTTGTGCCAATTGATGCGATTGGACTAAACACGCAACTAGGTAGTCTACCAAGACACCTTTTCCGAAACTTGGGACTAAAGATCTTAAAGATTTCCTGGAAAGATAGCGCTAAAACATTGAGAGTTGAAAATGTTGAAGAAACCATGCCAGTGCAAGGTTGCAAACGTGTATCGATTGCGCAAGGTTTAGATGAATTCACTGCTCAATCTGCAATCGAACGTGCTATTGCAAATTTATTTTTCACGATCGCGGAAGATCCTAGTGGTGATTTTTTCCATTCTAGTGGTGAATTTTTCCATAAAGTGAAAATGAATAAAGACTTTTCCATTTCCGAGAACGATTCAGACATTGCACGCAATGTAGTAGAGATTGTGCGCGGTCGCGAACATTCTTCTGTAAAAAATACAGACCTAATTAAAGTATGACCTCCATCTTCCCCGGTTTCGCGCCGGGGTTTTAATTTGAAATGAAATTATTTTTTTGTTATAATAGATATTTGTTAAACATAAGAAGAAAGGAAAAAATGAGTATATCTAAAAGAAATGCTTTTTTAGTTACTAGTATGGCTCTAGGTCTATCTGTGACGTCTACTCCTTTGGTTCATGCTGAAACAGCAGCTCAGTATGCAAACAAATATGGAGCAAACACTAACTATTCTCGATATGAGAGCGTTGATGGGGTTTTGAATAACGCAGAAATTATAAGTAGTCGAAAATTCGATGATCTTGCAAATGAAGCTTCTGACAACTCTTATGTTAATGTTAAACCCGGTGGAAGTGTAACTTTTACCGCTAAATCTGGAGCTGATGCTTTAAGCTTAAGGTTTTCGATTCCTGATGGAAAAATGGGAAAAGCTACAGCTTTAATCAATAATGATGATAAAAAAGCCAAGACTTTTGATCTTGATTCAAAATATGGTTGGCAATATATCGATGGAGATGTTGCATATAATGAAAATGCAAACAATCGTCATGCGCGATTTGGTTTTGATGAAGTTCATGGTTTCTTTGGTAATCATGTAAATAAGGATGATAAAATTACTATTAAGAATGATAGTAATGAAAATCTTGGTTTAGATTTTATTGAACTAGAAAATGTTGAAGCGCCTAGAAAACAGCCTGAAAATAGCATTTCTCTAGAAAAATACAAGATAAAACCTGGTGATGATATTACTGAAAAGCTAAAAAGCGCTATCGTTGACGCTAAAAAGCAAAAAAAGGCGCTTTATATTCCTGAAGGATATTACAATATTAGCGAGAAAATCGGTATAGAAGCACCAGAAGGACTAGAAATTACTGGAGCTGGAATTTGGTATACGCAACTACACTTTACAAGTTCTGCTAAAGGTGGTGGTGGTTTTGATGCGGGAAACAATTCAAACAATCTTAATATCAACAATTTCTACCTTTCATCTGAATTAATTTCTCGTCGTGATGATACACTAGACAAAGCTCAATATAAAGCTTTTGCTGGAAACTTTGGAGGAAATTCGAAACTTTCAAATCTATGGATTGAACACTTTGAATGTGGTGCTTGGATTGGTGATTACGAAGATAGTAAAACAATGAAATACACCAAAAACCTTGTCATTGAAAACAACCGTATTCGAAACAATCTTGCAGATGGTGTTAACTTAGTTCAAGGAACAAAAAACAGTATTGTTCGAAACAATAATTTTAGAGGAAACGGTGACGATTCTGTAGCTTCTTGGGCAACAAAAGATAATGATTCTGAAAATACAGAAAACAACACTTTTGAACATAACACTATTGAGCTTGGTTGGCGAGCTGGTGGAATTGGTATTTTTGGTGGAAATGGCCACAAAATTCTAAACAATCACATCAAAGATAATCGCGGCGGCGCTGGAATTCGAGTTTCAACAGTGTTTGCGGGTTACGGCTTTAAAGATAATACCCTAGGAACACTAATTAAAGACAACTGGATTGAAAATTCTGGAACATCGAACGATTTCTATGGCAACCCACGAGGTAGTCTAGACTTCGAAAAGAAATACGGTGATCTTTCGAATATTAAGGTTGAAAATACAACGCTCGTAAATCAAGCTATGCAAGATATGAGTAAAAATTTCGATCTTGATGGTAAGGTTGATATCTCAAATACTATTCACAAGAATCCAGATGAGAATAACCGAAATATTATCTTTAATATTAACCAAGTTACAAATGGAAGTATTTCAGTAAACGAAGACTTCAGTTTGTATTACTACAATGGTGAAACGACGGATAATGGAATTTCAACTCGTTTATGGCTGCCAAAATCTGCGAATATCAATATTACTCCAGAGATGACACACTCATATAACAATGATAAAAAGAAAGTTTATAACTTTGTTAACGGTGATATTCCAAGTTTCCTTCCCGAATCAACTAATTTCTTGAAAGACTATAATTATTTGGGCGAGCAAGAATATAAAGGAAACGTGATTCGTTTTTGGCAAGCTAAATAAAAGCCAAAATAAAAAAGACAGTTCGAATGGGCTGTCTTTTTGTATTCGCCTATTCTCCGCTAAAATAGACTTAAAGTGTGTTGACTCAGTATTGAGGGCATGATATACTTAAATAGTTGTTCTTTTTTAGAACAGCATAGTTCTTTATACTATACTTATTGCACAGAAAATTCGATAAGATAAAAAAACACTCTAAATACTGCAATATTTAGAGTGTCGGCTCGTAATAAGTGTAATGAAAAATTCTTTTTTGATTAACGATGCTTCCTTTGATTTCGAGCATCGTTTTTTCTTTTTGTCTTATTTTTTGGCTTTTGCTTTCAATATTTTTTATAAAAAATAAATAACAAAAAGCGAGTCAGATAAACTGGCTCGCTAAATATTAAACGAAATAACTAAACTGTTGTGCGTTAGGTTGGTCAACAACCATCTTTTTTATTTGATAGAGATTAGATTTTTTCGATTTGAAGAATATCAAGTTCAACTGGTGTTTCGCGACCAAACATTGAAACCATCACTTTAATCTTACCTTTTACGGCATCAATTTCAGAAACTGCACCTTCGAAACCTTTGAAAGGTCCGTCAATAATGTTAACGATTTCACCCTCAGAGAAGTTAATATCAAACATTGGCTCTTCAGCGCCCATTCGGCGGCGAATTTCGCGCATTTCTTTTTCTGAAACTGGTGTTGGTGAATCCGAGCCGATAAATCCAGTCACACCTGGCGTATTTCGAACTACAAACCAAGTTTCTTCGGTAAGTTTCATTTCAACCAAAACGTAGCTTTGCAAGATTTTTCGTTCAACAACTTTACGTTTACCGTTTTTTACTTCAATTTGCTTCTCTTTTGGTACGAGCGTATCAAAAATTTTATCTGCCATATCCACACCTTGAATTCGTTGGCGAAGATTTTCAGCAACTTTATCTTCATATCCCGCTAGGGTTGTAATTGCATACCAGTTTCGGGAATCATCATATCGTTTTTGTGCCATAATTACCTTTCTAAAATTATTTGATTAATGCTTTAAAGATCCAGTTAAATAGTCCGTCGAGCAACAAGATTAAAACTGAAAAAGCAACCGAAAAAGCAATAACTGCGCCAGTCATCTTCCAGGTTTCTTTACGAGTTGGCCAGCGAACAAGTTTTAATTCTTTCCAAGAAGCTGCAAGATATTTTGCAAGCGCAACAAAAGGAAAACCGATAAATTTGAATGGTTTCGCTAAAACACGCAATAATTTTGGTGCGGGTTTTTTTGCTTTTTTCTTCGTATTAACGCCTGAAACCTTTGCGGCGTATTTACTCATTTTAGGTTCTTTCGAAACTTCTTTTACAGGCTTCGAATCTGTATCTTTCGCTTTAACGCGAGTGACTTTGGTCTCTTTTTTAGCCATTTTTCTCCTATTCCAAAATTAAAAAGCCTATTAGGCTTGATATGTCAAGTATAGCACACTTTTTTTAAAAAAGCAAAAATAATACAAAGAATTACTTTGAGGCTTTAGGTAGCTCAAAAAAGAATCTTGAGCCGTGATTTAACTTGCTTTCAACTTGAATTTTTGTGCCTATTTTTGCGGCTAATTTTGAAGAAACATAAAGGCCAAGGCCGGTTCCACCAGTCTCACGCGTACGCCAATCTTCACTGCGATAAAATTTTTCGAAAATTCGTTTCTGATCGCTTGAGCTTATGCCAATCCCAGTATCTTTAATTTCGAAAATAACACCTTTTGGTGAGTTTCTAAAACAAATCTCAACTGAACCTTCGCGAGTATATTTTAAAGAGTTTGTAATGAAATTTTGCAACAATTCTTCAAGGTAAAGCTTGCTTGTTTTTACGCTATTTAATTTATTGTCAAGGTTTAGATTTAATGATAATCCTTTTTCGGCAGCTGATTTATGATACTTGTTAAATAAAGACTCTGCAAGTTCTTGTGGATGGATAATTTCGGTTTGGTGGTTAATTCCTCTTTCAACTTTCGAAAGCGCAGAAAGGTCGTTTACCATTGTTGCGAGAAATGTGTTTTGCTTGTAGGCTGTTTCTGCTGTTGTTTCAAGAAGTTTTGAAGGTGCTTTTTTCTGAATTAGTAAACGAAGATTACTTAAAGAACCTTCTAAAATTGCTACTGGAGTTCGAAGTTCATGACTAACTACACTAATAAACTCATCTCGTTCTTCGTCGAGAGTTTTTTGTTTTGTGATGTCGCGCAAAATTACAACAAATTTTTTTGAACGTTCACGATTTTTTTTGCCTGAAGATTCACGGATTCGAATAATCTCAATTTCAATTCGTAGCTTTTCGTCATCTTTTGAAAGGATTAAGTCGTTGGTTGAAAAATATGGTTTTCCGATTCGAAAAATTTCTTGCATATCAAAGACTTCGGTATTGATTTTTGAGAGTTTGCATATTTTCGAAAGATTTTTACCAACAATTTGTTTATCTTCATCTAATAAATCGAGAGTTGCAGAGTTATAAAGTTCAACTCTTCCACGTGAATCGACACTTAAAACAGCGTCAGTTAAGCTGTTGATAATTGTAAGAAGTCGGTTTCGTGTATCTTCACTTTTTTTGTGAGTTTTAAACATTTTTGTTTGTATTTGTCGTTGTCGAATTCCGAAAATTATAAAAGCCAGATTTAATGCAAAAATTGTAAAAAGTATAGATATGAATTCATTAATTTGAACTGAAGAGGTGATAAAAATAATTATAATTTCAGACAAAGCAATGCTAACCCCAAGGGTTATTTTGATAAAAACTTCATCTTTAGGACTAAAATTATGCTTATTATCCATAAGCAATATTATACGCTGAAAGAGTCAAAAAAGCAATTTAAAACCGCAAAGAATCTGCGGTTTTAAGATTATTCGTTGTGTGTTCGATCGAGCGACATAAATCGAAGACGTTCTGGATGGAAGTAGAGCTCGATAGTTCCAACTGGTCCATGACGGTGCTTTGCTAGGATTAAGTCGGTGATATTCTCACGCTCAGTTTCTGGGTTGTAATAAGCTTCTCGATAAAGGAACATCACAATATCGGCGTCCTGCTCGATAGAACCAGATTCACGGAGGTCGGCGAGCTGTGGAATTTTTGGATCACGGCTTTCGACCGAACGACTAAGCTGTGAAAGTGCAATTACAGGCACGTTTAATTCACGCGCGAGCAATTTTAGTCCACGAGAAATTTCAGAAACCTCTTGTACGCGGTTAGCCGAAGATTTAGCAGAACCGCTTCCCTGCATGAGCTGTAGATAGTCAATTACAATCAAACCAAGCTCACCGTTGTGCGCGGCACGTCGAGCTTTTGTTCGCATTTCAAGCACGCTTACGCCAGGTGTGTCATCGATGTAGATTGGCGCTTCTGCCATTTCGCCCATAGCATCAGCAAGTTTTGCGAAATCTTCATCGCTCAAATTCCCGGTTCGAATATTCCAAGAATCAACCCCGGCTGCATCGGCAAGCATACGATCAACGAGCTGCTCTTTACTCATCTCGAGGCTGAAGAAAAGTACAGATTTTTTTTCGATAGTGGCAATATTATAGGCCAGGTTAGTTACAAAGGTTGTTTTTCCCATTGCCGGACGTGCTGCCAAGATAATCAGGTCAGATCGTTGTAATCCTGCAGTTTTATTATCAAGATCACGATACCCGGTTCGAATTCCGCGAATTGCACCTTTATTTTTATAAAGCTCATCTAATCTTTCGAAAGAGTCGTTTAAGATGTCTTCCATTGAAGATAGATCTTGCTTCAAGCTTGCGTCTGAAACACCAAAGAGTTCAGCTTCACTTTGTCCTAAAAGCTGAGGAACGCTTAAATCTTCGTTAAAGGCTAGCTCTGTAATATCACCACCAGCCTTAATTAGGCGCCTTCGGACTGCGGCTTGTGCGACAATTTCAGCGTAAGATTTTGCGTGTGATGCGGTTGGAACGTAATTTGTTAGTTCCGCCAAATAGCTCGCCCCGCCAACAGCATCAAGTTCTTCGCGTTTTTTAAGCTCATTTGTAAGTGTTAATAGGTCGACTGGCTGGTGATGTTCATAAAGTCTAATAATCGCCGCAAAAATTGTAGCGTGGCGTTTATCATAAAAATCAACCGCCTTTACGATCTCAGCAATATCAATCAAAACTTCTTCATCAATCAAAATAGCACCGATCAAGCTCATCTCGGCATCTAGATTTTGTGGCGGAATTTTTCCGCCTATTTTAGCATTATCTTTACTCATCGATTTTTACCATTTCTCCACCCCCCATTAAATCCTGCACACTCGCAATCTCTGGATCGTTAGCTGGCTTTGCGGTTTCAAAAACCTCAATAGCCCAACCTCCTGCGTTAATTTTTTTCAATGCTTTTCCTATTGAAGCTTGCGCTTTTGCTTTTTCGAGTTGCTTTTTCTTAAAAGGAAAGCCTGTGTAAATTTTAATTTTACCATTTTCGAAAGCGTAACCAGATTGTCTTAAGATCGTCTGAACACCTTTATCTTCTTCATTGACAGCATTGCAAAAATCTCCCCATTTGAATTTGCGCGCTTCACCCAAATCTTCATTTTCAGGCAAAATTTCCGTTGTTTCAACTTCTTTTTGCGGAGTTTTAGCTTTTGAAGTTTTAATCCCTTTTTCTTTAGAAGAGTCTTCGTGCTTCATTTTTTTGCTTGGCGGATTCTCAAAAGTCTCGTTTTTAACTTTTGGTTGAGCTGTTATTTTTTGTGTCTGAATGGGTTTTGGCGAAGATAAAATTTGTTGTTTTACTGGTGTAATTTGAGGCACAAAATCTGGCCGAATAAAAATCGAAAGAAGCTCCATTTCAATGAAATTTGATTTTTCTGCTCGTGTGAGCGGAACTAAGAATTGTGAAAGATATGGTTTTGCGCCGACATTTTCGGTAATAAAATTCAGAAGCTGGCTGGCGAAATTTTTTAAATCCACACCAGAATCTCGAATTTCTCGCACGATTTTAAGAATCTCATTTGCATTTTGACTTTCGAAAGCTGAAATTAAGGCGTTAATTTGTGTTTTTGATGCCAAACCAAGGGTTTCTTCAAGCAGTTTTGCTGTAATTTCTTCGCCACCCTTTGAAATGCTTGAGATTTGATCAAGTAAAGAAATGCTATCACGAAAACTGCCTTCACCACGCTCAGCGATAATTTCAATCGCTTCTTTCGAAATTTTGATTTTTTCGTTTTTAGCGATAAATTCTAGATGTTTGCAAACATCTTCCTTTGAAATAAATCGGAAAACGAAACGTTGTGTTCGGCTAATAATTGTGGCTGGCAATTTATGGGCATCGGTTGTGGCTAAGATAAAAACAGCGTGTTCTGGCGGTTCTTCGAGTGTTTTAAGTAAAGCATTAAAAGCAGCTTTTGAAAGCATATGAACTTCATCGATAATATAAACACGGTATTTAGCAGAAAAAGGCGCAACCTGTACATTGTCGCGAAGCTGGCGAATATCATCAACACCGTTATTGCTGGCGGCATCAATCTCAATAATATCTGGGTGATTTTCTTCTTCTGAATATGGTAGATTATTAATCTCATGCGCTAAAATTCGGGCAATCGAAGTTTTACCAACTCCGCGCGGTCCCGTAAAAAGATATGCATGAGCAATTCTGTTTTGCTTTAGGGCACTTTCAAGAACGGTTGTGATGTGGTTTTGCCCTACAACCTCGCTTAATTTTTTACTACGATATTTTCTATATAATGCCTTGCTCATTTAATTATATTTTAGCAGTTTTAAAGTTAAAAATCAAACAAGCTTGTTTGTCGTTTTGGTAATTCTAGTTCGATATTTTCTGATAAAAACTTAATTTTATAACCTATAAATTTTCGAAGCGGTAAAGTAATAATCTCATTTTGCTGTTCGGCTAGTAATATGTATCCGATCTGGGCTTTTAGAGTCCCTGAAAAAATTAGAAAATTATCACTTTGAGCGCAATCTGTAGCCAGAATAACTTCTCTAGGTAGAAAACTATTATCTTTCATGTAAAATCTATCTAAATTTAACGGCTGGTTTTTTTCGAAATTCACTTTTTGAATTTGTTCAATTTTTTCCCGCGCGGCAAGGAGTTTCTTTTCGGCTATCTTAAAATCGAACTTTTGTTCAAGCGTTTTTAGTTTTCCGCTTGCTTTTACGTTTTCGCAAAAATCTGGCATTTTTGAAATTTTTTCTTCATAACTACGAGCGATATTGGCGCTGGAAAATTCGCCCAGAATTAACGCCGCACGAGCGCCTTGTTCAAGTAATCTAGCAATTCCTCGCCCAGAAAAGCTGATGCCAACTTTAATTATTTCGTCCGAAAAATAGGCCAGATAAACAAAATGCGGTTGCGAATTTCGAATTTGTTGTTGTGAAGAAACCTCGCTCGAGTCTACGTTATAAAAAGCAGGGTTAAAGCCTGTACGTTGCTGGCATTTTGAGCATTGAGTATATTTTTTCTCAAGAATAATTTTATCTGGACAGACGAAATCTTCACCAGTCTCTAAGTTGTGCCAGCCAATGCAGAAGTGCTGCGAAAGATCAATTTTTATGGTGAGTTTTTCTTCAAAATTTGGTGAAAAATTTAATATTTCTTCGGATTTTAAGTCTGCTAACTTCCAGCGTGGATTCTGACATTTATCAAAATCCACGCGTGTTAAAATGAATTGTTTGTCTAGAAATAGATTATTCATTGATATTGATTTTAGCTTTTTTGAACTTCAAAGCTATTATAATTGAAAGTGTTGTTAGTCCAGCAGCTCCCAATAAGAATAGTGCCGTAATAACATATCCGTTAACTCCTGTGTTTGGAGCTGAAAGGTGTTTTGCGCCATTACTGTTTTTAGCATTTTTATCTGCTTTTGGTGTAGCGGCATTATTAGCTGGAGCTGGTGTATTTTGGGGAGCATTTGGTGCGGCTGGCGCATTTGTATTTGCTCCTGTGTTCGTAGAATTATTATTTGTACCTGTATTTGAATTATTTATTGGAGCTGGAGTTACAGGTGTAGGTGTTATAGGAGTAGGATTTACTGGAGTTGGAGTTACGGGTGTAGGTGTAGGTGTAGGTGTTACGGGTTGGTTTTGGTCTTTCTGAACAAGTTCAATATTATCAATATTGATAGCTGAATTGTAAGTATATAGACCAATTCGACCTTGATTTATTGGAGAATTATCAGTAACTGAAGCAAGCTTCTTTCCGTTTACTGTAATTTCGAAAGTATTTCCTTTTCTTTCAATCTTAAAGTTTTTAGGTGAATTTGCTGGAAAGGCATCAGTTCCTGTTGCTAAAATTTCAGGATTATTTGGATTGCCGTTTCTTTTAGCTAAAACCCAACCGTTTTCACGAGGTGCCAAGTAGTAGAAGTGGTTGCTATCTGTATAATTCCAAACAATCCATTCTGTTTCCCAATTCTTTGGTGTTGCTGAAAGTTGTGTCAAAGAATTGATTGTGCCACTATAAGTAAAGTCTTTGTCTAGTGTTTTTCCGAGCATTAATGATGCTGAATCTTGACCTGGTTTTGATGAAAGGTTTAGAGTTTTGTTTCCACCGTTTGAAGCAACAGACACATTACCGTAAACTAGTTCCCAATCGGCAAATTTTTTACCATCATTAAATGTTGATCCGCTTGTGTAATTTTCGAAATTATCTTTTTGATCTTTCCCTGGAGTTGCAGGAGGAATAGAAATAGCCTGATCGCCTTTAGCTACTGGGCCAACAGTTGCGCTATCTATATTCTCTTCATGAGCAGCGTCGTCATCGTAATAAGCGTGAACTTTTACGGTTTTACCTAAGTAGTCTTCAATTACTGGAAGGCTAGCAGAAGTGTTTCCGATAACTACTTGACCGCCAACAGTCCAAGTATATTGAATTTTCGAAGAAGAAAGACCATCTCTATCACTAACTTTTGCTGTAAGTGTTGAGCCAACTTTTGGATCGCCTTCAATAGTAACAGTGCCCGTATTATTAGCTTGAATTGTTCCATCTGTGATTTGAATAGGTGCACTAATATGACTTTCAACTTTATTTGTATTGTCAACGTAAGTTATTCGAACAGTAACTGCCTTGCCCTTTTCGTTTGCAGTAGGAACGAATGTTGGATTTGTTGCTCCAGAAATATCTTGACCAGTTAACAACCACTGGTAACCAGTTATTTGTTTAACGCCGTCTTGGTCGTTAATTTTTGCTGTAAGTGTTGAACCGATTTTTGGATTTCCTTCAATAGAAGCAATTCCACCATTGTTTACCGTTCCTGTAATGTTTGCAGTATCATCAACAACAATATCGTCTGCAAGAATACGCGCATCTTCTGAATAGATTCCAACTCGACCGCTGTTGTAAGGATTTTCATTATCAACAACAGTTGCAATAGTTTGACCATTTATATCAACTTGAACAGTATTGTTCTTCTTACTAATTTTGAAATCTTTAGTTGAGGCTAGAGGCCAACTTTCACTTCCGGTCGCCATAAATCTTTGACCATTTGTATATTTTGGGTCACGTTTTCCTAATTCCCAACCGTTTGCACGAGCTACAAAATAATAGTAATGGTCGTTATCAGTATGGTTCCAAACTACCCATGCTGTTTCCCAGGCGTTTGGAGTTGCGCCAGTTCGAAGTTGCTCTTCGGTAGAAATTTTTCCACTATACGTAAAAGTATCACCAACAGGACTTCCAACTACCATAATTGAAGAGGTGTCTGTTGGGCCAGTATGTGCTATTGGGGCGAGTTCTAGGGCGTTTCCAGCACCACCATTTGGCACAATTTTTGCTTTTCCGTATCCGGTAAATAAGACGTTCCATTTACCGAAAGAAGCGTTGTCTTTGTATTCTGTTCCTTGTGGATATGATGAAAAATCATCACTTTGAATTATTTGATTAACTTGTTTTGTCTTTTGCGTAGCGCTGATTGCAACAAAAGCACCAACACAAATTAAGCCACCTGTGGCTAATGATAAAATTACTTTTTTATGTAAGTTCATTTTCCCCTCCGAAATTAAAAACTTAATACATATAATTTTACCACAAAGCGCTTGTGCTTTCAAGTTGCTAGAAATCTTCTAAAATAGCCTTGGTTAGGGTGAAGATATGGGATGATCCTCTTTTTACCTTTTTATAGAGTGGCACTTCTTTCAGGTTATGAGATATCGCAAACTCTTTAACTAGCTGGTTTTCGAACTTCTTAATTCCTTTTAGGCTCTCTTCAGAGAATTTTGAAATATCATCGTCAAAATCGAATTTTTTAATTTTTTCGAAAACAGCTTGAATTAACAGATTAGTAAATTCTGCGCGCAATTTGTTTGCGGGAGTTTCGAAATCGATAGAATGGCTTGCAATATCACCATCTGCGTTTGGTTGAACGAATTGTAATATTCCAGATTTAACTTTATAGCCAGAGAATTCTTTCGAGTTTTCGACCATAAATTTATAGAAAAACAACTGTTGTTCGTATTTGTAAATTTTTGAATTTACAACAATTTTACTTCTATCTTTTGAGTCCAAAGGTATCGAACCTGTTTTCCAGTCTAAAATTGTAATCTCTTTATTGTTTTTATCGATAATTAGTAAATCAACAGTTCCAGTTAAGTGCGCATTTCCAAGCATAATTCCCTTTGAGTGGAAATTTTCTTCTGCACGGTTCCCCTTTTGGAATAGTTCGCTTTTTGTCGAGAATATTTTTTCGACAGATTCGGTTGCGGTTTTTAAGATTTTTACCCTGTCTTCATTTGTCAAAACGTATTTTGAAATATCTTTTTCGAGACCCCTAATAATATTTTGGCTATCGAAAAATCCATTTTGGTTTAGTTCATTTTGGGCTTTTCGAAAAGCGTTATGGGCTAAGTTTCCGGCAATGCTGTTTATGGAGTATCCTTGTGGAAAGCGCAAAATTATATTCTCGAAAAAGTTAATAGGTCCTCCATATTCGACATCGATAAAATTATTCAAGTGTGTGGCACTAATTGCGTAATTTTCAAGACGATTCTTTAACAAGTCTCGCATTGAGTCGTTTTTTGGCCTATAAAAATCGTGCCAGCTAGTTTGAATGTCTAATTCTTTAGCATCATTTTCTTCAAGCTCAATTTTTTGGAATTTTTCAGGCAAAAAACTAGCAACAAAGAACTTTTCATCTTCTGTCTCTTTTTCGTGCTCGTCAAAGAATTCTAGCCGAGTATTTTTCTCGCCAGAAAAGCTCATTAAGTGATTTGTCATATAGAGATGTGTTTTTGCGCGTGTAATTGCTACGAATAACAAACGCAATTTGGTATCTTTTCCTTCATCCGAGATTGGTATAAATTCAAGATTTTTTGGAAAACGAACGCTTTGAAAATTATTGCTTTTTCCGTTCCAAACTCGGTTATTAGTATCAATCATGAAAACGTGCGAAAACTCCAAACCTTTCGCCTGAAAAGCCGTCATTAATTGAACTGCATCGTCAGTTGCTTTGTGAGGGTTTGTATTAATTATTCGCATTCCTGCATTTTCGTAATCTTCAGCAAAAGTCACAAGGTCTCGTAATGAATTTGAGTGTTCTCGTGTGAATTCTCGCAAATTTTCGCGCAAAACAATCAAATTAGATAAAGTATCATAATAGCTTTCGTCAGAATCTTGACTAAACAGTTTTCGAATTGGGCTTTCGAAAATTTCGCTAGCATCATGCTGGCTAGGATTCTCTACATTTTCTCCTTTTTTGAAGTTCCATTTTACGCTACCGAGCAGTATATCAAGGATAGACTCAAGGCTATAACTGTCAATTTTTTGAGATAATGAAATAATAAACTCTACAATTTGCGAAATATTTTTATCTTCACAAAACAGGCTTTCTGGGAGCCAAGAATTTACAGTTTCTCGCTTAGAGTTAATTTTCCAACTTAATTTCCAGATTTCAACAGGATTTAGTTTCCAAAAATTAAAGCTTAAAATTTCAGGAAAAAGTGTATTTATTTTATCTAAATTATTGTCTGAAATCGCAATAATAAGTTGTGAAATTTTAATTAGCGAACTAATAATTTCGTCTTCAAAAATATTCTCTTTTTTCTCGTAGGAAACGGCTATTTCTTGGCGTTTTAAATATGGCGCAAGCATTTGTAAAGGGTTGTGTTTTGGCGCAAGCACGGCGATTTCTTTCGGACTAACTCCGGATTTTATTAAATTTGAAATTTCATCCGCAATCCAGCCGAATTCTGAAATTTGACTCAAAAAATCTTTTCGAACAAGATATGGACTTTCGAATTTAGAATCATCAAAAGCTTCAATATTTTTATCAATTCGTGTTGGTAAGTTTTCATTTAGTCTGCTTTCGATTTGTTCTGCAATATTTTTAGCGGAATATAAAATTTCACTTCTCGAACGGTAGTTTATTCTTAAATTAATAACTTCCGTATCTTTATAACGATGATAGAAATCGAGCATATTTGAGCTTTTAGCGCCCTGAAAGGCCATAATTGCCTGGTCGTCATCACCAACAGCTAAAATATTTGGCCGACCGTTAAAAATCTCATTGTCCGTGAGAAGCTCAACAAGCCTGCTTTGTGCGGCGTTAGTATCTTGATATTCATCCAAAAGAATAAATTGATATTTTTCTTGAAGCGACAATTTTAATTCTGTTTTTTGCTCGATAGTTTTAATTGTTTCGAGGATCATATCATTATAATCAAACATACCCTTACTATGTAGGGCTTCCTCATATTTTTTGTAAAAATCGGCAAATTCTTGGATTTTTAAGTTCGTATAAAAATCTTTTGGTAAACGTCCTTTTTCGTTTTTTATTCCAAAAAAATCATTTCGAAAACTAGTGAAAGGTTTTGTTGAGAATTTTTCGGCATTTTTATTTTCTTCAAGAAGTTTTTCAAGCGCTTCGAAAGTGTAAAAAAGATTTGGCTTAACTTTTGGATGAGCTGGCGTTGCATCTTTTAGGACTTCAGCCAGCGCGATAAGGAGATTTTCATAAAATTCAGGAAAAACAGTTTTTTTAGAAATGCCTTTTTCTTCAAGCACGGAAAAATCGATTTCTTCTTCGTCTAGTTTTTTGAGTAGCTTTTTGTCTAATTCAACATTTTGTTTTGCAATTTTTGCTAGCATTTCAGGGGTAATTAACGCCTGTTTTGCGTGAGAAATTGCCGTTGTTAGGCTGCTGATATTATCTTTTTTTAGGCGAGAGCTATCATCGAGATTGTTTTTTAAACTCTCTAAAACCTTAAAAATATTTAAATCATCGGCTAGGCTATCAAGGTCTTTATCTAGAAAATATTCACGATAATTATTGATAATTTCATTTGCAAAACCGTGATATGTGAAAATTCCAATTTTATACGAATCAGTTCCAATAAATTGCGAAAGACGCTCGCGCATATTTCGGGCACCAGCTTCTGTAAAAGTCATCGCTAGAATATTTTCCGGCGAAGTGTCGGTTTTTTGCAAAATGTTTGCGATGCGGGTTGAAAGCAATTGAGTCTTTCCTGTTCCCGGCCCCGCAATAACCAAAACTGGCCCCTCAATTGTGTCTACAGCTTTTTTTTGCTCGGGGTTTAGCATTTTATACTTTTTTTCGAAAATTTTCTGAAAATCGTTCATGGTTATATTATACTAAAAAAATAAGCCAAAAAAAAGAAGCTCGTTCGAGCTTCGAGAAGTTCTATTTGTGATTAAAGACATACTCCATTTTTTTAATAAAATTATTTAGGCTTTTGCTCGCCTCAAGGAATAGTGTTTTAGTATTAAAACTGTGTGGTTTTTGTTCAACACAGCGTTCGGTAAAAACATTGTTATCAAATGCTAGAACAACAACACGTTTATTTACTAAGATTTCCAGTTCTGAACTACTTCGCAAAGAAAGACCAAGTTCACTATCTGTGTATTCGATATCGAGCTCGCCATATTTATGAGTGGCCTTAATTTTAGAAACTGTCGGTCGTGATTCTGTTTGTACAATTGTGAAACCAGACTGTTTCAGTAGTGATTGGATCGTTTCTGCGTCAAATCTTTTCATAATATAAAACCTCCTGAAAAGTGCTATAAAGTAAAATTATAACATTTAAAAGGCAAAAAAACAAGAAAAAACCCGATATAATATCGGGTTATAAGGATTAAAACTTGCGACAGCGTTTCTTCCATACATTCTCGATGTCGTCAAAGAAATTATTTGCCATTTCTTTGCATTTTTTTAGCAAATCTGTTGTAGCTCGATTACCAAAATAGTATGTAGTACACGGCACTGTTTCAATGTATTTATCGAAAAAGCGTTTGGTCATCGATAGCTTATTATAGCTTTTTGGGTTTTTGAAGGAATCCTCAGAATCCGGATAGGCTTCAAATTTCAACCAGTTTTTTGAATGATATACGCTAATTCTTAGAGCGTTTCCATTTTTATCGCTTAATTTTGCATTCAAATGGATCGAGTTACTACCGTCTGCTGGCGGATTAAAGACTTCTACATCTTCAAATCCCACTTCTTTCAAAGTTTCAAGAAGAAAACTTTCACTGAAAAAGTTTATATCCTTACTTTCTTTTTTGTTTAGCAATGTTAACAAATTAAAATTACGCATGTTAACACTCCCTTCTAAAAGTACTTAAGTTTTAAAACTTAGCATTTAGATTATACCATAAATAAAATAAAATGTCAATAATGCTTATATAACAATTCCGCCACCCAAACAAACTTCGCCAGAATAAAATACGACACTCTGACCACTAGTAATAGCGCGTTGCTCATCTGTAAGTTTAATTTTTGCGGTTCCATCGTTTTCGAAAAAGATTTTTGCATTAACAAGCGGTGCACGGTGGCGAATTCGAACTTGAATTTCTGCACCGTCTTCAGCTTTTTCATTAATCCAATGCAACGCCGAAACGTTAATCTCTTTCGCCCAAAGCTCACCGTTGTTTATGTCTGTCGTGACGAAAACCTCGTTGGTTTGCATATTTTTTCCGCAGACATAAAATGGCAAGCCACCACCAATATTTAAGCCGTGGCGTTGGCCTAAGGTGTAAAAAATTGCTCCGTCGTGCCACCCAAGAACCTCTCCCGTATTTTTATTGATAATTTTGCCGGGTTTTTGTTCGGGAATAAACTGTTTCAAAAAGTCGCGAATTCCGATTTTGCCAACAAAGCAAATTCCTTGCGAATCTTTCTTGCGAGCAGTAAAAAGACCGCGCTCTTTCGCCATTTCGCGTACTTCTGGCTTAGTGAAATTGCCGAGCGGAAGCAATGTTCGACCCAAAGCTTCACCGCGTACTCGATATAAGAAATAGGTTTGATCTTTATTTTCGTCTTTGGCGCGTAAAAGTTCGCCATTTCCGCTTTTCGAAAAATCAAAACTGTCGCTAGTATTTTCAGTAAAAGCATTTCGAACGCCAGCATAATGCCCAGTTGCGATCAAATCTGCGCCATCTTCGAGCGCCGCCTCTAAAAATAGCTTAAACTTAACCTCTTGATTACACATAATGTCTGGATTCGGTGTGCGACCAATTGCGTACTCGTCGAGCATATATTGAACGACTTTTTCGCGATAATCTTTTTCGAAATCGAAAACTTTAAAATCAATGCCAAGTTGAACAGCAACCCTTTTAGCGTCTGCTAAATCTTCTGCCCAAGGGCATTTCATTCCCGGTAAATCTTGTGTCCAGTTTTTCATATAGACACCTATAACATTATAGCCTTGCTCTTTTAAAAGCGCTGCGGTTAAAGAAGAATCTACACCGCCACTCATTCCAACATATACTTTAATTTTTGACTTATCCATTTTTATACTCCTATATAAAATCTAAAAATTCCAAAAAGTTCACTCATTGAAAGATACCATCCGCGTGAATTTGTCCACCAAAGGTTACTCCAGTCTGGATCATTTGAGACTGGTGCCGAGATTACTTCAACCCCAGAACCTTCAAGTGCTTTTTCGAATTCTAATCTTGCCCGTGTTTGGTGATATTTTGAAGTAGTCAAGACTATTCGTTTATAGCCATTTTGCTTGATGATTTTTGCTGTATATTGTGCGTTTTGATGAGTGTTTTGGGCTTGTTCTTCGAGAATAATCTCATCTTTTAAAATACCTTGTTTTTGCGCTAAATTCGCCATTTGTTGTGCGTCGCTCAAAACTTTCGGGTTTGAATTCGCGCCAGAGAAAATTAATTTTCGTGCTTGAACGGCTTTAAAAATTTCGATCGCTTCGCGTGTTCGTGAAGACGTGTTTCCGCCCGAAATCGCAACAACCGCATCAATTTTCTGGGAACATTCGCCGTTCTTATAGTTTGGACAAATTTTAACTAACTGATTTTTGTCACTGATAATTAGTGTTGTGCTAGCAATAAAAACTACAGCAATTCCAATAACGATTAAAACCCAAGCAAAAAATTTTGCCATCTACTTTTTAATCCTTTCGAATTCTGCTTGAACTGTTTTTGAAATAATTACGGCCGCGCGTTTAGTGTTTTCTTCATTCGAGAGCGCACCGAAAGAGATTCGTAAACTGCCGTCCGCTTCACTTTCTTTAAGCCCCATTGCGGTTAGAGTGTGTGAACGTGTTCCTTTGTTGGCGGCGCAAGCCGAACCTGTTGCAACCAAAACTCCTTGCATTTCAAGAGCAAAAACCATTCGTTCGGCGTCAATTCCAGGGAACGAAACCGAAACATGGCTCGCGAGTTGCTTTTTGATATTTCCTAAGAAAATCATTTCTTCGTCCGAGAAATTCTCGCTCAAAATATTTTTAAAAATCTCTTTTAATTTTCGAAGTCGCTCATTTTCTTTTTTGCGATGTTTTTCGGCTAGCTGCATTGCTTTTGCAAAACCAATCACACTTGGTACATTCTCGGTTCCGCTACGCAAATTTCGTTCTTGACCACCACCAACAATTTGTGCGTTAAATTGAATTTCGCGATTTGCCCACAAAAGACCAGTTTGTTTTGGACCGTAGATTTTTCCGGCATTTAAAGTTAACATATCAACACCGAGTCGAGAAACGGAAATATCAAGTTGGCCGACACCTTGGCTGGCATCGGAATGAAGGTAGATTGGCGTCTTTTCACCATTTGAAAGTCGGCGCATTCTTTCTTCGCGAATAATCTCGGCAATTTTCGAAATTGGCTGAATCACGCCTGTTTCATTATTTGCTAGCATAACAGATACAATCTTTGTTTTTGGTGAGATTTTTGCGCGCAAATCATCAATATCAATTACGCTATCTTTTTTAATTTTAATCAGTTTTCGAACGCCATATTTTTCGGCCGAGTTTAAAACTGCATGGTGTTCAAATTCACCCACGAGAATTTCATCTCCTGCATCTTTCGAGGCTGCTGAAAATGCTAAATTGATACTTTCGGTTGCGCCAGCTGTCATCACGATTTCGTCACTTTTTGCACCGATATTTTGCGCAATTAAATGTTTTGCGTCTTCATAATCCCTTCGAACTTCCAAAGCTTGAACATAGGGCGCGCTTGGGTTATAAAATTTTTCACTAAAATATGGCAACATTGCAGCCAAAACTTTTTCGCTTACTGGTGTTGTTGCAGCATGATCAAGATAGATAATTTCATTATTCATCTTTAATAGTATAACACATTTTTAAAAAGCTGACAAAAATTATTCTCTATTTTTTGCTATTTTTTCAGAAGTTTTTAGTGGATTTTTTGACTCTAAAAGCTCTTTAATTTCATTTTTTGAAAGACTTTGGAATCTACCAATTTGAAAGTTATAGATTTTAATCTTAATATTTCTCTGTGGTATTTTTTGCTCTTTACTCCAATTTATAATTTTCGAAAGATTTTCTGGTTTAAAGACAAAACCTCCGTAGCCGTATTTAAAAGAACTAAACGCGAGTCTATCGCCAGCTTTAACCTCTTCATTGTTATCTTTTTTGCGCTCTTCTAATAATTCTAAAAAATCTGAAACCGCAAATTTTGGATATCCTAGAGCTTCGCCATAAAGCCGATGTTTTTCTTCTTTGTTTTCTTTCCAAGAAAGTTTTTGTGCCTGTTTGAATTTCTCGGTGTTTTTGGGATTTCGAAATAGAAAAATACTATTTCGAATTTTAATTTTTGCTTCATTCTCCTCTAAAACTTCGATCATATTTTTCGAAAAGAACAGTTTAAAAATAGCAAACCAAATTTTGCCACTAATTCCCGGATTAAGGTCCAGCCACAATTGTTTTCTTCGATTAGTTAAAAAGGCGTAAAAAGCGTAAAAGTTATAAAATCTAATTTGAAAATTTTTCATATTTTTTCTAACTCCAACTTATAAAATATTCCATAAAAAATTTACGATGCTTATATTGTAATTATGGATTTTATTACACAAAGAAACCAAAAATAATTCAATTTTTAAAATAAATTTCGAAAATGTCTATAATTCTCTTGACTTAAAAGCAAAAATATAGTAGAATATTAAACACTAAGCTTAAATTTAAAAAATTGCGGAAACAATTCTAAGCTTTGAACTTTTATAGAAAGAGGTGTAAAAATGGGTATTTTCTCTATTAGTGAGGAGACTGTTGAATGTACGAACTGTGAAGGAAGTGGTGAAATTACAATCAATGGTTTTATGTGTTTTCACAGCCGGCATCCGTGTGATAATTGCAATGGAACCGGGAAAATTAAAAAAATGTAACGTTAATAATACTTCAAATGAACTAATGCATAAAAATATAACTTCACAATCTTTGACATTTTGATATTATAAACTAAAAATACCTTATCTACGCTTAAAGACAAGGAGCCGTTTCCCGCGGCTCTTTTAAAATATTAAAATTTATGTTAAAATATTAAAATCGCTTAAAAATCTATAAACTATAAAAAAGAAAGGAATTATGCTAAAATTTATTTTTAAATTTGCTAAAAAATATTGGCTAAGTTTAAGTTTGATGCTTATTTTTACGGTATTCTCTGCTAAGATCAATCTCGAACTTCCCCAATATACTTCAAAAATTATCACTCAGGGTGTTGCTATGAAAAATATGGAAGCGATCTATTCGAATGGTTTTCATATGATTGGGCTTTCTCTTTTGAGTGGTGTTTTGATGCTGGCCGGAATTTTTTTCGCAAGTCGTTCGGCTGGAGCGATGGCGCGTGATATTCGTCATGAAACTTTTAAGAAAATTGAAGATTTTTCAATGAGTGAATTTGGCAAGTTCTCTGTTGCGAGCTTAACAACGCGAATCACTAACGATGCACGCCAATTCCAGCAAACCTTCACAATGATTATGCGAATGGGTATTTATGCGCCAATTATTGGTGCTGGTGCGATAATTAACACTTTGGCGATTTCTGGTTCAATGAGCTGGATTATGGCGATTACAGTTTTTTCGATTATTGTTTTAACTACAATTATTGGTGTTTTTGCTGTGCCAAAATTGAAGATTTTTCAAACAAAACTCGATAAATTAAATATGCAAACTCGCCAAACAATCACTGGCTTAAGGGTGATTCGAGCTTATCGAAAAGAAAAGGTTGAAGAAGAAAAATTCGGCGAAATTAATGCCGAGATGTTAAAAATGAATGTCTTTTTCGAAAGGATTTTTGGTTTAATTTCTCCATATATGACAATGGTTTCTGGCCTTGGTTTGGTTGCAATTGCTTGGATTGGCTCATATTTTGTGAAATCTGGCGAAATTTCAATCGGTGATGTAGCTTCTCTAACTCAATATTTGGCTCAGGTAACTTTTGCGTTTGTTATGCTTTCGATGATTTTTATGTCAATTCCACGAATGAATGTTGCTATTAAGCGATTGAGTGAAGTTCTTGATGAAGAAATTCTAATTAAAGATAAGGCAAAGACCAAAAAAGCGCCAAAAACTTTTGAGCTAGTTTTCGAAAATGTTAGTTTTGCATATCCAGACTCTGAAGAGGCTGTTCTTGAGGGTATCAATTTTGAAGTTCAACAAGGTCAAACTATTGCGGTGATTGGCGGAACCGGTTCTGGAAAGTCTACGATCGCAAAATTAATACCACGGTTTTATGATGTTTCAAAAGGTAAAATTAAGCTTGGCGGTGTGGATGTCCGCGACTTAAAACAAAGCGAACTTCACGATTTGATTGGCTATGTTCCGCAAAAAGCTAGCCTTTTTTCTGGAAATATCCGCGAAAATATAAACTACGGCTCTTCGAAACATCTAACAGATGAAGAGATTATTGAAGCTTTAAAAATTGCCCAAGCTTGGGATTTTGTACAAAAATTGCCCGAAGACTTAAACGAAAAAGTTTCGCAAGGTGGTAAAAACTTCTCTGGTGGACAAAAACAGCGCCTCTCAATTGCTCGCGCGATTGCTTCAAAGGCTCCAATTTTGATTTTTGACGATAGTTTCTCGGCACTTGACTATAAAACTGACGCCAAACTTCGTGCTGAGCTTGCTGCAAAAACTAAATCACAAACTAAGTTTATCGTGGCGCAACGCGTGACTTCAATTATGCAAGCCGATAAAATTATTGTACTTGATGGCGGAAAAATTGTCGGAATTGGTACGCACGGCGAACTTCTCGAAGACAACGAAATCTACCGCGAGATTGCCTCGTCTCAACTTTCTGATGAAGAAATTGAAGCGCAAATTAAAGATTTCGAAAAGCAAAAAACTGTTTCGAAAACTAAAAAGGCGGCTAAAAAAGCAGTTTCTGTTTCGAAAAAAATAGCTAAAAAAAGCTTGAAACAAGCAGTTGCGAAAAAATCTAAGAAAGGAGAAAAATAATGGCGAAAAATCAAAAAAATAAGCTTTCGTTAAAGACGGTCTTGCGACTTTTGCAATATTTTTTGCCGTTTAAAATCTCGATTACGTTTTTTGTAATTATGACAATTCTGGGCTCAATTTCAGCAATTGTTGGTCCACAAATTGTTGGTGAAATGATCAATTTAATCACAAAGAGAGTCGAAATTCGTGCGGGTGCGGTTCATTTTAATCCTGATTTTTCGAAAATTGCTGAATTTGGTCTTTTGCTTATTGCGATTTATATTGGTTCGGGAATTTTTAGTTATGCGCAAAACTGGATTATGGGTCAAATGGTGCAAAAAATCGTTTTCAAACTACGCGATGAGTCTTCGAAAAAAATTGCACGATTGCCACTTTCGTATTTCGACAAACATAAAACTGGCGACACGGTTTCGATTATCACAAATGATATCGAAACACTCAGCAATAGCTTAAGCGAGAGTTTAAATCAGCTCTCTTACTCGATTATTACGATAATCGGTGTAACTTTCATGATGATTTCAATTAGTTGGCAAATGAGCTTAATTGCGCTTGCAACAGGTGCTTTTTCAGTTGGTGTAATTTTAGTTATCTCAAAATTTAGCCAAGTTTATTTTACGGATTTACAAAAATTTACTTCGGGTCTAACTTCTCACACTGAGGAAATGCTTTCTTCGCACGAAGTTATCAAAGTTTATAACGGCGAAAAATCATCAGTTGAAGATTTCGAAAAAATCAACAACAAAATGTACAATTCATCTTGGAAATCGCAATTTTTTGGTGGTCTTCTCTACCCGATTATGGCATTTATAAATAATATCTCTACACTAACAGTGGTGGTTGTTGGTGGCGTGCGTGCAGTGAATGGCCAAATGACGATTGGTGATATTACGGCTTTTATGCAATATATGAGTCGATTCACGCAACCGATTTCGAATATTGCAAATTCAATGACAAGTGTTCAAACTGTTGTTGCGGCTTGTGAACGAGTTTTCGGCTTTCTTGATGCTGAAGAAGAAACTTTTGTTGAAATTTCAAAAACACTACCAAAAGAAGTTAATGGTGCAGTAGAGTTTTCGAAAGTTAATTTCTCATATTCGAAAAACAAGCCAATTATCACTAATTTTAGTACAAAAATTGCACCACGCTCAAACGTGGCAATTGTTGGCCCAACCGGCGCCGGAAAAACTACACTCGTGAATCTTTTGATGCGATTTTATGATATCGATAGTGGAAAAATTACAATTGACGGAATTGACACTTCAAAAATGTCGCGTCATGATGTTCGTTCCCTTTTTGGAATGGTTCTGCAAGATACGTGGTTGTTTAACGGCACAATTGCTGAAAACTTGGCTTACGGAAAGCCTGATGCTACTCGTGAAGAAATTGTTAAGGCCGCAAAAGCCGCTCATGCTGATCACTTTATTCGAACTTTGCCGAAAGGATATGATACGATTATTTCTGAAGATATCGATAATGTCTCGGCTGGCGAAAAACAGCTTCTTACGATTGCGCGTGCAATTTTAGCAGATTCGCCAATGTTGATTCTTGATGAGGCAACCAGCTCTGTTGATACGCGAACGGAGGCTGCTATCCAATCGGCGATGGATAATTTAACGCATGGCCGCACAAGTTTTGTGATTGCGCACCGCCTTTCAACAATTCGAAATGCTGATTTAATTCTAGTTTTGGAGCACGGAAACATTGTTGAGCAAGGTTCTCATAAAGAATTGCTTTCGAAAAATGGCGCCTATGCTAAGCTGTATAACTCACAGTTTGCTGAATAAAATTCGAAAAAAGAAAAAAGCCCGATTATTTCGGGCTTAATTTAGTGTTGGCTATACTAGCGAGAATTCCGCGAGCAGTGATGAATATTTACACATTTGAGCGCTGTTATTGCGCTTAGTGTAACCTTCTGCATAAATTTCATTCAGGAAATGGAATGCGTTCGCTAACTCGTAATAATGACCTGAAGGCCACTCCTTTTCGATTTTCTTGAAAAAATCGCGTCCTTTAGTTATGGGCATTTCATAAAACTTAGCGTAAGCTAGCCAAAAGACTAGCTCTTTAATATCATTTTTATGATATGCTTTTTCAAGCTTATCGATAACTTTAAACAGAGGTGTCTTTGGTGTCGCTTCTGCTTCAATACGAATTTCAGCAAGTTTTTCTTGGTTTTGGGTTTGAACCCATTTAATAGAATTGACCATATTTTTGGTCTCCTTTAAAAAAATATTTGCAAAAAGCCAACTTTGTAAAATACGAGCTAAAAGCTCAATTTTGAAAGTAAGCTTTTAACTTGTTAGTATTCTACCACAAAAGATACTTTTTGTCAATAGATAAGGAAAATAGCTAAAAAGCTCTTCACTTTTCAACTTTTTTATGCTAAAATGGTTTCATACGGGCATAGCTCAGTTGGTAGAGCACAGGTCTCCAAAACCTGGTGTCGGGAGTTCGAATCTCTCTGCCCGTGCCAAATTTGCCTTTTTACACCAGAAATGGTGTTTTTTATTTTGTCATTGTTTTTTGTTTTATTTTAGTGTATAGTGGTTATGTTATGGATAATGTTATTGTGTTCTTTGTTAATATTTTGGTAGCTTTCTTTACTGTCATAACGTATATATTTGCTGTGTTGCTATTTGCTTTTATGCTAGGTGGATTTCTTATTGCTATTTTAGGGTATTTTAGGGTTAAGAGGCTTGAAAATCCTGAAATTTTACAAAATAAGAGTAAAAGTCATCGGCGTGTTTTGAATATTTTCACAGGAATATTTTTAACTATAATAGTTGGTGTTTTTGTTATTATTTTAACGTCGAAAGAACCTTTTGCTGGTTTTTTGATGCTGCCCGCTTGTTTTATCGCCATGCCTTTTGCTTATGTGATAATTTATAATTTATCGTTTATTATTTTTGCTAAGCGCAAAGACGTTCGACTAAAACTCGAAGAATTAGAAATGTTGAAACGTGGCAATCGATTTTGATAACTCTTTTTAAAAGTGTTATAATATTTTTATGGCTATAGTCGATAAAGAGTTTGGTGAAATTAAAATTCGAAAAAACAAACTCGCTCGCTCCGTGAAACTTTCTGTTGGTGTTGATGGAAATTTGCGCGCATCAATCCCCTATTATTCGCCAGAATTTGCCGTTCGGCGGCTTGTTAATGGCAATCGCGATGAAATTCGAAAAATGCTCGCAACACATAACGCTAAAAACTCTTATCAAGACGGAGATTTAATTGGTAAAACTCACACGCTTTTTTTGCGAAAATTTTCGGGTGAAGAAATCAAAATTTCAAATGAAGGAAATCAGATTTTGGTGCAAATTCCGCAAGAGTTAGCTTTCGAAAACCCACTTGTTCAATCGGAGATTCGCAAAACCGTATCGAAAATTCTTCGAAAGCAAGCTAAGGCATATTTACCCCGCCGAATTGATTTTTTGGCAGAAAAATATGGTTTTAGCTTTGAGAAATTGCGCTTTTCGCACACGGGCACACGGTGGGGTTCATGCTCTTCTAGCGGAACAATTTCTCTAAATATTGCATTGATGAATTTACCGCACCATTTGATTGATTATGTAATTATTCATGAGCTTTGTCACACTCGGCAAATGAATCATTCGTCTAAATTTTGGCAAGAAGTTGAAAAATATTGCCCAGATTATAAGAAATACGTTCAAGAAATAAAACAGTTTTCGCCAAGTATTTAGTTTAAAGCAAATAACTGATTAAACCGCTTGCGCTTTTCTCTTAAATTTGCTAAAATAGAAATGTAAATTTTAATCGTAAAGGCAAAAAATGAAAATTCTAATGCTCGGGTGGGAACTTCCTCCCCATAACAGTGGTGGTTTGGGTGTAGCTTGTTTTTATATGGCAAAAGCGCTAGCTGAAGATGGCGCTAAAATTGAATTTGTCGTTCCGTATAAAAACAAACATACCGAAATTGATTTCATGAAAGTGCTAAATGCTACAAATTTTTCTGAGATTCATAAATTTGGCGCTGGGGCTTATGATACACCACACTGGTCGCGGTCGAGCCATAATGTGGGCGATTTTTTGCCGGATATTCGTTCGATTCAAAAAGAATATTGTGAATTTATTCGTGAATATTTAAGCGTTCCAGAAAACAAACCAGATGTTATCCATGCGCATGATTGGCTTACGATGGAGGCTGGAATGCTGGCGCGCGAGATTACGGGCTCTCCACTTGTTACACATATTCATGCAACGGAATTTGATCGTTCTGGCGGAACATCTGGCAATCAACAAATTCATGATATTGAATACGCTGGAATTTGTAATTCAGATAAGGTTTTTGCCGTTTCGAAAAATACACGAGATGTAATAATTGATAAATATAAAATTTCTCCAGAAAAAGTCGAGGTTGTTTATAATGCGATCGAAACTTCAACTCTTGCTAGCCCACAAGACTACGATGAGCGAACCTATCGTTATCTTGAATATTTAAAATCACAAGGCTATACGGTTGTAATGACTTTAACTCGTTTTACTGTTCAGAAGGGTTTAACATATTTAATGAGAGCTATGGCCGAAGCGGCTTCAAGAAACCCCAAGATCGCTCTTCTTCTTGTTGGCGATGGTGAGCAACGTAATGAGCTTATTAGGATGGCTAGCGATTTTAGAATTGCGGATAAAATTTTCTTTACCGGATTTTTGCGCGGAGATAAATGGCGTGATGCTTATGGGGTTGCCGATGTTTTTGTGATGAGCTCAGTTAATGAGCCTTTTGGGTTAACAGCCCTTGAAGCAGCACACTTTAATAATGCGTTAATTATCTCAAAACAATCTGGCGTTGGTGAAGTTTTGCAAAACATTTTGCGCTACGATTTTTGGGACACTAAAAAGCTTGCAAATCAAATTTATGAAGTTTCGGTAAATAAAAAACTTCTAGATAACCTTAAAAAAGGTGTTCGGAAAGAATATAATAAAATTTCTTGGAGCGACATTGCTGATCAAATCATGGATGAATTCATACACCTAACAGAGGAAAAAAATGGCTAAAAAATCAATTGTTCTATATCTCCATGTTCACCAGCCGTGGCGAGTTCGTGATGACCAAACTATTTTTAATGTTGGTAAAAACAGAGATTATTTTAGTGAAGAAAAAGGTTTGAAGCGTCAAAGTAATGGTGAAATTTTTCGAAAAGTAGCTGAAAAATCTTATATCCCAATGAACGACCTACTCGAAAAACTTTTAGCTCGTCATCCTGAATTTAAATTCTCCTTTTCAATAACGGGCACTTTTATTGATCAAGCTCAGCAATTTGCGCCAGATGTTCTTGAGAGTTTTAAGCGTCTCGTTCGAACTGGCCGAGCGGAGATTGTTGCTGAAACTTATTATCACAGTTTAGCTTTCTTTTTTGACCGCGAGGAGTTTGAGGCGCAAGTTCGTGCACATCAAGCAAAGATTCGTGAAGTTTTTGGCGTAGAAACGACATCTTTTCGAAACACAGAACTTTCTTATAACGACGAATTAGGCAAATGGGCAGACGATTTTGGTTTCAAAGCAATTTTGACTGAAGGCTGGGATCCTGTGTTGGGGTGGCGTTCACCGAATTTTGTATATAAACCAAAAAATACTAAAAATATTCGCCTTCTTTTAAAAAATTATAAGCTTTCTGATGATTTAGCTTTTCGATTTTCAAACCAAAACTGGGAAGAATATCCGCTAACAACCGAAAAATATATCAGCTGGCTAGAATCGGCGAGCTATCGAGGTGATATAATTAATCTTTTCATGGATTATGAAACTTTTGGTGAACATCAATGGGAGGAATCTGGAATTTTTGGCTTTTTCGAAAGCTTAGTTGCTGAGTGGCTAAAAAATACAAGTCATGATTTTAAAACTGTTACAGAAGCCGCTCAAGCCGATCCTGTTGCGGAAATTTCGATGCCTCAAACTGTTACTTGGGCGGATACTGAGCGCGATCTAACTGCGTGGCTTGGAAATTCAATGCAGCAAGAAGCAATGAAGCATCTTTACGCCTTAAAACCGCGAGTTTATAATTCTTATAACGGCATGCTTGTTGAAGATTGGCGACGGCTAACCACTAGCGATCACCCATACTATATGTGCACAAAATACTTTAACGATGGTGATGTTCATGCGTATTTTTCACCATATAAATCGCCCTATGATGCGTTTTTGTATTTTATGGATGCTCTGCGAGACATGGATTTTCGTTTGAAAGATGTTTCACCTTTACAACCTAAAAAAGTTCAAGAAACACAAAAAATTCTTAAAAAATCTTTTTCGAAAGTTCCAAAAACGCCAAAACGAAAGAAAATATTTGCGCGAATGCTTCATAAAAACTTAATGTTTGCTAAGGGAAAGCGAGGTTGAAATGGCAAAAACAGCGATTTTAAGTAATGGAAATTTAAATATTGGCCTAAATGAATTCGGTTTGGTTAGTGATTTTTATTTTCCAGATAACGGATATGAAAATCACACTCTTGGCCGCGATCTTTTTCATCGCGTTGGTATTAAAATTGGTGATGAATTTTCGTGGCTGCAAAATGGCGGTTGGCAATTCTCTTCTGAATATTTCGAAGATGCATTAATCTCTAAAACCGAAGCAACAAACAATAATTTGCAGATAAAAATCACGTTTACAGATTTTGTAGTTAGTGATTTTGATGTTTTTGCGCGTAAAATTCAGGTGCAAAATCTTGCAAATTATCCGCGTGAAGTTCAACTATTTTTGCATCAAAATTTTGCAATTAACAGCAGTTTTCATTTAGCTGATACTGTACAATTTTTACCTCTTGAAGACGATGAAAAGGCGATTTTGCATTACCGCGGAAAACGTGCATTTATTATTTCTGCACAAAAAGTTGGCGGCGACTTTAATCAAAAAAGCTTTAAAGATTTTGACCAACATACGGTTGGACTATTTGGAATTGAAGGAAAACTTGGCTCTTGGTGTGATGCCGAAGATGGAATTCTTTCTAGTTCAAATGTTGAGCATGGTCAAACCGACTCAGTGATTGGTTTTAATTTCTCTCTAGGCGTTTTCGAAAGCGCAGATTTTCAGTATTCTATTTCTTGCGCAGATGATCACCAGCTTGCTTTAACGAATTTTCAGAAAATGCGAGATGAAGGTTTTTCGAAAGCCTTGTCTGAAACTAAAAAATCTTGGCAAAAGTGGCTTGCTCCAGCTTTGCGTTTTTCGAAAAAACTAGATCTAAAATATCAGAAAAAATTTATCCAGAGCCTAATGTTAGTTAAATCTCATCTCGCAAAAACTGGTGCTCCTATTGCAAGCAATGACAGCGAAATGCTTAACTATGCCCGAGATGACTATTCTTATTGTTGGCCACGAGATGCACTTTTTGCGATTTGGCCTTTAATTCGGCTTGGATATCGTGATGAGCCGCAAAGATTTTTCACTTTTTGCAAGAATTCCCTTACGCCGGGCGGTTTTATGATGCATAAGTATTTGCCAAACGGCGAGCTTGGCCCTAGCTGGCATCCATACTCTCAAGGTGGCGAAACGCGAAACCTACCAATTCAGATTGATGAAACTGCTGGAATTCTATTCTTGTTTGCGCAATACTATAAAAAATTTCGCGATAATTCTATTTTGGATGAATTTTACGAAGATTTAGTGAAACCGATTGCGGATTTTTTGGTTGATTTTTGTGATGAAAATAATCTACCAAAACCTAATTATGAGCTTTGGGAGATGGATTTTCTTTCAACGACCTATTCGACATCGGTTGTTTTTGCAGCTCTTTATTCGGCCTCAAATTTAGCACAACAGCTCAATCATGCACGAGATGCTAAAAACTGGCGAGATCAAGCTTTGAAGATTCGAACTTCGGCACAGAATGAATTATTTAATCCAGAAAATAACTATTTTTATCGAGGAATTTGGCCGAACGGTGAGAAGGATTCGAAAATCGATGCCTCAAGTTTTTATGGAGCCTTTATATTTAATCTTTTTGACTTTAAGGGTGAAAAGCTTCATAAGGCATTTAATGCGCTCGAAAAACGTTTTAACACAGATAGCCAAATTGGTTTGCCACGCTTTGAAAACGATGTTTACTATCGCTTCAGTAATGATTATGAAGCGAATATTTGGCCTATCACAACACTTTGGCGTGCTGAATTTTATATCGCTCGAGGTGAAATCCTAAAAGCAAAAGAGATTCTAGATTGGGTTTCAGATCAACAAACATCAACAGGGATCTTGCCTGAACAAATTGATCCGCGTGATTTGAAACACCTTTCCGTGGCGCCACTCACATGGTCTCAAGCGGAATATGTCTCAGCTCTGCTGGATTTGATAGCTTCTGAAGAATAAAAACACAGAATAAATAAAAGCGCCCAATTGAGCGCTTTTTTATTATTAACCTTTTCGTGGTTTAACTTCGTTTCGACCAAGAGATTTTTTAGTCTCTGTGAAAACTTCGTGTTTTCGTGTCTTTGGGTTGTATTTTCGCAAAGAAAGTTTCTCAGGTGTATTTTGAGTATTTTTGCGAGTGTAATAAATTCGATGACCTGTAGCTTCACTTACAAGGCCAATAATCTTTCGTTTCGTATTCTTTTTAGCCATAATCTCTCTTAAATTTATTATTTACGTTCTGTTCTATTCTATCACAGGAATTCATAAAAAGCAAGTATTTCAAGCGAAGATTGACATATTAGCTTAGTTATGATATAATTTAAACCATGAATGACTTTTTAAAATTTATCCAAAGAATTTTAAGCTTAAACAATGAACGCGTTATTTTGCAGCGTTTTTACCTCTGTTTGGCATTTTTTGGTTTTGCTGTTGCAAGCTTTTTAAATATTTTCGAAAATTCAATTAGTCGAACAATTTTACTTATTACGGTGTCATCTTTGATCGTCTTCTTGATGAACGCTATTGTTTGGACTCTTGGCGAAGCCCTAAAAAATAATTTTCTTTTAAAAAACAACAAAAGAACAAAAGACTCCAGCAAATCAGCAAAAAACAAATAATTTATTTTGAATATTTCTAAAATAGAACTGTTTCTTTAATCCAAAGCTGTTCGTAGTCTTTGTTTTCTTTTTCTAACTGTTTAGAGATTTGAATCATTGCATCTAGGCGTTCGGCTGCATCTTTAATGTCGAACTTGTCTAAAACCTTAAAGAAATATTTATTTCCGATTCGGTATTTCATTATTGTTACTGTTTTCATAACCCCTCTTTTTTGACTATTATTTTATAGCTCATATTCTAACACATGAAGCTTAAAATCGCAAACTCAATAAAAAAGAAATATTATTTCAACGGATATTGACATCTAAATACTTTTTATGGTAGAATCTATTATAGTTTATGCCGCGATAGCTCAGTTGGTAGAGCGCATTCATGGTAAGGATGAGGTCTCGGGTTCAAGCCCCGATCGTGGCTCCAGAACCCGTTCTCAACTTTAAAAGGAAACGCCGTATCTTGTGTAGTACGAGATGCGGCTTTTTATTATAGTTAAATACCCTACGAACCGCATCTCGTAGGGTATTTTATTGTTCCGATCGAGGCAGTTTTTTTGTATAAGTATAAAATTACCTCCGAGGATTAATAAAACCGCGTTAAAAATATATACCTTAACAATCTGGTAATTAGTTACCTTCCGGCATCGCATAAGCTTCGCGCAATCTTCCCAAAAACTCTGCTCGTTGTTCCGGTGTGATGTTAATTTGCTTGTTTGGCTTATTTTTCATCTTGTCGTTGTAGCTTTCAACTTCACGCATTGTGCTCATCAATACGCCTTCAGGAGTTGTCCTTCGCATCAAGTTCAAGGCTTGCACAGTTCGCCCAGCTTCTGTCGCTTTCTTCGCAAGTTCAACATAGAGTTCGCTCGCTTTTAGATCGTCACCCATTGCTTGGTAGTGTTTAGCTAGAGCAATCCCTTTCGCCATCGTTTCATCGTTAGCTACACGGGTATTTTCTAGTTCGTTAAACACTCTTTCCGGGCTTTCTTGCACAGATTTAGTCGCCCTGTTCCACATTTCACTATTCTTTTTTGGTGTATATTTCAAAGACTCATCACCAGCATGCATTAATTTTACAAAGTCTTTTGGTGGCGTGTCTGTATCTAATACAGTTTCAGCGAACTTGCGAGTTTTTTGGTCTGTTTCTTTGATTAGCGGAGCTTCACTAACGATATTCTCATCCATTTTAGCATTTTCAGCCGCTACATCTTCATTATTAAGCTCTTCTTCGGTCTTTACTGCCTCGTTCTTCGCTTTATTGCCGTATTTTAATTCCACGTATCCATCAAAGTCAATATCCACACCGTTTTGTCGCAAGTTTGCAACAGCATTTT
>ERZ773031.102-NODE-102-length-47096-cov-6.510385_pt1 | contig 47096 bp, 30 predicted proteins | sample MGYA00511666_ERZ773031 | MGnify/ENA primary metagenome ERZ773031 (study PRJEB29015, sample SAMEA2738135) | human oral metagenome | biome: human oral; feature: human-associated habitat; material: saliva | place: China | collected 2250 ...
TAATTGACAACCCCTTAGGGTTGGTCTTTAAAAATATTGTTGTATATGAATTGGGACGAGTAGAAAAATCAGCTTTATGCTCAATAGCGTATACTGCTCTTATCTTATATGGAGATGCAATGGTGTTATCATTGATATAAGATACGATGTAGTGCAAATGTTTTCAAAGAGAATTTAACTTTGACAGCTTAAAAGTACAAGTTTTCAAAGAGATAAACTAATTTTGTACTTGCTATTGAATCCTATAATCATGATAAAAAACATACTTCAAGTTATTTGGAAGAAAATACAAGAGCCTAAAATGGTTAGATTCATTTTAACAGCTTTGCTTATTCTCCTTATTACCTTGGCCTACCATAAGCCTTTAATGGAGTTGTATGAGGATTATATCATAACTCCTCTTCTCAAGCCCTTTGAATCAAACATAGGAGTTGGTCTCATAACTGTCGTTTTTCTGTTGGCTTGTTCGTGGGATATTGTAAAGCGATTGAATATAAGATACCAGTTTAGCAAATATTGGATAGGCGGATTGTGTTTTGTCACAACTCTGTTGCTGATTTGTCGTCTATGTAGCAGTTATGAATATGTTATTTGGACCTGGATTTTTGCTTATGTAGATGTGATAACTTTTGTATGCTTTGCTTATGTTGTGCTTGCACTCATTAATTGTTATAAAAAAGAGAAAGCAGCAAAAGAAGAACCCATCTACACCTTGTTGGAGGATAACCCCATAGAAAGTGGAGAAGAGGATGCTTTTGATTTGGTGGAGGAGGCCGAAAAAATAGCTAAGGAAATAAGTGCTCGCAGTAGGGCGAAGACGAGTTGCATTGCAATCACTGCACCTTGGGGTGGGGGCAAAAGCTCTTTCTTAAACCTTATAAGAAAGCAGATCAATGAGGACGAGTTTGAAATTGTATATTTCGTACCTCGTGATAGTAAATCGGTTCAGACAATTCAGGAAGATTTCTTTTCTATGATAGCCTGCGTGTTGGCTAAATACGATTCCAGATGCAGCCATATCATGAAAGATTATATGGCTTCACTGCAATTGATAGATAACCGCAGTATAGTAGAGCGACTTCTCAGTTTTTATCGAATTTGGGATAAAGACAGTTTAAAGGATTCTATCAAAGAGTCCTTTGCAGCTCTTAAAAAGAGGGTATTGGTTATAATCGACGACTTTGATCGATTGTCAAAAGAAGAAATTCTTGAGGTGCTAAAATTGATAGACGGCAATGCGGCATTTACTAATCTTATATTCCTTACGGCTTATGATAAAGAACAGGTCAATAGGGTATTAGGAGACACTTATAAGACGCCGGATGCTTGCTTTATAGACAAATTCTTTGATGTAGAGTTTGCTATACCTTTTCGCCCATATATTTACATTGCTAAGTATATAGAAGAGACACTATGCAAACAATTGTGTACAAGCGATGGTGTGTGGGAAAGTATACAACAAGTGATTACTAAGCGTGCTTCTATATTTAAGGAATACATACCAACGCTTAGAGATGCCAAGCGTTATATCAATCAAGTAGTGCTTGACTTCAAATCAATAAGAGGAGAGGTAAGTGTTAGTGACTTTTTGTTGCTTCAATTGGTGAAGTATCGTTATCCAGAACTATACAAGGGTATATTTAAGCAGAAGTATCTTAAAATAGGGGGTAAATTCCTTTATCTTAAAACGGATGATGATATAGAAAAAGAAAATGGAAATGGAAATGAAGTAGACAAAATATTACCTGTGCTTAAATTGTTATTTACTCAGATGGATGACAATGATAAAAATACCTATCGTCGACTTTGTGAAGTGTCAAGTTTTTACAACTACTTTGCAAACCAAATATATAGTGCACTCAGAATTTCAGAGATGAAAGAGCTCTTTGAAATGGAATTGACTGAGGCGAAAATGAAGATTGATAAATGGGCTGTAAGTAAAGATGAGATAAAAGATTTCGTTCAATACTTGGCCACACGGGATGTTGATGGTTTTAATAAAGCATCCTTTATAAGATATGTAGATCTGGTTACATATACTGCGGATAAAGTGCCTAATTTACAAGCTTATGAGTCATTTTTAAAGCTAATTGCTTTGCAAAATGTCAAAAAATATACAAGTAAGTACAAGTTAGATAAAGAATCTTATAAGAGTAGGTTGCTCGAGATTATCAAAAGCGAAGGGTCAAAACTCTATATCGCTAAAAAGCTTCATGCTGACTATACGAACGGTAAACCCAAAGAAGAGGAGTATCTGATAAAAGATGCAGACATATGGCCTTTTATAATAGATAAATTTAAAGCGGCTGCTAATGATCCTGCAACTGATGAACAATGGTTGCAAGAACTGTTGTATAGATGCATTGAATCTAAAAAAGATGCTTTTGGAGAAGTAGTATATAATCAAGAATGCCTCTGTGCATATCGCGAAAGAATCGAAAAAGCCCCTGCTTTCTATATAAGCAATTTTATTGTTCCGCGTTGGTTTAAAGGTTCTGACTATCATTGCTTTACTTGTGAGCATTGTTGTCGAGAGATCTTTGGAGGTGAAACTCAGTTGGAGGCGTTCTTAAAGAAGTGTAAGAAAGATGAGTTAGCAGGTTCTCTTCTAGCTTGGAATTGTTGGCAGCTTTACAAAGCTAATAATTATATGCCGATAGATTACAGAAATATAGGTCCTGTGAATGAGATGATTAAGAATGATTTAGTTGAAGAGGTAAAGATGCTTGATAAGATGAAGCAGATAGAGATAGTTATATCTGAAATCAATATAGAGCGTCAAACGTTAACATCTGAAGAGCTGTCAAAGCTTTCAGGACTGCTTAGTAAGAATAGAAAAGAACTAAAAAACATTCAACTGTTCATAGCCTTAAAGGTAAAAATATTGAATGAGATAGATTCCAAGTTAAAGCTACTATCACAAATAGAGGCGGAGCAGAAAAGATAATTTATTAAAGCACTTTCTTTGAAAAGATACATACAACAATGGCCGGTATTTCAATTGAAATACCGGCCATTATCTTGGTTGTTTATAAAGAAGCTATTAACCTACGCTGCCTTCGAGGGAAAGACTGAGGAGCTTTTGCGCTTCTACGGCAAACTCCATCGGGAGTTTGTTGATTACTTCTTTGGCATAGCCGTTGACAATCAGATCTACGGCTGCCTCGGGGGGAATGCCGCGTTGGTTGCAATAGAACAACTGGTCTTCGCTGATCTTTGAAGTCGTGGCTTCGTGCTCTACGATGGCGTTGTTGTTGTTGACATCAATATAAGGGAAAGTATGTGCGCCGCATTCGCTACCTAAGAGGAGCGAATCGCAGGAAGAGTAGTTGCGCGCTCCATCAGCGCGGGAAGAGCATTTTACTAAACCGCGATAAGAATTTTGACTCTTGCCCGCGGATATGCCTTTGGAAACAATCGTACTGCGCGTATTCTTACCTAAATGGATCATCTTAGTGCCCGTATCAGCCTCTTGGTGATGATTGGTCACGGCGACACTGTAAAATTCGGCTTGCGAATTGTCGCCCATCAATACGCAGGAGGGGTATTTCCACGTAATGGCAGAGCCTGTCTCCACTTGCGTCCAAGAGAGTTTGCTGTTCGCGCCGCGCAATTGTCCTCGTTTAGTCACGAGATTATAGACACCACCGCGGCCTTCGCTATCGCCGGGATACCAATTCTGTACCGTACTGTATTTTACTTCTGCATCTTTCTCCACGATGATTTCTACAATGGCGGCGTGCAATTGGTTCTCGTCGCGCTGTGGTGCAGTGCAACCTTCCAAATAAGAGACATAGCCGCCGTCTTCGCAGACGATCAACGTGCGCTCAAACTGTCCGGTGTTGCGTGCATTGATGCGGAAATAAGAAGATAGTTCCATTGGGCAACGGATGCCTTTGGGAATGTAGACAAACGAACCATCAGAAAAGACGGCACTATTGAGCGCTGCAAAATAATTGTCACGATAAGGCACTACGCTGCCTAAGTATTTGCGCACCAAGTCGGGGTTTTCGCGGACGGCCTCTGACATACTGCAAAAGATGATTCCTTTCTCCTGCAACTTGTCTTTGAAAGTCGTCTTCACCGAAACAGAGTCCATCACGGCATCGACAGCCACGCCACTTAAGGCCAAGCGCTCTTCAAGCGGAATGCCCAGTTTGTCGAAGGTCTTCATCAGCTCCGGATCAATCTCTTTCTTGCCCGACTTTTTCTTTAAGGGGTCGGCATAATAAGATATTGCCTGATAGTCGATAGCCGGCAGATTCACGTGCCCCCATTCAGGCTGCGCCAGCGTTTGCCAATATTGAAAGGCCCGCAAGCGGAACTCTAAAAGCCACTCGGGTTCTTCCTTTTTATGAGAGATAAGGCGAATGACATCTTCATTCAGTCCGGTAGGGATGATTTCAGTTTCGACGTCGGTCGTAAAGCCGTATTCGTACTTTTTATCAAAGGTCTCCCGTATAATATCTTTCTCGTCTGCCATAGTTTTAATGCTTTTTGGAAGATTGCTTTGCTGCATTGGCTGCGGGCTGCATATCTACCCAAGTGGTATCAGCCTTTTGATCTTGCTTATCATCGCTCTGCGTAATGCCGTGCTCAAAAATAAAAGAGACGATGCTCGTCGTCGGTTTGTAAAGGTGCGACCCCGCGATCTTCTCTTGGCTGAGGAGTCCGAGTGCGTTCATAGCGCTCAGTAAGCAACTGAGCAACAAACCATATTTGAGTACGCTAACGAGCAAGCCTAAGATCGAGTTGGGCGTGCCGAGTTGCATCCCTTTCAAAGTCTTGGTAAGCATAGTTGCCACAAAGCCTAAAGCGATGGGGACGATGATCCACAAAATTAAGAATGCGACGATGCTGGTCAGCATATTTACTTGCGAACCATTGACCGTCAAGTATTCGCCTAAGATAGAGTAGCAGGTGGCTGCAATTAAGAGGCCAAGCAGAAAGCCGCCCATAGAAATGAGTTCCTTAAGCAAACCTTTCTTCCAGCCGTTGAAGCCTGCCCAAAGCAGAATAGCAATTATAAATATGTCTAATGTCATAGCTGTTAGTATTTGGTGGACACGGAAGTGCACCGGATAAAAAACAAAGGCAGACTGCATAACATCTCAATGGATGTAACTGCGCGTCTGCCTCTTTTTCTGTTTATAGCTGGTGGAGCTGCGAAGTCAATCGAATATCAGGCCTCATACACATTATATATATAGTGGCGCACACTTCAACCGACGATGGCAGCTGCAAGCAGTTTATAGCTTCTGTTTAACTTCTACTTCTTGGTAAGTCTCGATGATGTCGCCTTCCTTGATGTCGTTGCAGTTTACAAGACTTATACCACATTCAAAGTTTGTTCCGATTTCTTTCACATCGTCTTTGAAGCGCTTCAAGGCGTTAATGCCGCCGGAGAAGATCACGATACCATCGCGGATAAGGCGCGCCTTGTCAGTGCGGTGCACTTTACCATCTGAGACATAAGCGCCGGCCACGTAGCCCACTTTGGAGATATGGTAAACTTGGCGAACGTCGAGCGTTGCGGTAACTTCCTCTTTGAAGATCGGCTGCAACATACCCTCCATTGCCTTCTTCACGTCGTCGATAGCATCGTAGATGATAGAGTATTGACGAATCTCTACGCCGTCGCGATCTGCGATCTTGCGTGCTGCTTGACTGGGACGCACTTGGAAACCAACAATCACGGCTTGTGACGCTGCGGCGAGTGTGACGTCGTTCTCGCTAATCTGACCTACGCCTTTATGGATTACATTGACGGCGATTTCCGGTGTAGATAGTTTGATGAAAGAATCGGAGAGCGCTTCGACAGAACCATCCACGTCACCTTTGACGATGATGTTCAGTTCTTGGTAATTGCCCTGCTTGATTCTTCGACCCAGTTCGTCGAGCGTCAGCATCTTGTGCGTACGCAAGTCTTGTTCGCGCTGCAATTGTTCGCGCTTGGCGGTAATTTCACGTGCTTCCTGCTCAGTATCCATTACGTGGAACTGATCACCGGCTTGCGGCGCGCCGTTGAAGCCCAATAGCGTAGCTGCCATTGAAGGCCCTACATCATCTATACGCTGGCTGCGCTCATTAAAGAGAGCTTTGACGCGGCCAAAGTTGGTGCCGGCCAATACGACATCGCCTTGATGCAACGTACCGTTGCTTACCAAAATTGTAGCCACGTATCCGCGCCCCTTATCAAGCGCCGATTCTATAATCGTACCCGTAGCTTTGCGGTTCGGATTAGCCTTCAAGTCGAGCATATCTGCTTCGAGCAATACCTTCTCAAGCAGTTCTTTTATGCCGATACCTTTCTTGGCAGAAATATCCTGACTTTGGTATTTTCCACCCCATTCTTCTACAAGGAAGTTCATAGCAGCCAAACTCTCCTTGATCTTATCCGGGTTGGCCGTAGGTTTATCTACTTTGTTGATCGCAAAGACGATGGGCACGTTAGCCGCTACTGCGTGGTTGATTGCCTCCTTCGTTTGCGGCATAATGTCGTCGTCGGCCGCGATGATAATGATGGCGATGTCGGTTACTTGTGCACCGCGTGCACGCATTGCCGTAAAGGCTTCGTGACCCGGCGTATCAAGGAACGTAATGTGGCGGCCGCTCTCCAACTGCACGTTATAAGCACCGATATGTTGCGTGATGCCGCCGGCCTCACCGGCGATAACGTTGGCTTTACGAATATAGTCGAGCAATGAAGTCTTACCGTGGTCAACGTGACCCATTACGGTAACGATCGGAGCACGTGGTTCGAGGTTTTCTTCATCATCCTCTTCCTCTTGAACGGCATCTTGCACTTCGGCACTCACAAATTCGGTCTTAAATCCAAATTCGTCGGCAACAATGTCAATGGTTTCTGCGTCCAAGCGCTGGTTGATGCTGACCATCACGCCGATACTCATACACGTACCAATGACTTTCGTGACAGGCACATTCATCATCGTCGCCAATTCGTTGGCCGTAACAAATTCCGTTAGTTTCAGAATCTTGCTCTCGGCACGCTCTTCGCGACGTAGTTCTTCTTCGCGTTCGCGCACTTGTTCGCGCTTTTCCTTACGGTATTTAGCGCCCTTCGTGTTCTTGTTTGACTTATTCGTCAGGCGTGCGAGCGTTTCTTTTACTTGCTTAGCTACATCTTCCTCGCTAATCTCCGTCTTAACCACTTCCTTGACCTTGCGGTTGCGTCTGCGGTTATTGCTTTGCGATGCTTGCTGATTATTGCCGCTATTGTTATTGCCGTTGTTGCCAGGCTTGCGACGCTCATTGTTTTGCAATTGATTAGCTGTAGCATTGATGTCTACACGCTGTGCGCCGATGCGACTGCGTTTCTTCTTTTCGCGCTCTTTGCGGCGCTCATCTTTGCCTTTCTTCTTCGGGCGCGTCGATTGATTCAGCGTTGAGAGGTCAATCTGTCCGACAACTTTCGGCGCACTCAATTCCGGTGTTGAGCGCAATTCAAATACGCCGTTTTTCGTCTCGCCAATCTGCTGCTCCCGCTCTTCCTTCGTCGGCTTAGCGGGCTTTTTCGGTTTTTCTGTCGCACTATGGGCTTCGTTTACCTCGCTCTTTGGCGCTGAAGATGTTTCTTTCATAGGCTCAGTGGGCTTAGGCTCCTTCTGCGTAGCCTCTACTTTTACAGGCTCTTCCGGCTTTGCCGTTGTCTCTTTAACGGGCGCACTTTCTACCTCTTTCGGGGCATCACTAATCGCGGGTTTTTCCTCAGTAGGCACCTCCACCGGTTTTTCTACCTTCTTCCCCTCTTCGGGAGCAGGCTCCGCGCTTGCGGGAGCTTCAAGATCTACTTGCCCTTTGATTTTGATTTGTGGACGCAAGTCCTCCGGAACGACAGTTTTTACCTCTTCTGTCGCCCGTCGTTCTGACTTTTGCGCCTTTTTCTCTTTCTTCTCTTGCTGGCGGCCTTGGCTCAGCTCCGTAGCCTTGCGGCGCACCTCTTCATCTTTCTGAAATTCGCGACGCAACAAATCATATTGTTCGTCTGACAATTTAGTGTTGGGGTTCGACTCTATTTCATGGCCTTTTTTTGCCAAGAATTCTACAGCCGTATCCTTACCTATGTTAAACTCTTTGAGGGCTTTATTTAATCTTATGCTCATGCTTCGGTGGTGAAAGGGGAAAAACGGGTTATTTGTAATTATTGCTCAAACTCTGCGTTCAATATACGGAGTACTTCATCTACGGTAGTCTCTTCTAAGTCGGCTTTCTCGATCAGCATTTGACGCGGAGCGTTTAACACATCCTTTGCCGTTTGCAGGCCGATAGACTTAATCGCATCGATGACCCATTGATCGATTTCATCAGCAAACTCATCGAGGAAGATGTCGTCTTCCTGATCATCGCCCTCTACTTCGCGGAAGACGTCGATCGTATATTCCGTGAGCATTGAAGCTAATTTGATGTTCTGACCTCCTTTACCGATGGCCAGTGATACTTCTTCCGGACGCAGATATACTTGCGCCTTGCGGTTTTCTTCATCCAATTGGATGCTGGAGACTTGTGCCGGGTTGAGCGCACGCTGGATAAACAGCGCGGGGTTCGACGTAAAGTTAATAACGTCGATATTTTCATTGTGCAATTCTCTTACAATGCCATGAATACGGCTCCCCTTTACGCCGACGCAAGCACCTACGGGATCAATGCGGTCATCGTAGCTTTCTACAGCAATCTTTGCGCGCTCTCCGGGGATGCGGGCAATGCGCTTGAGCGAGATCAAACCGTCGCCGATTTCGGGGATTTCTTGCTCGAGCAAGCGGCGTAAAAATTCGGGGCTTGTGCGACTCAAGAAGATCTTGGGTGAGCCGTTTAAGTTGTCGACACGATCAATCACAGCACGGACGTTGTCTCCTTTGTGGAAGAAATCGCGCGGTATTTGTTGGTTCTTAGGCAAGAAGAGTTCGTTACCCTCATCATCCATCAAGAGCGTTTCCTGCTTCCACGTCTGATACACTTCAGCAGCAATGATTTCGCCCACACGATCTTTATACTTATTGAAAAGTGCGTCGTGATCCAGCTCAAGCAGTTTGCTAGCAAGCGTTTGGCGAAGCGTCAAGATAGCGCGACGGCCAAACTTTTCGAAGTTAATAGGCTCGCTCACTTCCTCGCCCTCCTCATAGTCGGAGTCGATCTCGCGTGCTTCTGTCAGACTGATTTGCGATTTGTGGTCTTCAATCGCGTTGTCGGCCACGACTACGCGGTTGCGATAGATTTCGCAGTCGCCTTTGTCAGGATTGACAATCACGTCGAAGTTTTCGTCTGAACCAAAGAGCTTTGTAATTACGCTGCGAAAACTCTCTTCCAGCACGCTGACCAACGTCATGCGGTCTATATTTTTGTTCTCTTTAAACTCAGCAAAGGTATCGGTGAGGCTGATCACCTCGGTTTTCTTTCTGGGCATTGTATGTTGTTTTTATTATTTACGTGAACCAAGCATCGTCTGCCTATGACCGGTGCGCCATAGCCGCGGGTGCATTTATTTAGCGTCTAAGTCGTACTTTGTATATTTAACGTCTTCGAAGCGGAAGGTGAGGTCTCGGTCTACCCATTGCGGGCGCTTTGCCCCTTCGGGTCGCACTTTTTCCTTAATGGTTAGGACAAAGTGGTCAGGCGCTACGTCCTTTAATATGCCGCGTAGCTTCTTGCCTTCGCGGCTTAAGACGATGACCGGAGAGCCTTGGTGAATTTCATACTGGCGATGCACCTTAAACGGTTGGCCAATGCCTGCACTGCCCACTTCCAGCTCGTAGTCTTCCTCGTCGCGATTCAAATGTTCTTCGATGAAACGGCTTAAGTCTACGCAATCTTCAATCCAAACCCCCTCTACGTGATCCATCTCTACGACGATGCGATCGTCCGGGGAAACAGTCAGGTCCGTCAGAAAATAATCTTTTCCATCGAGCCATTCCTCAACCAGTTGTTTTACGACGTTTTTATCTATCATACATATATAAAGATATGAGAATGCGCCCCATCTGCTCTTATTTTTCGGACGAGATGGCGCTTCCCCTTACGGCTACCGTTCGCGATCTGTGAAGAAGCGTGACGCAAACAGACGTAAACGGTTAAAAACAAATGAGGAACTTCAAAAAGTCCCTCACCCTTTTATGTCCGCAAAGATACGAGTTTCACGCGTAATTACCAAGAGATTAAAAGTTTTTTCCGCTTTGTCTGTGTCAAATTTTGCTTGTTGGCCTTTAATGTCTATTTTTGCACCGGAAAAATGTAGGCCCCGTAGCTCAGTTGAATAGAGCATCAGATTCCGGTTCTGAGTGTCGCGGGTTTGAGTCCCACCGGGGTCACATGAAGAGAAAGGCAGTTTTGTCTTTCTCTTTTTTTATGCCCTTATGTGTCGCGCAAGGTTTAGCATTGTTCAGTTCCGGTTTGCCCTCTCTCGATTTTGATGCAAACCGGTTCAAGGCGTAAGGGCTTAACCTTCTTCTTTGTCTCGCCTTTTGCGGGTAATACGAGAAACAGTGAGGCGTTCCGGTTTCTTTTGAATTTATTTCCGCCGGTTTTGTGACTATTTTTGTCCGAGGTGTTTATTGTTTGCCGGCACCAAACGATTGTTTGGTGGGAGCAAACTATGGTTTGGTGGGGTCAAACGATTGTTTGGCGGGAGCAAACAATGGGCGTTTGAGCGTAGGGCGGGATTTCTTGACTTGTTGGCGGCTTTTCGTGCGTGTTTTTTGTAGTGAGATTATGAGTTGATGATGGTGATTCTGATGGGGCGTTTATTTGCTTGCGGGCGGTCGTGTCCTTTGCTGAAATTGATGCGCAAGGAAGTGGAGTCGAGAATGTGGAAACAGGATGAGAATAAACTTTCAAAGGGGTAAAATGAGCGCACCCTCGTCCCGATAGGGGCGAGGGTGGATATAAGGAAGCGGAAAGGCCGCCAAAGAATATAAGATTGTGGCGCCGCGACTTATCATACGGCCAAGAAGGCCAGCACGATAAACTGAGCGCACAGGACGCGAAGGAAGGTGATGAGCGGATAGACCGTGGAGTAAGCTACAAGCGCCGCATCGTTGTTGCCTTCGCTATCGGCATAGGCCAAAGCGGGAGCATCGGTGTAAGCTCCGCAGATGAAGCCGAGAATAGTAAAGTAGTTGATCTTATATTTCATGCGCGCGAATGTGGCTACTACGACTAAGGGAATAGTCGTAATGAGGAAACCCCAGAAAACCCATTGTGCGCCGTTGGTGCTAAAGACTGACTCGACAAACTTGGGGCCGGCGGCGAAGCCGACTGAGGCTAAGAAAATGCACATACCAAATTCGCGAATCATCAATGCGGCCGAGGTGGATGTATAAGAGACTAACTTGAGCTTATAGCCATAGCGGCTGATTAAAATCGCGATGATCAATGGGCCGCCGGAGAGTCCTAAGCGTAACGGCATCGCCATACCCGGAAAAGCAATAGGCACGCTACCGAGGATAATACCGAGGAGTATGCCGAAGAAGAAAGTAAACATGTTGGGTTGTCGCAGGTGTTTCTGCGAATTTCCCAAGCGGCCGGCCAAATGATCAACGTCAGCTTCGCGACCTACGACCGTCAGTTTGTCACCGACTTGCAACGTAAGATGGCGAGAAGCCAAAAGCGAGACGCCGGCCCGCGTTACGCGTGTAGCATTCAGTCCGTAACCATTGCGTATGCGCAGTGCACCCAGCTGTTTTCCATTGATTTTTGGATTGGATATGAGAATGTTGCGCGAAACAACCTTTCCCGGCTCCTTATCCCAGTTGCGCTCTACCACAGGTCCCACAATCTGCCGGAAAGCCTCGACATCTTCGGGCGCCATTACGACTAAGAGCAGATCGTTGACGCCGATTTGCGTGTCGTAACCCGGTATTAAGATCTGCCCGTCCGGCTTTAGTATGCGCGAAACGACGTAATCGTGATCGTAAACGTTGTGCAACTTAGATACCGTTATGCCATCAATTAGCGTATTGGTTAACTTAAATGTGCCGATAAATGGTTCTACGTGAGCATCGGCTTCTTCTTTTTCTACGGCAGCTTGTTCGTCAGCCGGATTGATGTGGAAGATGAGCTTGATCAATGCCATCACGAGGACCGAAGCGATGATCGTGACAGGATAAGATGCGGCATAGCCCATCGTCATTTGCGAGATTGTCTGCGCGTAATCGCCCGGTGCTTCCTGCAAAACCTGCTGCGCGGCACCCAATCCGGGCGTACACGTCACGGCGCCCGACATGATGCCGACCAATTGGAAGATGCTCGTCTTATCGCTATTGAAAAAATAGATCGTAAACAAGACGACGAGGTTCAGCAGGACGACAAAGATGGCCAAGACGTTGAGCCGAATGCCTGATTGCCGAAAAGAGGAGAAGAAACTCGAACCCATTTGTAAGCCTACCGTGTAGACGAAAATCAGAAGTCCGAAATCGCGCATAAAGAGCAATACCTGCTGGTTGAGGCGGAAGCCTAAGTGGCCCATCAATATGGCGATAAAAAGCACGATCGTCATTCCAAAAGAAAAACCTCGGATCTTGATCTTACCCAGCAAGATGCCTAATGATATGACTACCGCATATAGACCGATAGTATGCGCCGCTGAATCTTGATTATAAAGAATGTCGTTAATCCATCCCATTGTAGAATAGTGATAGTCTTGAATGTGTTAAACAATAAGTCAATTATAGATTGCGGTGCAAAAGTACGCCCTTCTCCGTATACAAACAATTAAAAAGGAAAGAATCAGCTATTATTGGCCATAATTTAGACAAAGATGCCAAGTCGGGTGGAGAAAAGCCAAGATAGAGTAGCTTCGGCTAATTTTCTTTAATTTCTTGACGTATGCCAAACGGATTGTGTATTTTTGCGGCGTGGAGTAATATTGCTCCATATAAATTAAACTTGATAAAAACAGCAATGAAAAAGACATTTATTTTGGCTGCAGCGCTCGTAATTGGTTTAGGCTTTACGGCTTGCAAGCAACAGGCAAAAGAAGCAACACCCGCAACAAACGATTCTACGCAGGTAGCTACTGATTCTGCAACAACAGACAGCGTGAAGGCTCTCTTCACCACGAATGAAGGTAAAACTCCGACGGAGATCAACCTCTTAAACAACGCAGATCTTAAGGCTCGTTTGCAGAAGTTGGTTGGCGGCGAATTTGACAACGTAGTGAAGTATTTCAATACGGTTACGCCGATTGTTTCCGAGAATGGAATTTACAAGACGACGGGCGGTAAGGCGCACGAAGTGCCGGCTTATCAGACGACAATCTATTATGATGCAAACAACGACAACTTGAATGTGGTTATTTCTCAAAACGATAAGGATAAAACTTTCGTTGAGAAGGATACAATCAAGGTCACTGACGCGCTTAAGTCAAAATAAGCCGATCGTTAGTTTAGCGATATAAATGCTCCGAAAGCCTTTTGGCTTTCGGAGCATTTCTTTTCTTGGCAGCAACTTAAGCCGGGTGGCGTACATTATAATCCTGCTTCGTGGTGGAAGCGTAGACTTCTTTTGCAGTCCTACATTAACAAAGCAACGCCCCGCTATTGTTGAAGATAGCGAGGCGCCGTTTAAAAAGCGGACAATGTCCGGCTATTTTTAGAAGTTGTAGACGAAACCAAATTGGAGCGTAGAAGCGTCCAGACGGAAGCCGAAGCCGTCTTCACCCAATACGTTGCCTTCGAATACTGAACTGCCGCCATTCTTGTAGTCGGAATCACGATAGCCCAAGAAGCCAAAGTGAGAAACGAATGAAATGCGTTTATTCAAATCTACTGAAAGGCCCGGCGTGATGCCAACTTGCCAAGTAGAGTATTTGGGATCGTGGCTACCGGAAGCGTCTGCCGTTGAAGAAAAGAAAGCGAAACCGCCGTCAGCAAAGAACTTAACGGGACCAAGCTTTGCGAAAGTGTAACGAGCGTAAGGAGCAACGTTAACCGTGTGCACGTCTATGCCTTTTAGGTAGTCGTATTGGTAACCTACTTGCATACCCAGTGACCAATCGCTATCGAGTTTGTAACCGATTTCCGGTCTCAAAGAGAACTGAGTGTGATTGTCGTTCGGATTACGCCAAAAACTGCCTTCACCACCAAGGTAAACTTGTGCGCTAGCTGCGATAGTAACTACTGCGAATGCAAATGTTAGGAATAACTTTTTCATTGTCTAAATAATTTAGTTAAACATACGGAGGCTTATGCCTACCGATTTCTTTTTATAAATGATTTGTTCTTCTCTTATTTGTATTTATCGTCTCTGATAGTTGCTTCTTCATTCCTCTTATCTTCAAAGCCTCGAGGCGAAAGGCGGAGGTGACTCACCGAAGTGGTGCGTTTCTCGCGCCGTTTCCTTAATGACGGTGCAAAGATACGGATGTTACAATTGATGGAGATTATTTTCTGCACAAAAAAGCTAAAAGTAGGCTTCATAGCCTTTAATACGGTGCATTTTACCTATATTTTCGCCTAATTAGACCAATTTTTTTCGAAGAATGTCCCGAAAAGAGTCCACAAAATCGCCTTAAAGCGGCAACATTGTGACCTCAATTCGCCGCTTTTGAGCGATTATTTCCGCACAAAGTTGCTGTACGTCGTGCGCAGAGACTGCCTCCGTTATTTTTTCATAGTCGGTGTCAAAATCCACTCCGCGATACACCATATTATATAAGATGTGTAGCCAATAATGATTGGAGCGAGCTTGCTGCCGGTACGCTTTCAGCAAGAATTCCTTTGATTTTTGCAATAACTCCTGCGTAGGTCCGTGTTCCGCCAAGCGAAGTAGTTGTTCGTAGACCAAGGGAATCAACTCCTCATATCGCTGCGGATCTGTGCGAAAGGCGATTTTCAAAAGCGCATTAGGCATTTTCAAGCCATCTAACTCCGTATTTACGCTGACGTGATAAGCGCCGCCTGATTCTTCGCGAATAGTATCTGTATACATCATCTGAAGAATGAGCTTGAAAGTTTTGAGCATCACGTCACTCTTCGGCTCATAGGGAAGTTCAAAGTCGTAGAAGATCGAAACAGAAGCGTAGGGCGTATCTTGCCGACGTCGATAAATGAGCGTTTCGTCCACCTTCCTCACTGCCGGTAAAGCGGCCGTCCGCTGCGAGTTGACGCTATTTTTCGCCGGTAAAGAAGCCACGTAACGACAAAGCAAGGGGCGCAAACTCTGCAAGTCAATATTCCCCACAAGAATCACGTTGCAGTCATTCATCCCGCAGAAAAGTTGGCGATAGATTGCCTGAATCCGCTCGTAGTCTGCTTTTGCCAACGTCTCCATCGTGGTTGGTGCGGTGCGCGGGTTGTTTCCGTAGCGTGCGGCCGCAATTGCATCGTTGTAAGTCACATTTGGGTTTGCCTCGCGATTGATCAAAAACGATTGCATCCGCTCTTTGAAACTTTCGTAAGCCGCCGGATCTTTTCGAGGTTGCGTTACATATAAATAAGTCAACTCAAAAAGTGCTCTCAAGTCATTTGCCGAAGCCGTACCCTCAACGCCCTGCGTCCTTTCATTGATAAAAGGCGCTACCCGCATCGACTTTCCGGTCATCCAACTACGTAAATCCGCCGCTGATAGCTCTCCCCATCCGCCGGCCTCCATAGCCCCTTTGAGAAAGGCCAAGTTGGGCGCATCTTCATTGGCAAAGAGTTGCTTCCCGCCTTTGCCAAAGAGCTTGAAACTCACTTGATCTGCACCGAAAGTCGTTTGTTTTACGTAGACGTTTATGCCATTGCTCAACTTAAATACGCGCACGCCCGCTTTCATATGATCATATTCCGCCAAGATCTTTCCCGGTCGCGGAAAGGCGGTGAGTAGCATCTTCGGGCGTACACATTCTTGGTAAGCCGGATAGCTTTTCTTTTGCGCCTCACGCACACAGCGCTCAAGTTGCTCGGTTGAAGGCACGCGGAAGTCCGCCTTTTGGGGTGCATAAAGCAGCAATACTTGATTGCGGTCCGTTACCAACTCTTTAATCGCTGTATTTACATCCGCCAAGGTCAGTTCCGCATCAAACTTACGCCTTACGTGCAATTCTTCCGCCGTAGAAAGAATCGGCTCACCATAAAGATAATGATCCAGACATTGCTTTACGTAATGATGATTGGCCAATTGTCCGCGCTGATTATTGCAGCGCTCGGCCTTGTTGCGTAAGATCCCCTTGGCTCGCGTCAGTTCTCCGGTCGTGAATCCCCATTGGCGCGCCTGCTCCAGCAAACCTACAGCTGCCGACAATCCGGCTTCGATCTGATCACTCTTGCACGAGACGCTCAGCGAAAAGGCTTTTTTCGTCTGAACAATCAAAAATTTTCCATCTTTCACCGATGCCGCCGTAAAAGGCGCCTTCGCCCCGCTTTGTTGTTTCGACAAGCGCTCGTTAAGCATCAAGCAAATCAAGTCGTGCTCATAGATTTCTTGCTGATAGCGCTCGCTTGATCGCACCGAAGTTGGCTTCACATCGCGCTTCATATAGAGATGCGCCAAAGCGATCGGTTGCTCTGCATCGCGCATCACGTGCGTAATCATACGCTTGTTGTCTGCTACGGGATAGTATCGGCGCCGGGGCGCATTTGGCGGGAGCGATAGGCCGCCAAACAGCCGTTTGATTTGGCTTTCTATGACATTGACGTCCACATCTCCCACAATGACGACCGCTTGCAAGTCCGGCCGGTACCATTTGTTGTAATAATCTCTCAACGCATCGGGCGAAAAATTGTTGATGACGTCCAAATGGCCGATCGGCATCGCATCTTCATATTTTGAGCCTTTGAAAATGACCGGAAAAGCATCTTCCATCATTCGCGCCACGGCCATCCCCGTGCGCCTCGTGCGCCACTCTTCACGCACGACGCACCGCTCTTTGTCGATCGCTTTCTCTTTGAGCAAAAGCCCATCGCACCAATCGCGCAGAATCAGCAAGCACGAATCGACCACCCCCTGTCGTCGCACGGGAGCGGCTGAGATATGATAGACAGTGCGGTCAACGCCGGTGCACGCATTTAGGTTTGTGCCAAACTTAATCCCGACGCTTTCGCACCAAGATATCAAGCCGGGCGATGCACCCTCGCCGCGAAAATGGGTCGACCCATTAAATGCCATGTGTTCAAGGAAATGAGCCAAACCGCGCTGGTGTGGCATTTCCAGGATCGAGCCTACGCGCTGCGCCAAATAAAAGCTGGCCAAACCCGGCTCAGCCGCGTTGTGGCGGATATAGTAAGTTAATCCGTTCGACAAGCGACCTTGCCGGTAAGTCGCCTCCTGTTGTGCCGACTGTGCTGATAGGGTTAATGGCTGTAGACTCATATAATAGGAAATCCTTTTAGGGTACTTAAGACGTGTGCTGCTGCGGGCTTGGGGGGTCGATAGGAGAGGTTGCCCCTCGATCTTTTTTTGCTGCATTGGGGATAGCGTGGAGCCACTTTCCCTTTTATCGTAGCATATGTCAGATTTTCAGAAGTTTGCTGCAAAGAAAAGAAACGATTCGTCCGGCTTTTTGCCGCCTTCACCTTGGCATAGGCTTGGTGTTGAGCCCCTTTCGGCAGACTTCTGTCGAAGTTGCGTGGAGAGAAATCGAAAGCGTGTGGACGTAGTTTCATTTTTGCTTGATAAGTGTTTGCAAATGTAGAGGTGCGGTAGCTTTTCGACAATACCTAAAAGAGGGGATTTTGCCGGAGGTTCGACTTTCAGACTACGAATTTTAGGATATAAAACCCCTTATCGTAAGATCAAAGTGGCAAATTAGCACTCATTGATGCTTCTTCCCCTTTTTAAGGTCGTAGCATCGGACCATGTAGGGTGCTCGTTGCAAAGCCACCATCCATACTCCGCCAAGGGGTTGCTTATCTGCTTTTATCTTGCTGTAAGGAGCCACCTGCGATGCGTAGTTGAGGCCCTTCGCCTGTTGACTTCACCTTATGATTGATGCTCTTTTCGTTGGTCTACAGGCGCTCGCTATCTGCGCACTAATCGTCTTTTCTGTGCGAGTTGTAGCGTAGTGTTTCGATCGTTTTTTACGTATCAAATGAGTCGGCAAATCGATGAACAACAGTCTGTTGTTCGTTTTGCATCGCACATATGGCGGCCTTTCCGTCTATTGTCGCCGTCGGCGTGTTGCGCCTTCGCCGCATTTTATCGTTTGGTGGCAGCAAACGATGGTTTGACGGCAGCAAACGATGGTTTGGCGGCAGCAAACGATGGTTTGGCGGCAGCAAACGAAAAGCCGACCGGCGCTGACGAAGAGAAACGCCTATTTGCACGTGATGCAATGCGTGCTGCAACCCCCAAAAATGCGTGCGTCCGGTGCAAAAACTTTTTGGTGGTGATGCCAAATAAGACAGATGTAAGGGTAGGAGCGATAGGATGAAGGGAAAGAAAGCTGTATAAATAGAAAGATGAAAGTAGCGCAATTCAAAATACCCTAAAATTGGTATTGTAGCGGCGCGCAAGCCCCTCTAACTTTGCACTCGGTTTCACGACCACATACAACAACAATCTATAATTAAGTTTTTCACTATGAAAAAGACAAGCTTTATGCTCTCAGCATGGGCCGCGTGCTGTTTGCCATTGGTCGCCAAGGCGGATATTCCGCCGGCGCCCAATTTGTTTCGAGCCTCGCCGGCGCAATATGACTTTCGCATAGCCGAAGTGCGAGGCGATTACGGGCAAGATTTCCAATTTCAGTATGACAACTTCGGCTGTCTTCTACGCCAAGTAGGCCTTTCAGACGACGGCGTTGAAGTTGAGCAGAATGTCTACACCTACGACGCCAATCATTACTTGGTTCAGCATGAAGAATGCGCAGGACTGAAAGACGACGGCACACCCGTCGTCGACTTACGCCAGATCTATACGCGCGATGCCAAAGGCTACATCGTCGGCTATAGCCGCTGGAAGCGTAGGGCACAGGAGGAGACCGACTACGAAATGTTTGAAGACATTCGCGGGAGCTATACGTACGATGAAAAACAGCGACCTACGCACGCTGTTTATATGTATTATGATGGCGAGAAGGCAGAATGGTATGAAGGTCTTGTGGTCGATTTGACATATACAGAAGATGGCAAACTCGAATCGCTGACAAAGACCGTGGACAACGCCTTGTTTGAAAAAGAAGAGTTGACTTACAACGAACAAGGTAAGATCGCCGGGTTGACACTTACTAAGCCGGGTGCGAACGACGTCGTTTGGATGTATACCTACGATGCTGCAGGCGACATAACTCAATCGGGCCGCCCCGGATACTATTTCAACTATACGTATTACGAAGACAAGACGCTGGATAAGACGTTCATTCCGCGCAAAAACATTGTCGACAAGTCGCTTTTTGGCTTGCGCAATGCCATCACGTGGTATGCTGCGCCTACGGAAAATAGCTACGTACACGCCATCCGGCACGAAGAAACGACCGGTGCAACGATGGTCTACGAACCGATTGACCAAACGAGCGTAGAGCGCGTGATGCTTGGCGATAAAGTCGAGCAAGACGCCCTCGTTGTCGAAGGCCGTTGGCTGCGCGTAAAGCCGGGTGCTTCCGAACGGGGGAGTGTGTTGCGCATCTTCGATTTGTCCGGCCGCTGCATCAAGATGCAGCAGGTGGATAAAGCCCTTGAACGCATTGATCTGACGACTTTGCCCTCCGGAAACTACATCGTAAAAATCGCTCAGCACGAAGCAAAAATCGTGCGCTGAGCTCATTTTAATAGATACCTTTTTCTCAATGTGGCGGCCGGGGACTCGCGGAGATTTTTCTCCGCCCCCGCCTCTGCCGTCGCAACCAAAATGATAACACAACCCAACTCGCCTCGTATCCACAAGAGAGGGGCGCGTGAAAATTTTAATTAAAGAAACTATGAAAAAGACGTTACTTCTACTGCCGCTGATCCTGCTGGGCAGTTTTTGCCTCAAGGCCCTTGCGCAATCCTCAATGGCTGAACGACAATTTTGCGCTGATCCTGCGCGCTACCAATATCGCTTGAGCGATATTAAAAACTGCTATGGACAGGATATGCACTACGATTATGATAATGCCAACTGCTTGATCAAAGAATCGGTCTATGAATCGGGGAGTGACTTGGCTGAGGAAACACTTTACACGTATGATGAGCGCCATTATTTGATTAAGATGGAGATACGTGAGTATCCGAGAGGCGGCGGTGATCCTATTGTGAGCTATCGCCATATCTATACGCGCGATGCGCAAGGCTATATCGAAAAATATACGCGCTTTCGCCGCCGCGCTTTGACGCCGGATGACTTAGAGCTGATTGAAGACGTGAACGGGACGTACTTTTATGATGAGCAACACAGACCTATCCGCGCGGAATATGACTTCTGGGATGAGCAAGCCGGCGATTGGTATAAGGGAAAAACCTGTGAACTCGCTTATAATGATAAAGGGTTGCTCGAAAAGGTGACGATGATGGCTGATGGGTCGACTCTGGAAACAGAGCGCTTGACATACAACGCACAAGGTAAGATTACGAGTTTGACGCTTTCGGTTCCGGGTAATAACGATGTGACGGAAGTTTATACGTATGATGGCCACGGCGATATCATCAAAGCCGGCCGCAAAGATTTTATGTTTGAATATGAATATGATCAGGATAAGTTGGCCGAAAAGACCTTCATACCGCGCCATACGGTGCGCGACTTGACTTATTTCGGGAAGCGCAACTGCGCCGTCTTTGCCGGCCTGCCGGAGAACGACAGTTTTACGCACGCTGTGGCAAGCATGAAACTACCGGCACAGGACGGTGATGGCGAAGAGGATGAGGAGGAAATCGAAAAGACGACCATGAAGTATGAAAAAATCGAAACCACCGGTGTGAACAACGTAGCAACGCAAGCTGATGCACAAGCGGCTAAGGTTGAGATCAAAGCCGGCCAACTCATACTTAATGTGGGCGGTGAGCTTGTGGGAGAAACTTGGCAACTCTTCACAACGAGTGGACAACTGCTGAAATCCGGAAGTGCGGTAAAGGCAACAACAACGCTTGATATCGCTCCGCTCACGCCGGGGACTTATGTTATCAGACTCGGCCGTGCGGCTTTCACGTTTACCAAATAAGGCATTCTGCTATTGTCTTGTGATGGATGCGACCTCCGTGGGGATCGGAGGCCGCCCTTCACGCTTTTCGCTCTTCGACTAAGAAGAGGTGGGCGCTCCGAGATCGCTCGCGGCGAATAGCAAGCCTATTATATAATGTATAGAATACTCCAGCACGATGAAAAATATAGCTTTACTTCTGCTTTTGCTTGTCGTAGCGGCTTTGCCCAAAGAAGTCGTGGCCGATAACATAGCTGAAGTCGAACGTCATACGATTCGCGGCATCGTTGTCGACGAAGATCAGAAACCCATAGCCGCTGCTTCAGTGCGCTTGGCCAACACAACGCTTGCCGGCGGTACGAATGCGAAGGGCGAATTTGTGCTCCAAGTGAAGCAAAGACCGAAGTATACGCTCGTTGTTCAGGCCTTAGGCTACACGCCAAAGACCATCGACCTCGAGGGAACAAAAGATACACTGCTGAAAGTGGTACTCGAATTGACCACAGGCAGACTTAATGAAGTCGTCGTAACAGGTTCGCGCATAGAAAAACCGCTGAAGGACGTACCAATCATAACCCGCGTGATCGGAAAAGATGAGATAGCCGCGGTGAACCCCATTGATGTGATCAGCTTGCTCGAATATACGCTGCCCGGCATACAGTTTTTTTACAATTCTATGAGTCAGACGCAGGAGATTAGTTATCAAGGAATGGACAGTAAGTCGGTGCTGTTTCTCGTAGATGGCGAGCGCCTTAGCGGCGAAGGCGCCGATCACAACATCGACTTTAATCGCCTAAACGTGGACAACATAGAGCGCGTAGAAATCGTGCGCGGGGCTGCTTCTACGCTGTATGACAGCAGAGCTATCGGGGGGGTAATCAACATTATAACAAAGCGAGCTGAGCGTCCAATGAACGCTAACGTCACGGCACGCTATGCCGGTGTGAATGGACAAAAATATGGTGCAGAATTTGGATGTCGTAGTGAACGCTTCTCTTCTTTTACAACGCTTGGATACAGGCATCGAAGTACGTATACCATCAAAGATGGCACAGGAAAGCGCATAGAGATCCTGAACCCGGATGGTACGACTGATACGCGCGAACTGACGCCGTCGCAATCGGCAATTTATGGTTATCGCATCTGGGATGCGTCGCAGCGTTTTAATTATGCCTTTACGGAGCATTTGAGTGCGCAGTTGTCAGGTTCCTATTATGGCAATCGCCGTCCGCCCAAAAGTGGCCGGAAGTTTTATGATAAATACGAAGATTGGGTCGTTGGTGGTAAAATCAAGTATATCTTCGACGATAACCATACCCTCGATTTCAATTATAGCTTAGACAACTATACGAAGCGCGCGGTATATTTCCAAGCCGGCCGAAGTGTGCGAAGCTACGGCAATGCTAACAGTACGGGACGCCTTAATTATACGGGCAATTATGGAATGCATACGCTCAGCTTTGGTGGTGAGTGGCAGCATGAGCGCTTGAAGCATTATATGATGAAAGATACAGGGACGGTTTCGGGCTCACATTATGCAGTGTATTTGCAGGAAGATTGGCGACTCACGCCGCAGTTGAATATCGTGGCCGGCGTGCGCGGCGATAAAGCCTTTCAATACAATTTTCATCTGACGCCGAAGATTTCTGTCCTTTATCGCCCGTCGGTCAATCTAACCTTGCGCGGTGGATATGCGCGGGGCTATCGCATTCCTACGCTGAAAGAATTATATCAAGAGTTTAATATGGCCGGAATCCTTACGCTTTATGGCAATAAAGACCTCAAACCGGAGAAAAGTCAGCAATATTCTTTGTCGGCAGAGTACAATAAGGGTGGTCTAAACTTGACGGTGTCGGCCTATCATAATCGCTTCAAGAATAAAATCTCGTATGAGTATCTCGAACCCGGGGTTTCTTATGATATGCGTTACGTCAATGCAGAAAATGTGAAGACTACGGGCATCGAAGCTACGGCAGATTATCGGCTGCCTTGGGGATTGAAGGTTACCACGGCTTATGCTTATGTAAATAACTATGAGAAAGTGAATGGTTATAACGCGTCGTGGGTTCGTCCGCATAGCGCCAAACTCAATTTACAATACAAGCACAGTTTTCATAAAGTGCAGGGAACCGTAGCCTTTAATAGCCAATGGGCGTCGCGCATTACAAGATATTCTTATGACGCCAAGTTGAAAGGCTATCGCCAATACGTCTTTGATGCTCGTGCTATCTGCTCGCTTAATTTAGGCGTGCAATTTTTGCGGGGCGTAAAACTGGGCTTGATGGTGGATAATTTGTTTAATTATAAAGATAAAGCTGCTGATTCTACCGTGCAAGCGCCACTGAATGGCGTTAGCTATGTAGCTACGTTGGCGCTAAACATCTCTGATCTTATGAAATTCTAATCGTAACCCTCTATGAAAAAGAAAAAGTTAATCTTGGGCGGGTTGGCCGTTGTGCTTGTCGCAGTTCTGCTCGCTTTTGTGTGGATAAAATGGTGTAGTGCGACGAGGGTAGGCTTCCTCCATTACCAAGCCATTGAACTCGGGCAAATAGCTAAGGCCAATGACAACGGATTTGTGAAGTTGGAAGAAGTAAGTCTGGAGCAACTCGATGACTTAGACGACTACGACATTGTTTTTGTGAATGGCATGGGCCTACGACTTACGCAAGAACAACGCGAACAAATCCAAAAAGCCGCCGATAAAGGCTTGCCAATGCTGACGACGATGTCCACAAATCCGGACAATAATTTTAATACGCTCGATTCCTTGCAAACGGATACGCTTCAAAAGTATTTGGGAGAGGGAGGTTATGAAAACTATCGCAGTGTCTTGAATTACGTGCGTCGTTATATAGACAAGAAAATCCTATCTAGCCCTGCGCCGAAACCACTCGTGACGCACGCGATGGGGGTCTTGTATCACCCGAATTTAAATGATAAGGACGGAGAAGATTTAGAATTTAAGACGGTTGCCGAATACAGACAATTCTTACAAAAAAACAAACTTTGGAAGCCCAATGCACCGGCAGTTGTTCTCACAGGTGTAATGGGAGATCCCAGAGATTTGATTGCGAAATTAGAAGAATCGGGCAAGGTCGTTTATCCTTTACACAACCTGCCTAAATTCTTGCAGAGCGAAGCCGCCGATAGTATCTCGCCGGCCGCAGTTGTGAATATGGCCCACGGGCGTTTGGGTGATGCCGTTGTAGATTATCTTGCGCAAGCCAACATTCCTCTCTTCTCGCCCTTGAATGTCAGTCGGCCGGTCGAAGACTGGGAGCAGGACAAAATGGGAATGAGCGGCGGCTTTCTGTCGCAGAGCGTTGTGACGCCGGAAATTGATGGAGCCCTCCGCCCCTTTGCGCTTTTTGCCCATTATAAAGGGAAAGATGGCGTTCCTTACGTGGCCGCAATTCCTGAGCGCTTGGAAACTTTCGTTGAAACCATCACGCGTTATATCGATCTAAAGCGCAAAGCAAATCAAGATAAACGCGTAGCCATTTATTATTATAAAGGTCCGGGTCAAAACGCCCTCACCGCCGCCGGTATGGAAGTCGTGCCATCTCTATATAATTTGCTGAAGCGCTTACAGCAGGAGGGCTATAATGTATCCGGCCTTCCTGCCTCTCCGCAAATACTTGGACAGATGTTGCAAGCGCAGGGCGCCGCCTTTGGTTTGTATGCGAAAGGTGCATTTTCCGACTTTATGCGTACAGGAAAGCCCGAACTAATCAATAAGACGCAATACGAAAGTTGGGTTAAGCAAGCCTTGCGCCCCGAAAAGTATGCAGAGGTCGTCAAAGCCAACGGCGATTTCCCCGGAGCGTATATGTCTACCGCCGATGGGCGCCTTGGCGTGGCGCGTTTGCGTTTTGGTAACGTCGTCTTATTGCCCCAGAATGCAGCCGGCAAGGGCGACAACGCTTTTAAAATCGTTCATGGAACGAATACGGCCCCGCCGCATACTTATATCGCCTCCTATCTTTGGACGCGTTTTGGCTTCAAAGCCGATGTACTCATCCATTTCGGTACACACGGTAGCCTTGAGTTTACGCCTCACAAACAAGTTGCCTTAAGCTCGCTTGATTGGCCCGATCGCTTGGTTGGTCCTTTGCCGCATTTTTATATTTACTCTATAGGCAATGTCGGAGAGTCGCTTATTGCTAAGCGTCGTTCTTATGCCGGACTCATCTCCTACTTGACGCCGCCTTTCTTGGAAAGTAATACGCGCAGTATCTATCAAAGTTTGGAAGAGAAAATTAAGATTTTCAATGCACGAGTGGCTGATGGTAACAAAGCTGCGATTGATCGCGCCTCGCTTGACGTAAAAGCGCTTGCGATCAAGTTGGGCATACAGCGCGAATTGGAGCTGGATGCCGATATGAAAAAGCCCTACACTGAAGATGAGATCTTACGTATCGACAACTATGCTGAAGAAATTGCTACTTCCAAGATTATTGGTCAACCCTATACTTTGGGCGTGCCCTACGAACCTCAACGTATTCAGAGTAGCATTTTTGCCATGTGCACCGATCCTATTGCATATTCTCTGTTGGCCTTAGATAAGATGCGCGGCAAAGCTGACGATTCAGCGCTAAAGCACAATGCACTTTTCACGCAGCGCTATTTGAATCCGGCCCGTGCTCTTGTCGGCCGCATTTTATCCAATCCTGCAGTGGCCAATGATGCACTAATCTGTAACGTAGCTCATATTACGCCGGCCCAGTTGCAACGAGCTCATACAATATATAATGCCTTGTCCGCCCCCAGCGATCGTATGGCGATGATGATGGGCGGCGGAGGCAGCGGTAAGCCCAATGCAAAGATGATGCAGGCGATGCAGGCTATGATGAAGCAAGCGAAGTCGTCTTCGGCTCAATCTTCGAAGCACGCTGCGCAACCATCAGCGGCACAGCACAAGCAGAAGTCCTCAAAAGCGCGCCAAATGATGGAAAAAATGGCGAAAGAGGGCGGAAAACCTGATGCGGAAGCTATGAAGGCTATGCACGAGATGGCAGCCAAAGGCGAAAAACCAAGTCCGGAGGCCCTTGCGATGATGCGAGCAATGGCGGCCAAAGGCGGTACGCCCGATCCCGAGGCAATGAAAGCGATGAAAGCCATGATGTCGGGTGGAGAGACAGCTGACGCAAAAGAAACAGCTACGCAGCACGCGTCATCGCCAACCGCCGCAAAAGCTCACCCCGCGAAAGTCAGCAAGTCAAGCAGCCGGTCGCAGGTCGCTGCAGCCAAAGCACATTCGACAACGCCACGTAAGCAAAAAACCAATACGTCTGCCCCCTCGAAAAATCCCAGTGCAATGATGGCCGCCATGATGAAAGCATCGCAGCGCCCGAAGTTCACAAAACAAGAAAAGGACTTCGCCTATGCCGTGATGGAAGTCGAGCGTACGATCAAAAATATTCAGCGTTATAAGCAAGCCCTGTTTGATTCTCCTCAAATGGAGTTGAACGCGCTCCTCAATGCAATGAGCGGCGGCTATACGAAACCTTCTCCCGGCGGCGATCCTATCGTGAATCCCAATACCTTGCCTACGGGGCGCAATCTTTTCGGCATCAATGCTGAAAATACGCCTTCGGAATCTGCTTGGGAGAAAGGAAAAGAGTTGGCCGAGAATACAATTTCGCTTTATCGCAAGCGTCATAAAGGGGAATATCCACGCAAAGTCAGCTACACGCTGTGGAGCGGCGAGTTTATAGAGACCGAAGGCGCCACGATAGCTCAAGTGCTTTATATGCTGGGTGTCGAACCTATTCGCGATAGTTTTGGCCGTGTTACTGACTTACGCCTGATTCCTTCGCGCCAATTGGGGCGTCCGCGTATTGATGTCGTTGTGCAGACCTCAGGTCAATTGCGTGATCTTGCGGCGTCCCGTCTTTTCCTTATCAATCGGGCTGTCGAGATGGCCGCTGCCGCTAAAGACGAAGCCTATACCAATCAAGTGGCAGCAGGTGTCGTTGAGGCCGAACGCACACTGACCAAGAAGGGCGTTTCGCCAAAAGCGGCGCGCGCAATGGCCACTCGCCGCGTATTTGGTGGCGTAAATGGTGGCTACGGAACGGGCATTCAAGCGATGGTGATGAGCAGCGATCGCTGGGAGAAGCGTTCTGAGATCGCCGATACTTATATTAATAATATGGGCGCTTTCTATGGCGATGAAAAAGAGTGGGAAGCCTTCGATCAGTTTGCCTTTGAGGCAGCCCTAACGCGGACTGACGTCGTTATTCAGCCGCGCCAGAGCAACACGTGGGGCGCTTTGAGTCTCGACCACGTATATGAGTTTATGGGAGGCTTGAACCTTGCCGTAAAGCAAGTGACGGGCAAAGAGCCCGACGCTTATCTGAGCGACTACCGCAACCATAATCGTATGCGGATGCAGGAAGTAAAAGAGGCCATCGGCGTAGAGAGTCGCACGACGCTGTTCAATCCTACCTACATCAAGGAGCAGATGAAAGGGGAGGCGAGTGCCGCCAACGGCTTTGCCGAATTGGTGCAGAACACCTTTGGCTGGGAAGTGATGAAGCCGGGCGCCATCGATGAAGAAATGTGGACGGAAATCTTTGATGTATATGCAAAGGATAAGTTCAACTTAGGCTTGCGCAAGTACTTTGAAGAGCGCAACCCTGCCGCTTTAGAGGAGATATCGGCCGTGATGCTCGAAGCGGCGCGCAAGGGTATGTGGAAGGCCGACGCCGCACAGGTGGCCGAACTGGCCAAACTGCATACGGATCTTGTGAACAAATATAAGCCGTCTTGCTCAGGATTTGTCTGCGACAATGCCAAGCTACGCGACTTCATAGCTTCTAAGACTGATGCCGCAACGGCCAAAGCCTATAAAGCAAATATTGACGATATACGTGCAGCGAAAGGCAAAGACGGCAAAGTCTTGAAGAAGGAGGAGTTAACCCCGGAAGAGCACAAACGAAGTCAGTGGGTCAACGGAGCACTGATGGTGGGTTTGATCATAGTTATCTTCGGCGGACTCCTATGGGTGGTGCGTCGCAATCGGAAGCATCGCCAATAAACGCTTGCTACGATGGAGCAATTGTTCACTTTATTGCTACTATTGGTTTGCTTCAATTTCGTGTTGAAGCAAACCTTCGTCTCCGTGCGGGCTATGCTCTTTACGGCGGTCGCAGTTTGTAGTTTTACTTACGCAATGTGGCCTTACGCCATCGAGCAATCGAGCACGCAGATTGCCACTTGGTTAGCCACGCCTACGCTGATGCGCGACCTGGCTGTAGTGCTGAGTCTCGACGTTTTGATTCAGGCTGCTTTCTGTTTGCGTATCGCCCGGAGAGACAGTTCGCGCGCTCGCGACAGCCGATGGCAGCGCTATTTGGATGTTTTTCTGCGTTTCTATCCCGGCTTTTTTATCTTCCCCGCCGCGTTTAGTCTGCTCACAGCTTGCATCTTTGCCTTTCCCGGTGTCGACTTCACCCTCGTTGCTGCGGGGGTGAGCGGCACGCTGCTGATGTTGCTTATCGCAGCATCCTTTGGCTTGCGCCGCATGCTGATTGATCGCGATACGCGATTGGAGTTGCTCTTCCTGACCAACGTCTTGGTGTCACTCATCGGCATAATCGTTACCGTAAATGGCACTACGGCGGCCGCCTCGATTGATAACGTCGACTGGCGAGCTTCGCTGCTCGTGCTTTCAATTGCTGCCGGTGGCAGTATCGTTGGCTATTTGCTGCGCCGACTCAAAATAAAATATGATCACCACAAACTTACTCGTAAATAACTCGTGATATGAATTACATTTCTGACATACTTTTCTGGATTTCAACCGGTCTGCTCATTCCGGTTATTGTCTTGCTCATTCTTTTGTTTGGGCGAGCACTCCTGCTCATCGGGAGTTTTTTCGGCCAATATTTAAGTGTGCGCAAGGCGCAGGCCATAGTCGATACCGCACTGAAAGATGTGACGACCGAAGACCCGGATGCAGTGGCTGAAAAATTGCCGCACAATTCTACCGCTCCGGTCGTCCGCACGCTCCTGGGCATCTTGGAGCATCGGGATCAGCCGGCCGAAGTGCAACGTCTGATTGCTGACTACGAATTGCTCATGGAGAAGGAACTCAGTGCGCCCAAAACGCTGGCCAAGATGGGCCCTATGCTCGGCTTGATGGGTACGCTTATTCCGATGGGGCCGGCGCTGGTCGGCTTGTCCAAGGGCGATATCGCCTCGATGGCTTATAATATGCAGGTGGCCTTTGCTACGACCGTCGTCGGTTTGTTTGCAGCCGCCATCGGCGTCATTACGCAGCAGACGAAGCGCAGATGGTTTATGTACGACTTGACCCGACTCGAATATGTGGCCGATCTTATTCATCAAAAGTCTGAAAAATGAGACGCCGAAGAAGATTAATGGATACGGAGGAAGAGCTTAACCCGATGAACGTTGTCGGCAATCTCTTCGATGTGGCTATGGTGTTTGCTGTCGCCTTGATGGTAGCCCTCGTCACGAGATTTAATATGACCGAAGTCTTTAGTCAGTCTGACTATACGATGGTAAAGAATCCCGGCAAGGACAATATGGAAATCATAACCAAGAAAGGCGATAAAATAGAGCGCTACACACCATCAGAAGATCAAACAAACAAAGACGGTGCGCGTGGAAAGAAAGTAGGCGTGGCTTATCAGTTGGAGAATGGTGAGGTCATTTATGTGCCTGAATAGGCCTTGACTGATTCTTATGCCTCATTGATAAGCAAGTAAGGCCTGTTGTGTTTTAACGGCGAGGGGGAAGCGAAGGCGTTGCTCCCCCTCGCCGCTTATTGATGCCGGCTACAAACTTATAAGTATTTGCTTATTTGTTGTTTTAAGTTTAATAAATCATAGCGTTCGGTTGGTGTGTTGATGGGCTGATCCGCTTTCGCGCATCGTTTGCTGCCGCCAAACGATCGTTTGGCCCGACCAAACTATGGTTTGCTGCCGACATACGATGGTTTGCTGCCACCAAACCAAAGTTGTGTAGCTGCTTCGTCGTTAAAATTCCCATTATTTGCCCTCATTTTTCAGTGGTTTTCTTCGCCGTTCTCGACTGTCTTTATGGAGGTTGGAAGATAGCCGGGTGTAACGGCGTTGTGCATAGGTTGATATAGGTTGTCTTGTCATGATTTTTCACAGCTTTTTGTCGGTAAATCAGGGCGACGCTGAATGGTCCTTGGATTTTTATTTCTACTTATCAAATAATCCGACTTGTTTTGAGCGAATCTCTCTCTAAACGACACCGATTAGCCGCCTCGCGCCTTTAGCTTTCTTTGCATTTTGAGGGTTAAAAGTGAAAAGACTACTAAACAAAAGCGTAATCAACGCATTCTTGAGAAAATATTTATAGAACTACTTGCAAAAAAAAAGGAGAATCTATATCTTTGCGGTAATCCAACTTACACAATAGCAATATCATGAAGGATTCAAATGCTTCAAAGTCGAAAGAAAGAGCCTCTTACGCTCGGATACGTGACGAACTATCTGACAAGCTTTTTGTCCAAATCGTTGAAAAAATAGGCGTGGAAAAACGATATTTGGATCCGGATTATTCTGCAAAGAAACTGGCGACTGATTTGCACACTAATCCACGCTACATCTCGGTGGTAGTAGGGCTGCACACGGGAGATAACTACAATGCTCTGGTTAATGGCTATCGCTTACGCGATGCTTGCCGGATGCTACGCAGCCCAAGATATAGTGAATACTCTATTGAGGAAATCGGCCTAATGTGTGGCTTCTCTTCGCGCCAAGCCTTTTATCTGGCATTCCATCGCGAAAGGGAGGTGACGCCCAAACAGTACAGAATGGACGAAAACGTCGAGCAATGGGAGGAGGAAAAAGATTGATCCCCACCAACGCGAAGTGGCGATAATCGCACAGCCGGGCCTTCAAGAATGCAACTTGTTAGAACCGTTTATGATCAATAAAGAAGAACGCGAAGCGATTATTCGCATTATTAAAAAAGGAGTGGTGCCGGCTATCGGATGTACGGAGCCGGTCTGTGTGGCGCTGGCCACAGCAAAAGCTACAGAGCTGCTCGGGCAGAGACCGGAGCGCATTGAAGTAAGGCTCAGTGCCAACATTCTTAAAAACGCAATGGGCGTTGGCATACCCGGAACAGGTATGGTCGGACTGCCGATCGCCATTGCCTTGGGTGCCTTGATCGGTAAATCGAGCTACGGACTCGAGGTCTTGAAGGACTGCACGCCGGAAGCGGTCGCTGAGGGTAAAGCTTATGACGAGGCGGGGCATATCCAAATCTCTCTGGCTGAAGATGCTCCCGACAAGCTCTTTGTCGAGGTCAAAGCTATCGCGGGTGAATACCACGGGACGGCTGCTATTGCACGCCAACATACTAACTTCATCTTGGAGAAAAAAGGGGAGGAGGTGCTACTTGAAAAGCAGCTGGGAGCCGTAGAAGCAAAAGCTGATGAAGAAGAGGTGCCCGAACTTACGCTCCGAAAAATCCACGAGTTTGCAACGACAGCTCCGGTGGAAGAACTCGAATTTATTAACGAGGCTGGTAAAATGAACCTCCACGCGGCGCAAAAGTCGTTGGAAGGTAATTATGGACACAAACTCGGAAAAATTCTCTCGCGACCAATGGGGCGAGGAATAATGGGAGATAGCATCTTCTCACATATCCTCTCGAGCACAACTTGTGCTTGCGATGCGAGAATGGCGGGTGCAATGATTCCGGTTATGAGCAACTCGGGTAGTGGCAATCAGGGAATCTGCGCAACTAACCCCGTTGTCGTTTTTGCACGGGAAAATCATAATACCAACGAAGAACTAACACGCGCCTTAACGCTTTCTCATCTTACAGCAATCTATATTAAAATGCGTCTGGGTGCGCTTTCAGCGCTCTGCGGATGCGTCGTGGCCGCTACGGGATCAAGCTGCGGTATTACATATTTAATGGGTGGTGAATATAGACATATGACTTATGCCATCCAAAATATGATTGCGAACCTTACAGGTATGATATGCGATGGCGCAAAACCAAGTTGCGCACTCAAACTTACGACGGGCGTCAGCACAGCCGTATTATCTGCAATGATGGCTATGCAGGAAGAATTCGTAACCTCAGCCGAAGGAATCATTGACAAAGATGTGGAGAAGAGTATCCTGAATCTCGTCTCCATCGGTTCGGGCTCAATGAACGAAACCGACCGCTGTGTGCTCGATATTATGACTAGCAAATCCTAAAAACAAGCCTGCATCGGCGGCCGGCACGCCGGCCTGCCGCGCAGGTTCATCCTAGTTAATCAAAACTTAAACCGCCTGACCAGAGGGCGGAAGCGTACGCAAAAAACACGTATTATCAAATAATATTGTCACATTCTTATGGGCTATTCAAGAAAAGTTTTTCTATCTTTGCGCCCATCTATAACCCAAAAAGAAAAAATGAAAGCTAATTATCTCCTTACCGGGGCCTTTCTTTTGTTTGCCGCAGCAGCGCAAGCACAAGTGCCTAAATTCAATACTGGTAAGAAAATGAATGGTGTCTTGGAGCAGCTTGTCTCTAACGGCACTACCATTGTAGTAAATAAAGAAGGTAAGCACATTCTTACAAAGCAAGCGAGCGAGGCTCCCGTTGCTGTGATCATCAGTGCCAAAGATGCGAAGAGCGTAGCGGACATGATTAATGCCGAAGGCTATGTTTCTACCGTGATTAGCAATACGCTGTTGACGGCGAGCGTGCCCGCCGCTTATTTAACTCAGTTGGCAGCTGACGAAAACGTACTTTACATCAACCCGACTCGCGTCTTAAAGCCCACAATGGACATTACTCGTAAGGTTACGGGCGTAGATAGCGTTCACCAAGGCATAGATTTAGAGACTCCCTTCAAAGGTGCCGGCGTTTTAGTCGCAGTTATCGACCAGGGCTTCGAGTATAAGCACATCGCATTCAGTGATAAGGATGGCAAAACTCGTATTAAGCAGTTGTGGAATCGCACAAATTACTACACGAATCCTAATGCAACGGTGCCGACGGAAAATATTCCTTCCGGCGGTGACGGCATGTCCGCTAATGGTCACGCAACTCACGTGACGAACATCGCAGCCGGAACTGACGTAGGTAATGGTTTGTATGGTAATGCTCCGTTGGCAGATCTTTATCTTATACCTTCCAGCTTCATGGACGGAGAGTTGATCGAGGACGTTAAGAAAATCAAGGAATTTGCGCAGAGCAAAAACATGCCTTACGTCATCAATATGAGTTTTGGCTCGCAACTTGGCCCGCACGATGGTACGCAACCGACAGACCAAGCCATCAATGATCTCTTGAAGCAAGGAAAAGGTTTCGTTTGTGCCGCAATGGGTAACGAGGGTGACTTGGCTATCCACGCGACTCACACATTTACGAGCGACGGCGAAACGAAAAGTGTCCTCGTGAAGACGCCTACCAACAATATGGGTGCATATTCGCAGATTATGGGTCAACTTTGGGCGCAGAATACCGATGGTACGAAGCACATAACCTTTAAGCCTTTCTACTACTTAAAGGGTCAGAAGACTTATCTCACGTCTGCACAGCTCAAGCAAATGCAAAATGCAGGCTATGCCGTCTTCTCTGATGAAGTAAACCCCTACAACGGTAAGCATCACTTTGATTTCCGCTTGATCGTAGAAAGCATGGGGCGCCTCTTGGGTGCAACCGGTGCTGAGTTTGGTGTGGAAATGGTTGGTGATAATGGTGATGTAGTTCACGGATGGTTGAACGACGGCTACGGAACGTTCAAGCGACCGGCCGGAGCAGTTGCAGAATTTATCAATCCTGACCACGATTATTTGGTTGGTGAAGGAGCTGCATCCATCCCCCACGCATTTGGCGTTGCCGCTTTCGCAGCTACCAATAAGTATAAGTCAGCTATCACCAACCAGACCTATTCGCAAGGCGGTCAAGATGTAGGTGATATAACTTTCTTCTCAAGTCCCGGTCCTTGGCTCGGCCCGATCGATAAGCCAACTATTGCTGCGCCCGGCTTCTTGATTAAGTCTGCAATTTCTAAGTACGACAAGACGTTCTCTCAGACTGATGCCGGCATCGTTGACATTCAGAAAAGAGGCCTCTACAAGTACTATTACGGCCAAATGAGCGGTACTTCTATGGCTTCACCTGCAGCTACGGGTATCGTAGCCCTTTGGTTGTCCGCCAACCCTGATTTGACGTACGATCAGATGATAGAAATTTTCAAGGAGACTGCAAATCACGACAGATATGCCAAGGCCGGATGGAACAAGCATTTTGGTTATGGTAAGATCAATGCTTACAAAGGTTTGAAGAAGGCTTTGCAAATCAAGACCGGTGTTGGTATTCTTGACATCCCGACCAACTCTACGACGCCGATCTCCATCTCTATGCAGCCGGATGCTTGGCAACTGCTCTTCAACAACAACGAAACTTACGCTAACATCGCCGTATATACGATCGATGGTAAGCAAGTGCTTCGCCGCACGCTGAATGACGTTCGTTGCGGTCAAGAAGAGACGATCAATCTCAACGAGTTGAATGCCGGTGTTTACATCTTGCGCGTCGATACTTCAAATGCAAACATCACGCGTAAGATCTCTGTTCGCTAATCTTCGTCCATAGGATTAGAATATATTTATCCTGCCGCCTCGATGTCCTCGAGGCGGCTTTTTTTTGTAGGTCACGGGCAGCTACAGTCCTTATAGCCGATCCTGCCATCTTCCCCCAAGCCGACTCCGACTACCCCTAATTTTCTTCATGCCTCTACCCGGAAGCGGCGCATCACGAAGGCGGCCGTACAGGTTGATATTTTCAGCCCGTTAGGCAAATTCTGTTTCAGTAAACACGTGTTTTTCTGTTTCTTATACTCTTAGTGTTGCTCGATGCATCAAGTCTTTTTTATCTGCATCTTGTAAGATAAAGAGAAACGATGAATATTCGATGTTTCCTTTCCGATGCTCCCCTCCCTTTGCTCCATCGCTCTGTTGCGAGTACCCATTTGTCGCTGATCATTTCTTGCTAATTTATTGTTTGGCGGCAGCAAACCATCGTTTGCCGCGACCAAACCATCGTTTGCCGGCAGCATACTATCGTTTGGTGGGAGCAAACGATACGTGGGTGGGATTAAATGAGGAAATAAAACGCTTCTTGCTTTGAAAATGAATTGGAAAAGAGTTGATTAATGCGTTCTATAATTTCCATATTGCGTGTTTAAAACTTGCAGATGGTGTATGCTTTTGCGTTTACGCTTATAAGTAGGCCAAGCGCACGATTTTTTGTGCTCTATTACGAAGTTTCACCATAAAATCTGCCTCCGCTTGCAGTATATGCCGATTCAGTCGGTTGGCCGCCAAACTTATGTGAAGTCAATAAGTAATCACAGAGGAAAATAATACACGTTGCTTAATCGCATAATCGCCTTTTGGTCGCTTTAAGCCTACAATGAAATTATGATTTAAAGACTGGAATCTACCGGAAGACCACCTGCAGAAGCAGCTTTTTTCTTTGCTCAACGCTGCAAGAAAGAGAAGAATAAAGACTTGATATATAGATAGAAACAAATAAAGAAAAGGCCAACGAACCCGCAAGTTCGTTAGCCTTGTTGTATGCTAAATGTGTATTTTTCGAATACTGATGAACCGCCATCGCAGGCGCGTCGACAGCATAGGGTAGAAGGGCGCTCAGAGTTGGCGAATCGCATCGCGACATGCCTCCATCAGCCATTTCGGTGTAGACGTTGCGCCGCAGATACCTACACTTTCTGCTCCCTGAAACCAATCTGCTTGGATCGCAGCGGGCGTGTCGACCATGTATGTGCGGGGATTAACTTGCCGAGAAGCCTCGTAGAGCATTCGCCCGTTGGAGCTTTTTTGCCCGCTTACGAAGATGATCACGTCGTGGCGCGCTGCAAACGTGCGAATGTTGGGCAGGCGATTGGCCACTTGGCGACAAATCGTGTCGACAAATTGAAATTGAGCCGGTGCTTCGATGTGTTGCTGTATGTAATCAATCACTTCGTGGAAACCATCCAGTGACATGGTCGTTTGCGAAAAGAGGTGAATGTCGCGCTTAAAGTCCAACTGCTTAGCCTCTTCAAGGCTTGTGATGACGATGGCGCGCCCGGCCGTTTGCCCGACCAGACCTATTACCTCAGCGTGGCCACGTTTGCCATAAATAACCAGTTGCGCATCGGGTGATTCCTTGTCGATCGCTTTCACGCGTTTTTGCAACTGTAAGACAACGGGGCACGTCGCGTCGACAAGCTTGACCCCATTGGCTGCCGCCAGTTTGTACGTCTCCGGCGGCTCGCCGTGAGCTCTCAAGAGTACTTTTGCATCGCGCAATTGTGCGAACGAGGCGTGGTCGATCGTCTTCATCCCAAGCGTTTGCAAGCGCTCCACCTCTCTTTCATTGTGGACGATGTCGCCCAAACAAAAGAGCGCCGGATCGTTTTCCAATTCGCTTTCAGCCTTCTTGATGGCCGTGGTCACGCCGTGGCAGAAGCCCGATCGAATATCTATTTCTATCTTCATAAAAGTAGTCTTTCTTAGCGCGTAGCCTGCTCAAATCGCTCCATTAACCAAGCATCTTGCTCCGCAATGGAGAGTTGCCCGTTGTCAAGTTCGAACGCGTCGGGCGCTTTTCGTAGCGGGTCGACTTCGCGGTGCGTATCGATATAATCTCTTTCAGATACGTTTTTGAGAATCTCGTCATAATCGGCTGCCAAACCCTTGTTTCGCATTTCATCGTAGCGCCGGCGAGCACGCACTTCAGGCGATGCCGTGACGAAAATCTTTAGTTCGGCTTGTGGAAATACAGCTGTGCCGATGTCGCGCCCGTCCATTACGATTCCTTTTTCGGCACCCATCGCTTGCTGCAAAGCCACGAGCGCTTTGCGAACAAACGGTAGTGCGGCCACTTGGCTGACGCGCGAGGAAACTTCCATCGTGCGGATCTCCTCTTCGACATCTGCGCCGTTGAGAAGCGTGCGTGGTCGCTGCGTGGCCGGATCGAGGCGAAAAGAGATGCTTGCTTCGGGCAGCATAGCTTGCAGGCCTTCTGCATCTATCGACTTGTCGCTGAAAAGTCCTTGACGCAAGGCGAAGAGCGTCACAGCGCGATACATCGCACCCGTATCTACGTAGATGTAACCCACACGTCGGGCTAAGGATTTAGCCATTGTGCTCTTTCCACACGAAGAATAGCCGTCGATAGCCACTATAATCTTTTTCATAATTGAGAACTAAATCATTTGATTTGAAAATGGACGGTCACGGAAACTTGAACGATGGTTACCTTTCCGCCGCTTCGGCCCGGTTTCCATTGGGGCATTTCGCGCACAGCCTTGAGCGCGATTTGCTCTAATGCGGGGTGGAGCTTGCGAGATATGAACGCCTCGCGCACCTGTCCTTCCTTATTAACCAGAAATGAGACCTCCAGATCGCCCTGTACACCATACTCCACGCAGGCCTTGGGGTAGTCGATATGAGCATCAAGATATTGCATCAGCGCTTTGATGCCACCCGGAAATTCCGGCATTTGTTCGACCACTTGCGTGGGCGTTAGCGTTTTTCCTTCTTCCGGAAGATCTTTGCGATCAGCGTTGTGGGCCGAGTCGTCGCGAACTTCTGTGTTTGTGGCCTTATCGTCGTTTTCTGTATTGGGCGCATTCATCCCAAAATCCTTCTCCTCAATCGGCGCATCTACAATATCGGGTACATTAAGCTTGCCCCCCGGCAGTGCACGCACCTTCGGGACGTGGCGGCCTGCGGCCAAAGCTTTAAATTCGTGGCCCTCTTTAGCCTGATCCGGATGCAACTTGGAAAAATCGTTGTTAAGCTCAGCCGTAAACTGCTTCAGGCGGTGATTAATATACAAGCCGATAGATAAAGGAATGGATATAGTTAAAAATAAACCAATCAAAAGCGCCCACAAAGCGCGAGCGTAACGACGCCCGGCAGTTCTCCGGAGCTCGTACGCCCCATAATCTTTGTTTCTTCCCTCGAATATAAGATTACACCAGGCTCTTGATAATAATTTGTCCTTACTCACGTTTACCCTAATAAGGCAAGAAGTAGGCCAATGCGCTCCAAGGTGGTGAACATTCGCTCTCGGGCGGCGGTCAGCTACTTTGCCATATAAAAAATCAAGGCGCTGAAGGCCCTCATTTAGGTTGCAAAAGTAAGCCCAAAATCTAAAATTAGGCGTACCTTTGGCGAGAATTTTACGCAACGTAATGAAAAAAAGCTGTACGTAATGAAGAAAGCGACATACGTAATCTTAGTTTTATTCCTTTCGGTCTTAGCGATTCCCGCTTTGGCCCAAGAAGGGTCGGCAACATATCAAATTCTTAAACTACCCGCATCTGTTCGCGCGGCGGCTTTGGGTGGAGAGAATATTTCGGCCATTGATGATTCGCCCGCTGCAGGTTGGCGAAATCCTGCCTTATTCTCCAATGTGAGTGATAAGTCCTTAGGGCTCGATTTTATGACTTTCAATTCCGGCAGCCTTTATTTGGGAGCGCAATACGTCCAAGCCTTTGGCGAGCGCCACACTGCCGCTGCCGGACTAAGCATATTGAACTACGGTAAAATGGATGAGACCGACGAAACAGGACAACGCATCGGCAGTTTTTCGCCTAAGGATATGATGCTCTCTTTGGCTTATAGTTATCTGCTTTCGGAGCGATGGACGGGCGGCGCGTCCCTACATTTCATCAATCGAAACTATGCCGGCTACACCAGCTTTGCAATGGGCGTCGATTTGGGCTTGAATTATTTTAATGAGGAGACGGATTTTTCTTTTTCCATCGCGCTACGTAACATTGGAATGGAGGTAAAATCGTTTTATGAGACCAGTCGCGACAAACTACCTTTTGATATGCAGCTTGGTTTGACAAAAGGACTCGCCCACTTTCCCGCACGTCTCAACTTTACGCTCACAGATTTGACCCATTGGAAGTCGTCAGATTTCTACTTGCCCCCGGGTAAAACCAGTTTGAGCGCTACTCAGAAACTCTTGAACCACGTAGTCGTCGGTGTGGACATCTTGCCGACCGACAATACCTATATCGCGCTGGGTTACAACTTCCGCCGCGGCTACGAACTCAAAGTGGGCGACGCGCAGAAACTTGCCGGCTTCACGCTCGGAGCCGGTTTGCAACTCAAGCGCTTCAAGTTTGGCGCCTCCTACGCAAAATATCGTGTCGGCGCAGGGAGTTTGCTTTTTAATGTCGCTTATACGCTCTAAATACAATGGAAAATTTCTTAGCACAAATAGAAAACGCCTTATCGCAGCAGGCATACCCCACACGCCCCGCCGGACTTTACGAACCCATTGCCTACGCCCTTTCGGGAGGGGGCAAACGCGTGCGACCGCACCTGACTTTGCTGGCCTGTTCGCTTTATTCTGACGAGCCCGAGAAGGCTATACCCGCTGCGTTGAGCGTAGAAACCTATCATAATCACACGCTGCTCCATGACGATCTTATGGATGGGGCCGATTTGCGCCGAGGGCGCCCAACCGTGTTCCGAAAATGGGATGCGAATACCGCGATTCTTTCAGGCGATACGATGCTTATTTTAGCCTTTAATCACCTCTTGGAAGGCAACTACCCTAATGCGCCCCAACTCCTTCAACTCTTAGCTCGGACAGCGCGCGAAGTTTGTGAAGGACAACAATATGATATGAACTTTGAGCAGCGCAACGATGTCACCGAAGCGGAGTATATCGAAATGATTCGCCTGAAAACGTCCGTCCTTCTCGCTTGTGCGCTCAAGATGGGTGCACTCGTGGCCGGCGCACCTGCGGATCAGGCTGATTTGCTCTATCGTTTTGGTGAGCAGATCGGATTAGCCTTTCAGTTGCAAGACGATTATTTAGACTGCTACGGAGATCCGGCCGTTTTCGGCAAGCAAATTGGTGGCGACATCGCATCAGCGAAGAAAACCTATCTGCTTATCAACGCTTTTGAGTCTGCCGACGAAAAGCAGCGTGCCGACTTAAACTGCCTTTTGTCCGACGAAGCGATGCCGCGTGCAGAGAAAGTAGCCGCCGTCCTACAGATATATAATGCCTTAGACATACCTGCTCGCTGCCAAGCCCGCATTTCAGCCTATTACGACGCGGCGCGCGAAGTCTTCAATCAGCTGAACGTAGCCCCCGAGCGCAAACAGCCTCTATGGGACTTTGCAGAGAAGATGCTGCATCGCAATAAATAATCTCTACCATTCCCCAAACGAAGTACAAGCACGCTATGTTTATAGATACCCACGCACATCTTTATGGTGAGGAGTTTGATGCCGATCGCGACGACGTGATCCGGCGCGCCCGGGCCGCCGGTGCGGAGCTGATCATTCTGCCCAATGTAGACGAAGCCTCGATCGAGCCGATGCAGCGCCTCTGCGATGCCTACCCCGACCTGTGTTTGCCTACGATGGGCCTGCAGCCCGAAGAGTTGCCCGCAGATCCTCGCCCCTTGCTCGATAAGATGGAGCAACTCCTTGCTACCGGTCGCTACGCAGCTGTGGGTGAAGTCGGCGTAGATCTGTATTGGGACGCCGGTCGGCGCGAAGAGCAATTGGCCGTATTCGATAGAGAAATCCGTTGGGCCGTTCGCTTCGACCTGCCACTGCTGATTCACGCCCGCGCGGCCCATCGCGAGATTGTCGATGCCCTGACGCCTTATGCTGATGCTCTCTGCGGCGGCATCTTCCATTGCTTTGCCGGAACGGCCGATGAGGCTGGCGAACTCCTCCGTTTTTCTCGCTTCTATTTGGGTATAGGCGGTATCGTCACCTTCAAGAAATCCACACTCCCCGATGTGCTTCGCGATGCTGTACCCTTAGATCGCATCGTCGTAGAAACCGATGCGCCTTATATGGCTCCCGTTCCGCAACGCGGCAAACGCAACGAGAGTGCCTTTATCCCCCACATCATCGCCAAACTGGCTGAAGTTTACGAAACTACGCCCGAGCGCGTGGCCGCTATCACCACCGCTAATGCCCGCCGACTCTTTCGCTTAGCCTCGCCGGCTTGATCCTGCTGCGCTGAGCGCTTATTTCATCATCGCCCTTGCCCATAAAGTGCAGATCTTGTGGGCTACTTTTAATCCTTCGGGCGAAAAATAAAGTTGGCCGGCCGTTCTTTGACGATACAAATGCTTAATGAGCAGCGATAAAAGCTTATAAATTTGTTGCTTAATCTCTATTTTCAGACCGATCCGCATCGGTCTTTTTTTTGTATCCCATTGCACCGCTCATCGTTTGCTGCCGGCAAACCATTGTTTGGTGGGAGCAAACTATCGTTTGGCGGCAGCAAACCATTGTTTGGTGGCAGCAAACGAAGGCTATGCCGCGCTCGCGTTCGCTTTGATGCGGAATAGGGCGACGCAAACTACTTACTTTTAGATGCTACATCGCAGCATAAGTCTTAAAATAAGCCATAGAAGGCTTAATAGCCACGTATTTCTTACCATTATCAATGGAACTACGGGGTGCGCTTTGGGCCGTTCGTCTCTCCAAAAGCCTACTCCTCTTTGCCAATTCAAGTTTCGCTAACCTCACTTTTAGCCACTTTGTCGGATAGTGCGGATGGTACGTTTTATAGTCCATTTTTAGTGCCACATTTTTTTTACATTTACACGCTGTAATTTGCTGCCATTTTTCTGTAAGTCGACCTTTTTCGTGCCGATATGCGAGAAAAGTAGCTGAAAAGCTTAACAAACCCGACTGAAATTTTGTCGGATGAAAATAAAATCCCAACTTGCAGCTGTAAAGCACGTAAGTCTGTCGGCGCCGCACGCGTCGCAGCCTACTGGAAGCTGATGAGAAACGGCTTAAAGTAGTATGATATTGAATCAACTTATAAACCTATTAACCATCATTGTGAAGTTTAGCATCAGTAGAGAGGAGATGCTACTTCGCCAATCGACATTTAACAAACCCATTTACCATGGTATTAAAACTCATTACTATTCGACGGAGCGTCGTTTTGTGTACGCTTCTTATTATGGCCGGTTTGCAGTCGCTCAAAGCGCAATCTGTAGAAAACTATGGCGTGTTTATTGCCGGCAAAGAAATCACTAGTGCCGACGAACTCAGCGATTTGCGCCCCGAAGGTTGGGTGAGCGGGACGATTAGTTACGATCCCGGCTCTCGCAAACTGACGCTTGACAACGTCGTTTTTACTGTGCCCAACGATGAGGTGGCTTTTCGCTTTGCAGAAACTGACGAAGAGTTTAACATAGAGGTCTATGGCTCGCATACGGTCATCACTTCAAAGGGCGCTACTTTGTCATCGGCCGCTCCCTTAGCGATCTTCGGCGAAGGAGCGCTCACCTTCATTAGTGAAAACGACGCTGCTATCGTGATGGAAAACGCTTCGCAACTCACGATTAAAGATGCTTGCCGCCTCGATTTGCGCGGAAAGACTTACGGCATCGGAGGTGCTGCCGACGTATCGACACCTTTGATGATCGAAGATGCGACGGTGAAGGCGCAGGGCGCAACAGCCTCTATCGGACGCTTGGCCGATTTTGGGATGGATCGGTGCCATTTCGCCGAGCCTGAGGGCGTCGAATTCAAGGATGGCAACGTGATGTCAGGCGATGAGATCTGCACCGCACAGATCAAGATCGAGCCGGACGAAGAACGCTTCGGCATCAATATTTGCGATAAGCCGTTGACGTCAGAAGACGATTTTAGCGACATTAAGCGTGACCAAATCACGAGCGGAAAGGTTAGTTATGACCCCAAAACGCGTACTTTGACGCTCGAAGAGGCGGTGATTCAGATGACAGGCCCGCTGGAGAATGCCATAGACTTTGACGAGACTTCAGAACCCTATACTTTGGTGCTCAAAGGTGCGAACAACGAGATTTCATCCGGACGCAGCGCGGCCCTAAGTTCGGGCTCACCGCTTACGATCAAAGGCGAGGGGGCAGCTGTATTTACCGGCGAGGAAAATTGCGGTATCTACATTTATAATTGTAGTACGCTGACTTTCAAAGATGGATGCACCGTAACGTCAAATGGGAAGTGGGCCGTCAGCGGCAACTCCTACAACTTGCAAGAAACCTTGCTGATCGACAATGCTACGCTCAAAGCGAAGAGTACGTCGGATAGTGGTGGCGGCGTAATCGGCTTTAAGGAGATTACGCTCAAAGATTGTGAGATCTTAAAGCCTACGGGTGCAGAAATAGCGAAACTGACCGATGACGAAGGTTTGACCTACATGGGCATTGCATTGGATGGAAAAGCCGTAAAGGGCGAGGTCGTGATTGCGCCGCGCAGTGTTGGTGTCGTTCAAGTGGAAACTTCGCCGCGCGCAACGACGACTATTTACACGCTAAGCGGCTTGAAAGTCAACGAAAGTTTGAACCGCTTGCCTAAAGGGCTGTATATCGTCAACGGGCAAAAGGTTGTCAAATACTAAAAATCGATTTTAATCATTTTATCCCGGCAGAAATCCTCTCCTTCTGCCGGGATTTCTTTTGCGCATTTGCGAACGCGGGCGACGGAAATCAGTTGTCGGCGCTGCTTGGTTTGTTGCTGTAGAGGTAAAATGGCTCCTAAAGCGCTCAATATAGGAAAAAAGTAAATATAGGTTGCGTTTTTTTTGCGAAATATACGGTTGTTGAGAGTAAATTACTATATTTGCGCATCGTTAATCCTAATATGAAGACTGTATAACCTATGAAAATCCGCCTTACATCCCTTTTGCTGATTTTTTCGGCCTGCTTTAGTAGCGTCTTTGCCGATATTGTCGTCGGCAGAGTCGTAGATGCGCAAACGAAAGCCCCACTTCCTGATGCGCAAATCGAAGTTCAGCAACACTTTATGGGAGCTTTAATCTCCTCTTCCTACACTACGGACAGCCTGGGCGTATTTGAGCTGCAGGCTTTCTCACGTCAGTGCGTGCTGAGCGTAGAATATTTGGGCTATTATAGAGTTAGGCGCAACTTTCTCGCAAGCGAGGGCGAGGATACCATACGCTTGGGCGACATAGCCTTGAAGCCGTCGGATGCATATTTGAAGATGGCGACCGTAACCGGGAAAATGCGCCGCTTTGTCGTGCACGGAGATACCGTACTCTTTAACCCGCGCGCTTTTAAGTTGGACGAAGGCGCACGACTTGAGGAGCTGCTGAAACAACTTCCGGGTGTGACGTCCAAAGATGGTAAACTTTATTGGATGAACAAGCCATTGCGCATCGTGATGAATGGGAGCGAAATTTTCTCCAATGGAGAGGCGTTGATGGGGCGCTTGCCTGTGGAAGCCGTAGATCAGATTAAAGCTTACAACAAGCAGTCTGAGTTTGCCCGACACACGGGCCGCGACGACGAGAAAGAGGATCGGGTCCTCGATATTACGATTAAGAAAGGCTGGCTCGATAAATGGTACGGCACGCTCGGGGCTTCGTGGCAGACGCTCAAACGCTACGCGCTCAATGTCGATGCAATGCGGCTCAGTAATCAAAATCCCTTGTTAGCGTATGCCAATATTAACGATATAAATTCTTATTGTTTGCGCAAAGATTTCAATGATAGTTACAACAACGACATAGATAATTTCGGTCGCGAAAAGGCCGCCGCTTTCGGCTACAAACATAGTTGGCAACCAGTCCATAAACCGGAAGGACAAGTTGATAACTTTTTTGCAGTAACCGGCAGTTTAGGCCGCGAACATGGCTATGGGACGGACTATTCGACGCAAGAAAATTTCCTCAGCTCCGGTGCGCATTCGTTTGGAGCGGGAGAGGAATCGCGCTATAAGCGAATGCTGCGGCCGAAACTTAATTTTGCGTTCTTTGCAAACATAGATTCGCTCACGACACTCAATATGAGTGCTGATGTAGACTTTAATCGCACGCAGTCGAGTCGCATTAACCGTAACATTACCACAGATATTGACCCCTACGGCTTTAGTCGGCAGCCGATAGATCGGATTTTTGACGCTTTGCCCGGAGATACGCTACTTCGCCACACGATTGCCACGCAGCGGGCCGCTACATCCGGCCTTTCCGAAGCGTTTACAACCAACGTTTTCGCTTATTTGAATCACGTCTTTCCGGATAAGAGCGAATTAGCCTTGCACGCCGAGGCTAATTATAGCCATACGCGCAATGATCTCAATACGCTGCGCCGCTTGCGCTACTTCCGCACGGCCGGCAGCAACGCCTATGAGAATCAGTATTTACGCTCGCCCGAGCGGAGTTTGAAAACGTCTGCGACGCTCTATTATAATAAATGGTTGAGCAAGCAAGCGCTATTCACCTTCGAATATGGCTTTGAGTATAAGCGAGGTCTGCGTCGGCGCGACTTATTTCGACTTGATCGCCTGCCGGAATATGCCAACCCCGACGCCGTACAAATCGATTACCACGCCCCTGAAGAGCAGCGACTCCTATCTGTGTTGGATCCGATCAGTAGCTATCGCCACCATTTCCGAGAAACGAACAACTCAGCCGAAGCTTCCATCCTCTTGAGGTGGGGAAAGTTCAGCTTTAAGCCCGATCTGGGTTGGGAATATGCGAATGAGCGCATCGAATATCGCCAAGGCAGCATCGATACTACGGCTGTGCGCCACCAGCATCTGTTCTTTCCTCATCTGAAAGTCGAGTATAAATTCTCGCCAACTTCAATTCTTGAGGCTAACTATGGTTATAAGACCACTCCACCCGAATTGATCAATACAATAGCTTATGTAGACAAGAGCGATCCGCTCTTTATACGTCGCGGTAACCCATTTTTGCTCAATACACACGAGTATGGAGCAGATCTGGCTTATTATGGCAATTTTACGAACCACGAGCAGAGCGTCATGGTTTTATTGCAGTTTAATAAGCATAAGAATCCGGTGCAGACGACTTTCTTCTACGACCCCGCAACGGGCGTTATGCAGACGAGCTTTGCCAATGTGCGTGGTGGCTATGATTTTATACTGCGAACCAATTACTCGCGCGCACTGAACGACCAACTGACGCTTGCCAATTACTTAAATGTTTATTCCTTGCGCAGCTATGCCTATCTTACCGGTACGAATCCGAGCCTGCCGCTCTTGCTCAACAAGCGCCATCAATGGATTTGGAGCGGTAGAATCGACCTCCAATACCAGCAAGATGCTTGGGATATTAAAGGACACGTACTCTTTTCCTACTCTCGCAATATAGATGATCAGGCCATCAACGCCTATCCTCACTACCTCTTCTATACATATGGCGTCACTGCAAAATATCGTTTGCGGGCTTGGACTTTCTATACGCAGCTCAATGTGATCAATCGCCATGGTTATAATCTCAGTGCGAACAGACGCCATATGTTTATCTGGGGCGCAGGTGCAACTCTGAAAACCTTGAAAGGAAGAGGTCGGATACGGCTTGATGTAGACGACATCTTGAATCAACAAACGTATTACGAAACTTCGCTTAATGCCTATCAACGTACAGAGCAGTGGCACAACGGAATGCATCACTATGTGCGACTTTCGTTTAGCTATGACCTTGATCCCAAAGGCCAAAAGTAGGCTGCCGATTTCGCGGCATCCGCTTGTGCGCGCTTGGTGTTGAATATCTGTTTATAAAAAGCCCGATTATCCGCCGATAGTCGGGCTTTATTGTGGCCTTGCATCAAGTTGCCCCCTGCTTCGTCTTATGATTCTCCGGAGACGATTGCATACGAAGATCCTATCATCCGCAGCGCTTACAGCAGGTCTGCATCGACGCGAAACAAATGCTTTACTTCTCATAACGAGCGTTGATCACTGTTAGTCGTTTGCTCCTTTTCGTCTCATCGCTACTTGTTGTTGTTCACTAAAATATTGATTCTTAGTGTCTCTATTCTTCTACAGACTTCTCTGTGGCGCATACTTTTATTGTTTGGTGGCAGCAAACTATCGTATGCTGGTACCAAACTATCGTTTGCCGCCACCAAACAATGGTTTGCTGCCGCCAAACCATCGACTGATGCGTGCTGCGCAAACAAAGGCGAGGAGAGAATAAAGGAAAATATTGCTGTCCGCTAAACTTCAAAATGACACAATTTCCCTATCCGCAACGC
>ERZ773031.103-NODE-103-length-46831-cov-11.054793_pt1 | contig 46831 bp, 54 predicted proteins | sample MGYA00511666_ERZ773031 | MGnify/ENA primary metagenome ERZ773031 (study PRJEB29015, sample SAMEA2738135) | human oral metagenome | biome: human oral; feature: human-associated habitat; material: saliva | place: China | collected 2250 ...
CAACTGGCATACCTTCCAAACAGATAAAATCATTGAATATATCATGGTATGGACTTCCTTGCTCTTCAACCGAATCGATCTTAATTTGGAAGGGTGTATATCTAAGTTTCATAATGTGTCCACCTTCTGTAAACTTAGATTCAGGCCTATTATAATTAGTTATAACAAAGTGGAAACCCCCTGTTCCAAGGCTTAGCTCTACTGCTGTAGTATTTACTACCACCTCATCACCAACTTGTGCAATACCAGTCAATTGAACATAGTTATATGCCTTTTCAATTCTTCCATTTATGTCAACCCTTATATCCTGGATTAGGTCGCTCTGGCTCTTTATTTCAATTACCTTAGCTACTCTTTTACTTATCATCTATAAACCCCTTCCCAACTTATCTACATAATCCAAAAACTTGTTGTTTTCGATAATCTTAGTTAGAGAAAACTTTTCTGTTAATACGTGGATAGCCACTAAAAGTACCAAGGACACTAGTTGGACTGGCAAATCAAAAGAAGATACTATAAATACGCCTATAGAAACTCCCAAAACATTTGAGCCTGCATCTCCCATCATAGTCAAGGCCCTTAAGTCAAAGTAAAAATATGCTAGTACAGCTGGTACTATTAGCATCATTACTTCCCTATTAAACTTGGCACTTGCTAGAAATATTATTATAGCAAGTATAACATACGCCTTTATTGCCCTACCTGGTCTTAGGTCAAACAGATTCATCATATTTGTTGAAAGAGCAACCACCAAAGTTGCAACTATTATATTTGGTATTGACTTGCTTAGTGTAACTGCTAGGGTTAATCCCACAAATCCACCTAAAAGGGCCTTAAAGGCACCTGTAGTTAGACTCCCCTTGAATAAGGCCTTAAAGTGGCCTATCAAGCCTGTTACTCCCCTATTGCCCAAACTATCGTCTATAATACCTACAAATGACATAGCAATAGAAGCAAATAAAAGCATGTATATCATAATTATCTTTTCTGGAACAATATTAGAATAAATCAATATAATTGAATTAATAACTAAGGTTGGTATAAATACTAGGCCTAGACCTACTGGTATCATATCACCCCTATAGTTTTCCCTAATCATACCACTATTTTCTAACATTTTGCTTATCATAGGTATTGAAAGCAGGGTGATTGCTATGCCGATACAGAACAACATTATTGTCATAAAATATGTAAAGATATAAAAAGAAGAAATCAATTAAGAAAATGTAATAGATATGATTAGAATATAAATAAAAGGAGTGATGTGTATGTTTTTAAATCAAAGAGAAGATGTAAAAAATATTATTACTAGATATAAAAATAATAGAAACATTAAATTTTTATGTGTAGTACCTAATGGTAGTAGAGTATATGGGTATCCTAGTGTAGATAGTGATATAGATGTAAGAGGTATATATGTTGAACCTTTAAATAATTATTTAAAATTAGAAAGAAGTAAAGATTGTTTCTCTAGTAAGTTTTATGGTAATGATTTAGAAATAGATTTACAAATGTATTCATTAGATAAAGCATTAAAACTAATAAGTAAATCTAACCCTTCAATATTAGAATGGTTACATGTAGATAATGCTTATAGTAATTTTTATTATATAAATGAACTTAGGGAGATAGCAGATGAATATTTTGATGTTAAAAAATGTTTATATCATTATATAGGAATGGCTAAAAAAGATTTAAAATCACATATTAAGTATATAGAGGAAGATAAAGTTATTAAAGTAAAACATTTATTAAATATATTTAGATGTTTATTCTACTGTCATTCTATGATTAGAGATGGAGAATTTCCTACACTAGACATAATGGATAATATACCTGCTATCTTAGATACTACTAGATTGGATAATGGTAAACTTTTTACTCAATATATTGTAGACTTAATAGAAAAAAAGAAAATAAATAAAGATAGTTTAACATTATTAGAATCTGATGTAGAAAATTGGTTAGAAGAAAGAATAGAAAATTATAAATGTTTTGCAGATGGGTTAAAGGCTAAGAAAATAAATATGGATAAATTAAATGATGTGTTTTATAAAATAGTTACTAACTATATGTTGTTAAAGGAAGTGATATAATGAATAAAAGATTGTTTAAACCTTTAACTTGGTGGGAGAAAGTATTAAAAACAAGAGTAGATAAAAACCTATATCACGAACAGTATAATTATGAAAAATACTACATTCCTAGTGGATTTAATATAGCAACTTTATTAGAGATGTATTATTACCCAAAAGAATATAAAGATATATTTGTGGCTACTTTTAAAAGTTTTGCAAGTAATCTAGTAATAGATTTAGATTTTGCTATTTTAAATCATAAAATTTCTATAGATGATATTTATAATATGTTTATAAGTAGTAAGTTAGTACAAGAGGAGATTTTATTAAGAATAGAACTTGAAGACAGAAATTCTTTAAATTCAATAAATAAATATCAAAAACAATTAGAAAATGGGAGGGATTAATATATGCTAGATAAAACTACAAGTGAAATATTTGAAGAAATTAAGAACAATAAAAAGGTATTAAACCACGAAAGTTTAAAAACAATTAGAGATAATTTAATACATACCTTAGAAAGTGCATTAAGTATAGACCAAACAAAATTAGTTCAAAAGACTACATTTCTTTTAAAAAATATTAAAAGAGAAAATGACTTATTAGATTATGAAATAGATACCTATATCTATAAAGAAGAATTACAAGATTTAATTAAGAACTTAAATATGACAAATGATAAAAATATATTCTTAATTGAGTTAAAGAATTTTGAAAGACCTATACCAAAAGAAGTGCAAGAAAAGATTAAATACTGTAAAGATAATAAACTATTTGATGAGTATTACATCTTATTTACAGACTATACCAAAAAGAAACAAAATATAGCAAAGAATGGAAATGCTAAAACAAAAGAAAAAGACCCTATTATATTTGGTGCTTTTATAGACAGAACATATAAGACTGCTATGATGTCTGAAAGAATCTATTATATTGCAGATTGGGTAGATGAATATTGTGATTTAACTTTAGAAAAATTAACAAGTATAGATAGCAATATAGTTAAAAACATAGACAAACAAGATAATATAGATACTTTATTACAATTATCTGAAAGTTTATTAGAACAAGAAAAAGTACAAGAATTAAAAAGTAGAAGTAGTTTTTTAAATAAATTTAGAAATATGTTTAAAGGAAAATAGTATGTTTATAATAAATGTAGATGTACCCAGTAAAGAAAGTATAAGATTTATTAAAAGAGAACAAATGTGGGGTATGAAAAGTGATTTAACTGAAAGCAACATTACAGTATTAGATACTAGAGAAAATTTGAACAATACTTTAAATTTGATATTTAAGAGTAAAGATGAATATAATTTAACAAAAGTAATACCTAATTTCTATTTAGGTAAATTAGATTATATAAAATTTGCTTATATGGAAAATGAATTTTGTGCAGGTAATTATTGTGATTGTTGTGGAGTACCTTTAGATATATTTAATAGAGATGATGAAATAAATAGTTTATGTAAAAAATGTAATTCTGTATTTAATCAAATAGCTTTAGATAACTATAATACTAAATATGAAAATATACATATAAATTTAGAATATTTTGAATAGAGGGCAAAATTCTTGCCACCTAAAACACTCGTTAAACTATTACGAGTGTTTTTATTTAGTAATTGGGTATAAATTATTCTACAAACATAATCAATTTATTTAATGAATTATACATTGCCACAAGTGGCAACTAATACAGAGTTAAGAAAATAAAAAATATTTGAGGCTCTATAATACCCTTTAAAATGATTTTAAAAAGTTTTTAATATAATTATATACCTAAGTCAAATAAAACTCGTTAAAATTGATTTTAAAGGGTAAAATATTTAATAAAATTTTAGTAAATTTTTAAAATAATACTTTACTTTTATTAAATAATATGTTATAATAAATTTATCAAAAGAATATGAAAGAGTAGGTGGTAAAATGAAAGACTTAAAAAATGTCAAAATGAAATCACAAAAAGGAGATGAATTTAATGTAAGTTTTGTTATAGGAAAAGAATTACATGATAAATTAAAAAGATTGGCTTATCAATATGATATATGTAAGTCAGAAGTAATTAGGCAGATTTTAGAAATTTATGTAGAGGAAAAATTAGATAAAGAATAGAATAATATACGAAAGCTAAAAATTTAGCTTTCACATATATAATAATAGATAAACATAGGTATGCTAAATTTTTATAATACCTAGAATTATAGGAGGAATATATGATAAATAAATATTTGGATATCGTAGGAACAGTAAAAGAAGAAAACGGTAAATTAGTTGTGAGTAGTAGAATAATAGCAAAAGGATTAGGTAAACAACATAATAATGTTATTAGAGATTTAGAAAATATACTTAATAATTCAGAAAACTCATATTTGAGTTCTCTAATAATACCAAGCACTTATAAGGTAGAAGGTCAAAATAGAACTTATAAAGAATATTTATTAACAAAAGATGGATTTATTCTCTATATGTTTAACATTCAAGGGTATGTAGATTTTAAATTAGCTTATATAAAAGAATATAATAGAATGGAAGCTTATATACAAGAAAAACATAAATTAGATTATGAAAAGTATACTCAAAAAGCTATTGAAACGAATCCTTTAATTTTAGAATTAAAGGACAAAGTAAAAAATCAAATAAGAATAGATTATAGTCAACAAAGAGTTATACAAAAGAAAATAAATTGTAAAATAGAACTTGATTATTTATTAGATTTAGGTTCTAAAAGTAAGAGAAGTTGGTATATGGCTTTATATAAAGGAATTAAAGATAAATTTCAAGTTGCTAGTTATAGAGATTTAAAACAGAAAGATTTTGATGAATGTGTAGAGTTTATTAATGGTTGGCTACCACCAAAATATTTATTTGAGGAATAAGAAAAGGAGAGTATAAAATGAATTACTTAGAAAAATTAGATAATAACGAAGATAAAACTATTACAAGTTTAGAATTATTAGAATTAATTAATATTTTTAGACAAAGAGAATATGAATTTAAAATTGCAAATGGAATAAAATTAGGTAAGGTAGAACAAAAGAACAAGAAATATACAGAATTAGTACATAATGATTTTTTAAAGATTATTGCAGATGAATTTGATATAGAAATAGGTGAGGGGAAAATTTCCTTGACCTCTTATATAGATACTTGGAATAGAAAACAACCTATGTATGTATTGGATTTAGACCAAGCAATGCAATTACTATCTCGTGAAAGCAAATTTGTTAGAAAAGCAGTCCTACAAAAATTAAAAGAATTACAAAATAAAATAAGACAATTAGAGGAGCAAATAAGTAAAGAGAATTATTTAAAACTTAAAATAATAAATGCAAAAACTCAAGAAGAGTCTTTATATGCTATGAATGAATATCAAAGAGAATGTGTAGAGCCTTTAAAACTAGAAAATAAAGAAATGAAGCCTAAAGCAAATTATTATGATAAAGTTTTAAATAGTACAGGAACTATGACAGTTACAGTTATGGCTAAAGATTTAGGAATGAGTGCTATTAAATTAAATTCTATATTACAAAAAGAAAAAATACAATATAAAGTAGGTAAAATATGGGTTCTGTATGCACCCTATCAAGCATTAGGTTATACAGATATTAGAACATCTACAATAGGAGATGTAGAAATAAATACTACTGTTTGGACACAAAAAGGTAGAAAATTTATATATGATTTATTAGTTAATAAAGGTTATATAAAAGAATAAAAAGAGATAGTTAATTCTATCTCTTTTTATTTTAATCATCTAATTTCAATTTTTTATACTCTACACCGAATTTATTTTTTAATTTTTTTATAACAGTAGTTAAAGTTTTATCTACTGCTTGTCTACTATTATACCCTAGTTTTCTTTGAATATCTACTATTCTTAAATCATCAAAGAAATATAATTTGAAAAGCAATTTTTGTTTAGGAGTACAATTATGATTTACATAGTATAATACTTTGTTGTATAAATCATAACTATCTATATTTTCAATTATTGTCTCTTCTTTTTCTTTAGTTATGTCATCATATACTATTTCAGATTTTAATTCTTTGATATTCGTGTTTTTAAGCTCTGATGGGTACTTTTTTAGCTTTCTCCATTCTAGTTGGAGTAAATAGTAAGCAGACTTCTTATTAGGCTTTAAATTGTGTTTTAAACAAGTTAAATACAGTTGTAAACTAAAATATTCAAAATCTATATTGGGATTTATTTTAGTCATATTTTTAATAAAATCTACCATTTGTTTAGTCTTAAAAAAACCAAAATAGTATTCGTGAGTGTAGGGATATAAATCTGTTTTTGCATTAAATTTTTTATCAGTTTTAATATTCATTATTTATCCTTAATCTTCCTTTCTTAATAATTCTTTAAAAGTTGACATAAAATATAGTGTTGCTATATATATGTTTAGATATAAGACAAAGTATTTTAATCTTATATCTTTACTTATATAGTAGCACACTTTTTGTTAAAAGTCAAATATGCTATTTTTCTCTGATTTTCTCTTTTAGATAGGTAGTAGGTTAAGACTTACTACCTTTTTATATATTAAGGGGTTGATGAGAATAAAGAAAAAATTTATAGATACTAGAAATGGAAAATTAAAAATGACATCTGAACAATTCAAACAATACTTATTAGATAATTATTTAGATGAGAATAATAATAAAATATCAGAGAGAAAATTAATAAATATGCCTAAATTTATGGAAGAAACAGGTATGTATAAATTAGATGCTAGAACTGGAGTAAGAACACCAATATCTATGGGTACTATAGCTTATTGGAAAAATAAATTAAATTTAAAAGATTATGATATATATAAATATCATAGAGATGTAACTAAAAGAATAACTATAGATTATGAGGATTGGACTCAATCTAGTAGAAGATTAAATAGAGAAAAGAAAATTAAAAAAGGTGTATTAAAAGATACAGTAGTGTATACTCCTGAACTTGAAAAAGAAAAGTTAATAAAGGAGTGTTCATTTCCTAAACATTTTGTAAATTACACATTAGAGAGATTAAGAAATTTAGCATTTGAACTTTGGGAAGATATGGGATTAAACCCTGTAGATGAGTTGACTAGAATACAGAAAGATATTACTGTATATCAAAAACTTAAAGCATTATATAAAAAAAGTGAAGAGAATAAAAAGAAATATAAGAAAAAGAAAAAGAAGGAGGTTTAATGTCAAAAGAAAAAGTATCTGTTAGTATTTTAGATAAGTTTAATAAAGAACAATTATATACTAAATGGCAAGAAGAGAAAGCAAAAAGACAAGAATTAGAAGAAGAGTTAGCTAAGAAGTCAAGAGAATGGAGTAAAAAAGAGAATATATTAACAAAAACAGTAGATGAATTAAAATCTACACAATTTATAGAAACTCAAAAAGAAGATGTATTAAAAAAGATATTAGATTTAAGAGCCAAAAGACTATCTCCAGTAGATATACACTACAAATTAGATATATTAGGTATTGATATAGAATTGGAAGAGATAGAAACTTTTTTAGCAAGTGAATTACCTAAAGATTTAAAAGATTACTATCAAGATAAAAAAAATAAATGGTTAGAAAGTATCAAGATGAATAGTAAAGAATATAGATATGCTTTATTAGAGGAGTTACAAACACAATTAGATAGAGCTAAGAAATATCAAGAGTTTTGTGGAGATTTACAAGAAGCACATGCAGTAGGTAAAGATATTAGGGCTTTATTAGATAGTATGGAAAAAGTTGCTAAGAATTTAGATGATGTAAGTCCTGTTAATGTAGAAAAAGATAGAGCAGATGATAAAACTCAAGAATATATGAAAGCTAGTAGAGAAGTTGTTAAATTATCTACTAATAAAGACTCTGATGTTTTAGATAATATAAATGATATAGATATAGAGGGGTTTGTTAATTAATGAGTAAAAAATTGTCTAAACCTATGTTTTATCTTGATAAATATTCTAAACTATTATTTATGTATGTAAAAGAAGAGGATACTTATATTCCTTTTATGTATGAATATGATAGTGAAACCGAAGAGGGTAAATTGTTTTTAGAAAACCCTTTATATAGAGATTTATTTAACTATGTTATGTATGTTCGTAGAAGACCTGATAAAAGAACTGGACAAATGAACTCTATACCTTTATTTGTGTATCAATGGAGCGAACTATATGTAATGATAAAAGCCACTATAGAGAGAAATTCTGAAAAGTTTTTAATGGCTTGGAGTAGACAAGCAGGTAAATCTGAATTGATTAAGATATTTAGTGGTTTTGCAGTAGTATATTTACCTAAATATATGGATGTACCTTTAGAAAGATTTTATCTAGTTTTAGGTTCATATAAAAATGATGCAGTGGAAAAATTAAGTAAAGAAGTTAAACCTTATATTTATAAAGCTATAGAATTTCATAATGAAAATTATGAGGATAAATTAATATATAAAAAAGATGATAGTAAATTAATAGATGAAATATCTAATATAGAAATAAATAAAGTGTTTGTAGGACAAAAAAAGAGTATACCTTATAGTCAAATGAGAGCTATATCAGTGGGTACTACTCAAGATGGGTTATCTGCTCATGCACTTGTAATAGATGAGGCAGGGCTAATAAATGCAGAATTGTTTGAAACATCTGTATCTCCATTCTTAACTGCTACTGGGGGTTGTCAATTTATATTTGGTGTACCTAATCAAGATAGTTTAAGTGTATTTGTGTCTAAATATAATAGTAGTGGTGTAATTAAGTTTATCAGAAAATGGGAAGAAATATATCGTTTAAGAGCATTAACTGATATTAATATGGCACTTTATTATAAGAAAAAGGTTGAAGGAGATATTAAAGAAAGAGGTCAAAATTCTCCTTATATACAATTTAACTATTATATGAACCCTAGCATTTTGACTGGAAGATTTATGACAGAGGAAATATTAGAGAATATAGGTTGTATGACAGAACCTATAGTCTTAGGAGAAAGTGTAGTAAGCGACATTGATGATATGAGTAGTTTTATTGTGGCAGGTTATGATACCTCTATCAAGCACGACTATAAAAGTTTAGTTATTGGAAAAACTACTATTGATGAAACTAATTTTTATAGCACTGTATATAATATGTTTACTTTCAACCAAAATGAAACACAAAGATTTTCAGTAGATGAGATTGCAGAAATGTGTGTTAAAAAGTGCATAGAATATAAGGTTGATGTATTCTGTTTTGACTGTACTGCTATTGGTTATGCTCTTGCTCAAAGTTTTATAAGATATTGTAATGAATATAATGTAGTAATATCGCTTATGCCTATTATATATAATAACTTACTAAAAAGTAGAATGTTCCAATACTTAGAGAGTCAATTATATGAAGGTAAATTAAAATTATTGAATAAACAAGCTAGTTGGGAGGCAGAAAAATTATATTATGAAATGCTAACTTTTGAAAAGAAAGCAGGTAAAACAAATAATTATGTTTTAACTTATTCTGCACCTCGTGGAGAGGAATTTTCTGATGACCACATGAATAGTCTAGCCTTATTTAATATAGGCTTAAAAGAACTTATAGAGAGAGTTAATGCAATAGATAAAAGAAAGAAAACTTATGATGATGGAAAAAATAGATTTTTCTTGTTTTTAAGAAAATTTGAAGATAGAAATAAGAAAAAACTTGTGGCTACTAAAGAGGACTTAATGAGAGAAATTAAAGAGATAAAAAGAATAAAAATGGATACTTGGTGTCCAGTATTGTGAGGTGTGAAAGTTGTCAATATATAAACCATATGACCCTAATCTATGGGAGGATAGAAAAGAAGTCATAAAAATAATTAAAGAGATGAGAAATGGTAAATCTTATGAACATTTTAAAAATAAATTTTTTGACCCAAATAGACAAAGAGATTATGATAGTATCTCTGATGAGAACAAAAAAAGATTATATGTTACAAAAGATGCCATAGAAGAAGTAATATCTAAATTAGTAGCATTTTGTCCTATTTTGGAATTAGATGCTCAACTTCATAAAGATAAACTAAACATATTAAAACCTATATTAAAAAGTATTAATTGGACATCATTAAATACAACAATATATGATATTTTAGAGAGTAAAGGGGATTGTTTCTTATATTATTATTTTGAAGAAATAGAAGACATCTCAACAAAATCAAAAGCATATGTACCTTGTGTTACTATTATACCTACAGAAGAAATATCTGACATAATATTAGATAAATTTGGAAGACCAACAACATATGTATGGCAAACAGTCAAATATGATAGATATTTTGATTTTGAAAGTAAAAGAGTAGTAGAAGATAATAAACAAGATGTTATTATAGTATTTGAGAGAGGACAAGTTACTATGTTAGCTACTGATGGTACAAAAAAGAAAGGTACTGCATTAGTAAAGAATAAAAAAGGGGATATAAGTATATTAAATAAAACAGAATATCCCGAATCTTTAAGTGATTTATTTTCTATAATTCATATAAAATCAAATGATATAGCAAATTGTCCATTTAGTAGAATACCTGCCGATAAATATATAGATGATAGTTTAAGATTAGACCAAATAGAAAGTGATATTAGAGGTTCAAATAGAATTATAGGCTTTCCAAAAATATATGTAATAGATGGTACTTTAACGGCAGGAAGTATGAATATTGGTGGGTATGCAGAAATTAAATCTGATAGAGAAGATACTTCTGATACTGAGAAACAAAATGCTTTTAATACTGGATTAAATACACATAAACCTAATCAAGCACAAGTAAAAGATATACAAATATCAAATGACCTTAGAAGTATGTTTAATGAAAGAAATGATGTATACGATAGTTTACACGAAAAGGCAGGATTAACTCCACCTAGTTTAAATGTTAGATTATCTAGCTCTGATAGTTCTAAAGTATACCAACAAATAAACAGAAGAATGGAGCAAAAGATATGGATTTATGTTCAGAATATAATAAATGGTTTTAAACCTTTCTTTGAAAGTATTTTGAAACTTAATAATATGTATGATGAAGTTCAAGATGTAGATTTGTCTTTTAAAATGCCTACTGCTATACTTAGAGATAGTGCTTATGATAGAGCATTAACAAATTCATTAATGCTAAAGAGTGGAGAAGTAACTCTACAACAATTATGGAGAGAACAAGGAAAAACAGAAGATGAAATTAAATTACTTACTGAGGAAATTAATAAAGAGTTAATGCTTGGAAACAGTGATGTTCAGATAGTTAAAGCAAATGAACTTAAAACAGTAGAAGAAATCAACAACAAAAAAGTTGACAATAAAAATGAGTAAGTTATATATATGTCAGACATACAGAAATACTGTATGTTATAAAAGAGAAAATTAATATAAAGAATAGGAGGATAATAATTTGACTTTAGAAGAAATATTATCTAAACAAGCTAAAGGAGAAAAGCTAACAGAAGCAGAGGAAAAATATTTAAAAACTGCCGATACTGAAACAGAACCTAAAAAAGAAGAAGTAAAAGTTGAAGAAAAAGATGATAAACCTAATCTTTTAGAGGAGTTAGCAAAACTAAAGCAAGAATTAGATAGATTAAAACAAGAAAATGAATTAAAAAATAAAGAGTTAGAAAATACAAAAGCTCAAACAAAAATAACAGAAGACTTATTAAAAGAAAAAGAAAGTAAGCTACAAGAAACAATAGATAGTCTAGGAAAAGATAAAGCAGAACAAGAAATCTTGAAAGCTAAGTTAGAACTAGAAGACCAAAAGAAAAAAGAATTAGAAGATATTAAATCTACATTCGATACACAATTTCAGACTATTAAAGAAGAGTTGGAAGAAACTAAAAGAGTTAATGAAATTGCTAAATTAAAGTTAGAATTGGAAACAAATAGTAAAGAAAAACCTTATTTACAAGGTTATTATGATAAATTAAAAGTAGTTTTGGACAATAAGGATACTACTAAAGCATTATCTGAATATCAAATATACAAAGATACTTTATCTAAATTAATAGATGAAGAGGAAGAAAAGAAAAAATATGAAAGTGCAAATAAAAAGAAATCTACAAGTATATTTGATGATAAAAATGTCAATCTAAATAAAGACCATAAGACTAAAGAAGAAATAGACTTAGAAGAAAGACAAAGAGAAGCACAAGTTATATCTAATTGGGCAAAACAAAATGGATATTAAAATTTTAAATTATAGGAGGACATTAAGTTGGCAGATAAAATCAATATAAGAAGTACAGGTTTAAATGCTATGGCTCAACCTTGCCTATCTCTACCAGTTGGAGAAAACATTTTTATAGGTGCATTAGTATGTGTAGATAATGGTAAAATAAAATTAGCAGATGAAGGTACTTCTAAAAAGGCAGTAGGAATAGCTACAAAAGGAGATTTCCCTGCTTGGGGAGAAGCATTTTCAATTGAACCTGTAACAGATAAAAGACAAAATGACAGATATTTAGCCATTGAAAATTTTGCAATCATAGAACACCCTGAAGAATTATTTGGAATAAAAAGAAAACAAGGAACATTAGGACAATATGTTTACTTAGGTGCAGGGGGTAAATTATCATTAACTGCTGGAACTACTACTAAACAAGTTGTAGGAGTGTTAGTAGATAATGTAAATAGAGTTGCAGTAAGAATTTTTATAAATGGATTTGAAGCATAATAGGAGGATAATATAAATTGGTACTAATAGCAGGAAATAGCATATACGATTTACCTAAAGAACTTTACTCTAGTAATAAAGATGCAGAAGCAATCGTAATGCACTTAATAACAGGAAACTCTAAAGCTCCTGAACTACAAAAACCTATTGTAAATATTTTAAGTGGAAACATTAGAGAAATAGTTAGAATAGAAGGAGCTAGAATCCCAGTAGAAAATCACAATCTATATTTTACAAAAGGTACTTATTCAACAGATGTACCTGAATTTGGGAAAAAATTACAAGAATTTAAACTAAAAACTTCTGAAGGATATAATGCTACAGTGTTTAAACACGAAGTAGAAGACATTATGGATGCGGAAAATAATGGAATAAACTTACTAGAACAAGATGCTAAAACTGTTCAAGGATATTCACAAGTATACTTAAAGAGATTTAAACCAGGTAAATTAATTCAAGCTCTATATACAGGACATTCAGATTATTCTAAATTACCTGCCGAAGGAACTGGAACAGAAGTATATAGTTCAAGTTTTGGATTTTTAAGAGGAGAAGATAACTCAATAGTTCTTAACCCACTAGAAAAAGACAAATGGGGAAATACATCTCACTATAGAGGAACTAAATCAGGTAACTTCGCAGTTGCAGATATTTTAGACAGTGCAGACTTAATTAAAGCATATAATACTTATTCAGGAGATGATATTATAGCTCTTGCATCAAGTAGAACTATATATCATTTAGGAGATTTATATAACTATCCTAAATACAAAGATGACCACTTAATAGATGGTACACCAGTATTAAATGTAGCAGGGGTTAAATTTATAGAAATAGCAAATATGTCTGATGATTTTATTATATTCTTAGATAGTGGTAGAAGAGATATGATACTTCAATGTGTGAATAAAGCTACTAATCAAAGAGGTTTATCATTAGTTACTGAAAAAGATTTAAAAGCTATAACAAGCCCTGCCGATACAAACGGAATGAAATTAAGAATACACCCAATGGAATATTTAGTATTAGCTAGAGAATCAGGGGTTATCTTATCAAAAGCACAAGGACAAACAACAACAGGAAAAGAAGGTTGGATGACTACAACTGAAGCTACTAAACTTGAAAAATTAGTAGAAAGAATAGCAAAAACATATGAAAATATAGCAGGTTAATAATTACTATTAAGGTAGGTAGATTTCTACCTACCTATTTTTAATAAATAGGAGATAGAAAATTGACAGAAGATAGAAAAAACTTAATAATAGAAAAATATAAAGAATATGAAAATATAGTAGCTACTATACTTTCTAATACAGAATCTTTTGAAGCATCTGAACACTATAGAGGTAGAAGATTAGAGTTTATAAAATTACTCATAGAATTAGATACTAAATTAGGAGAACCAACTAAAGAAGTAGAAGAAAAAACTACTACTAAAAAGAAATAAAGAGGTGGTTATATGAAAGCCACAATGACTACTTACATTTACACTAAGACAAGTGATGAGTGGAAAGAATTATATCAAAAAGCATTAGAAGATTTAATTTCTTATGCAGAAGATTTAGAAGTAAAATCAGTTACAAATGATACAGATGTCATCAGTTATAATAATCCTTTAGAGATACTAAAGGCTAAAAGACAACTTGTATCAGAATATCTTAGACAATATGAATTAGCTTTACAATATGAAAAGAATCCAAACAGTAATACTTTAGAAAGAAATCATGGACTATTATATATAGAGAGAGATTGGTAAATGAAAAAGATTAAGCAACATATGGAGAAACATATTAAAAAGCTAAAAAATTTATTTGAAGACTACTGTTACATACAATCAGATAATAATTTAGAAGAATATGAGGTTCAATGTACTATAGCCAAAGTAAAAGAACAATATGTAGAAGAGAGTAATAACTCACATAAACTTGAACTTATATTCCATATATTAGTATCAGATTTAAAATTAGCTAAAAATTTAATGGATGAAACTTTATCTCAATGTCCTATAGATGACTTTACTAATTATAAAATTCAATATAAAGGCAATATATATGTTGTATATAAAGTAGCTCAAAATGGGTCTTTTGATAATGCTAGAGAAATATATGGTAGGTTGGTAAATGTCTAAAGGAGAAGGTAAAAAATTAAGTAAATTTATAGAGGATTTAAATAAAACTTTAACAAATTTTCAATCAGAAATAGAGTTATATCAAAATGATATAATGGCTATATACATATATAAAATAGCAGAGGCAACTGCATATGACACTAGATATACTAGAGATTTATTTAGAACAGTATTAGAAGCAGGGGGTTATAATAAGCTCTCAGATAGATTATATGTAGACCATTATGACCATTGGAAAACTTTACAAGAGAGGATGCAAAAGGGAGATACTATTAGTTTAAAAAAACATATAGATGGAACTTTTTATCTTACAGTTAATTCTGAAGCTTTTGATATGTTGAACTCCTCTCCAAATATGCCATCTACTACCCACCCAAGAGGTATAGACCCAAAATTACACCCTTTTATAGTGGCTTATGTAACAGATTTATTTGAAACTCAAGCAGATAGAGATATTGAAAATGTAATAAAAGTATTTGAAAAGAAACTACTTAGTTTAGCAGAGGGTAGAAGTAGAAAAATAAAAAGAAGTGGTGTGGTAATATGATAGAATTAAATACACTTATTTATCATTTAAACAATCAAGCAAATAAAGATAATTTACCCTACTATTTTACTAATGATGTTCTAATACAAGACCCTATAAAATTTAAAATATTAGAGCAAGTAGAAGATAAATTAACTATTGAAATAGATAATAATATAAAGCCTACTCAAGATATGTTTTTAAATAAAACATTTAAGTATGGTGTTAATATATATAATATTGTAAATATAACAATTTCTGATAAAATAATAATACAAATAGATAAACAAAATAAGTTACCTAAAAGAAGTTTTACATTGGAAAATAAGCAACCTATACTATTAAAAGCTAACTATTCGTATTCTAGGGAACAGTCGGCTAATACTTTTAATAATTTTAAAAGAATAGATTTTGGAGTTGCTTTAATTTCAGACGAACAAGGTACACTCTTTGAAGAGATTAGAGCTTATGTAGAGTTATTCTTATATAGAAAAAGAAATATGCTACAAGTATATGATTTGAAAAATAATACATTAATTAAAAATAAATATATTTTTATTGATACGAATGTTACAACTTCTTTATTCATAGAAAATAGAGAAAATGTATATAGAACATTCTATGTATTGATAAGAACATTTAATAATATAAATTAGGAGGAACAATAATTGGCAAATAAAACAGTTATAGATATGGGTTCTGAACAAACAGTTGGAAGAACGAGTACAGAGATACTTGTATCTGCTTTAGGTTACTCAAATAAAACAAAAGCCGTATCTTTATATGCAATATTATTAACAATGAAAGAACCTGTTTCAGGGCTATCAACAGATAACTTACAATCAGGAAATTATGGAATAAACTCTGTTAAAGCTAGTAATGGTACGAATGTTGCACCAACAATCTTGGATGAAGAAGACCCAAATGCAGAACTTTCTATACAAATGAAAGAAGACTTAAACTTCGTTAGAGAAAATGCACCTTTTGGAGTAAATCGTTCAATACTAAATGCTATCTTTAAAGGAGAAAGTTTTTATGTAGGTAATGATGAAATAGTTACAATAGTAGGTACAAATGGTACTATGAAATCAAAAACTGCAAGAGCAAAAGCAAATGAAATGAACTTACCATTTAAAGCATTGTTTGGTTTAGAAGCAGATGAAATAAAAGTAACAGGAGCAGTTGACCCAACAACAGGTAAAATTCAAACTAGAAAAAATACATTCAGAAATGCTTATGACACATTTAACAAAACTGTATGTTTAGAATTTAGAGTAGTAGCTAACAAAACATATGTAATGATTATGCCTTTAATAGCTACAACTGGAATGACTAAAGATGAAGGAGATGTAAACACTTATACTTTAAGTGGAAATAGACTTTGTGATGTGTGGGAAAGAAATGACTATGTATTAGAAGTTGGAGAAACATCTAAATTAGATAAAGATGAAGAATTAGATGAAATTATAGTTGATGGTATAGTATTAGACCCATCTACTGCATCTACAATAACAGGTATAGCTAATCCTACACTATGTAAAGTAGGAGCAAATGGAGATATTACTATAAGTAAAACTGGTGGAGCTACTTTAAAAGGAAAATTAAAGAAAAATACTAGAATAAAAGCTAGATACTTCTCAGATACTGGAACTACATTTACAGAACAAAATGCTATAGTAGTTGTAGGAGAAGCAGGAACAGGTTTAACTGGTGCAAAAGCAGTAAACTTTGCTCTAGGAAGTGGAAATAAATTCTATGCTTGTAAAGTGTTTGTATATGATAGAAACTTAGAAGATATGAACCCTTATCAAACAGTAGATGCAATCTAATAATATTTAATTATAAGGATAGGGTAGTAAATTATCCTATCCTATATTTTATTATAAAAGGAGAAAAGAGAATATGAAATTAGCAAAAAGACTAAAAGAAGTAAGAGAAAGTAATAGTAAAACAGTTGTGGTAGATTTAGGAGTTATACACGAAAATTTAAAAGGTATAGAATTGCCTTTTAAAATAAAACCTTTTAATGAAGTTTTAAGTTTAAAAGCAAGTATAAAACTGCCTGATATAGATTTAAAAGATTGTATTAAAACTATACCTTTTAGACTTTTATCAGAGGAAACAAAAAGAATATATAGAGAAGAAAGACCTGATTTAGCTTATGATACATCTTTAATAATGGTTATAGATGATACTAAAAATAGAGATAAATTCAAAAAAAGAGAATTAGAAATAAAATTATTAGATTGTTTATTACACATAGATTTTGATTCTGTATTTGAGTCTGAGGACAAAACAGAAATAACTTTATGGCAAGATTTAGGGTTAGAAAAAGGAGATTATCAAGGGGCTTTAAACTTATTTTGTGAAGTATTATCTCAACCTGAAATGATAGATTTATTAAATAAATTAGTATCTTTATTAAAAGCTAAAGTTACTGATGTAAAAGATTTAACTAAAGAAATTGAAACTTTTAAATTTTGGTCTATAATGGATAGTTTACCTAAAGAAAAGAGAGAAGAAACTTTAATTTCTTTACAAAAAGATTTAGAAAAAAGACAAAAGGAATTAAAAGCCTTAGAAACTGAATTAACAACTGAGGGTACATTAGATGAGGAAGTAATCAAAGAACATAATAAAACATCAAAAAAGGCTACTACAAAGGCTAAAAAGTAATGAGTATATTCAACAAATTAGAGATTATAAGAAGGGGAGAGTTTAAACTAGAGGGGGATATAACTATCCCCTTTATTTTTCATATAAAAGATATTAAAGATACCTCAGTTAATGAAACTAAATTAAGTAAAGAGTATAAAAATCTATTAGAATTTAAGAAGTTAAAGAATATAATAGATGATATAGTTAATTTTATAGACATAGATTTATTTTTAATTGATAAGTCTGATGTAGAGGAATTATCAGATATAGCATTTATTAAAGATAATTTAGTATATGACAAGTATAGAGTTAAAGATATATATGAGTTGAATAAACTTATTAATAGATTATGTTTATCTGAATTAGAACTCTATGACATAAGAGAATATATAGTAGATGAGCAAAACAAATTAATAACTGAATTTTTAAATATACTTCATACAGAGATGGAAAATGGAAAGAAAACAGAACACTTATCTGAAGCTTTTATGTCTATACAAGTATGTTCAGAATTTGGTAATAGTGTTATATTTAAAGAAAATATGAATAAATGTATGAGTGAATTTAGTTTTAGAGAGATTGAAACAAAAAGAGCTTATCTATCTAGAAAATATGAAGTAGAAAAAATACAATATGATAATTTAAAGAAAGATAACAAATAGGAGGTAGTATGGCAGGAAGACAGACATTTATTGAGATGTCCATAAAAACTACTAAAGTTGCAAATGGAATAAGAGCAGTATTAGAACTATTGCAAAAAGTAGAGGATAAAATGACTAATCTTAATAAGTTTAAATTAGGTATAGTAGATGAGTCTGTTATAGTTAAGCAATTAAATAGAATCGAAGTAGCTCAAGTAAAATTAAGAAGAAGTGCCGAAGAAACTAATAAAAAATTAAGTGAAAAACCTGAAAAAGTAAAAGAAAATGTAGATGAGATTATAGGTGCATTTGCTAAATTACAAATAGGGTTAAGTACAGTTAGCTTAACTTATCAATCTTTTTTAAGTTTATTTGATAAAGTTAGTAATTATACTAAAGTTGAATCAAATATAGCAAACTTAAACATTGCTTCTAACAAAGGTTTAGGAGATATGAGGTCTACTTTAAAAGAGTTTTTAGGTATGTCATCTGAAATTCCTAAGAATGTTAATGAATTAATTACAACGGCAGATGCTTTAGTAAGAACAGGTAGAACTTATAAAGAAGCATTAGAAATAACTAAAGAAACTGCTAAACTCTCAGTAGCTACTGGAGAAGATTTAGACAGTACGGCTAAAACTGTTACAAAAGTAATGGTATCCCTAGGTATTGAATCTAAACAAGTAAAAGATGTTTTAAATATTCTACACTCTACTGCTATACAAACTGCATCTAGTATGGAAAGTATTAGTGGTGGTATGAACCAAGTAGCAGGTTCACTAGGAGCGATTGCACAATCTAGTGGTAGAAGTGGAGAAGAATTAGCTAAGTATAAAAAAGAATTACTAGAAGTTGGTGCAGTAGGACTTGGAGTAATGAATAACTTAGGAAAATCTGCCTCAGAGTCAACCTTAGAATTTTAGGCTCTTTCACAATGTAAATTGTGTCAATCACAAGGAAAACCATAAATGTGGGTGTAATACATATAAAATTACTATCGGTAGAAGTTAGATAAGATTGCTAATCAACGATATTAGCTATAACTCTTTGAAAGAGTAAACGAATACACTTCGTAAGAGAACCTATTAACCTATTTGTATCTTTTAGGTTAGATTGGTAATACCGAGCCGAAACTCTAATATAGAGGAGGTGTAGAGGCTATCCCATAGGCTAGGCAGAATAAATAATATAGCAACAGGAGTAAGGCTTAGGTGTAATTCCTAAGTGGGTGAAATCCCCTTAAATTGAATAACCTTGCCCCTTAAATAAGGGAGAAGATATAGTGCAAATATACTACATAATATGTTTCAACAGTGCATAAAATGTGCATTTGCTGGTACTAAGGTGAAAGTCTTATTTACCCGTTTAATCACTATGGAGAAAACGGCGAGAGGACTGTTCAATAAAGATACAAAAGATTATAAATTAGACGATAAATATATGAAAGCATTAGGAACTAGCTCAAATAAGTTAGATGCAGATGTACTATCTCAATTAGCTAGAAAAGATTTACCTTTAGCTATAGAATTAATGTCTAAATTAAAAGTTGAGGGTGTAGTAACTGGTCAAACTATACAAAAAATGTTTACTCAAAGACATGCTCTTGATATGGAAGTTTATTTAGGACAAGTAAATGGTAATATACAAAATATAGTAGATACTGTAACAAAAGGTAAAGATTATATGACTGATTTTAAAGCTCAAATGTTTACACTAACTAATCAAGTAGAGTTATTCAAAAATAATTTGAATACTATTTCTGTAGATGGAGTGGATTTAGTTAAAGGAACTTTTACAAGTTTACTTTATGTATTTAATCAGTTAATGAAAAATAACCCTAATAGTTTATTTAATGGATTAACTAAAGGAATTATTGTTACAGGAACGAGTTCAGTATACTTATCTAAGCAATTAATAACTGTAGCTATAGCTTTTGGACAATTAAAACACTATTTAGGTTTAAATATATCTAGTTTTGCAGATTTTTCAAAGGCTTTACAAAAAGGGGTAGCTACTTTATTATCTAGTGGTATAGGTTGGGTAACAGTTGGATTAACTACACTATCATTTGCTTATTATTATTATAGAAAAGTAAAAGAAGAAGCTATACAATCTGCCTTAAAGACATCACAATCTTTAGATAGTATTACACAAGATATTACAAAAAATCAAGCAATAATAGAAAGTCTAAAGAATAAAAAAGATAATAATATGGTATATGAATTTGAGTTTAGAGGTTTTGTTGATTTAGCTATACAACAAAATGATTTAACTAAGCAAATTATGGAACTTATAGATAATCAGAAAAAAGCCTTAGATAATAGACCTGAGTACGAACTTAAACTTAAAGCTACATTAGATTCTGAACAAACAGTTAAAAACATAAAAGAATCTATAACTAAAATAAAAGAACAACAAGTAGCAGATTTAGAAGACACATTAAATAGTGTTTTAGAAAAATCTAAAAAAGCACAATCAGAAGGACAATTATATAAAGTAAGTGAATTAAGACCTGTAGAATTAGCTATTAAGTTTAAAATTGCAGATTTACAAGAAGACCAAGCTATGAAAAAACAAATAGAACAAGAATTTTATAGATACCAAAATAAATATCTTGATGTGGCATCTGCTATAGAAATTATAGGGGAATACTCAACATCAACTGCAAAGAAAATATCTAAATCAGGAGATGAGATTACTTCTCTTGCAGATAAGATAGCAAAAGTAAATGAAGAAACTCAAGATGCTATTTCTTATGTATCTACTTGGGATGAAGATGTTTTAGGTTCTTCAAGAGCTTTAGAAATGTATGTAAATAATGTAAACTCTGAATTAATTAACTCAGGTATGTATTTAGACCCTATAAACTTAAAAATGTTAAGTTGGAAAGATAATACAGAAGAATTATTAAAGATGTTTGATGAAACCTTTTCTAAAAAATGGAAAATAGATTTAGATTCAGATTCATTTAAAGAAGCACAAAAGAGATTAGAGGAATTAAACAAAGAACTGAAAAGTTTACCTGAATATCAAAAAGTTAGAATAGATATTTTAACTACAGAGAAAAGACAATTAGAGTATCAATTAGGTGAAGCTAAATATTTAAGTAAGTCTGTAGGACTATTAGATACAGAAGAAGTATTAAAGAAAGCAGGGGTAGACCCAAAGAAGATAACAACCAAACAATTAGCTACAACTCAAGCTATGCAAGAAAATATGCAATCATCAAGATATGCAACTGGAAAACAAAAATATGCTTATATGGTTAAAGCAGATAATGGAGAAATTTCAGAAGAAGCTATGGCTATTTATATGAATAAATTAGATAAAGCTCAGGAAAAGAACGAAGAACTAACATATTTTGCATTACAGAATGACTTTAAAAACTCATCAGGCTCTTCAAATAAACCTAAGAAATCTAAAGGTTCAGGTGGGGGAGCTAAAAAAGAAACAGAGTATAAAATGGAATATGTAAAACTTCAAGAAAGAAGTTTAAGTCTTGAACAAACTATAGCTCTAATAAATAAAGAAGGTATAGAAAGAGAATATCAACAATACTTAAATAAACAACAATCTCTTAAATTAGAATTAGATACTCTTAAAGCTACTAAAGAGAGATTAACTTTAGAAAGTCAAAAATATATACAAAAAGGTGCAGATGAGAGCGATAAAGCCTTTATGGAAAGAATTAAAGCTAGAGTTGAAGAAATTACTGCTATGGGAACTCTTAAAGGCAAGAGTGGACAAGCAATGAAAGAGGAACAACAAGAGTTAGCTAAGTTGTATGATAGTTATATGTCTTATCTAAATAAGTATGATAACTTTGCTATAAACTCTTTAGAAATGCTAGGTAAGGCTTTAGAAAATATAAAGAATAAACAATATGAAGTTATAGATAGTATAATAGCCTATAAAAAATCTTTATATGATATGAATAAATTATCTAGTACAGATTATTTCTCTGCATTAACTGATAGTATAGATATTTCTAAGTTAAAAATAGAAGATGTAAAAAATAGCATTAGAGATTTAAAACTTGAAAATTTAAGTTCTGAAATGAAAAATGCAGTACAAGATTTAATAAACTCTGATGGAATAGACCAACAAGCTCTTACATTGTATGCTAAATTAGATATACAAGATACTCAATCTTTAGAAAAGAGATTAAAAGCTCTACAAGATAAAAAACAAAATGGTTTAGCTTTAACTCAAGAAGAAGAGAAAGAAATGGAAGAGTTAGTATTACAATTAGATATTCAATTAAAACTTAGAGAGAAAATAAAAGAACTTCAAGATAAGAGTTTAGCAAGTGAACAAGCTAAATTAGACTTAATTAAAGCACAAAATAATGTAGCTCAAAAGAGTTTTTCTCAATTAGGTGCTTTCTTTAAAGGTAGTGGTACTGGAAAAGCAGGAGCTAGTCTTGGTGGGTTATTTGATGCTTTAGGTGGGTATGCAAATGCTATGACTGAACAAGGAAAAGGATTTTTACCCCCTGCATTATTGGAAACTCTAGGTAAATTTGGAAAATTCTTTCAAGGAGTAAATGCAGATGCTCAAACAGGACAAGCAATAGCAAGTGCTTTTGGTTTAGGAGGAGGACAAGCATCCCAATTATTTGGTAGTTTAGGGTCTTTAGGTGCAAATGCTTTAGGTCTCGCAAGTCCATATGGAATGATGATAAGTACTGGTCTTTCTATGATTGGTGGTATTATGGATAGAAGAAAACAAAAGAAACAAGGAGAAGCCGATAAAAAGACAGAACTTGCTAAAAAACAATATGATGAAAATACTAAACAGTTACAATTAGTATCTAGTAGACTTGAAAGTTTAAATACAAACTTATTGAGTTTAAATCAATCAATGGTAAGTATATTCTCATCTATGCCTACAATAGATAATATTAGTAGAGTATTAGGTGGAATGGAAAAGTTATATGGTATTATTAATGTCAATAGAGATTTTGGTAGTGCTAGTTTTATGACTCAAGAAAGTAAGAAAACAGGAAATTGGTTGACTGGAAAGTCTACTATTACTTGGATGGAAAATCATCAAATGAGTACACAACAACTATTGAAAGAATATGGCTTCAATGGTGGAATATTAGATATGTCTGTTAAACAATTAGAGAATTTCTCAAAATGGTTAAAATCATATAATAAAGGTATTCAAAACAATTTTAATGAATATGCTAAGATAGTTGATAACTATGTTACATCTATGATTACTATTAAAGATATGATGGATAAATTCTCTTATAGAGTTACTTTTGAATCATTTAGTGGATTTAGTGTATCTAAACAAGAAGATTTAGTCAAAAATTTAACACAAATATATAAAGATGCAGGTATAACTATAACAGAGGGAATTACACAACAAATAAAAGAATTAGCAGAGCAAATGTCAGTAATGGTTACTATTATGTCAGATGTTAGAAAGGATTTTTTAACACAATGGAAAGATAGTGGTAAAACAGCAGGAAATTCTTTTGTAACTGCTATGAAACCTTATGTAGAAAGCATTTTAAATAATATGACACAAGTTTACTTTGATACTGTATTCTCAAATTCTGCACATAGATTAGAACTACAATTCAAACATATAGGAGATTTACTTTTTGATTTAAAGAAAAAAGGTAGAGATTTAACTTGGGAAAAGATAGCTAATGATATGAGAACTCCATTCTCTAATGTAGTGGATTTATTAAGAGAAGCACAAGAAAGAACAGATACTTTTACTACTGCTTTAAGTGGTTTACAGAAAGTAGCCAAAGAAAAAGGAATGTCTATATCTGAAATGTCTACAATAGGTTTATTGTCTAAAACTCAACAATCTATGTTTGAAAACTTTAAGTCTGCAATTCAATCTACAGATGTAAATAGTGCTTTGACAAGTGTAGGTACTCTAGTAGGTAATACTATTGGAGAAGAGATGTCTAAGAGATTGGTAGATAGATTTATGGGTAATAGATTGACTGAGTTATCTGAGGAAATGGATAAAACTTTAAGAGGTAATATGAACTTAAATGACTTATCTAAAATATCTCAAATGGCAATGTCTACTGGTTTACAACTTGAAACTGAAAGAAGAAAATTAACTGCAATTAGAGATATGTTTAACTTCAATAAAGATATTAATTATCAAAATAATAACAATGAAATTAAATATGAAACAGGTACATCTCAAACAGTAATTAACAATTTCTATATAAGTGGACAAGTAAATGCAGGGGTAGTAATACCACAAAATACTGTAAAAGAGTTCGTTCAAGCTACAACAAATGATTTAATAGATACTCTTAATACAGATAAAGGAATAGATTTAAGAAAATTAATATAAAAAATAAAGGTATAAAGTCTTAATTGACTTTATACCTAAATTAATAAGGAGAAAATATGACAGATATAGTAGGTACACCTGAAAACCTAACATCACAAAGTTTATTTATTGAAGAGTATAAATTGACAAAAATACATATTTCTACTACTGAAAACAATAATGGAGTATTAGAAAAAGATGAAAATAATAATAATCTAAATAGTAAATTGAATGTAGGAGATGTAAAAATTGAAAGTGTTATAGGAGTTATTACAGATAATTTACTTCTACATACATCAGATAAAAATAAATATATGCTTATTAATAGCTCATCTAATAATACATCTTATAAAATGGTATGGGATAAGCCTATAATGTATAAAATAGGTGCTAAAACACTGTATAATCAAACTTTAAATTTTAATCATACAATTAATATACCTAATACATATTCTTTATTTGCTCTATATATAAATAATAATAGAATACAAGATAATGAATTTACTATAGTAGGACAAGTTATAACTTTATCTACTAAATTAGTAAAGAAATTAGATTTAGTATACAATATAGTAAATATGGTAGTATACCCAACTAATCAAACAATAACTACTCCAATAGAACTTCATTACCTAAGTGTAAAAGAATTTTTTAATGCTACTACTTTTAGAGATGAGAGTTATTTTAATAATAATAATATTAGAGAGCATATAAATTATGAATCTTTTAAGTATGACGAGGAAATAACAAATGAAACCTATGGAAATGATAGGAGAAAGAACATATTAAGAACTAATATGATAGCTAAAATAAATATATCTTATTTTGTAGGAGAACACTTTTTAGACTTTGCTAATGATTTATTAGGTAAAACTTTTAGAATTGCAATAAACCACCCAAATACTAATAGTATGGAGATATTCCCTAATTGTGTAGTAACAAGTGGTTATAAAAAAGATTATGCTAAAGAGAAAAATACTGTAGAAGTAGAAATACAAACAGATGGTAGATATGAAATAAAATTTGAAAATCAACCTACATTAGTTAATAGACCTTATAATAGTGGTACTTATAATAATGGTATTTATGGTTAAAACTATTTGACAATATACTTCTTTTATGATATAATATGAATAAAAGTTAGATAACTAACTTTAAAATATAAAATAAAAGGAGAGATGTGTAATGAACACAGAGTTAACAGTATTACAAAATAATGAAAAGGAAACTATATCTAGCCTAGATTTAGTTAAAGAAATTAATGTATTTAGAGAACAAGAGTATAAGTATAAAATTGAAAAAGGATTATCTCTTGGAAAAGTAGAAAAGAAAAATGGTAAGTTTACAGAATTAAGACACGATACCCTACTTGTCATAATTCGTGATGAATTTGAAGAGGAAATTAACGACCAAAAAATTTTGGAGGTTAAATATAAGGACAAAAAAGGCGAAATTAGAATGATGTATATTTTAACCTTAGACCAAGCTAAACAAATATTAAGTAGAGAAAGTAAATTTGTTAGAAAAGCTATGATTAAATATATTAATCAATTAGAGAATAGAATTAAAGAGTTAGAATCTGAAATCTCTAAGAGAGATACTTTAATAGGTAGAATAGTTACCTCAGAAAACCAACAAAAAAGAATAGAATATTTTGAAATATTTTATAATGAATATGTAAAACCTAATGAACAAAAAGCCATATTCTATGATAAAGTAGCAGATAATAAAAAATATATAGATTTTAAAACTGTAGCTAAATTATTAGAAGATTTAGGTTTTGGTAGAAATCTATTGTTAGCCTTATTAAGAGATAAAAAGGTATTGATGAGAGATAATCAACCTTATCAAGTTTATGTAGACAATGGTTACTTAAAGACAAAAGAAATCTATATAGATAAGTCTAATAAAATAGCTTTTCAACCCCTTATATCTCAAAAAGGTTTAGATTGGTTAATTAAAAAATTAATAGAATGGAATTATCTAAATAAAAAACAAGTAGAAAATATAAACACTCAAAAATTATTTTAATAAGGGAGAAAATATGTATGAAATAAAAACATTAAAAGATAATTATGTTTGTTATTGTGAGGGTACACATAATGTAGCTTACACACAAAGAAATTATAAAAAAACAACAACAATAACAGGTAGAATTATTACAGAAAAAGTAGCAAATAGAAAATATATTACAATAACTATAGCTAAAATGCTAGAAAGTCAGTATAATATTTTAGTTGATATATTTAATTATTCTAATGATGAGATTATATTAACTGATTTAAATACCAATGAAATATTTACTGATTTATTCCTAGATGGAGAAGAATTAAGATTAAATAAAGGTACTTTATCTGAAACTGAAAATAATGAAATAACTTATTTTAGTGGGGATATAGTATTGATGGAAAGGGGATAAATGAATAGAAAACTAGCAGAAAGTAATAATATTACATTAAATAGTCTTATAGCACTTTCAAATATAGACATTAAATTAAAGCCTATAGATACCTATATTCATTCTATAATAGGTTTAGATACCTTAGTATTACCTATAAGACTTGAAGAGCCTACAACAGACTATTTAGGAAAGTATTTAGTAGTTGGAGATGAAATAGTTAAAATCAATTCAATAAATAACACTACACAAGATATTATTAATGGTAAACAAACTAATACTTGTCAAATAAATGTTATTAGACAACAATTTTATACTCAAGCTACTGAAACTCTAATAGATAAACATTGTAGATTAGTAACTATACTTACTTATGATAATCAAGGTTCAAATATTTTATCATACTCTTTTACAGACAGTGCTACAAATACTAATTCTGATTTATTTTCAGTAGAATTATCTAATGGAAATTTAATTTTTACAGACAACTTTCAAAGATGGAGTCCACTATCTACTCTACAAGAGTATCAAGTCCATAATAAAAAGACTATAGTGTATTTTTTTAAAGGACAAAATAATGATATGATTTTAAAAAATTTAGGCATAGTAGAAAAAATAAGTTTTTCTAGTGGAACTTCTAGCGAAATTAAAAGAATAACTATATCTATAAAAAGTTATCTATATAAATGGTACAATCAAGATGTATCTAGTATACAAGTTTTAAAGAATATTCAACCTAAAGAGTTCTTTAAGACTATTTTTAGTTTAAAAGACAATGAGGTTTATTATGTACAAGGTGTAGACCCTACAAAAATAATTACTGTAAATAGAGTAGCTTTAAAATCATTTAAAAAAGTTAGTGAGTTATTAAAAGAATATTGTAAACATTCTACTATCAGATTTACTTTCGATAAATTCGAGAGAGTAAAGATATTTACTGATTATTACATAGATAATTTACAAGCAGATGACCATTTTAATACAAATATAAGTGATATTATGGTAAATGATGATAATAAATTAATATTTAACACTGTAAAAGGAGATATTTATTCTAATTTACCTTTATACAACTTTGATGATTTGGATAGATGTTATGTAAATTTTAAAAAGAAATTACCTAATGCTTTTATGTCAAATGAGATGTTAGGTTTTAGTGGACAAACTTATTATCCTTTAGAAATATCTATACCTAATAATGATTTATTTGAAACAAGTGCAATAGGAGATTATGTATTGGCTAAATGTACTTTTGCACCTTATACAGAGTTCTATGGTAGAGTTATATTGAAAGAAGCACCTAATAAAGTTAAATTAACATTCTTTGCTTGGGATAAAGATTATAGATTATTAGTTCAAGGTAAGGAAAAGTATATAAATAACTTATTGAATACAGTATCTAAGCCTATGGATTTATATTATGTAAGATTTGAATTACCCGATATATTTAGATTTAATAGAAATATTGGAGGACAATCAAGAGAATTTGCTTTAGATTACCCTATCTTACCCAGAGTAAATGGAGAAGCTTTATATAAAGAAGATATTGATATTACCTTTGGTAGTGCTAGTAATTTAAAAGTAGGTAGTTACAGTGGCACAGTAGAAGATATTAATAAAATATTCGGAGTATGGGATAACCAAAATTTACTTTATAATATGGAATATGCTCAATCACATAGTTCTACTACATACCCACCTATATATTTATTATCTAATCACATCAAAGAGAAAAGATTAGATGAGGGTTGGGTGGCAGAGTATACCTCTTTTGATAATTCAGACATTCAATTAACTGTAGAAGAGAATGTAAACAGTGATAAAAATATAGATGCTACACTTACTTTAATAAATACTAGAAATGTAACAACATCTCAATTATTAGTTGCTCAAGAGATAGATAGAAAAGGTAATCATTTTTTAAGAGTGGATAATATAGAATTATATCATATAGGAGATGTTTTAATAGTAAATAAACCTACTGATAACCCTACAGAACAAGAGTTAGAGGAGTACAATAATACTTTTAAAGGCATTAGATGGACAATAAAAGGTAAATATTCAGAAACAGTAGGAGCAGAAACACATCATTATATAATGTTAGATAGTCCTTTTGCTAAGAGAAACTATGGTAAAAAATATAAATTTACTAAATTTCCTAATGAAAGTGTAGTATTTTTACAAGAGTTATATATAAAAGGAAACCCTATTATACAACATAAACAATCTTTTGTAGGTATATCAAGTGCTAGAACTTTATCAGGAGAAAGTTCAAAATCACTGTATGAAGAAAAGAAATATGACTTAGGAAGTCAAGGTTTATTAGAAAAAACTGAATTAGAAAAATTGTTAGGTTACATATTAAATAACTATAATTCTACATCTAATGAAACTACTAAATATAAATTACCTTTAAAAATGTTTAATGCCTTACATATAGAACCTTTAGATATAATAACTATAGATGACCCTTTATTTACCAATATTAATAAAGATACATATAAATGGGTAGTCTTATCTGTAACTATTAATTCTGATAGTAATAATGTAGATTTAGACTGCTTAAATATAAATAAATTGAATACTAAACCTTATTCCTTAGATATTAAGAATGTATTAGAATATAAACCTATAGAGATACCTAGATACTCTAATACAGGGACTGAAAATCTAGGAAATGGACAATCAAATTCAACAAAAGATAATGATGTAGGTCAAATATGGGTAGCCAAAATAGATGAGCAAGAATTTACTGCCATTGTAGAAAAATATAATAATGGTTATATATGGTTTAAAGGTTTTGATGGTACTAAACAAGCAGAATATAAGGATAAACTGTTTGGTAAAGGAGTAGAATTTGTAGTAGACATAAATGGAGAAATGATATTAGTAAATTCTGATTTACAATATCGTGCTATGATTAGAAAAAGACAAATGTATGCTACAAACTATAATGAGATTTTAGCAGGACAAAAAGTAAAATTCTTAGCCATAACTATACATACAGATGTAGATGGTACTTTATATGGTAGAAGAATACATATAGGAGATAATAAAAATTACTTCCACTACGATATGGTGAACGGAGCTACATTTAGAGGTAACTTTGAGGTAGGAGAGGAAAATCAAAACTCTAATAATGCTCTTTATAATGCTTTGCAAAATAATAGAGTATTTAGAGATAGTAGTAAACCTATAAATAGTGCTACAGTAAGACTTAAAAAAGGGGATATATGGTATGATACTTCTGATGGTAATAGACCTTATATTTATGATGGTGCTAATTGGGTAGATAGTAGAGATGGTGGTTTAGAAAATAATATTGAATTTTCTAAAATAATATATGCAGATGAACCTCAAGTCATAGGGGTACAAGAGAATGACTTTTGGGTAGATACAAACGATAATAATAACATATATATAAGAAAGAATAATACTTGGGTATCATTCTATAATGCACCTACTTTTGCTAAAACAGGACAGAAAGTATTTCATCAAACAAATGAACCTGTATCAGATTTTAACTACCAATTAAAAGAAGGAGATATATGGTTTAGTTCTGAAACTGGGTTACTTCGTAAATCTTATAGACATAGTAGATGGGAAGATATTAGAGAACCTTATATCATAAATACTTTTAATGGTAGATACTTATTTATAGGAGAGAATTTTCCTTTAGCTTGGAGAAATGATGATATATTTATAAAACATTCTACTAAAGAAGTATTTGTAAATAATGGTGGAACACCACAATTAGTGTCTAGTAATATAGTAAATACTGGAGTTAATAAAATATACTTTAGTAGCTCTTATCCACAAGGAACATTTGTAGATAAAGATTTATGGGTGGATACAGACAATAACTATATAATATATTTCTATTATAACAATAGATGGAATAGTAGTTTTAATAACATAAATCAATATGTACAAGATAGTATAAATTTATCTAAGAGTGTGGTAAAGTATGCTAGTGATACTATAGCTAAAATTGAAAATATAGGAGGAGATAATAAAGTTACTCCTATTGAAAAACAAGCATTAAAGAAAGAATTAGAGATATTAAAAGCAAACCATACAATATTAAAAAATAAAGCAGATGTTTTAGGTATTAATACTACACAAATGGAAACATTTAAAAATAATCTTATAACATATTTAAATCCTTTATTTACTAATATGAGTATAACTTCTAATGTAGTATCGGATGAGTTAAGAAAAGTATTTGTAGATTATTATGAGAAGTATAATGATATTATGACTGAAATAGTTAAAAAATCTTCTGAAAAAGCAAAAGAGGAAGCTATAGCAGATGTAGAAGCTAAGATAAATGCTATAAAAAGTTTAGTTGAACAACAAGCAGATGGACAAATAGAGTCTTGGTATCAACCTCAAGACCCTGCTACTTCTTGGACAACATCTGAATTAAAAACTAAGCATAAAGGGGATTTATGGTATAATACTAATAATGAAACTATGCAAAGATATGATGGTTCTACTTGGCAATTAATTCAAAATACTACAGAAGATGAGGTTGCTAGAAATCTTGCTAGAAGTAAAAGTAAAATTTATACAACAACACCTACTGTACCTTATAAAAGAGGAGATTTTTGGGTAAACAACTCAGAATTATATATTAGTACATCTGATAGAGATTCAGGTGCATATAACCCATCTGATTGGGTAAAAGCTACAAAATATACAGATGATACTAAGGCTAATGCAGTAGAAACTAGAGTATCACAAGGTAGAATAGTGTTAAATGGAAATACTACTGTTAATGGAGATTTTAGAGTTAGAGGACAAAATGTAGAAATAAATAGTAATACTGCTATTACAGGTACATTGCAGATATATAGTGGTTTAGGTTTAATAGTATATAATGGAACATCAGATGCTACATCAACAAATAAAGTTGTGATAGCACAAGGAAAAATTGAAGTATGGGAGAGAACATAATATGGGATTGTGGTATAGGACAAAAGCATTTAAAAAAGTAGATATTATTAAGGTAAGGGTGGAAACACCCTTTAATATTAACACTCAGACTAGATATACTCATTGGGATGAGCCTGAGATGTTTGTTACATATGCACATTACAAGGGTAAACTTAGAATAACAGACTCTGTTCTAGGTATACAAGGAAGTTATCCTACTTATACTGTAAAGATAGGTAATACTCAATATGTAGACCCTACATCAGAAGCCTATGTATTAATATTTGAAAAAGATACAGGATATTATAATTTTAATTTAGAACCACCTGATTATACTAAAAATTGGCAAAAAATGTATACTTTACACACTTTTAGTAATTATACTTTAAATTCTAGTAATGATTTTACATTCATATTACCTAAAAATGCTAGTACAGTTCTAGTATTCCCTACATTTAAGTATTTAAATATACCTCTAGGTTTAATGGGGTATTATTTTCAAGTCACAAAAGTAAATAATAGGTCTTGGAAAGTTCAACCTTATATGAGATATTCTAATAAATGGGACACCTATACATACACTAACCAAAATAATATATCTCTAACTTTAACTAATAGTAGTAATGTGTTAGTTAATAGTTATTTTGGTGTAGCTTATGAAGAGGTACAAGATATGAATATTTCATTGAGTTTAGATGGTGCTAATCATACTGATGTTGTGAATAAAAATACTTTTTTACCTACTGCTTTAGCTAATAAATATGCAGGTGTAACTCCTAGAGAGTATCAAATATATACAAATATGGTACAAAATCCTACATCAAGTCTAAGTATATCGTATACTGGAGGTAGTGGTATTTCTGCTAGAAATACTGTAGTGAGAGTTCTTAGAGTAGGAGATTCTTATGTTCCATATACAGATTGTGAATTGGAGGTGTTAGTTTTATGGGTTGGGTAAAAGTATCTAAATGGAGTAAATATAATATGTATCAACATAATTCTCAAGTAGAAAATTTAAGAATTACACCATCTCAATTCTCTAATGGAGTACTTTTTGAGAATCCTAAAGTATTCTCTTCAACATCTAATATGGTGTTTGTAAGAGAAGGTATATTTGATAATAAAGTTGTAAAAAATAATAATGATGATTTTGTTTTAACTAAACTTACAACAGATATGGGTTTTCAAAGTCAAATGCTACCAATATTTTATCTAGTTTATAATGCTAGGGGAGGAAATGCAAACTATACTGTAAATCTTAATATAGATGCTAGTCAACAAATATATATGTTAAAATTTTATTTTACTCAAAGTATGAGTGTGTTTCATACCTCTACTTCAAGTGCAAATAATAAACCTCCTATAGAATTAGGTATGCAAGTAAAAGGAAATGGAAATACTTATGTAAATCTTGCAAGTAGAGGTCAATGGGACAGTTTTAATGCAGTTCCTTTTTATGCAGGTAGATATGCTCAATATGGTTCAGAATTAGTTACAGAAGTTAGACATAAGATATGGGAGTATAAGAATTTGAATGGACTTCCTACACAAACTTTAACAATAGAAGCATACCCAGTGAGTTTACCTAATAATTTTAGTATAACAGACCAATTCTTTTCTTATATAAGTTGTAGAATAGACATATATACAAAAGGAAATCATTTATTACCTAGTTCTAATCAAATATTTATATATGAAGATAAATAAAGAGATATTATCTCTTTATTTTTTTATTTAGTATTGACATATTTTTATTCTTATGCTATAATTGTTTTATACAAATTAAAGGAGATAATATTATGAAACTATTAAATAGAAATAATTTAGAAATAAGAAAAGCATACTTTTTACAAGCATTTAATAGAGAAACAGAAGAAATGGCTATCATTAGTTTTGGTGGGTGTAATTTTCATTGCCCATATTGTAAGAGAGATTGTCAGTATATTGATAATGAGGGTAATGTAATAAAAACTAGAACAGTAAGTATGAAAGAATTAAAAGAATTGATAGACAAAGAAGCAATCAAAGGTAGAAGAGTTAGATTAAGTGGTGGCGACCCTAGTATATACCCTAAAGAAAGCCTAGAAATAGCAAAATATATGAAAGAAAACTACAATAGTAAAATAAGTATAGCACACAATGGAAGTAATTATAATTATGTAAAGTTAATAATAGAATATTTAGATTATATAGCTATGGATTTTAAAGCATTTTATAAAGACAATTTAGATAAGATAACAGGAGTTAAAAATCCTAAAATGCACCAAAAAGAAATTTTACAATTATGTCAAGACAACAATGTTATAGTAGATGTTAGAACACCAATATTTGCAGATACAACAATAGAAGAATTAAGAGAAATAGCAAAAGAATTAAAGCACTATAATAATGTATTTTGGACATTAAGGAAATATAATGAAGTTAAAGGTTGTGATTTTAAAGTTCCAACAATGGAGTATGTAACAGAATTAGCAGAACAATTAAGTAAAGAATTTAATATAAAAATAGGTACTAGAAATTATTGGAAAGGAGGATTTGAAATATTTTAAAATAATACTTGACATTAAATTAACTGTATGATATAATTATGTATATAAAATAAAAAAGGAGATGATAGACAAATGTCAAAAAGAAGAGATAGAAAAATATTAAAATGGGTAATGAGTAGATTAGATGACTTAGGCATAATTACAATATATAAAGGTATGAATAGTGGACAATTACTTAAAAACAAACAAAATATCATAGATGCTATAAACAATTTCTACATAGATGTAAACTCATATAGTGATACTCATATAAGAATAGACAAAGATTTGAATGATTTACTGAACAGATTATAAATATTTTCTTGACAAACAATAGTATAATATGATATAATAAATTATAACAATCAAAGGAGAGTGATAATATGATAATAATAACAAGTATGTTAGTTGGTTATGTAGCAGTAGCAATAGTATTTATAAACAAGATGTGAGGAGGTGTAATGTATGAATTTATCTTATTTACAAAACAAATATAAGAATAGAATAAGTGATAAAGCATTAAGAGAAATAATACAAAAAGCAATTTTAAAGCAACCAATAAGATTAAAATATAGAGAAGTAGAATGTATTGGTTTATTAGTGGAATTAGGGTATAGACAAACACATTACACAATATGGGAAAGTAAATAAAAAAAGGAGAAGTAATATTATGACAATAGCAATATTAAACACACCAATATTAACAGGAGAAGGGAATTATAAACTAAGCAACATAACACTAGAACAAGCACAAAAATTAGTAAATGAAAATGAGTTCACAAGTTACATAGGACATCAAGCAACATCAGAAATAATAAGTATACTATTAGGAACAGAAGTACCAATGAATAGACAACAATTTAAACAAGAAGTTGGACAAAAAGCAATAATATTTAAGTTAAACAGTAGATTACAAGAAGGACAAGTATTAACAACAACACAAGAAATAGAATCTATAGGCTATACATTTCAACTATTAGAAAGAAAGCAATAACAACAGAGAGGCTAACCCCCTCTCTTTTTTCATATTCTCTAATAAACACAACAAAAATAAATGACGCTCTAATAAGCCGTATAAACGATTTTAAACAACATAGGTATATAATTATATCTCTCACAAAATAAAACTCGTTAAAAAGGCTCTCAGAGTGTCAAAATAAAATGAGTAAATACAAGGAAGTTGTATATGTTCTTATTATATGATAAAAATAAGCACAAAAGTAACAAATAATACTTGACATATTAGTAAGAATATGATAGAATAAGATATAAATTAATAAAGGAGATGAGAGAATGATAGAGATGAAAATGGAAGATGTAGTAGGAGAGTTAAGAAGTAGTATAATTGAGGATACATACAATTTTATGATAGTATTACATAAGACTAAGGACTACAATTATAAAGCATATCAAGTATGTATAGAAAGATATTTAGATGTTACACAAGTATATGTATCTGAATATGATTTAGAAGATGGAGATATAGGTAAGACTTGGAATATAAAGGAGTTCCCTTTGTATATAAAAAATGCAACTGTAATAGCAATATCTGATATAGAGAGTTTTTAATTGGGAGTAATATGGAATACATATATTTTACTAAGGAATATGAAACAATAGCAGATATAAAAAAACATTTTAGAGAATTAGCTAAGATATATCATAGTGATTATGGTGGAACAGATGAGCAATTTAGAGAATTATATAGTGAATATGAATATCTAATAGAACACTTTATAGAAAAGCAATATAAAGATGTTAGAATGTCTGAAATGGTAAAGGCATTAATAAATGAGTTAATGTACTATGATGATATGGAATTAGAAGTAGTAGGAGATTGGCTATGGGTAGATACAAGTAGAAAGAATGATACACTATTAAAAGGTTTAGGTTTCTTTTGGAGTAGCAAACATAGTAAATACTATTACAGTGGAGATACAAAGAAAGTAACAAGATGTAGTAGCTATTCTATGCAAGATATGAGAAATATGATGGGTAATAAAAAGATAGGTAAGAAAGATAGAGAAGAGAGATTATTAATAGGGTAGGAGGTATAATATGATAATTACAACATTAGCAAGTTATAAATATGATAAGAAAGGTTCTGAAATAAGAATGACTATATTCGCTTGGAATAAGAAAGACATAATAGCTAGAGTTCTTTGGCAAGATACAAATAACACCCAAGAGTTAGGAGAGGGTATCTTAACATTTAATTGTTATAATGGAAATAAATATAATCTACATAGAGATAGAGTAGAGAGAATTAAAGATAAGGTTAGACTAAATATAGATTGTATATTACAACATATAATAGAAGATGGGGTATTTAGTTGTACATTTCAAGATGATGTGATATAGTGGTAATATGAGAAATTATTTAGATGAGTTATTAGACTACTATGATATAGACAGAACTGATAAAGAAGGGATATGGGTAAAAACAGATAAGGGTGCTATAGTACCCTTTAATTTTGATAATAAAAAGGAGGATAATATGAAAGAGAAAATAAAAGTAGATTTTTATGAGAGAGAAGATAACTTATATGAGTGGACTTTAGAAATTATAGATAATGAATATGATTGTAGTAAACTTGGGTATAAGATATTACATATAAGTGGTTATGATTATATATTAGTAGCTTTAAATGATATTAGAAATAATACAAAAATATATTCTACTACAGATAGAATATATTACTATGATACATTGGAAATAAAAGAGATTGTAGAAGAAATAAATAGAGGATATTATTATATAGATATATCTGATAAAGTAAAAATAGCAATAGATTATGATAGAGATTTAGACATAGATAGAAATAGAAAGAGGTTGAATAATTACTTTAATAACTATAAAGAAGCACAAGATAAATATGATAAGATAATAAATATACTAGGGGTAGACAATGAAAACAGTAGATGAGATAAGAGAGGAATTAGATATGCTAGTAGATTCTCTTATTGAAGATGTAATAGAATTAAAGAATATTACTAAAGAATCAAATAGAGAAATAGTATTCAGAAGAATTGAAAATATGTATAATAAAATAAGAACATTAAGATGGGTACTTGATTAAAAAATTATGAGATATGTTAAAATTTTACTTGACATATCTCTTTTTATATGATATAATGATTATGTAATCAAGTAAGAGAGTAGGAGCGAAATCTCAAAGATTACTAGGACATTGGTAAATAAATAGCAGACTTACTTTGTAGACAATTAGGAGCTAACATAGATATAGGAGTAAGAATATGATAGAGTTATTATGCAGATAATATCTATGAAAGGTAACCTATACTTAGTGAAATCAGAAAGTATCAATAGGACAAAGGTTTAGGCTAGGAGGAATTGAGATATTAGTAAGAAAGTAGCTAAGATATGATAGAGAGATGTTCAGAAATAGGACAAAATGATAGGAAATAATACAGAATGAGAGAAAAATGGACAAAATATAGGAAAATAGGACAGTAGGGGAGGGTATGATAGAGGTAAATATAGGGGAGGATATATAATGTGTGTATATAATAAGGGGTTCGGCAGGTCGAGGCGAGGACACCCTCACTAATATTCATTATACCTACCCAACTCACACACCCTCCAATATTCATTATTACTATCTTATTCATTATCCCCTACCCTATTTCTCTCTCCCTCTCTACTCTTGTATTTATGCCTATTCTAAACTACCCATAAATTGCCTAGTTGAGAAATATGATAATTTTATTTTGAAAATTTTTGACTAGGAAAAATCAAAAATAGCCATATTTAGAAAAAATAGTTGACATTTACAACTATTGGTAAATTCTATTGTAGGTTACTTTCCACAAGCCGTTAGGCGAAGTGTTCGTAGTTAAGGTGGCGAAACACCTTATATTGAGGGGGTGAATTTTTGGAACAAAAAGAGGGGGTGGTAATATTAGCACCACATATAAAGTATACAAGTATGTAAAAAGTGTAAAATATCCACATAAATAAAGGATAATTTAACATTTTCTAAAATATAAAAAGTTATATTTGCTTTGAAATATATTATAAAAAGGAGATGATTATTTGAAAAATTTTGAATCAAATGATGAGTTAAAACAAAAGAAAGCAATTATTATGAGGCAAATAATAAACAAAGTTAAAGATAGTAAACATAAAAAGGTAAAAATAATATATCTGACAGAGAATGATGAATACATAGATGAGAGTGAAATTACCTTAGCACAAAAGAAAACATTAGATAAAGATTATACTTTAATGAGAAAAGTTATTCCACCTTATTTAATGCTATGTCATCACAAAGAAATAATAGAATCATACCTAGAAAAATTAACTATGACAGAGAGAGGTTATATTCTATCTTTGATGTATAAAATAGACATAACAGGAAAGGTTAGATATGGAGATAATGTTCAACAATATTGTAGAAATTACCAAGATTTAGCAAAGGCATTAGGGGTTTCATACAATACTATTAAACAAAATTTAATACCTAAATTAAGAGAAAATGATATAATTAGAACAGTTACAATCAATAAAAGTACATATAAAACTACTTATATATCTTTTAATCCTATCTTAATTGTTAGTGGAGGTTATTGGGATAGATGGGAAGTTATTATTTGGTTTGATGAGTTAATGAAACATAAATTATTAACTTTAGAAGAGATAAAATCAATTACTGGACTTACAGAAGATGAAATATTAAATGAAAGAGAAAAATATTCTAAATAATCTCACATCTCAACTACCCATAATATCTCACTTTTTAGTAGTCTACAACTAGCCATTTCTAGCCTATTTCAGATACCTATTTTTATATTACATATCAAAGGAAAACAAAAAATTCTACGAGGACATAAATTTTCCTTGACAAAAACAATACTTTATGATATACTTATTATATAGAAAAATTTAATTAATGTACGAGGAGAGTGATATTATGAAAACAACAAAAATGATAGTAACACTAGGAGAACCAATACCATATGATAAATTTTATGGTGTATTGGAAATGTTTAAAAAGGTAGATGTAGGTTATGTATCTATATATTATGGAGATGGAGAAGAGGACTATCATACTTATGCCTTAGATAGACTATTACAAGTAGTCAAAGAATCACAAATAGGAGATAATAATAACTTCATTATTACTCACGAAGTACACCCTATAGATAGAAGTATAAAATATTTTGAATTTAAAGGAGTTACACTTGGATAGAGAAAATTGGGAAGAACTATTAACTCAACTAGATAATATATTCTTAGATGCACATACTTGGGAACATTCTATCTATGATATGTGTCCATATATAATATTTGTAGATGAAGAACCTACTGGAGAATATAGAATAACATCTTATAATTCTAAATATTATTTAGAATTTGAAGGTAATTATGTAGAAGATGACTCAGATGACGATTATTTTTTCCATATATTTAATTTAAAACTAAAGGAGGTAACATTTGGCAACTAAAAAAGAATGGCTATCTCTACAAGATTTGGTAGAGAAGTTTATAATAGAAATATCTGATTGGGAAAAGAGTTTTGATTTTTGTTTTATTAATAAATATTATTTAAAACAAATAGATGAGTATACTTATGAGATTCACTCAATAAAGAAGTCAAAGTATTATTTAAGAATAAAGTTACATTCTTATAATATGATAGATACAATAAAACTTATTGAAAAGGAGAATTAGAATGAAGTTAAATACCACAATTTCTATTAAATTAGGTAAGCATACTTATACCTTTAATCTTGACCTTATGAAGTATAATGAGTTATTAGACATATTACAATTTAAAGATATATTAGGAGATGAGGTACATTTACACAATATATCTAAGAATACTATACAATCTTTTCTAGCTACATTAGAAGTATTATATAATAATAAACTTAAAATAGGTTTATGTACAGAGTATCAAAGGTACTTTGGTAATAAAAAGTTAGAACTAGATTTTATGAGTTTGTATGAAATAGATGATTCTGCATATCTTGAGAGTGTAGCTTTTTTAGAAAATAAAATATATGTTCTAGTTAGAAATACTATATTAGAATTAGATGTAACAGAATTAAAAAAGGATACAAATTTTATAGAATTAATTAAAGAAAAATATTATAAATTAGGAGAGTGATAAAATGATAGAAACAACTATATTCTTAAATTTCAATAGAGGTAGATTAAGAATACCTAAGCAACATTGTATATTACATACAAAAGGAGAGGAACTTAAATCTATTAAGATTTATAAAGATTACTTAGTAACTGACCATCAAACAAAGAATACTAACTTAAAGAAGAGTGATATTATATTAGGTACATTACAATCTGTAGATGTAGTAATATATGATGACAAACACCATACATCTATATCTGCTACTTATAAGCCTAAAACACTACTTATAAACAAGCAAAATGTATTACAAGTAGTGGATGATAAACCTACACTAGCTTATTATACTTTTAAAGACTTTGCATTTGAGGTTTTAGATTTTAATAATAAGCCTTTAATATTAGTTAAAAATATGAAATCTTTTGAACCTTACAAAGATAAAATAAATATACCATTCAAAGAGTTAAAAAAGTCAAGTAAAGGTAGAGTATGAAAGAAGTACAAGGTTTAGATTTAAACTTTATACTAACAAGTAGTAAACACTTTAGGAGAAGAAAATATAGAGCCTTATATTATGCTCCTATATATAAAGTTTATCATGAACCTATTAAAGACACCTATCACTTTTTACTTATGAATGGAAAATTACTTGTAGTATCTAAATCTCGTTTACTTATAACTTTTTATACATTAAATGAGAAAAAAATAAATGCAAGATATGTCTTAACAGAAGATGAGAGAAAATCAGAAAGATATATAGAATTAATAAATAATATTAATAAATTATATGATAAATCTAAGAGAAAAAAGTAATATATAATATGAGAGTGTCCACTTTTGTGGGTACTCTTTTGTTATCTAAGGAGGAAAATATGTATGAAATAGCATTATATACTTATGAACAACCAATAGAAAAAGAAAATCAATTAATAATAGGGAAAAGAAAGCTAGTACCTAATATAGACTGTTATTTAACCTTATGGCAAACTAAGGAATATGATAGAGATGAGCTAGATAATGACCCTAATATTATTAGATATTTAATATTAAATAAAGGAGAAGCAAATGCAAATAGTTAAAAGAAATGGAGAAAAGCAAGAGTTTAAAGTAGAAAAGATTGAAAGAGTAATATCTAAAGCATTAAATGAAACGAAAGAGAATGGAAATGCTAAAGAATTATCTGAAATCGTTTTTAAAGCGATTAGAGAGGGTATGACAGTGGAGCAGATACAAGACCTAGTATTTGATACCTTAGTCAAAAATAACCTTATAATCACTGCAAGAGAGTTCGAGAGATATAGAACTAGGAGAACTGTATTAAGAGAACAGAAGTTAGAAAAAGAAATTGAAAGATTCTTAGATTATGGAGATGATGAGAACTCTAATAAGAAAACTGATGTAGCTAATGTTAAAAGAGATTTAGTAGCAGGAGAATATTTTAGAAAAAGAAGAGAAAAAATGTTGCCTAAAGATTTATTAGAGGCACATAGAAAGAAAACTATTTATCAACATGATTTTGACCAATGGGAAAGACTCACAAATTGTTGCATATTGAATATTAAAGATATGTTAATGAATGGAACTTGGATAACTAATGCAGTTATAAATCAACCTAATAGTGTACAGACTGCTTTTAATATTGTAAGTCAAATATTTCTATCTACGGCTAATCAGGAGTTTGGTGGAATATCGAGCCATAATATCAATGAAACCTTATCTTTCTTTGCTAAAAAGAATTTTAGAAAGAATTTTATAGATGTATATAGATTACTACATAATATATCTACTGCTAGTTTAGATGAAACTATATTTAACCTTGAAAACTTATATGGGGATATAGATAGTGGAAATGCAAGACTTGAGAAGATGTATGAAAGAGAGTTTACTGAAGCTAAAAATAAGACAAGAAAAGATATTTATGATGCTTGTCAAATATTTGAATATCAGATAAATAGTATTAGTTGTCAGAGTTGAGATGTTTGGCTCACTTATATCGTAAGATATATTTAAAAATACAGAAAACCTTAAAAGAGGGTGTAGATAAGCTAACAGTATCAGTTAGATAAGACTATCAATAGACGATATTGATTTTAATTCTATTTAAGAATAGACGAATACACTGACTAAGAGAGCCTACGGTCTTGGAATATAGATAGCAGGTAATACTGTGCCGAATTTATTAAAAGAATAAAAGGTGCATCGACTATCCCTTTGGACAAGCAACTATAAATAATTTGTCATCAGGAGTAAGGCTTAATTGAAATATTAAGTAGGAGAAAACCCTTTAAATTGAATAACTGTACTCCTTATAATTCTATAAGGATGAATATATAGTCAGACCTCTAAGGAAACTTAGAGGGTTATGCAAACACCATTTAGTACAATTTCCTTTGGTGTTCCTACATCTTGGGAGAGTGAAGAAATAATTTTACAATATTTAAAAGTAAGACAAAGAGGACTAGGAGCTAAACCTATGGAAAAAACCACAATATTTCCAAAAATTAGCTATTTCTTAGTAGATGGGTATAACTTGAAAGATACCGACCCATATTTTTACATAACTAAAGAGGTAGCAAAGACACAAATGACCTGCATTTACCCCGACATTTTGTGTGTAAGTAAGCAAGATTACGACAGTGGAAAGTATTATAGTAGAATGGGTTAGCAATATAGCCCAACAAATGTGAACTCATATTAAAGAGGTGTCTATAAATATAATATAGGCTATCGGTTTACTCCCTAGTAATAGGTTAAAATATAGGGATATATTTGAGTATGTAAGTGAGCCTAAGTCCTAAAAGGATAAGGTAATACCGAGTTAAGATTTATATTCATTTTCTATTAAAGGAGATGATATTATTAAAATTCATAAAGATTATAATGTAGGTGTAACTGAATTTGGAGAAATTATAAATTTAAAAACAAATAAACCTTACAGTAAATGGATAGACAATGTAGGTTATTACCAAGTAGTGTTTAGAATAAATGGTAAAAAGAAATATATTAGAATACATAGATTAGTTGCAGAATTGTTTTTAGATAACCCAAATAATTATACACAAATAAATCATAAAGATGGTAATAAATTAAATAATTCTGTAAATAATTTGGAGTGGACAACTAATAGTCAAAATACTAAACATGGATACGATAATAATTTATATAAGAATAAATATAGATGTGAACTTAAAGTAACAAATAAATTAACAAAAGAAATATTATATTTTAAAAGTATAAGAGAATGTAGTAATGCTTTAAACATAAATAGAAAGACAATAACTTCTATATTAAAAGGTGTAAAGAAAACAAATAATTATAATTATGAATTTGAATATAAATAAAATGTAACGACTATAAGGTGTATGTAGAGAAGCCTTGTACTTTAGAGATTAATACTAAAGGAAGTGCATTTGCAACTAGAACAGTTGAAGATATAGTCTAACTCTCAATCTATTAATAGAGATAGGAAACTATCAGTAGAGTTGTGTAGAAGTAGAGTCAATCATGATTTTAAAAATGAAAAAGGGGAATATCAACAAGAAGGTAGATTTAATTGGGGTAAATAATATTGCTCCACTTAATAGTAATATTAAGTTAAAAACTTCGTGAACCTAGAAATCTAGGGTGTGTATTTCACATTAATATAAAATGGAACAATAGGAAATGATTGTTTAGAAATATGCTAACAGGGGAAAATTTAACACTAGATTTATCCTGTGCCAAATAAGTATCAATTATTATATAGTTATAGAAGGAGAATAAATGATTATAACTATAAATGGAAAAGAATATAAACAAACTAAATATGAAAGATATTTTATATCTAAAGATGCAGAAACAATAAGTATAGTTTTTGATGTAAATAATAGAATAAAAACTATAACTTTTATGAATTATATGTATTCAGACTTGGGATATGCAAGAGTGCCTATAAAAGTTCAACCTTATGTAGAAAAGAAAATTTTAGTACATAGATTAGCTTATGCTACTTGGGTAGGATTTGAGGATGAAACTAAATTTTTAGACCACATAGATGGAAATCCTAGAAATAATCATATAAATAATTTAAGAGAGTGTACTCAAAAAGAAAATATAAATTTTGCAGTACAATCTGGAAGATTTGGTAGAAATAATTGTAGAAAAATAACTATTAAGAATATACATACTAATGAAATTACTACTTTTAAAAGTATTAAAGAGTGTGTTATACATCTAGGAATAAATACACAATGGTGTGATTCTAAAACTAATTTAAAAAAAGCGAAAATATTTAAAGAAAATTATATAATAATTGATACAGAATAGGTCAACAGACTACCGAAACAGTATTAAATAAGTGGTTATTTAAGAGTAATGGAGTAGGGTACATTAACAGTGAAATTCTGTTAGTGGAAGTGCGAAGCAACCTTTAACCAATACTTAAAGGTTGAAGATATAGTCGGACTACTTATTTATTTAAGTAGTTGGTGCAAACACTCTCAATACCTAATCTATTATGGAGTTGTATAAGAGAAACATCAAATTGGAATGAATTATCTTATCAAGAAAGAATAGATAAAATAAAAGATAAAATAATAAGTTATACTCCATTAATGCAAAAATCTATGGAATGGAGATATAATCAAGTAAAGAAATTAAAACCTAAAAATGTACCTATACTATTTATGGCAGGTGGAATTGCTAGATTAAAAGCAGAAGATAGTATAGAGCCTTTCCTTAAATCAACTCAATCATCTATCAGTTATGGGTATATTGGAATTGGAGATGTATTGGAAGTATGTACAGATAGAAAACATAGCATAAATGATGAGATAGGTTTAGATTTAGGTTTACAATTAATAAAGACTATAAGTGAAGAAGCAAATAAAATAAAAGAAAATACAGGACTTCCAGTATCGGTATACGGAACACCTAAAACTGTGGGTGGCTACAAGGTAACTTGTAGAAAAATAAACCTTATCTACTAATTGATTATTAGGGTCTATATTTTATAATATAGGCTATCGGTCAAAGCTAATAATATGCTGGTAAGAGAACCTAAAACCTGTAATAAGGTCAGTGGTAATACCGAGTGGGGTTATAAAATTTTACCTAATAAAAAAAGGAAGTGGTAAAATGCAAAAAGAAATATGGAAATCTTTAATTGAATTTGAAAATTTATATAAAATTAGTAACTATGGTAACATTTTAAATTTAAAAACAAATAAATATGTATTAAAAACTGTTGATAAAAATTGTGGGTATGTATATGTAAACTTAACAAAAGATAAGAAAACTAAAAAATATAGATTACATAAATTAGTATTGAGAACATTTAAAGGAGAACCTCCTTTGCATAATTCTGTTGTAGGACATTTAGATAACAATAAGACTAATAATTATATAGATAATTTATATTGGACTACAACTCAAGAAAATACTAATAAAGCTATACAAGATAATTTACTGGTACAACCTAGTGGGATGAACAATCAAAATAGTGTAAAAATAAAAGTGTTAGATGAAAATGGTAATATTGTAGGAGTATATGGTTCTTTATCTGATACTGAAAGATATGTAAAAAATATAACAAAATCTTATATATCAAAAGTTTACAAAAAAGAAAATTATAAATTGAGAAGCCATAAATATAAATATTTAATATGTTCTGAAAAAGAATTTAGGGATAATATAGAGAAATTAAATATATTTCTTGTAGAAAATAGTAAAGTTGATAAATCTCCAATAATATTTTTAGTAACAAACTTAGATACAAATGAATGTATCAAGTGGGATAATCAAACACAAGCTAGTAAATATTATAATATATCACAAGCAAATATATCTCATTTTATAAAGAATAA
>ERZ773031.105-NODE-105-length-46660-cov-11.805085_pt1 | contig 46660 bp, 48 predicted proteins | sample MGYA00511666_ERZ773031 | MGnify/ENA primary metagenome ERZ773031 (study PRJEB29015, sample SAMEA2738135) | human oral metagenome | biome: human oral; feature: human-associated habitat; material: saliva | place: China | collected 2250 ...
GTTCGCTCGAATCCATGCTCAGCAGGCTTGAAAAGAACGCAGAGCTCAGTTTGCAGCAACCTGTTCCCCCACCCCCGCCTCCAACGGCCGGGTCACAGGACGACCAGGATGATCACGGTCCATCACAGTCGAATTCCCCAAGTTCCTCCGCTTCGCCAAGCGAACACGGACCGCGCGGCTTGCGAGGCCCGGGTTCTTCAGAAGGACAGTTGCAGCTCATCAAGGACGACGATGAGATCGTTTCAGGTGTCGTCAAGCAATTTGATGTGGTAGAGCTCGATACCGCCGCTCAGCAGCAGATTCTCTCTCTGCGCTGTGATGGACACGGGCACAATGTCAGCCTGACGAATTTTGGCTCTTTCAGGATCATGTGCGGTCAATCAGAGTCACGGACACTGGTCGTCGGCCTGTCTTTGGCGGCCAATAACTCGACGCTGATCATGTTGGTGGCTCTTGAAGGTGTCATCGCTCTGGTCGTGATTGCCGGTGCGACTTTCATCGGCCGCAAGTGGATTCGCAGAGAAATGCTCCCCTTGGGTGAGGTAGCGGCGACCGCGAGAAGCATCGGCACCAAGGACCTGATTGCTACTCCAACGGTTGAGGACTTCCAACGCGTTGATTACTCCATCGCTCAGCCTGGTGATGAGGTCGGCGATGTTGGTTACGCCCTGAATACGATGATTGACAATGTTGAAACGGCACTCCAAGCCCGCGCGGAATCCGAGCAGCGTCTGCGTCAATTCGTCGCCGACGCCTCGCACGAGCTTCGCACTCCATTGGCGTCGATTCAGGGTTACACGCAGCTTCTGCAAAAGGGAAGTGCGGATGAAGAGCTTGCGCTCGCGCGCATTGCCTCAGAGTCTGCCCGCATGTCCGGTCTGGTTGAAGACCTCCTGCTATTGGCTCGCTTGGATGCGGGCCGAGAACTCGCCAGTGATCCGGTCGACCTGATCCCTCTGGCGATTGACGCGGTTTCGGATGCGCACGCGGCGGGCCCGGATCACGAGTGGGTCTTGGACCTTCCTCAGTTTGACGACGAGGACGAAGACTGCGTCTCCTGCACGATTGCGGGTGATGAATCTGCACTTCGTCAGGTGTTTGCAAACCTGGTGAATAACGCGCGAATCCACACTCCCGCGGGCACGCGCGTCAAGGTTGGCGTGCAGGTGATCGGCGGCGGGGCCTCGGCACCGGGGTTTGTGCGCATGAGTGTTGCCGACGACGGCCCGGGTATCCCGCCCGAGTTGCGCGCTACCGTCTTTGATCGTTTCGTCCGAGGCGACACGTCGCGCTCGCGTCAGGGGAAGGGATCGTCTGGCCTTGGGCTGTCGATCGTTTCTTCGATCGCCGAGGCCTTGGGCGGCCGGGTGGACGTGGATACCGTGTGCGAAGGCGAAGCTAAGCCCGGTGAACACGGGACAACCTTCTCAGTCATCTTGCCGGCGCTCGGTGAGTGAGTTACCGATTTTCGCTCAAAAGCGCTGACAACGGTTCTTAAAACTCCACTTCGAGCGCGGTGCGCGCGCGGTAGCGCGCATCGCCCGGGTCAGCGGCCTCGACAACTGAAGCAGCAGCCAAGCGGCACTGTGCCAGGCTCACCTGAGCAAGCTGCGCGCCCACCGAGGGGATAGCCAAGCGCGGCATTGACAGCGCGGGCACACCCATACCCGCGAAAACGCAGGCCAGCAGCGGGTCAGCCGCGGCCTCGCCACACACGCTCACGCTCACCCCGTGAGCGAGGCCGGCGTGCGCAACCTGCGCAATCAAGCGCAAAGGCGCGGGTTGCCAAGGATCGGAATACTCGGCAAGGTCCGGTGAGAGGCGGTCCGAAGCCATCGTGTACTGGGTGAGGTCATTCGAACCAATCGACACGAAGTCCACGTGCTCCATGATTGAATCGATCATGAGCGCCGCCGCGGGAACCTCAATCATGACCCCCGCATGCAGCTCGACCTCGAAACGCTCGGAGAGCTGGCGAACCGAGGAGACAAACCACTTGGCCTCGGCAGCAGTTGACACCATCGGCGCCATCACCGAAACCGAAGTCTCACGCTGACGCATCGCCGCAAACGCAATCGCCTCGAGCTGGTTTTGGAGAATCTGCGGATGCGGACCTGAGGTTCGGATCCCGCGAACGCCAAGCGCTGGGTTCTCCTCGCCGGGAATCGTCGCATAGGCCAGCGGCTTGTCTGAGCCTGCATCCAGCGTGCGCACGCACACCGAATACCCCTGGAACTCTTGGAAAATACTCGAATAAAACTCGGTCTGTTCCTCAATGGAAGGCTCGGTTTGTGCGTTGAGGAAGGCAATTTCTGAACGGAAAAGCCCGATCGAATCGGCAAGCGGAGAACGAGCAGCAGCCTTCGCGCTAGCCAGGTCGTGAATGTTTGCCAGCAAACGCACGGGATGATCATCTGAGGTGTGTGCAGGCGGTGCCCACCTGAGGGTGGCCTCGGCGCGGCGGCGGTCACGCTCCACGGCCTCGCGGGCCTCATTTTCGGGAACGCCGGTGGTTAGGGAGCCCACAAAAGCATCCATGAGCGCATACTCGCCCGCGTGGATCTCGTTGATGCGACGAGCGGCCACGATGCAGGGGATCCCCAGCTGGCGAGCGATGATCGAGGTGTGCGAGGTGGGGCCACCCAGCTGGGTCACGATTCCCACGCAGTGCGCGGGGTTGAGGTGCGCCGTGTCCGAGGGCGACAAATCCCGCGCGCAGAGAATATAGGGGCTTTCCGAGGCCGCCTGTACCTTTCGCGCATGCACGCGCGCATCGCTGGCCTCGTCACCTGAGGAGGCAGCTAAGTGGGCAAGAATCAGGTCGCGCACGTCCTTAAGATCCGCCACGCGCTCGAGCATGAGTCCGCCCGAAGCGCGGAAGACCTCGGTGAACTTTTCGGTCGCTCGAACAACCGCCTGAGGAGCAGGAACCCCGGAATAAATCCACGATTGTGCTTCCGCAATCCAGCTGGGATCGGTCGCAAGGGAAGCGGTCATCATGAGCACGTCGGAGACATCGCCGTAGGCCTGTTCGGACTGGGCGAAGAGGTCATCACCGACGCTTCGGCAGATCTCTTCCAAATGCGCGGCACATGCGGCGCGCTCTTTGGGGGGAAGCTCGGTGAACTCTGTTGGGGGGAGGGGATGACGCGATGTCCATACGATCGGCGCGTAGGACACTCCGTGAACAACGGGAGTGCCGTAAACCGTGTGTGACATCGTGCGTTCCTTTCTTGGGAGCCGAGCTCACACTATTCTCCCATGCCCTGTAGGCCTTGGTATGTGCGGTAAGTTACGTTTACAAATTGGTACAAACGTTCACGTGTTGGTCAAAAGTCGCAGTAACCCCAAACTTTCGCCACGATTAGGGAAGGAAACCAGAACACAGACAGTTAGGACTACTCGTGGCGCTCATCGTGCAAAAGTACGGAGGCTCGTCCGTTGCCGATGTCGAAGCGATCAAACGCGTTGCAAAACGCATCGTCGACACTCGAAACGCCGGACACAAGCTCGTCGTTGTCGTCTCCGCAATGGGCGATACAACTGACGAACTTCTAGATACCGCCGCGCAGATTACAGACAATGCACCCGAACGCGAGATGGACATCCTTCTCACCGCCGGTGAGCGTATTTCCATGTCTCTTCTGTCCATGGCGATCAATGAGCTGGGAGTTCCCGCGCAGGCCTTTACCGGCGCGCAAGCAGGCATTCACACAACCTCCGCATACGGCCGTGCACAGATCACCGGCATGGTTCCCGAGCGCATTGCCCGCGCGATCTCGGAAGGACAGGTTGCAATTGTCGCCGGATTCCAGGGAATTTCTGATGATGAGGACGTGACGACCCTGGGCCGAGGCGGTTCGGATACGACCGCGGTCGCCCTCGCTGCCGCCCTCCACGCTGACGTCTGCGAGATCTACACCGATGTCGATGGCCTTTTCTCTGCAGACCCGCGAATTGTCTCCAAGGCACACCGCGTTCGCACCATCTCGACCGAAGAAACCCTGGAGCTGGCCGCTCACGGAGCGAAGATCCTCCACCTGCGCGCCGTTGAGTTTGCCCGCCGCTACAAGGTTCCCTTGCACGTGCGTTCTTCTTTCTCCGAGAAAGATGGAACCTGGATTTCCGACACCCCTGCGTCCCCCTCACTTAAAGGCCTGGTTCCCGAGGCCGCATTCCTCGACCCGAAAGAAGGACAGATGGAACAGCCCATCATTTCTGGAATTGCCCATGACCGCGGCCAGGACAAGATCACTGTTGCCGGCGTCCCGAACCACCCCGGTCGCGCGGCGAAGGTCTTTAAGACCATTGCTGCTGCGGGCGCCAATATTGACATGATCGTCCAGAACATCCCCGTCGGCGATCGCACTCGCGCGAACATCACCTTCACCATTCCCGAGGCCGACGCCCAGGTTGCTCTGGATGCTTTGGATGCCGCGAAGGAAGAGATCGGTTTCCAAGAGGTCCTCTACAACCCGAATATCGGCAAGCTTTCGCTGGTGGGTACTGGCATGCGCACCAACCCGGGTGTGGCCGCACGCCTGTTCGCTGCGCTGTCTGAGGCGGGAATCAACATCGATCTGATTTCTTCTTCCGAGATTCGTCTGTCGATCGTGACTCGATTGGAAGACCTGGACCGCGCGGTCGCAGTTGTCCACTCTGCTTTCGGCATGGACGCCGAAGTTTCTGAGGCCGTTGTCTACGCTGGCACGGGCCGCTGAGAACGCGTATTTACACAAAGAGAGGCTGAAAATGGCTGGTTTGACGGTTGCTGTTGTCGGTGCGACGGGCCAGGTTGGTCGCGTGATGCGCACAATCCTGGAAGAGCGAAACTTCCCGGTTGAAACGATTCGTTTCTTTGCCTCCGCTCGCTCGGCGGGTTCGACACTCCCGTGGAAGGGCACAGAGGTCGTCGTTGAAGACGTCGCGACCGCTGACTTCTCTGGGATCGACATTGCGATCTTCTCCGCGGGTGCAACGGCCTCGCGCGAGTACGCGCCGAAGTTTGCCGAGGCCGGCGCAGTAGTCGTCGACAACTCCTCCGCATGGCGCAAGGACCCCGAGGTCCCGCTGGTCGTCTCCGAAGTGAACGGTGCAGATATCGCCGATCGCCCCAAGGGCATCATTGCCAACCCGAACTGCACGACCATGGCCGTCATGCCTGCAATTAAGCCGCTTGCGCAAGCTGCTGGCGGTATTGAGCGTCTGACCGTGTCCTCTTACCAGGCCGTGTCTGGCTCGGGACTCAAGGGTGTTCGTGAGCTCCTCGATCAGGTTCGCGGCACCGTCGATCAGAACCTCGAGGGCCTGACCACCGACGGACATGCCGTTGATTTCGGTACTCCCCAGGTTTACGTTGCCCCCATCGCTTTCGATGTTGTGCCCTTGGCCGGCTCGATCGTCGACGATGGCAGCTTCGAGACCGACGAAGAGCAGAAGCTCCGCAACGAATCGCGTCGTATCCTGCATGCTCCCGAACTGCTTGTGAGTGGTACCTGCGTGCGCGTACCGGTCCTGACCGCACACACGATGACCGTCCACGCTGAGTTCCCCGCTTCGATTTCTCGCGACGAGGCCGTGGCCGCACTCAACAGTGCCCCCGGAGTTCGCGTTGTCGACGTTCCGACCCCGCTTGAGGCTGCCGGTGAAGACGATGTCTTGGTCGGCCGTATTCGCCAGGACCAGGCTGTTCCGGATAACCGCGGAATTGTTTTTGTGGTGAGTGGCGATAACCTGCGCAAGGGCGCAGCCCTGAATGCGATTCAGCTGGCTGAGCTGGTTGCTGCTGAGCTGCAGGGCTGAAAGCTCCGCTGAGGCATAAAACAGGTGGTGGGGACGGCTTGGCCGTCCCCACCACTTGTCTGTCGTACGAAGTCAGTACTGACTGAGGTCAGTCGTTCTGAGCTTCCTGCTTCGCGACCTCTGCGTGGACCTCTTCCATGTTAAGGGCCTGTGCCTGGGAGACCAGGTCGTCAATGGCTGCTCCGGGGATTGCGCCGGAGTTGCGGAAGATCAGGACGCCTTCGCGGAAGATCATCAGGGTCGGGATTGATGAGATCTCCAGTGCTGCGGCGATGTCCTGGTTGGCATCGGTATCGACCTTGGCGAAAACAACATCTTCGTGACGCTCTGAGGCTGCTTCGAAGATCGGGCCGAACTGGCGGCAGGGGCCGCACCAGCTTGCCCAGAAATCCACCAGTACGATCTTGTCAGAGTTGATGGTCTCGTTGAAGTTTTCCGAGGTGAGCGCGATCGTGCTCATGTGGGTACTCCTTTTTTCGGTGAGGGGCACACGCCCCGGGTTATGTTTAGCTCAACGGCGTGTGCCGGTCACTTATTCCACGATCCTATAGGAGTTTGCCAGATCACAAATGCTCATGCGCTGACCGGGCAGCGCATGTAGGCGGTATCTCCGGCTGTTTCTCTGTCATCTGCACCGTCCTCTGAGGCGTTCTCAACCGAGGAGGGTCGTTGCGCGGAGGAAGTAATGGGGATATCCGCGCCGATGCCTCGAAGAATGAAGGTTTGCACGGTGGCGATTGTCGCCTCGCGCTGCTGGGGATTGGCGGGGAGGCGATTGCCTGCCAAGCATGAGTGGATCAGGGGGATCAGTGCGTGGGGATTTTGTTTGGGGATCGCGCCGCTTTCCATGCATCGGCCGAGGATTTCCAGGAGCCTGGTCGAGATGATTGTTGCGTGATCGTGCAGGTGCGTGGAGTTCTCGCGCGAAACCTGAGTGCGCAGGTTAAAAGTCGAATTCAGGTGGTAGCGGGTCGTCATCTCCAGGTGTGCGCGGATATAGATGCGCAATTGGGCCAGGGGATCGTTGAGCTGTGCGATCGCCTCTTCGAGGCGTTGCGAGAATTGCAGGGTGACGCGACGCATGAACTCAAGGAGGAGGACTTCCTTGTCGGGGAAGTGGTTGTAGACCGCTGTGCGGCCAACTTTTGCGCGCGTGGCGATTTGGGACATCGAGATTGAGTCGAAAGGCTGCTCGGCGAGTAGGCTTGCGAGCGCATCGAAAAGGCGGTTGCGCGTGAGCTCTCGATGGTCGGCTAGCGAGTCCCCAATAATCTTCGGCATGTATCTATTCTGACAGAAAAAGCAGAAGTGTCTGAATCAAAATCGGGTGTGTGGAAGATACCCATCAACAGGTAGCCGCAGAAGAGTACTGCTCAATCGCAGCTTGAACGATGGGAAGATCTGCGGGAATCCACGGAAGATCAAGGACCTCGTCAAGAGGAGTCCACCGCAGTTCCAGGTGGGAGCGCCCGGGAGTGAGCTGCTGGTCGGGGTTTGCAAGCGTGCATCCCCACACCGCCATGACGCGCCCGGCAAGGATTGGCCACCATGGTCCCTCGGGGGAGAGGACCGGCTGGTCAACCACCAGCGCGCACCCCAGTTCTTCGTCGATTTCGCGTACGAGGCCGCGCACGGGGTCTTCGCCTTCCTCAACCTTTCCACCGGGGAGCTCGAAGAGGCCTCGTAAATCTTCCGGATAGGAGCGCGAGGCGCACAAAAGCGCGGTCGGATGGGGGAGACGATCAAAGATCGCGGCGGCAACAACGGGGCGCGGGTTGGGTGAAGTCACAGCTCATAGTCTATGTCCGAAGCTTTGGACTGAACTCAAGTGAGCCGCTATGATGAACGAGTTGCGTTGGTAGCACCGACTGCGTGCTCGGCGCCTCGCGGGCGTAGTTCAATGGTAGAACTTCAGCTTCCCAAGCTGACAGCGCGGGTTCGATTCCCGTCGCCCGCTCCAATTGAACGTCACTCTGGATACAGAGATTTCCGGCCTGCCGGGAAGTATCCAGGGTGGCGTTTTTGCTGTTCTGTGGTGGTTTTGGGGTGTTGAAGCCGGGTGTGTGGTGCCATGGAGGAGCCTCTGACGGCGGCTGATTGGAGCCTCGGAGGGGTGACTCAGGGGCTCGCTCGGTGCGTCGAGGCAGGTAGCGTCAAAAGGTTCACCTTCGTTGATTAGTAGTACTCACGGATGTATTCGTGGGCCTTGTCGAAAACGTCAGTGGACTTGATCTTGAACTTGACAACCAGTATCAATCGCAGTTGGCGGCGAACCTCTCGGTCCCCCTCGCTCGTAGACTGCCAGCCGTCGAAGCGCACTTGCCTGACGACGTTGTCGATCTCTTCGACGACCTTCTCCACAATGATCGGTGTGGAGTCGCTTCGCACGGTCTCGAAAAGTTCTGTAAGCGCTGCCTTGCCGCGTTCCTCGCGTGGAGCCTCTCCGGCTTCTTTTTCTGCCTGGAGGGTGTCGCGGCCGAGCTCGAGGAGTTCACGCAGGAAGTCGAGGCTGTGCTGCTGAGCATCCGCGTACTTCTGCCGGATCTCTTGCAGGCGTTTGCCCAGGGCTACGAAGAGCGGGTCGCCATGATGCTTGGCGATGCGCTTGGAGACAATCTTGGCTAGCTCGTCGGGATCGATGGTGCCTCGCCCACCGAGCATCAGGTCCTCGACAAGGTCGGCATCCAGGACGATAGTTTCCAGATCTCGGCGCGGTAGGTCTACCTGTACGTGCTCATGGATGAGGGCGAGGGTCTTTCCGCCGAGCGCATGCCAGAGGAGCCGGTTAGAAGTTTCGGCAGGTCGTGTCGACTGATAGACGGCCGTCAACCAGGTGTAATCCGACTTATAGTCCGCGAGGAATGGTGCCGGACTGAGCGCTTCCCAGAGCTGATGCACCAGCGAGTATGCCTTTGCGAAGGCATCTTGGCAGTCTTCACCGAGGGCTTGCTGCGCGGTTTGAAGTGCTTCCCATCCGTCTTGCGTGCGGTCCACGCCAGGGAAGAATGCGAGAGCGGCCTGCATTGCCGGCGGGAATTGGTCCACCAGGTCATCGAGATTCTTGATGACGTCCCGAACGGACTGGTCATCGAATGCCAAGGCTGTGGCGAGGTCATCGAAAACGCCCAGGTAGTCAACTACCAGCCCGTAGGCCTTGTTTGGCGGATAAACGCGGTTGGTGCGGGTGATGGCCTGCAGCAGGGTGTGATCGCGTAGTGGCTTGTCCAAGTACTGAGCCTGCAGGATTGGCGCGTCAAAACCTGTCAGGAGCTTCGCGGTGACGATGACAATCTTGAGAGGGTCGTGCGGGTCATTGAACCGCTCGAGCAGACGATCCATCTGACCACGGTCCGGAGTCCACTGGCGCCACTCGGGAGGATCGGTTTGTGCCGCACTCATCACGACCGTGCTGGCTTCAGCCGGTAGGTACTTGTCTAGTTCATGCTTGTAGGCGACACACATTTCCTTGTCGTAGACCACCACCTGTGCCTTGAACCCCATAGGTGCGACATGGGTCTGGAAGTGCTCTGCGATATCGGCGGCTACTTTGGCCACCCGATCTGGGGCCTTGATGAGCACCTCGATGCTGGAGGCCTGCTTGGACAGTTTCGTACGGTCAGCCTCAGTGAGCTCGTTCTGTTGGGTGAGCTCATCGAAGGCGATATCAATGGCCCGCTCGTCAAGGTGCATCTCAGACAGGCGTGGCTCAAAGTTGAGGGGCAGCGTCGCGCCGTCACGCTGGGAGTCCTGGAAACTGTAGCGCGACAGGTATCCGGACTCATCACCCGGATCCCCGAACCACTTGAAGGTGTTGTGGTCGCGCTTGTTAATCGGAGTGCCGGTAAGGCCAAAGAGGAACGCGTTTGGCAGTGCGGTGCGCATGGCGCGCCCCAAGTCGCCCTCCTGAGTGCGATGGGCTTCATCGACCATGACGATGATGTTGTCCCGCTTATCGAGGGCTTCGGTAATATCCCCGAATTTGTGGATCATCGTGATGATGACTTTGCGGCTTCCCGCTGTGAGCAGCTCTTGCAGTTCCGCCTTGTTGGAGACCTGCACCATGTTGGCTACGTCGGCCGACAAGAAGGTGGAGGTGATCTGGGCGTCCAGGTCGGTGCGGTCCACGACCACCATCACCGTAGGAGACTTCAGAGCCGGCTGGGCGCGCAGCTTACGGGCGGTGAAGACCATGAGCAGGGATTTGCCTGAGCCTTGGAAATGCCAGATCAGGCCCTGCTTCTTCTCGCCTTTCAATACCCGCTGCACGATTTTGTTGGCTGCTTGGATCTGCTGGAACCTGGCGATGATCTTGATGCGGCGGTGCTGGCGGTCAGTTCCGAAGGTAGAGAAGAACCGCAGAAAATCCAGGATCACGCGGGGTTGGAGCAGGCCATCGACAGCGCTGCCGACTTTCGCCAGTCCGGGCACAGCGTCTGAGGGCTCATCTTCGTCACGCCATGGTCCCCATTTTTCAATCGGCATCCCCACCGAGCCGTAGCGGAGCTCTTTGCCATCCGTGGCCACGTTGAACACATTGGGGACAAAGAACTGCGAGGCTTCGACCTCGTACTCGTCATGAATCTGCTGGGCTCCATCCAGCCAGGTCTTCGAGGGGCCCGTGGCGGTCTTGGTCTCCACCACCACGAGTGGCAGCCCGTTGCACCAGATCACCACATCAAAGCGATTGGTTTCTTTGCCTTGCCGGAAGGTCACTTCGCGCGAGACCATCCACTGATTTGAGGAGTCATCATCCGGGTGATCGAAGTCAATCAGCCGCACCGGCACATGTTCGCCATTCGGCCCAAAAGGCATTGACTTGTCACCCGTCAACCAGGCGGCGAACTGCTCATTCGCGACCACTGGATGAGGAGTGTGCGTAGCTTCCAGCAGGATGCGCCGCAACGCAGAGATGACTTCATCTGCGCGTACCTCGTCCGCCTTAACCTCTGGGTTGAGACGAATCAACGCAGCACGAAGCTGTGCCTCAAGTAGCACCTCATGCGTTTGGCGAGGAAGCTCAGCCCCCTCAAGCCCCTGCACATCAAGGCTCGCCACGCAGTCAAACACAAAATCCCGCACCGTCGGATTCTCAGTGAACATCAGAGCCTCCAAGCAATTGCAACATCAAAGAATTCTTTAGACCTTGGGTGTCAAGGATTTCTTGATGAATTATGGCTTGAAGGCTCTTAAACCTCGTAACCGATTCAACCATGGAGTTCTGTTGGCTTAAAGAAACATTGGGGATCTTGAAAGACCTAATATTCCCAAGATTGAGATGTTGCTGCGCGCTACCGCCCGAGAGAATTGCCGTCTGCTTGCGGCAGAAAGTAGAGTTGAGGCATAATTCCAGGAATTCACCTAGGAGGGCGGACGAGGGGCGAAGCAGCAACAAATCGATGCAGTTCATGCCTACATTTTCTTCAGAAATCCGTGCAGCATCTCCGGGACGTCCAGATCTCACAACGACCACGTCATCCAACTGGAGCCGTGATTTGCTGACGGTTTTCTCTTTTTCCCTATCAAATCGTACGCACTGCGACGTGTCTACAACACCTGGGCGAATATCTGTGCCTCTTAATGCAGGCACACCATCCGGAGAGTCTGTGTATAACGATGCCGGCTTGACGACGACTCCGACAGTGGAATAGCTCAAGAGTTGTCTCAGATCAACCAGGGGAACATCTAGTTCTCTAATCAGGGACTCAAAAGCAGTTTCTCTTGAGCTTGACACTATCTGCTCCGCCTCCGAAAGACTCTCTAGAGTTTGTTCAAATTGCCAGAGGACGTCGGCGATGCGGTGCTGTTCTTCGATGGGCGGGAGCAGGAACTCGTAGGCCGCGATGTCGGGCCAGTTCACGTAGGGGTTGGTAGACCCTTTGGAGACGGCGATAGCGTGCTCGTGAAATGGCTCAGCCTGCATGACAAACGGCAGGAATCGCCCAGCCAATTTGGAGTCGTCGGCGGTTTCGAGGACAAAGGTAGTATTTGCGCACACACCATCGAAGTCTGCATACGCGACTTTTCGTAGATATGTTCGTCGAGACCCGTAGAGCACTTGGCCTGGATGAAACCGCATATGGAACGCTGGGCCAAGGTAGCCATCGCCGATGATACCTTTGTTATCAATGTGGAGATTGTCTGTCTCCATGTGTTCGCCAGCTACGTAGTACTCAACCTCACCTAGGGTTGGATTAACCTTTTCTTTGGACTTTCGTACAACGTCACCAAACCTGACGCGGGTCCAGTTGCTTCTGTCAATGGTGAAGGTCATTTGTTCACCTCCTGGGTGAGGGTGTCGAGGAGTTCTGCGAAGGCAGCATCGGTCTGGGCAGCGGCGCGTCGCCACGCAGTGAGTGCCTCGGCAAGGCCAGGACCTGTATCCGCATTCCCTGTACTGCCAGTTGCGGCTGGACTGACGTAGCGAGGGATGGCCAAGGTGTAGTCGAGCGCGGCAATGTCGTCCAGGGTGGCCACGCGAGTAAACCCTGGCTGATCCTGAAATGCCTGGTAGGCGCGCAGGATCTTCTGCTGGTGTTCGGCCAGTAGGAAGCTTTGTGCGCTGATGCGGGCGTATTCCTCTACCGCGTTGATGAAGAGGATCTTGTTCTGTCGCTCAGCGGGTTTGGAGGCGCGCAGCACGATGACCACGGCCTCCATGGGACTGTTGTAGAACAAGCCTGGTCCAAGTCCGATGATCGCCTCGATGAGGTCTGATTCGATGGCTGCTTTGCGCATAGTGGCTTCTTCTTGACGGAAGAGCACCCCGTGCGGGAATAGGATTGCGGCCCTGCCTGTCTTTGGGTCGAGCGAGGCTGCGATGTGTTGGAAGAAGGCGTAGTCAGCTCGGCCTTGCGGTGGTGTGCCCCAGATGTTTCTGCCGTAGGGGTCATTGGCGAATAGGTCGCGATCCCAGTTCTTGATGGAGTACGGCGGGTTGGCCAGCACGATGTCGAAGGTCCGGAGCTTGCCGTCGGTGGTGGTGAAAGCTGGAGCTTTCAGCGTGTCACCGTGGGCGATATGGGCGTCCTCAATGCCGTGGAGGAACATGTTCATCTTGCCGATTGCGCTGGTCCCGTAGTTGAGCTCTTGTCCGTACAGGCTCAGGTTGCGCCATTCTTTGCCCTGGCGTCTGAGCTCTGTCACCGTTGAGATCAGCATGCCTGCGGTTCCTGCAGTGGGGTCGTAGCAGGATTCGCCCGGCTGGGGTTCAAGCATTTGCGTCATGAGGTGCACGAGAGTGCGGTTGGTGTAGAACTCTTGGGCGGTGTGCCCGGAATCGTCAGCGAACTTCTTAATCAGGTACTCGTAGCCTTGCCCGAGTTCGTCTTCTGGCAGGTTTTCCAGGCTGAGCGTGCGCGTGGAGAAGTGCTCGATGAGGTCTGCAAGGGTGGCATCAGGCAGGAGCTCCTTGTTGGCCCAGTCGCCGTCTCCGAACACTCCGGCAAGCGTGGCAGGGTTCGCGGCTTCGATTTTGCGCATGATGGCGCGGGCGGTCGCTCCTATGTTGGTGGTGGTTGCTCGCAGGTCCTTCCAGTGCGCCCCCTCGGGGATAGAGAAGCGGTGGTTCTCGGGAAGATCAGCGAGGGTTTCATCTCCGTACACGGCAAGTGCCTTGGCGTGCTCTTCGTCGTAGACATCGCTGATGCGTTTGAGGAACACGAGCGGGAAGATGTACTGCTTGTAGTCACCGGCATCGATCAGGCCACGCAAAAGTTCAGCCGCGCCCCACAGGTAGGACTCAAGCTGCTGTTGGGTAATGCGCTTGCTCATTTCGTCTCCTCCAACAGCTCGCTCATGCTCAGGCCCCATTTGGAGAGTTCTTCCTCCAGCCGCGCGCGGGATTCTTGGACCTGCTTCCATGTGTCGGCGAGTTGGGTGAGGGCGTCTTCCAACGTGGTCTCGGACTCGCTTTCTGCCTTGGTCACGTAGCGTGCAACCGTGAGGTTGTAGTTCTGCGTGCGCACGTCATCGAGGCTGGCAACGCACGCGAAGTGGTCTTGGGAGGTGAAAGCCTGGTAGGCACGCACCAGCTGATCGGCGTGTTCCCGGTCCAGTGAGTTCTGGTTGTGTCCCTTGGTGAACAACTCAGAGCCATCAATGAACAGGATTTTTCCAGCCCGCTCGGGTTGTTTCTGGGTACGCAGCACGAGGATTGCGGGTGCCAGGCCGGTGCCGTAGAAGAGGTTTGGTGCCATCTCGATAACGGCCTCAATCAGGTCACGTTCAATGAACTCCCGACGGATTGTGGCTTCATTATCGCCAGACTTCGAGTTCACATCGCCACGAAAAAGAGCGCCTTGCGGCACCACTACCGCAACCTTTCCACTGCCTGGCTTGGCGGAGGCAACCATGTGCTGAATCCATGCCCAGTCCGCGTATCCAGCCGGTGGAGTCCCGCCCAGGAGGTTTCGCCCCCACGGGTCGGACTCCCACGCGTCGCGCCCCCACGACTTCAGGGAGAATGGTGGGTTAGCAATCACGTTATCAAACTGCTGTAGGCGGTCTCCCACGTGGAATTCTGGAGAACGCAGTGTGTCTTCACGGACGATGTTGAACTCCGGCACTCCGTGGAGCAGGAGGTTCATGCGGGCAATAGATGCCGTTGTGAGGGTCTTTTCCTGCCCATAGAGCTTACCCCAGAGCAAGCGTGGATCATGGCCCTGTTCCTTGGCGTGCGCAATCACCTCGATGAGCATGCCCGCCGTGCCACATGCTGGGTCATACGTGGTCTCACCGGGTTGGGGGGCAAGGATTTCCACCATCATCCGCACGACCGAACGCGGGGTGTAATACTCACCAGCCTTCTTCCGGGACAAGTCAGCAAAACGCTTAATCAAGTACTCGTATGCCTGACCGAACACATCAGGAGCAACATTCGCGTTCGACAGAGTTTTGGTCGAGAAGTGCTCGAGCAGATCAAGTAGCCGCGAGTCAGGGAGCTTAGCCTTGTTGGTCCATGCTGCACTCCCGAAAATCCCCGCGAGCTGACGAGGATTCTCTGCCTCAATCAGACGGAATGCACTGACTAGGGCTTGCCCCACATCCTTCGTCGTGGCACGCACCGACTCCCAAGATGCCTGCTCGGGAATGGAGAACGAAAAGTTCTCCGGCAAACGCGCGAAGTCATCATCCCTGCCGGACTGAGCCAACGCGAACTCGTACTCCTCTTGGTGGACGTCATTGAGGCGCTTAAAAAACATCAGCGGAAAGATGTAGGCCTTGAAGTCCGCCTGATCAATCGCACCTCGAAGCAGATCAGCGGCCGAAGCCAGATATTGCTCCAGTTCACTTAGGGTGAGTTGATTACTTGTCAATTGCTCAATTCCTTGAAATCTATGGCGTGTCGTTAATCTGCTTCGATGGGGTCAGTGCTCTCCAGCATCACAACGTCTCCCAGGGAGCAGCTCAATGCTGCGCATATACGCACGAGTACTGCGGTTGTGACGTTCTCGTCCCGGCCAAGCTTGGCGACCGTGGATGCTGAGATTCTCGCCTTCTCCCGGAGGTCCTGTTTGCGCATACCTTTGTCGATCAGTGTTTTCCACAGGGGTTTGTAGCTGATCTTGAGCGTGGTGGTGTGGCTACTCATGTAGGTGTTCTCCCGGCTCATAAACCCCTTCGAGGTAGCCGTAGCGGCCCTGATACGGGTCTTTGCTGAATCGGATGACTGTCGTGTTGGGAAGCATGTCGAGGTTTACACCGCTGAGAAGATTGAGGTTCTCGCACAGGATGACCTGACGGTTGGTAGCTGTACGGGCGATGTAGTCCAGCAGCTTCTGTCGTATGGAGTCCGGAGCAGTGAGCTGACTGTCGTCGAAGTTTTTTAGCGGAGAATCAATGATGAGGAAGTGTGGCGCGTGTGGCGAGCGCTCATCGAGGTATTCATGGAATGCCAGCATCACCACGGTGTTGAGCAAAGCGCCGAAGCCTTTACCTTCCTTGGTGTCCTTCCGGTACCCGTCAATCGTCACGTCGAGAGTGGTCTCGTCGAACACGGCTGCATCGGCAGAGGGGAAACCGATTTCGTGGAGGATCCGACGAATCGTGGTGTCCATTGAGTAGATGAACTCCGCGTTGAAAAACTCCACAGGCTTGTATGGTTCCCGCTTCTCAGCCGCTTGCGGTCCCAGATCAGTCAGCGCCGTGATTGTTTCCTGGAGCTGCTCGAGACGCGCTTGTATACCCGCTACCTCCTTGAGCGTGCGAACCTCACGCGTCAGCTGTTCTTGGCGCGGCGTGATCGTGTGTGCGATTCTGGCTTGAAGCTCGTCATGCTTACTGACCAGGTCAGCGCGTTGTTGGGTGAGTTCCGACATCGTGCGGTCCAGTTCAGACAGGTTGGACCGTGCACCCGCGAGTTGCTCTTCGAGGCGGGTGCGCTGTACATCGATTTGTTCCTGACTGGGGTGGTTCATGCTCGCGTCTACTGGTTGCTTGCAGTAGCCGCACATGTTGATGTTTAACGTGTCGGGATCGACGTTTGCCTCGGCGATGAACTCGAGCCGGTGGAGGTCAGCTTCGAGGTGACTGATGAGTTCTTGCCGCTGGTATTTGTCTACTGCGAAGGCGGCGACGTTCTCATCGATTTCTTTGATCTTGGTGGTGATCGTTCGCCCGGTGGCGTTGAGCTCAATCTGGTCTCGACGAAGCTGGTCGAACTCGGCGTTGAGGGTAGCGAGTTCCGCTTCGATATCGCGGCTCCGGTACTGTTCCTCTACTTCCCTGAGCTCCGTCTCCTTCTTGCGAGCTGCCTCAACTTGCCTGGTGATGAACTGTTTGACTGATCGCTGGCGGATGCGGCGATCTTTGTCGGATTCTTGAGGCTCAATGTCATCGAAGTTTTCGTCTTGCGCGAGCACGAGCAGAGTCGACAGTTCTGCGGTGCGAGTGACATAATCGTTGGCTCCACCCCTGCGCAGGATTGTTGAGTCGAGCCGATCGATGTAGCTCTCAGGCACGTACAGCAGGTGGTAAAGGCTGCGCCATGTCAGCGTCTGGCTCTCCCAGCTGGAATTCTTGATGACCTTGCGGCTGGGTTTGAAATCGAGCAGTGACACTAGGAACGAGTTCAGATCTGTCTCGGGATCCTTGTCATCTCGCTTCACACTGTAGACCTTGCCTTCAGTGCCAGGCTGAGGACTGACAACGTAGTCCACTCCGATGCTGCGTCGCAGGGTGATGATTTCTCCCTCAGCAGTAACGAGGTCGATTTCTGCGGTGCAGTAGTCCGAGTCGTCGGTGAAGGGGACGAGATCCCCGCCCATGACGAAGTCGATAGTGCGGGCGACGCGGGTTTTCCCAGTGTTTGATGGCCCGGCAATGACGTTCAGGCCCTGTGTGAGCGTGATCGTGGAGGAGGCGCCGTGGTTTGGGTATGCGCGAATCTCGCTAATCCAAAGTCCGCTCATGCTTCCTCCTTCACACCGATCAGGTGCAGCGCGTCGTTGCGTAGGGCTGCCAATGCTGCTGCGACATAGCGTTGGTAGTGCTGGGCGTAGCTAGAAGAGACGTGGCTCACTAGGTGGGCGCCAGACTCGGAGATCAGGAAGCGGGGCACGTCACCAGCGTGGTCTGCATAGGCGTAACCGTGTGCCACGAGCGCCTGGATTGCCTCGTGAGCTTTGCTTCGACGCTGCGTGTAAATCGCATTAACGAAGGCTGTCGATCCGTGCAGGTCGGTTCTACCGAGACCGAAGTGTCTGGCGTAGGTTGCTGCAAAATCGGCGTCAGCAAGCTCGGTCGCTGTCACCGCGGTTTCAAGCTTGTCTAGGGCGACAAGTAAGCGCATGCAGTTTTCGAACTCCGAGTTGAAGATTGTGCTGCTCATGACGACCACTCGATTCGGTCCTCGTTGACCAGCATGTGCGTCATACCTTGCTTGTGGCTCGCAGCAAACAGGTCACGGATGCTCGTTAGAACAGATCCCCCTACCTGGTAATGGCTAGCCTGTCCAAGCGTCTTCAGCATCCGCTCGTAACCGTCAGGGAAAACATCGGACATCCACGTGGTTTCGAGGAAGTCCTCAAGATCGTCCTTGATCCGTTCAAACTGTTCATCCCCATCACCTGGGCGAATCTCCTGAAGGTTACGGTGACGTCCGACAGCGGACCAGTAATGGGTGCGCTGACGGACCAAAAACTTCGCGTACTTACCCGGAAGAGCTTTCAGGTGCTCGAAGGAGACGGGCTCCTTCCCAAGTTTTTCGGCGATCGCTTCAAGCGCGCGTTGCACGTAGACCTCTTCAGGCGCTAACTCCTCAGGGGCGGGCGGAGCCGGAGAAATTGCGATGCTCGAGGTCCCGATCTGGAGCGAATTGCCGGAAATACGGCCGGTAGATAACGGGTAGGTCTGTACGCCGGGGATGACGATTTTCTTGTCGCCGTCTTGGTCTCGCAGAAGGTCATTTCCCTCAGCGTTTGATCTGACGACTTCTTTGAGGAGCGCATACACGGCCTTCGGAACATCAATCAGTTTGTTGATCTCTAGGTCGTCCTTACGAAGCTTGAGTGCAAGATCCCTGATTGCATCGCCGGTTGAGGCGTCGCGCCACAGGGCGATGATTCTCTGCTCACTGATGGCGGGCAAGATGCGTCCTGCGGTGTCCTCTGGTAAAGGCCGCTTTCCATTCCAGATCTTATTGAGGTCCCGTCGGTCGATGCCTCTCAGCCATCCAGCACGGATGGTGTTCTTGCTGCACTCGCTTTCAGATAGCGGACCTGGGAGGAGCTTTTCATCGCAGGCCCGGTCAAAGAAGTCAAGAACGAATCCGCGGTCACCTTTGACGTTGAAAGATAAGGACGGCCGGATAGTCCGCAATAACAGGCCTAGAGCAAACTCTGACTGAGGAAGGCGAGTCATCTTGCCTCCTTTCGCCTTCTTTCGCCTCCTGTCAAAACAGGGGGCCTTCTTAGTGTTGAAAACAAGCCAATCCACCGGCGTGGGCGCATCGACCACTGTGGTCCATGTTACCAGTCGGTGTAGGCGAACCGAGAGAAAAACTCGGCAAAAAGGACGAATCGGGCTAGCTGGAAGGAGGTGAACCGAGATGACGAGTCAACGTCGAACCAGCAAGGCTGCTGCTTCTGCCGCATCCAAGGTGCTGCGCGATGGCCGCACATCGGCCGCGTCGAAGACGGCGGCCGCATCGGCACTGTCCCAACGGGCTCCCAAGCCTAAGGGAGGCAAGAAGTAGCTGACCGGGGGTGTCCGGTCTGGTACCGGCCGGGCACCCTCAACTCCTCATTCGATGACAAGCGGGACAGCTGTCCGCACCCAACTCATTCCAACAAACCGCGCGGAGATCCGCCCTTCTGGACGTCCAGGGCAGGTCAGTCGCTCAGGCACGCATGCCTGGGTGGTTGGCCTGCCCTGTTTTCGTCCTCGGGTTGATCTTCGCGCTCCTCCAACGTCCAGGTGGGGCCGGGCCTCCGTCGCAGCAAGCGACAGGAGCCAAACATGGCAGGCAACGCCTCCACCCCACACAACTACATCGCTGTCAAGCTCGCTTTCGAGGTCGCGTTCACTACTGATGCGCGCCGAGCAACCCGCGATACCACCTTCCGTATCAGCCTGGCTGAGGCTGAAGACTGGATCGAAGGCGACTATCAGAACCGACTGGCACAGGCCGAGGATCCCGACACGGTTGAGCGGCGATCCATGAGTGAGATTCTTGAAGAACTCAACACTTCTGAGCGCAGCACGTCGCGCCGATGGCGCACTCATACCGGCTTCCTCGCGGTCGATGACACTGACCCCAGTGACGAAGAAATCGAGAGTGGCCAGGTCGGCCTGCGCGCCGCATCCGGGTACCGTAACGGCATCTACACATCTACCAGGCCAGACGATGCCACAGACGCATGGGCGACCAGCTTGGCCGTGCGTCGAGCACTGGCTGTGTTGTCTGAGCGGGAGCGGCAGGTAGTTCTCGCTTCCCGCATCCACGGCTTCTCTCAGCGGGACATTGCAGCCGTTTTGGGTGTGTCCCAGCCGATGGTCAAGAAGATCCGTGACCGAGCCGAGAAGAAACTCTGCACGTTGCTGGCTGGGTCTGGGGTTATCGACTAGGGCTCGTCGCCGCCTTGAGGGTGGAAGGAGCAGCAAGCCAATCCGGGCGCCACCTTCCTTCCACTGATTTTCCTAAGGAGGAAGCTGATGACACACAAGACGGTGACAGTGAGTCTGTCGCGAGAACCTGACCCGGGCAAGGCCATCAACATCGGCCGGGTGGGTTTGCGAGAGCGCCTGTTGACTTGGCTGTTCGGCACTATGCGGTATGTGACCGTGCTGGTCCCGGGCCGGAGTGTGCGGGACGTGACCCTGCGCAAGGCGGATGATGCCTCGTGCTGCGGGGCGGAATGCGCGGATGAGGAGCTGATGGCCCTGGCTGACGCGGTCAAGCGTCATCCGGCAGGCAGCAAGCTTCGCCGCGTGGGTGGTGATGGGGCATGAACCTGCAGCATCGTAACGCGCTGATCTCGGGCATCAACCGCGCATTGGAGGGCCTGTCCATGATCGGGCAGGCGCTTGAGGCAGACGGATGGGAGGGGCATTGAGGACGACTACGCGTTGGCGGGTGCCCGTCCGGTTGCCGCCGCGCGTCTGGAGGAGCCCGCTTTCCAGGCCGAACTTGAAGAACGACTCGCGGCTGAGCAGGCTGAAGCGGCTGCCCAGGTGCGCCAGTACACGCTGGAAGAAGTGTGGGCTTTCTTGGCGGAGTTGTCCCAGCAGGGCTACACCGCGCAGGTGCGCCAGCTGATCCTGGATGCGGGTGCGAAGGCTCTATCAGAGGTCGACCCGAGCAAGTTCGGCCAGATCATGGCTGGGGCTGAGGAGATCGCTCATGCCTGATAGCCACGCACTCCTGTCAGCCTCGTCAGCGCACCACTGGTTGAACTGCCCGCCGTCGGCTCTCGCCGTCGATGGCGTGGCAGATGCGCCGTCGGACGCTGCCTTGCAGGGTACGGCCGCGCATGCGCTGGCTGAGTACAAGCTGCTGCGGTTTTTGAAGCGCCGTGCTAAGCGCCCCACCTCTGAGTGGATCGATGAGGAGATGGAAGGCCACACCGACGACTACGTCGCCTTCGTGACTGAACACCTCGAGTCTGCTCGGGAGCACTGCAGTGATCCGCAGGTGTATATCGAGCAGCGCCTCGACTACTCCCACATCGCCCCGGGCGGCTTCGGTACCGGGGACTGCGTCATCGTCGCTGAACCCACCCTCCAGGTAATCGATCTCAAATACGGGATGGGTGTCGAAGTCAGCCCCGTGGAGAATCCGCAGCTCATGCTCTATGGGCTCGAGCCCTGGCAGCTTTCGACGCCCTCTACGACATCCGTGAGGTGAGCCTGTCGATCTTCCAGCCGCGCCGGGCCAACGTCGAGACCTGGACTATCAGCACCACGGACCTGATCGCCTGGGGTGAGACAACGGTCAAGCCCATCGCCGAGATCGCTGCCCGAGGCGAGGGCGACTACCAGGCCGGTTCGTGGTGTCAGTTCTGCCGCATCGCACCCACTTGCCGCGCTAGAGCCGAAGCGAATCTCGCGCTGGCAAAGCACGAGTTCGCCCCACCCGCCTAGCTCACCATTGCTGAGGTTGCCGAGGTGCTCGCGAAGATTCCTGAGCTTAAAGCCTGGGCGTCGGACGTTGAAGCATGGGCGCTGGCTCGGGTCCAAGCCGGCACCCAGATCCCCGGTTTCAAGGTCGTCGCCGGCCGCTCCATCCGCAAATACACCGATGAAGCCGCGGTGGCGGAGGCCGCGAAGGCTGCCGGCTACACGGACATCTGGGACAAGCGCCTGATCGGCATCACCGCCATGGAACTCCTCATGGGCAAGCGGGCCTTCACCGAGACGCTCGGAGAGTTGGTGGTCAAGCCCGAAGGCAAACCCACTCTCGTTCCCGAATCCGACAAGAGGCCAGCACTGGTCCGAGTCAGTGCAGCTACAGATTTCACCGACACCAACGACTGACCAAGGAGGTCGGCCATCATGAACACCAATCCGACTCGCGTTGTCACCGGCGAAGTCCGCCTGTCCTACGCACACCTTTTCGAGCCGCAGTCCATCCAGGGCTCCAAGCCCAAGTGCTCCGTCAGCCTCATCATCCCCAAGAGCGATCGGGAGACGATCGGCAAGATCGAGCGGGCCATCGACGCCGCCATCGAAGCAGGAACCGCCAAGTTTGGTGGCAAGCGCCCGAACAAGGCAGCCCTCAAGCTCCCGCTGCGTGATGGGGATGTGGAACGAGACGACGAGGCCTACAAGGGCTGCTTCTTCGTCAACGCCAACTCCACCCTACCACCCGAGGTGGTCGACTAGGACCTCAACCCTGTTTTGTCCCCGGCGGAGGTGTACTCCGGCTGCTACGCCCGCGTCTCGCTGAACTTCTACGCGTTCAACACCAACGGCAACCGCGGGATCGCCTGTGGGCTGGGCAATGTGCAAAAGCTCCGTGACGGGGAGCCGCTTGGTGGCGGACGCACGTCCGCTGCGGATGACTTCGCAGCGTTCAGTGCTGGGGATGACTTCCTGAACTAACCCCACTCCGACTCCGTGGTGGGACACCTTTTGGTCTGAGCATTGCTCGGCTCGGGTGTCCCGCCACAACCACATCTATAGATAGGACACAAAATGCGCACGCTTTCCCTGGACCTGGAAACCTTCAGCCCCACCAACCTCGCCACCGCTGGCGTGTACAGGTACACCGAAGACGAGGCCTTCCGCATCCTCTTGCTCGGTTACAGCATCGACGGGGCACCCGCTGAGGTCATCGACCTGGCCCGGGGTGAGCCCATCCCGACCATGATCCTTCAGGCGCTCACCGATCCGGCTGTCACGAAGTCGGCGTTCAATGCGGCCTTCGAGCGCATCTGCCTGTCGGCCTTTCTACGCCGCCACCATCCAGACCTGCTCGCTGAGGGGTTTCTTGATCCGCGAGGGTGGCGATGCACCATGGTCTGGGCAGCATCCCTCGGCTTGCCGATGAGCCTAGACGGCGCAGCCAAAGCACTACGCCTTCCACTGGAGAAAGACCCCGCCGGACAAAAGCTCATCCGCCGCTTCTCCATCCCCGGCAAAGACGGCACACGGATTGTGCCCTCGGATGATCCGATCGGCTGGGAGCAGTACATCTCCTACAACCGCCGCGACGTCGAAGTCCAACTCGCCTCCCGGCTCACCCGCAACCCCCTGCCCGAAGCCGAGTGGGAGACGTACTGGCTGGATCAGCGCATCAACGATGCCGGGATCCGCATCGACACCCAGCTTGCCACTCATGCGGTCGAGATCGACACCCGCCACCGCGAGGCCTGCCTGACCCGCGCCCAACAGCTCACCGGATTAGAAACCCCAATAGCCCAATCCAGCTCAAAGACTGGCTCACAGACCACGATTGCATCCTGGAGTCGCTGACCAAGGCCGAGGTCGAAGCTGCGCTCAAGACTGCGACCGGGCAGGTCGCTGAGGTGCTGAGGCTTCGCCAAGACCTGTCTAAGTCCTCGGTGAAGAAGTACCAGGCCATGCTCACCGTCGCAGGCAGCGATGGCCGGGCACGTGGGCTCATCCAGTACATGGGAGCTCGCCGCACCGGACGCCTCATCCAAGTACAGAATCTGCCGCGAAACCACATGGCCGACCTCGCTTCTGCCCGGGGATTGCTCGAGGCCGGCGACGCAGACGCATTGGAGCTGCTCTACACGCCGCTACCAGACACCCTCTCACAGCTCATCCGCACCGCGTTCATCCCCAGTGAAGGCCACCGGTTCATCGTCGCCGACTTCAGCGCAATCGAAGCCAGAGTCCTCGCCTGGCTCGCCGGCGAAACCGGAACCCTACAGGCGTTCCGCGAGGGCAAAGACCTCTACTGCCAAACCGCGAGCAGGATGTTCGGCGTCCCAGTCGAAAAACACGGAGCCAACAGCGAGCTGCGTCAGAAAGGGAAAATAGCGGTTCTGGCCTGCGGATATGCCGGCTCGATAGGTGCCCTGAAAGCCATGGGAGCACTACGCATGGGCCTCGAAGAGCACGAGCTCAAACCCTTGGTGGATGCCTGGCGGGACGCCAACCCGATGGTGGTGCAGTTCTGGCACGACATCGAACAAGCCGCCATCACCACCACCGAAACCCGAACCCCCACCCAGGTCGGACCCATCCGCTTCTCTTACCGCTCAGGATGCCTGTTCATCGCACTGCCGTCTGGGCGAGAGCTGTGCTACCAGCGGCCGCGCCTGGGTGAGAACCGCTTCGGCATGACCAGCATCCTCTTTGACGGGGTGGATGGCACCACTTGCAAGTGGGGTCCGATCGTGACCTACGGCGGCAAGCTCACTGAAAACCTTGTCCAAGCCACCGCCCGCGACCTCCTCACCCACGCCATGCAACACGTCGATGTGGCCGGGCACCGGATCGTCATGCACATTCACGACGAGATCGTCGTCGACGAACCCACCGGTGGCGCATCCGTAGAGGAAATCGTCGCACTCATGACCATGCTCCCCACCTGGGCAGACGACCTGCCCTTGGATGCTGACGGATATGAGTGCGCCTTCTACATGAAGGATTAATGAGTACGCGAAGCTGAAGTTTTGTGCATGCCGTTAGGGTTCGAGCATGTCGCGCCAGTTGGTGGGGAATCCCATGTGGGAGAGGTCAATCGAGTCTGCGTATTGTGCGAAAATATTGTCGAGGTGCGCCACGTGCTCCTGCCACCGGTCTTGATCCGGGTGCAGGAATTTGAGCATGTAGATTTGGGAAAACAGGCTGCGATCCGCTGGGTGGCGCATGCGTGTATCAGGCCGGGGAATTGTGATGAAACGCCAGAAATACAGGCGAGTGTAGTGGGCGCACTTGTTGCGCAGCTCCGTGAACGCACGCAACCAAGACAATAGCTGTTGGTCACCGGTACCGTACATCTTCGCTATCGCCTTGCGGTCGCCTCGTTTGAGATCGGCATAGGTAAACGAGAGCATGCCCGTGGAGAAAAACTCCATGATCACCCAGATCGGGAAGCGTCCTTCGTATTTGTCGAGATGGTGCTTGACGACGGGCGCGTTTCGGTTGTCATGAATCACCTGGTCGATGCGCCGTAGATACGCATCATGCTTGTGGCGTGAATCGAAAGTGGAAGCCTCCAGGTGGCACTGACTTCCATATGCGCAGGCTAGATATGAGCCGAGGTGAGCCTTGAGGGCGCTTTCGATTTCGCCTATGACGTCGAACAGCCATACCCGTAGTTGGCTGTCGAAATCGTATAGGCGCATGATCTGGTCGAAGGATACCGGGCGATAGCCGGTGCGTGTTTTGAAAGGCAGGAAGTAGGCGCGTAGACGGTAATAGCCTGTACGACGGAGAAAATCTCGTGCCGCCTGCATGTCGTTGATGTGGATGCCTTTGCCCTCGATGAGAACGAGTTGTTCGTCAATCGTTGTCGAAGGCTTCAGGTCCATTCATCATCCCAGATAAAAAACGTCTCCCCTGGGACACATCCGAAGGAGAGGTGCGGGGAGTCCTGTTGGCATCTATGTTAGCACAGATCCATGCCAGCCGGCGCTGAATCCGGTCTGTCTGCTCCAAGGGCAGCGGGCTGAACAGTCACCGCACTTGCAGGTGAGAAAAGGACCCGCCCTGGACTCCCACTGTGATGGGTACGGAACCTGTCTTGTTACAAGCTGTACTGACCGGGGAGGTTGGTTGAAGGATTGTGATCCGGGAGTGTGACGTAGGGGAGGGCCTTGCTGGTTGAGTGGGACTTGCGAAGATATCCACTGCCAGAAAGGCCCTCTTGTGTCCCACGCTCACGCGGCTCTGACTCCACGCGCTCGTTTGCGGGTTGCTCAGCTCGTCGTTGACAACCACGTCCCGATTGCCGAGGTCGCTGCCCGGTTCCAGTGTTCGTGGCCGACCGTCAAACGCTGGGTGGATCGTTGTCGCGCTGGCGAGTCGATGCAGGATCGTTCTTCTCGGCCCCATCACAGCCCGAACGCGACACCACTGCCAGTGGTGAAACGCTGTGTGAGTCTGCGTCTTCGGCTGCGGGAAGGACCCGTGCAGCTCGCTGCCCGACTCGGTATCGCCCCCTCAACGGCGGGCCGTATCCTCACAGCCTGTCAGCTGAACCGGCTTTCTCATGTCGATCGGGCCACTGGGGAACCTGTGCGTCGTTACGAGCACGACCATCCCGGCAGTCTGGTCACGTCTACGTCAAGAAGCTGGGCAACATTCCTGATGGTGGTGGGTGGCGGTTCGTTGGACGTCGCAAGGGCGACCGCAACCGCGCCGCAACCCCCGGCAAACCGAAGACAGACACCACAACCCGAAGATGGGCTACGCGTTCGTCCAGTCCGTGATCGACGACCATAGCCGCGTCGCCTACGCCGAGGTCCACGACGACGAAACCGCCCTGACTGCCACCGGCGTGCTGGTCCGGGCGGTCAACTGGTTCGCTGATCGAGGCGTGCGGATCGAACGAGTCTTGTCCGACAATGGGTCGGCCTACACGTCACGCCTGTGGGCCCAGGTTTGTGATCAGCTCTCCATCACGGTGAAGAAGACCCGCCCCTACAGGCCTCAAACGAATGGCAAGATCGAACGGTTCCATCGCACTCTGGCTGACGGCTGGGCCTACGCCCGCTGCTACACCAGCGAACAAGAACGCCGCGACGCCCTGGCCAGTTGGATCCACTACTACGATCACCACCGACCCCACCCAGCCTGCGAGAACCACCCGCCGATCACCCGGTTGACCAACCTCCCCGGTCAGTACAACTAGCGAAACTGCCGTATTTGTCTGCTCGTCATGCGTCCCGCTCCCGCTCTGCGCCTCGGGGATGTCACCTCAGTTCCTTCCTGCTCTCACCCACGCCTGCGAACGGACAAGCGATTAGACCCCACAAGCGCTGTCCACCCCGTGTCCGGTTTCGCCCTGTCCCGAGCACGCATGGGTGAGCAGAACAGGGACACTCCCGCGTCCGCTGCCAGTAACGAGATCGGGACGCTCTGGGCTCCGAAACGTCAGCACCAGGCTGCCAACCCAGGTCGCTCAGAAAGGCACATACGCCATGAGCACCACCGGGTTTCACACTGAAGGGGTTATCAACCGCTGTCTCTCGCCGCCTAGCACCTGAGAGGACGAGTGCGCTGCACAGTGCATCGCCTGGACGCCTCTCAGGAAGGCGGCTCGACATGAGCAGCAATCTGACCCTGTACACCCACCCGGACTTCGGAAACCTGCGCATCATCGTCGACGGCGAGACCATCTACATCTGCGCGCGTGATGCGGCTACCGCTCTGGGATACAGCAACACGAACAAGGCGATCAAGGATCACTGCGACGGGGTAACGAAACGGTACCCCATCTCCGACAGCATGGGACGTGAGCAGGAGGCTGTCTTCATCACCGAAGGCGATCTGTACCAGCTGATCTTCTCCTCCCAGCTGCCAGCAGCAAAGGCATTCACCTCGTGGGTCGTCAACGAGGTACTCCCGTCGATTCGCCGTCACGGCATGTACGTTACCGACCGACTGTTGGATGATGATGACCTGCTTGAGGCGGTACTCACTCGGCTGCGGGAAGAGCATCTGGCCCGCCGCCAAGCCGAGCAGGAACTTGCCGAGGCCCGCCCCAAGCTGACCTACTACGACCAGGTCCTTGCGGCCAAAGGTACGGTCGCTATCGGCCGTATCGCTAAGGACTACGGGATGAGCGCCCGCCGACTGAATGCTCTGCTTGCCGAGCTGGGAGTTCAGTACAAGCTCTCTGGTCAGTGGCTGCTCTACGCCAGGCATGCCGAGCAGGGCTACACCAAGTCCGAAACCGGAACCACAGACACCGGCTACGTCTGGATGCACACCAAGTGGACCCAGAAGGGCCGCCTCTTCATTTACGAGACCCTCAAGCATGAGCGTGGTCTGCTGCCTTTGATCGAGCGCGGGGTGGCTGGCGAATGAGCACCGAAACTCTCAGTATCGACCGGTTCAACGCCTCGGGGTGTGCGGACCCGACCGTGTATGAGGTGCCCAAGCGTGAGCAGCGCGCCCAGTTCGGATACCGCCCCTTGGCCTACATCTGCAGCCCGTTTGCCGGGGACACCGAGGCCAACATTCGCCTTGCCCGCCGCATGTGCGCCGCGGCCATCACTCGTCGCCGTATTCCTATCGCACCGCACCTGCTCTTCCCGCAGTTCATGGATGACACCAAGCCCGACGAGCGGGAGCTCGCCATGTTCTTCAACCGCATCGCGCTCTCGAAATGCGAGGAGATGTGGGTGTACGCCCGCGCATCAGCCCCGGCATGCGCACTGAGGCCTGCTGGGCCCGACACCTCGACATCCCTCTCCGCTTCCTCGACTCAGACTTCCGGGAGATCCAGCCGTGACGACCTTCACCCTGTTCACCGCCACGACCAGTGGCTTGGCATCGAACACCCACTATCCGAATCAGGCCATCATCACCGATGCGGCCGACCTGGAGGCAGCAGCCCGGTTCGAGCATGTTGCTGCCGAATACCAGGGCAATCAGCGCTCCACCCACGGGTTTGTTACCTCGGACTGCCTGGTGATGGACATCGACAACGACCACACCGAAAACCCCGATGAGTGGGTGACCCCGCAGGGACTGGCAGATCTGCTGGCGGATGTGGAGTTCATGACAGCCACGTCCCGCAACCACAACACCTCCAAGCACGGAACACCAGCCAGACCCCGCTTCTACGTCTACCTGCCCATCGGCCCGGTCACCGACCCAGCCACCTACGCAGGCCTGAAAAAGTCCCTGGCTGACCGCTTCGACTTCTTCGACGCCGGAGCCCTCGATGCAGCTCGGTTCCTCTACGGACACCCCGTCCCGCAGGTGGAAGCCTTCACCGGCACCTTGCTGGTCGATCAGTGGCTCACCCGCCGGGCTGAGCAGGATGCGTTCGCCGCCTTCGACGCCGTGACACTCGCTATCGGGGAAGGCAGCCGCAACGCCACCTTGTCGCGCTTCGCCGGCCGCGTCCTCATCCGCTACGGGGATACCGAGCAGGCTCGTATCTTGTTTGATCGCAAGGCGGCCCTATGCAACCCACCCCTACCCACGCCGGAGCTGGAAGCGATCTGGCGCTCAGCGCTCAGGTTTGCAGGCCGAGTCGCGAAAGACCCCTCCTACATCAAGCCGGCCGTCTACCAGGCGCTGACCTCGCTCAAGCCCAATGACTACACCGACGTGGGGCAAGCCGAAGCATTAGCGACCGAGTACGCCGACAAGATCCGCTACTCACTGTCTACCCACTGGCTGGTCTACGAGGGCGGGGTGTGGGTGGAAAACGACCTGCTCGCCCAGGCTGTCGCCCAAGAGCTCACCATCCGCCAGCTTGACGAAGCACAAAACATGCTCGCCCAAGCCCACACCCTCATGGCCGATACCGCCACAGACACCATTGCTGCCGCCCCGTCGAAAACGAAGGGTGTCGCCTCGCTCAGTGACCTCCAGCAGGTGGCGTATCAGCGATTGCAGGAGGCCAGCGACTATTACAAGTTCGTGCGCGGACGGCGCCAGTCACGCAATATCGCCGCCACCCCAAAGAAGCCCAACCCCTGCTCGAAGTGCGGGCCTGCGACCTGGATTCCGACCCGTACCTGCTGTGCACACCCGAGGGCACCTACCAGCTCACCGAAGGTCTAGCCTCTAAGCGGGATAACCACCCGGCAGACCTCATCACCTTGCAGACCGCGACCAGCCCAGGCAGTGAGGGCACGGACCTGTGGCGCCAAGCTCTCGAGGTCACCTTCCAAGGAGATGAGGACTTGATCGGCTACGTGCAGCGGGTGTGTGGTCTGGCGGCGATCGGCAAAGTCATGCTCGAAGCCCTCATCATCGCCTACGGGGACGGCCGCAACGGCAAATCCACGTTTTGGAACACCATCGCCCGCGTGCTTGGCACCTACTCCGGATCCATCAGCGCCGATACGCTCACTGTTGGGGTGCGGCGCAACGTCAAACCCGAACTGGCCGAGGCCCGCGGCAAACGCCTGCTCATCGCAGCAGAGACCGAAGAAGGCGTGCGCCTGTCTACCTCGAACGTCAAACAGCTTGCCTCCACCGACAAGATCGCCGCGGAGAAGAAGTTCAAAGGCCCCTTCTCCTTCAACCCCTCCCACTCCCTGGTGCTCTAGACTTCACTGGGGAGTTCATCCTCGAATGGCTACGCAAACCCGAATACTGGGCAGGTGGAGACAAAGGCCTGTGGCCAAAATGCACGCCTGAGCCGCCGTATCCGGCTGAGCTACAATCAGCTCGCTTACTATGTGCGGGTGTATGCGAGAAGTAGCCGGTAATTAAGGGGCAGCTACCTCGTCGAGATATAGCCCACATGGCAGCGACAGCCCTGGGTTACCTGACATGGGGAATCGAAGAAAATCCCTCAAATTATGGTCTAGGTGACCTGGGGGGATGGCCGCTCGACCTCCTACAAATCTGGGGCTCTTACGAAAATGAAGCCGAAGATGAAGACCTAGCATCTTGGCTATACTCATATCTCGGCAACACCAGTGATGGTAAAGGCTTCGGATACGACGATGTCCTTGTCGACGCAGACGCATGGCTGATTGCCCACTACATGAAAACACACCCATCCGGCGCCTCTCTATCAGATGCCATGCTCGACGTCTTCAAGCACAGCGAAACCAACAGAATCAAACGCTTCTACCAGGAACGATTCGCAGCAAATGCCGACAATGTGGTGTCAGTTTTTCAGAAACTCGCTGATGGTATCGATATCTGGGTCTTCGAGAACTTCGACTATGGAAAGGAAAAATTGCTTAGCGCATCAGGGGCCAGTCGACTTCCGGATCGTAGAGAATCTGAAACGCTTGCCCGCGCTTACGCCGCATTCTTAGATAGTCCTCGCCGATGATGTTTAGTCAGTGGAGCGTTGAGCGTAAGGCTGTGAGTGGATAGCCAGTACTTACCATGTATCCACTCACAGCGGAGTGCCACTCACATCCACCAGAAGCACAATCAGCGACAGTCCTGCAATGATTGACATGCATATTGTCACAATGGCAACGAGTATCTTCGTTAGCGTTTTCCCATTGCGGTTCTGTTTCTGCGAAAAATTTGCCCTTGCAAAATCGTACACAGATGTGACTTTAAGTAAACCAACTACGCACCAACATCCAAATCCAATGAGCAGAACTGTCACAATTCGTTGAGTAACGGCATTGGAATATTGAGCAACCGGTGTTGGGAACTCACGAAATATCCAGAATGCATCTTCGCTGCTAGTCCACCCTTCTAGGGATGGAATCAATAAAACTAGGCCCATCCACCAGAGGACGCGTCTTATCGTGCGCGTTTTGTCTTGATGTGCATGTGCGGTTGATGTCTGGTGAGAGCTACCTGTGTTGTCTTCATTTATATTTTGCGTTTTCACAGCTATGCTCTTTCTTCCTTGCGTTGGCTTGCTTGTCGTCGAGTTTCCCCCGATAGCTTCTCATTGCCCCCTACGGGAGGGACGGTCAGGATCTCTACGGACTCGAGGGGCTTCAGCGGGCCTGGGGTGCCGCGCAGAAAAAATCCGAATCAAAGCAGGTATTGACTCGGCGCTTAAAGGACAATATGGAACCGCCGATTGGGGCTGTGTCAGGATATTAAAGATGCTTCCGTGCTTACAATATCTGACGGCGCAGGCGTTGAGAGTCGACTGCTGAAACTGTGAGGCGACCACATCAATCCATGGAAACTGGCTACCTTGTTATCAAATCCGAGGTCTAGGTCTCAGCTGGCGGCCCCTCGTGGGCCGCTTTTTGTTACTCGAAAGACGCAGCGAATGGGGGTCCGCATGAAGGCCGACCTAGATGATGAACAGCTTTGGAAAACTGTCGTCGATGCTGCGCTCGAGCTTCCCGCAAGCGAGCTTTATCCCTTTAACGAGGAGTGGGAGGTCGCGCGAGTATGCGGTAAATGGTTCATGATCTCAACCGTCCGCGGGAAGCGGATGGTGAATCTCAAGGCGGATCCAGAGGAAGCCCGTGCGCTCTGTGAAAGCTTTGAATCGATCACTCCCGGTTACCACATGAACAAGAAACACTGGATCACCGTCATGCCGGGCCCGGGGATTAACGACGAACTCGTCCGCGAGCTTGTCATGGAGTCGTACCTGCTGGTAGTTGATGGGCTGCCGAAGTATCAGCAGCCAGTTGATCCTGCACGCTATGGGCACCGCGAAGACTGAGGTCTTTCGCTTGACGGAGCGTCAGGGTGTAACTCGTCCAGCGGCCTGATCGCAGACCGCCGTCGCTGCTTGTTCTTACTCCGCGTCTTCGTGCCAGATCTGACGAAGCTCAACACCCATGGGGTAGGTCTCCATCGTTCCGTCGGAAAAGTTCACTTCGACGCGTTCTTCATCGTCCTCGTCGTCGGGGTCGCCCGCCCAGTCGACCCATTCGATCATTGGGGACAACTCGCCGTTATCCCTGACAATTCGGTAGCCCTCGCCAAGCAGCTCAGACATGACGTTTTCGATCTTGCTCTCATCCATGGCATCCTCCGTGATGGTCAGAATGATTGAGTGTGTGGAGCGTACCCATAGATTAGCAGCAAACTTCCTGTATGCTTCCTGCATATGGAGCGGATGCTCATGGAGGAGAAGCAATGACCCCGGCGCGCCTTGCCGCGAATATTTCAGGTACCCCCTCAAAGGGACGCATCTACGCTCTTCATGGCGTGACCGACAATGCCGCATCCCTCAGTGATATCTCCGCTCGATGGTCCAACGACTATGAAGTCGTCTTGATCGACGCCCTCGGACACGGCTGTTCCCCGCGCTTCACTCCCACGCAGCTCGAGGACCCCTTCGAAGCGCTGGTTCGTAGCGCGGCCTCGTTAATCTGCACAATTGAAGAAGCCTTACCCGCACCCTTCGTCGCCCTGCTCGGCCACTCAATGGGCGGAGCGACCGCAGCCGACATCGTTTCACGAGGCCTCGCCCCCGTTGACGCCCTGGTGCTGGAAGACCCCGCACTTCTCACCCCCTCCCAGCGCGAGCACTTCCGCGCAAGCGCCGAAGACCGCATCGCCCGCTGCGATGAAGTCACGCAGTGGATGGGACGTGAAATCGATATCCTCCTCAAGGACTACCCCCAGTGGAGTCCTTCCGAGGCCGGCGGCTGGGCTCAAGGAAAAGCCCAAGTCGACCGCAACTTCCTTGCCCGTGGAGTCGTCAGCGGAAGCCGAAGCCGCGAAGAAATCCTCGCCCCAATTTCGGTGCCAACCCTGCTCATTACCGGCGATGGCGGCGACGTACTGATCGGGCCCGGTGGGATTGAAGAGATCAACGCAATGGGGAACGTCGCCGTTGAAACTCTCCTCATTCCCAGCGCACGTCACTGCGTGCGCCACTCGACCCCCGCCCCCTTCTATGCCGCTGTCGACGCATTCTTTACCCGAGTCGCACCGAGCAAGTGAGGAACGATGAGTACCTATCCCATCTACCTGCGTCCCGAACTCGCACCGATCATCGCCGAAACCCCCGAGCAAACAACGTGGGACCTGCCCGCCATGCGCGCCGGGGGAGACGCCCTTTTGGCAAACCCCCACGAAGCAGACAACAGAGTCGAAGTGAGCGCGCGCGGACGCACCTTCATTCCTGCCGATTTGGCTGAGGACGCGCCCCTGATCATTTCGATCCACGGAGGCGGGTACGTAGCAGGCCGCGCCGCTTTTGATGACGCGAAGAATGACGAACTGGCGACGCGTTTCGGTGCGATAGTCGTCTCTCCGGAGTACCGTCTCGCACCTGAATTTCCCTTCCCGATCCCCGTCGACGACTGTATTTCCGCCCTTGCCGAGGCCCTTGAGCGCTTCGGGCACGAACGTCCAACTTTCATCCTGGGGGATTCAGCGGGAGCAGGACTGGCCTATTCCATGGTGAGTCGCCTGTGTGGACTCGGCCTGCAAATGGCGCAAGATGAGGCAATCGCGGCTCGATATAAACGAATTGCATCCGTGATCAGGGGCATTATCTTGCTTGAGCCCTGTGTCGATCCGACCCTGTCGACCCCCTCAAGCAGGTTCTTCGCTGAGGGGCCTGTGTGGACGCGTCGCGCGGCGGCCGGAGCTTGGCGTCACTACTTCGGTGTTCCCTTGGATGCAGAAGTAACAATTCCCTTGCGCCTGATCGAGGCGGCATTCCCGAAGCCGAGCGCAGAGTTCAGGGAAGAAGGATTCCCACCCGCGCTCATCGTTGTCAACCCCGTCGATCCTCTTCGAGATGAGGGAATCGCGCTGGCAACAGGCCTCGTTGATGCCGGTTGCATCGCAGAAATGCATATGTTCGCTGGGACCTTCCACGGTTCTTTGTCGATGCCGGGGTCGGTGACTTGGCATGAAATTCAGCTGCTGATTGATCGTTTCGTGAAAGAAAACTCGGTAGCCCGTTAGCGCATTCATATACGCACTGACCTGCGTTTATACATTTCAGTGCTCTTGATGGGCGCATCCAGCATCTTTTGTGCTCTTCGTAATCAAAGTGCAATCCGGGGAGTCTGGAATTGGCTTTCTACGTAGTAATACAGTTCACATAAGGACTTCCGTGTCAAAGGGGCATGAGGGGGAGCGGGAACGGCAGTGTGGCCACCCGCCCACCTACAGGAAGTCGCAGAACTATTAAAGGAGAGTTCAATGGCACGACGTGCACTCGCGGCTGTTGCTGTGGTCGGTATCGCAGCTGTTGGTCTGACAGCCTGCTCTGGATCCAAGGACAAAGCCGCATCTGGAAGCTCAGAAGGAAAGTCGCTGGTTGTCACCTATTACAAGACCTCGTCCTTCCCGCAGATTGAAGACTTCATGAAGCGCGCAAAGGAAGAGTTCGAGTCCACTCACAAGGACGTCACCATCGATCTTCAGCCCGTTGAAGCGGACGCCGATCAGTACATGACCAAGCTTGCGCTGATGAACAAGTCGAAGTCCAAGGCTCCCGACATCATCTACGAAGACACCTTCCAGGTCATGAGTGATGCGGCAGCCGGATACCTGGCTCCCATCGACGACTACGTCAAGAACTGGGATGAGTGGAGCCAGTACCCCGAAAGCTCGATCCAGGGTGCAAAGGGTCTGGACGGCAAGCTCTACGGCGTTCCTTTCGGCACCGACACTCGCGGTATCTACTACAACAAGAAGATCTTCGAGCAGGCCGGACTGCCCACTGACTGGCAGCCCAAGAGCTGGGATGACCTGCTTTCTGCTGCGCGCACCATCAAGGAAAAGGTGCCCGACGTCATCCCCATGAACATCTACGCGGGCCGCGCAGGTGGCGAACAGACCAGCATGCAGGGCTTTGAAATGCTGCTCTACGGCACCCAGGACACCCTCTACAACACCGATACCAACAAGTGGGTCACGGGATCCCAGGGCTTCAAGGACGCTCTGACCTTCTACCAGACCGCATACTCGGAGGGCCTCACCCCCTCCAACGACATTGCGCTGGACAAGGCTGTCGGCACCCGCGTTTCCACCGAGCTTCTCCCCAAGGGCAAGCTCGCCATCGATATTGATGGCTCCTGGCTGCCTTACGTGTGGATGCAGGACTCGACGAAGTGGCCAGAATGGCAAGAAACCATCGGCCTCGCAAAGATGCCGACCCAGAAGGGACAGGCACCCGGATTCACCACTCTCTCCGGTGGCTGGGTCCTCTCCGTTGGATCTCAAACCAAGGATCCCGCACTGGCAGCCGACTTCGTCAAGACCGCGCTGAACAAGAAGGGCTCCCTGCAGTACTCCATCGCAACCTCTGCGATTGCAGTCCGCAAGGACATCGTCTCTGACCCCGAGTACCTCGCAGCGAACCCCTCCTTCAAGTTCTTCGCAGGAATTGTTGAGTACACGCACTTCCGTCCCGCAACTCCTGACTACCCGCAGATCTCCACAAATATCCAGACGGCCACCGAATCCGTGGTGACGAAGGAACAGACCCCCGAGCAGGCCGCAAAGGCCTACGACGATGGCCTGGTGAAGATCGTCGGCGAAAAGAACGTCGAAGCGGCGAAGTAACATGTCCACCTCGGTTCGTGTGGGGACCGAGAGCACTGCGACCCCTGGCGGGCGACGCGAGACACTGCTTGCTCGCGCCGCCCGCCAAACGGGCCGAATGGGTCTTCTGTTTCCAGCAGTTGCCCTCATGGCGGTGTTCCTCGTAGGTCCCATTGCATATTCGGTGTATGGGTCTTTGACCAATGCCGCCCTCTCGGGCTACAAAGCAGCAAATCCTGAATTTGTCGGCCTCGAGAACTACGCGGATCTGCTGACCAGTGGAGCATTCTGGAAAGCGGTCCTCCTCACGATCATCTTCGTTGTCGCCTCGGCGGTGATCGGCCAAAATATCTTGGGACTAGCCCTTGCCATGCTCATGAGCAAAGCCCCCAAGATTCTCTCCACCCTGGTTGGCGGCGTCGTTGTCATCGCATGGGTTATGCCGGAGATCGTCGCAGCCTTCGCGCTCTACGCCTTCTTCTCCACCGACGGAACGCTAAATGCGCTGCTGAGCTACATCGGCCTCGGCGGAACAACCTGGCTGTTGACCTTCCCCATGTTCTCCGTGATCATGGCGAATATCTGGCGCGGAACAGCCTTCTCGATGATGGTCTACTCCGCTGCGCTGGCCGAAGTTCCGCCTGAAATCCAAGAAGCCGCGAAGGTTGACGGCGCCCGAGGCTGGCAGCGATTTTGCTTCGTCACCCTGCCCATGATCAAGGGCTCTATCTCAACCAACCTTCTGTTGACAACCCTTCAGACCCTGGGCGTCTTCACGCTTCTCTGGGTTATGACAGGCGGTGGCCCGGGCACTCAATCCACGACCCTCCCGGTCATGGCATACCAAGAAGCCTTTAAGAACTCGCTGATTGGCTACGGAACGGCTATTGCAACCGTGACCATTGTTCTGGGTGCACTCTTTGCGCTGGTCTACATTCGCGCTCTCAAGCCGGAGGTGGACTGATGGCTACGCAGCGCAAAGAAATCCCCTCCGTCGCTAATCCGCGAGAAAAGACCGTTCGTCTGATTTCGAGCACAATCCTTGCCCTGATCGGCATCTCCTTTGTCGTTCCACTGGCATGGGTTCTCTTCGCATCTTTCAATCCGACCGCCACGGTGTCCTTAAGCATCCCCGAGCACTTCACGACCTCGAATTACTCGGATATTGCGACATTTGATCGCACATGGTTGCCGCTGTGGAACTCTGCGATTCTCTCCTTCGGTACGGCAATTTTGACCGTGTTCGTTGGCGCACTCGCGGCTTATCCGCTTTCTCGCTACAAGAGTCGTTTCGCGCGCGGATTCATGTACACGATTCTCTTTGGGACCTGCCTTCCCATCACGGCGCTCATGGTTCCCGTGTATTCGCTCTTCGTCAGCATGGATTTGATCGATTCAATCCCGGGGATTATCTGCTTCATGACCGCAACCTCCCTGCCAATGGCAGTGTGGATGCTCAAAAACTTCATGGATTCCGTTCCCGTATCCCTCGAAGAAGCGGCCTGGGTCGACGGCGCGAGCGCGCTCAAAGCACTGCGCACCATCGTCCTACCGCTGATGAAGCCAGGCCTCTTGGTAGTCTTCATCTTCATCTTCACCGCGACCTGGGGAAACTTCTTCGTCCCCTTCATCCTCACGACCGACCCGGACATTCAGCCCGCCGCCGTCGCCATCTACCAATTCTTTGGGACGCACGGCGCTGTCGTCTACGGAAAACTGGCCGCATTCGCAGTGATCTACTCCAGCCCGGCGTTAATCCTCTACGCGATCATGCAAAAGGTCTCGGGAGGAAGCTTCGCCTTGGCTGGAGCCGTGAAGGGATAGGCCTCCCCTCCAAGGCCTCCCTTCTTCCTCACTCCCGAGGAAGTGTGATGCGCCTGGTTGTCGAATCTTCGGCAACCAGGCCATCGCTTATCAGTGCCTCAATAACCCGAGGCGCCTGCTCGGGATCCGCACCTTCCAAGCGTGCCGCAGCCACGGCCTCGTCAATGGAAAGTCCATCGGGAGAAGTGCGCAGCGCCGCCATTACCCGGCCGCGCGCCTGGCGATCCGTCCCCTTCCAGCTTTGCCCACGAGGCCGCACCTCGGCGGGCGGAAAACCGGCCTTTGCCCATGCGCAGTCCTTGCGCAGTGGACAATCCTGGCACTTGGGGGAGCGCTGCGTGCACACGAGCGCCCCAAACTCCATGATCGCCACATTCCAACGAGCGCAATCCGCACCATTTTCGGGCAACCAGTCAAGCGCGGCCGCGTACTCAGCGCGAGAAGGCGCACTGCGCCGAGCGAACTCCACCCCGTCACGCACTCGCGCAAAAACTCGGCGAATATTCGTATCCAAGACGGGAATGCGCTCGTGGAACTGAAAGGAAGCGAGAGCGCTCGCGGTATAGGGACCGATCCCGGGCAAAGCCAACAAGGCCTCGTAGCTATCGGGAACGGACCCACCGAAGTCGCGCACAATCACCTGCGCGCACTCGCGAAGCCGCAGTGCCCGCGAGGGATAGCCAAGGTGTGCCCACTCGACCAAAGCCTCGGCGGGGGACGCGGCCGCGAAATCCGCAGGGCTCGGCCACAGCCTCATCCACCGCTCCCAAATTGGCTGCACGCGCGGGATAGGGGTTTGCTGGCTCATCACCTCAAAGACCAAGGTTCCCCACGGTGAGACGTCGCTCGCGCGCATGGGGAGCTCGCGGCGATGGAGCTCGTACCACGCGAGGATTGGCGCGCGAAGCATCTCGTAATTTGGGGTCGGCACAAGAGGTAGCTTAGCGGTCAGCCAACGCGCCCGCCGAGGCACAATAGGTGGTCGAAACTGTGCGAGAATGGCACCATGCTGCTCAGTGATCGCGATATTTCGGCAAGCCTTGATAGCGGACGTATCCAACTGGATCCGCTGGACCGCTCTCTGATTCAACCCGCAAGTATTGACGTGCGCTTGGATCGGCTTTTTCGGCTTTTTGACAACCATCGCTACTCGGTGATCGACCCCGCGGCCGACCAGTCTGACCTCACACACAGCGTCGATGTGGGGCCGGATGATCCCTTCGTCCTTCACCCCGGCGAATTCGTGCTGGGCGCAACCTACGAATTGGTCACCCTGGGCGACGACATTGCGGCTCGCTTGGAAGGTAAGTCTTCGCTTGGACGCCTGGGCCTTCTCACCCACTCCACCGCTGGTTTCATTGATCCCGGTTTCTCGGGCCACGTGACCTTGGAGCTGTCGAATACTGCGACCATGCCGATCCTTCTCTACCCGGGAATGAAGATCGGCCAGCTGTGCTTCTTTGATCTGTCGTCTCCCGCCGAGCACCCCTACGGAAGTGAGGGCCTCGGCTCGCACTACCAGGGACAGCGCGGCCCCACGCCCTCGCGCACCCACCTGCGCTTCACTCGTACCCGTATCGAGCGCTAATCGTGGGACAGGAAGCCTCTCTGCCGCCTCGTCGCCGGTCATTTCGCGAACGAATGGATGCGGTCCCCGCTGGGGAAGCGCACGATTCCGCGCGTGGCGCACGAGAATCCGCGCTGAGTCAGACTGCTTCGCATCCTTTGACGCAGACCTCGATGACTTCGGTGGGCGGGCTGCGTGCTTTTGATACCGCCCTGCGCGTGAACGACACCGGCGAGATCCGCATCGATGATCACGTGGCACGCGTATCTATGGGCGCTTCGGCGGGCGAGCGGGAGATTTTGCCGCTGCCCCTTGAGCTTGCTCAGGATCACCACCTTTTCTGCGTGGGTGCTTCCGTCGAGGACGATGAGCTTGAGGCGCTTGCCGTTTCCGCTTGGGACGAGGCCCATTGGGTGGCTCCCGGACGCCTGCACCTGCGCGGGGGAGTGGAATTGTCCGGCCCCTGGTCTCTCCCCGTCAATGTCCGAGGCGAACTTGGCTTGGGTGCGGATCTGACCAGCGCGTGGGTTTTAGAGTGTGAGCCGATGCGAGGCGCGCGTGTTCCCGAGGAATTGCGCGGCAGTGATCGCTGGGCGGAGGCTTTCCCTGAGGGATTGCCTTTCGGTACTGAATACCAGGTTTTGCTTGTGCTGGAGCGGATGGCTCGTCGCCTTGCGGGTGCGCTGCGCATCGCGGGCAGTGGTCGCATTATTCAACCCGATCCGGATTCCGCGGTGTCCTTGGCGGTCTACACGCCGCGCTGGCTGGGTCCCGCCCAGCTTGCCGAGGCCTTGTCTTCCGCCTTCCCCGAGGTCATCGATTCGCGTGAGCTCATTGGCCAGGATGCGCCTCCTCAGACGCGTCGAGAAGCCGCAGCAGAGAGGGAGCTTCGTTCTGTGGCTCCCGAGCTCAGTGATGAATTGCGCGAGGCGCTGGCTCGTGACCGTGAGCGTGCAGAGGCCGCGGAGCAGGTAGTTGATGGATATGCGCTGCTGACCCCCATTGCCAATCAGTCGATGATGATGATCGAGGCGCACCAAGTCGAGCGCGCTCCCCACGTACTGCGATGGGAGCAGTGGGCGCAGGGGGCAGTTATTGAGTATCGACTGCGGTGGCTCCCGAAGGGGCAGGTCCAGATTCCTGAGGCGATTGTCACACGCAGTGAGCGCTTGGAACGGATGCGATCGATCCGCGATATTGAATCCGCCGCAACTATTATCCATGCGATTACGGGCGGAGCCGTGGTTGACGAGGATGATTTTTTGGTCTCGCTGGATGATAGTATTGATGCTGATCACAGCCAGTTCGTCTGAAAAAAGCCTATGAAGTTCGTGCTCAGGTGCTGTATTCTTTAAGAGTATTTATTCACTCGTGAATTATGGAGTTTTGACTGTGTCAAACCTACGCACGAAACGCGCTGTGTCAGCGCTTGCAGCACTGACACTAGCGGTTGGTGGTATCGGGGCTGTTGAGGTTCTTTCCGATCATGCCCCCGCCGCGGTTGCAGCAAGCTGCCCCGCGCCCACAACCAATATCACGTCCAAAGTGACGATCAGTGACCCTGAGCTGACCGATCAAAACGGCACCCCGAAGACCAGTTTCACTGTCGGAGCGACCGTTGGTTTCAAGGTGAAGTGGTCTACCAGCTCGAAGGTTCACGCCGGCGAGTACTTCCAGTACAAGGTTTCGACTCAGTCCGCTAAGCCGATCATGCCCTTCAACTTCGACGTGAAGTCTTCGACGGGCACACTCATTGGCTGTGGTACCTGGGATCCGGACGGCAACGTCAAGATCGTCTTTAATGATGCGGCTGAAGGCGCAGCCTCTTGGGACGGTTGGGTGATCACCACTGCACAGCTGACCCTGTCCAAGAACGAGGTCGGTAAGAAGCAGCCTTTCAAACTCACCGAGACAAAGTCCGTTGACGTCGATATTCAGCCGGGTATCGGTGTCGGCGTGGACTTCCGCAAGGACGGCTGGCTCTTCAACATGTACAACAGGAACCGTACGCTTGCGTGGCGTATTACGGTTCCCGGTGGCGACACTGGTCTGAAAAATGTCAGCGTTGTTGACAACTCTGAAGACACGAAGTGGGACTTCAACTGCGATGACCTTGAACCGCTGTTGAAGAACGACGAAGCAAATCTCAAGCTCGTCGACTCGGTCGCTAACGGCTACAACGGGCCAGATGTGTCCGGCGGAGCAATTCGTCAGAATGCGACTATCAGCTGCTCGGCGAACAAGCTGGAAATCAAGCTTCCCGAGGTTCCCGCAAATAAGTTCGCGATCATTGTTCTGTACGGTCACACTCCCGAGGTTGTTTCCGGACACTACTGGAACACCGCGACTATCACCGCGAATGATATGGAAACCCGCACGGTCTCTGCTCAGGACGTCGTCCTTGGTGCAGATGCAGGCGCCGCAGCACGTCAGGTCTTCTCTATTGCAAAGAAGGTCGATGATTCTGCCGCAGCGCTGACCGAGAACCCGGACTTCACTTTCGAGGTCACCCTGAAGGGCCCTGGTGTTGACAGGACTGAAACGGTCACTGTTAAGAAGGGACAGACCTACACCTACCCGGATAAGCTGCCTATCGGAACAAAGGTCAGCATCAAGGAAAAGAACCTTCCCGATGCAAGTGTTCTGTGGGATAACGCGACCTCCGGTGTCTTTGACCAGTCCGAGGGCGTGACCTTGGGTGCAGACAAGAAGACTGCAACCCTGACGATTAATCCTGAAAAGGATTACACCGCAACGGTGACGAACGTGACCAAGCCGAAGCCGACGCCTTCGCCGACTCCGTCCACCACGACACCGACGCCTTCGCCGACACCTTCGACGACGACGCCAACCCCGTCTCCGACACCGTCGACGACCACTCCGGTTCCGACCCCGAGCACCACCACCCCGGTGCCCACTCCGTCCACGACCACTCCGGTTCCGACGCCTTCCACAACGACGCCTGCACCGACTCCGTCGACGACCACTCCGGTTCCGACCCCGTCCACGACTACCCCGACTCCTGCAGTGAGCACGACGCCCACGCCTTCGCCGTCCACTTCGACGACGCCGAGCCCCTCAACGTCGACCACTGCCTCGGTGCCTCCCGCACCCTCAGAGTCGAATCCTCCGGCGGTTCCGCCGAGCACTCCGGATAAGCCGAAGAATCCCAAGTCTCCTCTGGCAAAGACCGGTGCAGACAGCGGAATCCTCCTGGGAGCAGGCTTGGCCGCTCTCCTTGCTGGTGGTGCTGCAATCGCATCGCGTCGCAGGATGGGCTGACCATCTAGCGAGCTGACGCTCTAACGCAGGTCCCGGTGGCGAGAATTCGCCACCGGGACCAGTGTTTTATCCGGGTAAAGAGTGTGCTGATACTCCTTCAAACCTCGATGAAGCTTATAAGCGTCAGACCGGCTCGCCCCTTTGTGCATAGAGAAACGCCGTCAGAAGGGTACAACAAACCCGTCTGACGGCGTTTCCGTATGTCTTAAAGCGGAAGAGTTTGGCTACTTTCGCGATTGCGAAGAAGGGGACGTCCAGTAATCTTCGTCATCCCAATGATCATCATCTGCAGACTGGTCATCTTCGGCGTAATCCGCGTAGCGCGCGTACAGATCATCTTCGTCTGTCTGCTGCTCTTCGCTATGCGCCTCATGCCCGGCTGCAAGCTCCCTTTGGAGTGCATCCAGGTCGGTGTCAGGGCTGAAATACTTCAGCTTTCGTGCGACTTTCGTCTGCTTGGCCTTTTGACGGCCGCGCCCCATGGCGTCGACCCCCTCTACGTCGGTCGGGTCCGCACAAGCGGTGCCCTAGGTGTTCAAAATGTTTCGTGGGAACATCATACCTAAAAACGATGCCCGATCCCCACCTGAAGTGCTAGGTGGAGCCAAAATTACGCGCTGAGCGCTAGAAGTTCGCGCGAGACCTCTTGATCCGCGAAACGACTCGCCATGCGACAAGACCGACAACTGCAGCCGTGGAGCAGGCAACAATTCCCAGAGTCTTGAGAGCTTCAGGATCGCCTTCGCGAGCTTGCTCGGTGATCAAACGGGCGCGGATTTTAAGCTCTTCGACCTTGAGGCGAGCCTTATTCTTGGCCTGCTCGATCTGGTAGGAAGGCTGAAGCTGGCCAACAAGCTGATCGACCGTCTGCGTCAGCTCCTCGCGGGTTGCCCGCAGCTGCGCCTCGATTTCTGCGGCGCTGGGGGCGGGAATCTGTGCCTGCTGATCATTGCTCATCTTTGTGAGCTCCCTTCTTCAAGGCATCCATGCTTTCCTTCAAGCCATCTTGAGGATGGGGAACATGCGCACGTGACTTCTTGAGCTGTGAAATTCCAGCGAGTGCAAGGATCAAGACGAAGAAGAAGATTCCGCCACATACGATCAAGGACGCTGCCCATGCGGGAAGAACCAGGGCCAGCGCCAGCTCAATGCTGTGGAACATCCAGCCCAGACCGTAGAGTGCAAGAACGCCAGCAACGGCCAATGCGCCGATTCCTGCCTTTGTGTAGTTCAGGAACGTCATTGCCTGAGTCTTTGCCAGTGCAATTTCTCCACGAATCAACGAAGAGATCTGCCCCGTCATGCGGCCAAAAAGCTCGCCAATGCTGGGAGGCTGAGACCCGGAGGGAGCCTGCCCAAATGAGGGATGGTCGTTGCTCATACCTGCATCGCTTCCTATGAAGATGGGCACCGAAGTGCAGTCACCCTCTCATTTTGACACGAATTAGCCGCGAGTAGGACTCAAAGTCGCGAGTTATTCACCCTCGGCCGTTGAATCCTCGCTATCGGGGATGACCGATCCGGGTAGCTCGCCCAAAATCTTTTGAGCATGCTCAATCAGCGCCCGCTCTTGCGGGCTTGCCTCCGCAGCAGTGGGCAGGTCCTCGTTGAGCTGTTCCTTGAGCTCATCGCCTAGTGAGGCGCGTGCCTGCTCGATGCGATGGAAGCGGCGTGCCTGCTCGATTGCGGCCAATGCGATCTCCGCAGTCTCCGGGTTTTCTTCCCACTGCGAGGGAGGGGGAGTGGGCAAGGGCGAGTCCGCTGTGCGTATGACGCGGGTGCTCAGCGGGTGCCAATTCGGCGTCACTGTGCCCTTTTTGCTCATTGCCGAGGCGTGATCTTCAACTTCTCCGCCATCCGCGGTGTCGGAAACGGAGGTTTCGTCACCTTCCGAGGCCGCGGGCGTGACATTGCTGGACGCACTTTCCTCTGCGGGTGCTTCGGTATCGTCGGCGGGGGTGTCTTCCTCCGAAGCGAGTACGGATGCATCGGAAGTCACCGGCTCGCCTGCGCGGGGAATGGGGCCGAGATAAGCGCTGGGATTCTCATTAATGGCATCGCAGGCCATGCGGATGAAGTGCGCATCAAGGTCAGCAGCGTCGGCGACGATCGTGCTATTGGCAACGATGAGCACACGCTGAGCCAAGGCAGCGGCCTCGGGACTGTCGGTGAAGAAGACGACGCACGTGCCAGTGGCGCGAAGAAGCTCGCAGGCCTCGGAAAAATCCTCGAAGGAGGGCGCGTCTTCGGTCTGGATAGGGAAATCGCTGACAACTACCAAATCTGCGCGGTAGATCAGTGCGCGAAGGACCTGGAACTTCAGGAGATCGCAAGCGCTGACATCGCGCGCAACTCGATCAAGATCAACGCCAAGTCGTGCAGCCCGCCTGCGGATTTCACCCGGATCGACGATTTCGCCCATTGCGGCGCATGGAATAACAAGGTTCTGGGACAGCGTCAGAGAGGGAATCAAAATCTCATCCGGGGAAATCAGAACGCTGCGGCTGCGCGCCGGCATCCACACTGAGCCCGCGTCGAGTGGGCGGAGCCCGGCCAGAGCAAGGGCGATTGAACGCCTACGCACTGCCTGCGGATCAAAAACCGCAACCGTCGATCCGGTGCGGAGCGCAAGATCGGTGTCTTCTAGGTAGTGCGCCTTGCTGACCGAGTCGATGATGCTGGCGCTGCGAGCGAAGTACATGACTCTTCCGCCGACACTGCCAGACGCCGTGCTCCTGCGGGTTCGCCACCAGCGACGCTTGGGTCGCGAGGCAACAAAGGCTGCGCGTTCTTCATCGGTGGGGGCGTGAGTTGTCATGGTGCAATTGTGCCAATAGCTATGCTCAATTGCGGCGTGCGCACGCCGAAAAATGGCAGTTTACTGCGGAAGAAGAGAATCGAAGACGTCGTCGATGCGCTCTTGGATAAATGGGGTGAGGGTGGCGTGGATTCGTTGGCGTGGCATGCTTGCCAGGGGTTCCAAGGCAATGATGTAGCGCATGGTCACGACCCCGTAGAGCATCGACAAGAGGAGCTCAAGCATTTCCCCGAGGCGGCGCGCATCGGCGGGATCTGTGGCCAAATAGTCACTCACTTGCTCAAGGACATCCGTGCGTATGTAGGTGCGAAAACGCTGTGATGTTGAGGTGTCGGTGGTGAGAGCGCGCATGAGTGCGGTGAGCGTTTCTGAGGTGAGTTTGTGCTCATACAGATCGAGGATGTAATCCACGAGGCGTCGCGCCGCTTCTTTGGGGCCTGGCATGAGGAGTGCGATGATTTCCGAGGCCGGATCGAGGGGGAGGTCCATGCAGGCTCGGAAGAGCTTTTGCTTGGTGTTGAAGTAGTAGGTGATCAAAGCGGGATCACAGCCTGCGCTACGGGCAACCGAGCGCATCGTCGTGTGGTCGTAGCCCTGAGTAACGAACTCGCTGCGCGCGGCTTCGATGATGCGTTTTTTGATTTCTCCGCGGGAAGCGGAGGGACCTCGATGGATTTTTGAAAGAGGAGATGTTTCTTTATTCAATTCAGAAGTTTCAACATCTGATGAAACTTCTGAGAGCTCCTTCAGGGAATCCGAAGGCTCTTTTCGCTGTTTTTGTGCCTTTGTCGCCCGTGATTGAGTCATGTCCTCAGTCTAATTTCAACAGTTTGGAAATTAGAAATCTGCGTCATAGTTTCGCAGCATGGATACGCAGATCATTGAAGGCTCACGTCTACACGCCGAAAGCACACCCGAGCACCCGTGCCAGCTCGGTATTGATGTGGGCTCAACGACGGTCAAAGCCGTTGTCTTAGACGGCAACCGCATCCTCTTCTCAGACTATCGCCGCCACAACGCAGACGTTCGCGCCGAACTCGGACACCTCCTCGAAGACATCGAGGACATCTACCCGGGACTCGTCGTCCAAGCTGCGATTACCGGCTCGGGCGGCCTGACGACAGCCCGCGCAATGGGCATCCCCTTCGTTCAGGAAGTCATCGCCGGAACGGAATCCACCCAGCGGCTCCACCCAGAAGTTGACGTCGTCATCGAATTGGGCGGTGAAGATGCAAAACTTACCTACCTTCACCCCACCCCTGAACAGCGAATGAACGGAACCTGTGCGGGTGGAACCGGAGCCTTCATCGACCAGATGGCCACGCTGCTCCACACCGACGCCTCGGGACTGAACGCGCTGGCCG
>ERZ773031.110-NODE-110-length-45299-cov-3.784214_pt1 | contig 45299 bp, 46 predicted proteins | sample MGYA00511666_ERZ773031 | MGnify/ENA primary metagenome ERZ773031 (study PRJEB29015, sample SAMEA2738135) | human oral metagenome | biome: human oral; feature: human-associated habitat; material: saliva | place: China | collected 2250 ...
ATTGTGAACGTTTTAGTACGCTCGGGTCGAGATAGATAGCTCATCAACTCGTGAAACACACTCGACATGTAGATAATGTCGAATTCATCTTCGGCGTTTTCAAGTTGTTCTTTAGTAATAAAATCAATGTTATTTTCTTGAAGCTGAGATTGAACAATTTGTGAAACATCATAGGCTACGTAGTGAGTTCCTGTTTGCGCCACTTGTTTGATGAATTCTGGCGAGAAACCAGAACCGAAATCAAGCAATTTAACGTTTTCACCAAGGTGTTTTTCGATGGCTCCGAATTTAGATGACGCTGTCTGATTCATCCGCTCTTGATAGGTTTTGTTGGTATGATTTTCCAAGTGCTCGCTGCGAATTTGGCTCATGTATCTATTATACGATATTCGTAAAGGCAATTCGATCATCCACGGCAGCAACTTTTACCGTATCACCGTCGTGAATTCGCCCGTCGATCAGTTCGAGCGCCAAAGGATCAAGCACGCGTTTTTGAATCAAACGCTTAAGTGGCCGAGCGCCGAAACTTGGGTCGTAGCCGTCTCGCGCCAACATGTCACGAACGCTACTATCAAAATCCAGCGTTATGTCGCGACTATCTTTAACTTGGCGAACAACTTTTTCTAATTGCACGTCAACAATTGCACGCATCGATTCAGGACGGATTCGGTCAAAAATCACGATGTCATCAATTCGGTTTAAGAATTCTGGGCGGAAATGACCACGAAGTGTCTCTAAAATTTGATTGTCGAGAGAGCTAATGTCGTCGCCCGTGTAGTCCATAATCATTTGCGATCCGACGTTGCTGGTCATGATGATAATGGTGTTGCTAAAGTCAATCGTTCGTCCTTGTCCGTCCGTCAATCGACCATCGTCCAAAACTTGCAATAGAACGTTAAACACGTCGGGGTGTGCTTTTTCGATTTCGTCAAACAAAACCACGCTATAAGGGCGTCGTCTAACGGCTTCCGTCAATTGACCGCCCTGATCGTAGCCGACATATCCTGGAGGCGAACCGATCAATCTGGCTACGGCGTGACGCTCCATGTATTCGCTCATATCAATTCGAATCATGGCGTGTTCGTCATTGAATAATTCACGGCATAAACTGCGCGCGACTTCTGTTTTTCCCACGCCAGTAGGGCCGAGGAATAGGAATGAGCCAATCGGTCGATTGATATCGCCAAGTCCAGCGCGTGACCTACGAATGGCGCTTGCTACAGCTGCTACAGCACGATCTTGCCCGATGACTTGGCGGCTGATCGATTCTTCCAGTTTGGTCAATTTGCTGGATTCGCTTTCCATCAATCGCTCCACCGGAATTCCGGTCCAGCGCGCTACCACGCCAGCAATATCGTCAGGCGTAACTTCTTCGCGGAGTAATCTGTCGTGGGTTGGAATTGCCGCTAGCTCCTCGCGGGCGCTTGCTAATTTTTTCTCCAGCTCCGGTAAATCGCCATATTTAATGCGGCTAGCGGTGGCTAAGTCTGCGTCGCGTTCAGCAATTTCTAATTGTGAGCGCAGATTATCCATTTTTTCGGTAGTCGTGTTGACTGTTTGTAAAATGTCTTTTTCGTGTTGCCATTTTTTATCAATCACTTCGGCTTTTGCACGAATCTCGGCAATTTGCTCCTTGATTTCATCTTTGCGAATGTTGGCGTGGTCGGATTTGTCCTTTTTCAGCGCCGCTTCCTCGATTTCCAATTGCAAACGTCTATTATTCAATCGATCTAGCGCAATTGGCACGCTTTCTAATTGCATTTTGAGCGAGCTGGTCGCTTCGTCAAGCAAGTCGACTGCTTTGTCTGGTAGAAATCGGTCGGGCAAATATCTGGTGGACAATCTGGCGGCTGCCACGATTGCGTCATCAGCGATTTTTACTCCGTGATGAATTTCGTATTTTTCCTTCAATCCGCGCAAGATGGCGACAGTGTCGTCAAAGCTTGGTTCGCCAACGTAAACTGGTTGAAACCTTCGTTCTAAGGCGGCATCTTTTTCGACATATTGGCGATATTCAGCGAGTGTCGTCGCGCCAATCATGTGCAATTTTCCGCGAGCCAGCGCTGGCTTTAACATGTTACCCGCATCCATGCTGCCTTCGCTTTTTCCAGCGCCAACCATGGTGTGAATTTCATCGACAAAAAGAATAATCTCACCGGCCGCATCTTCTACTTCTTTCAGAACGGCTTTTAGTCGATCCTCAAATTGCCCACGGAAACTAGCGCCCGCTAAAAGACTGGAAATTTCTAGGGAAATTAGTCGCTTATCCTTCAGTGAAGCGGGAACGTTGCCTTTGACAATTCGCTGCGCCAACGCCTCAACAATTGCGGTTTTACCAACTCCCGGCTCACCGATGAGAACGGGATTGTTTTTAGTGCGGCGACTTAAAATCTGCATAGTGCGTCGAATTTCTTCATCTCGACCGATCACTGGATCGAGTTTACCTTCTCGCGCTAACGCTGTTATATCTGTACCGAACTTTTCGAGTGGTTTAGTTGTTTCTTCTTGATTCATGTTTGGTGGCATAAAATCCTCCTTTTGGTTTTTAGTCCTAATTTGTTGCGCCCCAGTAAAATACAGAATGGTGAAACTTGATGTAGTTATCATAACAAATTAGCACTCTCGGTGCAAGAGTGCTAATAAAATAAATAGTCATTTTGTGATATGTTAAATGTATGAATATTCTTGTCACTGGTGGCGCTGGATATATCGGCAGTCACACAATCATCGAACTATTGTCATCAAATCATAAAGTAGTGGTGGTCGATAACTTATCAAATTCGTCCGTTGAAAGTCTGAGGCGAGTTGAAGAAATCACTGGTCAATCAATACCGTTTCACGAATTCGATTTGTGTGATCATCAGCGACTATCAGAATTGTTTAAATCTGAGAAAATTGACGCTGTGATTCACTTTGCTGGGTTGAAGGCGGTTGGTGAATCGGTTGAAAAGGCGCTTCTTTACTATAAAAATAACCTTGAAAGCACGTTGGTTTTGCTTGATGTGATGCAAGAATTTGACGTGAAGAAATTGGTGTTTTCTAGTTCGGCAACAGTTTATGGCGATCCTGCTAAATTACCAATTACCGAAGATATGCCGTTGTCTGCCACAAATCCATATGGCCAAACAAAGTTGATGATTGAGCAAATGCTTCGCGATATTTCTGCGACAAATCAAAATTGGCAATTTACATCTCTCCGCTATTTTAATCCAGTTGGCGCGCATCCGAGCGGTCGCATCGGGGAAGATCCTTCGGGAATTCCAAATAATCTTCTGCCGTTTGTGTCGCAAGTTGCTGTTGGTAAGCGAGAGTATTTGAGCGTTTTTGGTGACGATTATGACACCCCAGATGGAACTGGCGTGCGTGATTATATTCACGTGGTTGATTTGGCAAAGGCTCACGTGGCAGCTCTGGAGAATTTGGGCCGACCGAACGAATATAAAGTCTATAATATCGGCACCGGTCGTGGCACTTCAGTTTTGGAATTAGTGAAGGCGTTTGAGAAGGCGTCTGGTCGTGATGTTCCGTATCAAGTTACGCCACGTCGAGCAGGTGACATTGCGACGTGCTATGCAGACCCAGGCTTGGCGGAAAGAGAGTTAGGCTGGCGAGCAGAACTGACAATTGAAGATGCTTGCCGCGACGCTTGGAATTGGCAGAGCAATAATCCAAATGGCTACAATGGCTAATTGCCAGATTTGGTGAAAATCTTATTTTCGTAATAAGCGGAACGTTTGGAAAGTTCTGAATTTAAGTTTTCAATTCCGCCGTATTGTTCGACCAAGGTTTTCTTTCCAGAAAATAAATTTGTGCCCAAACCTAATCGGTCGCCGTCAATTTTAACTCCCAGAGCCGCCAAAGTTGACGGATACATATCGAATGTCGTGAATTGACGATTCTTTGAATGGCTAGTTGAAATGGCTGGATTTATAAACGTGTTGTAAATGGTTCGCTGATAATTAGTTCCGCCAATTTTTTCGTCGTAGTATGAAGTCTGCATTCCTAAATGGTCGCCAGAAATGACAATTGTGGTGTTTTCATAAAATGGCTGAGATTTAACCCAATTGACGAATGCGGCGACTTGTTTTGAGGAGCAAGCGTGAACATTGTCGTATTGATTGCTGAAGGTTTTAGCGCAGGTTTCATCCAAATAGCCATCGGTAAAATGCGTGTCGGCGGTCAATAATTGCAAGTTAAATGGCTTGTCTGACGCCGCCAAGCGCGAGGCTTCTTCGCGGGCAAATTGGAATAATTTTTTATCTTCATAACCCCACCAAACTTTGTAATCTTCGGATATTTTTCCGTGTTTTTTGGCGTAATTGTAATCTTCGATATTGAAGTTGCCGTGTTGAGTTAATAATTTATCGCGTCCGCCAAAACTTGCTTCAGAGCCCATAATGAACGTTTGATTATAGCCTTGTTTTTCTAAAATCTCACCAAGACTATAAGCGCCTGGCAAGAACTTTTTAAACTCGCCCAGGGCGTTATGGTCGCGTCCGCCGACCAAGTTTTCTTTCAGTGGGACGCCAGCAGATTGCGCAGCCATTCCTGCTACAGTCCAGCCAGTGTTTGTTGCAGGCAAAGCGCCGCCAACACCGGATGCTTTGTTTGAGAATGAGGTATTTTTTAACGCCAATTCTTCCAGCTCTGGAATGATGGAGGTTTCGGAGCTGCCGCCATTAGCCTTTGATGCTAAAGTGTTTTCCATTGACTCTAAATAGATGTATATTAAGTTGCGCTTTTTCTCTGGGAAAGTCAATTTGGCGGTTTTTGGATTGACGTAATTTTCTTCGTATAATTTGGTCGATTGGGTCAGGGCGTAAATATAATTAGGGATGCCGAAACTTTGAATCAGAAGGACAATTGCAATTAAAAACATACTCAGCGAGTAAATTGCTTGATTTCGTAATCTCAAAAACGGCAAAGTGAGTTTTCGTGATGATCTGATTTTTTTCAAACAGAAGGCGATTATGCGATTGATAAAAGAGATCGATTTGTCGAACATTGGGATTAATAAGGCGCCGAATAATAGGAAAACCAGCGGAAGATTTTGCAGGACGGCCGACCATAAATTGTCAGATTTGCCACCAGCTAATCCGTTGACGAAATAAAAAATTATCTCGTCGATTTGTGAATCTTTAAAGACTATATATTTATAGCGCGCCGCAATTAAGCAAAATGCTGCCAAAAAAAGCAAGATGATTGATATTGATTTAATCCAGAAACGTTTGGTAAATTTAATTTTTCTCACCATTCTATTATATCACTTACGTTTTTTGAGGATGAAGGGGTATAATAAAAGCATGAGCAAGAATAAGACGCGCACATTCGGAATTAGTTGGTGGATTGGGCTGGTTTTATTTGCGGGGATGATTTGTTTGATGTTGGGCGATATTTTACATCGAGATGGCGTAATTGGCTCAAAAACTGATGTTTTGGTGATGGGTACGAATGCTGGATTTAAGCCGTTTGAATATATTGATAATAATCAAGTAGTTGGCTTTGATGTTGATCTGGCGAGGGAAATTGCTAAAAGTTTGGGTAAAGATTTGAAGGTCGAAGATATGTCGTTTGATGGGTTACTGCCAGCGTTGGATAGTGGGCAAATTGATATGGTGGCGGCTGGAATGACAGTGACGCCTGAGCGAGAAAAAAATGCGCTGTTTTCAGATCCGTATTATTCGGCGTCACAGAGAATAATTGTTAAAAAGGGCAGTCCGATTCGCAATAAATATCAATTGCCAGGGCGAAAAATTGGCGTACAGCTGGGTACGACTGGCGATACCTTGGCGTCTAAAATTGCTGGCGCATCAGTCACACAATTCCAAACCGCGCCGAGTGTTTTGCAGGAATTAAGTTCGGGAAAAATTGAAGCAGTTATTTTGGACGACGCTCCCGCAAAGCAATATTCGGCTGGATTTTCTGACTTAGAAATCTTACCGGGCGCGCTCAGTGATGAAAGTTATGCGATTGCTATTAAAAAAGATAATAAAGACCTCTTAGAAAAGGTTAATAAAGAAATTGCCAAGATGAAAAAAGATGGTCGCTATGAAAAGCTGATCCGCAAATATTTTGGCGAGGAGGCTAAATCGTGAATTTTTGGGAAGTGATTTTTGGCGGCGGTCGATGGCTATTTTTATGGCATGGATTAGAGGTGACGCTGGTTTTGACTGTGTTGTCGCTTATTTTAGGATCGGCAATTGGTGTACTTTTCGCCCTGATGCGCACGTCGAATTTACGACCATTTGGCAGGATGAAAACAGGCAGACTCGCGAACTTTAATCCGCTGGCTAGTCTGGGAAAAATTTATGTTGATATCATTCGCGGCACGCCACTTTTGGTCCAGCTGCTGATTATGTATTATGTCGTTTTTGGGTCGTATCAATTTATGCCGAAGATTTTTGTGGCGGCGGTGGCGTTCGGGATAAATAGCGGTGCGTATATCGCCGAGATTATTCGTGGCGGAATTCAGAGTATTGACAAGGGGCAAATGGAAGCAGCTAGGTCTTTGGGTCTGAGTAATTGGCAGGCAATGCGACTAGTCATTTTGCCGCAAGCAATGAGAAATTCATTGCCGGCGTTGATTAGTGAATTTATCGCGCTATTAAAGGAAACTTCGGTTGTTGGTTGGATTGGTCTGAATGATATTATGCGGGGCGCGGACAATATTCGTTTTCAAACGGCGACAGCTTTTCAATCGCTATTTGCCGCTGCGGCGATGTACTTAATTTTGACGGCGATTTTTACGCGAGTAATGGCGCGAGTAGAAAGGAAATTGAAGCATGACGATGATCAGCGTTAAAAACTTGAAAAAAACGTTCGGCACGAATCGAGTTCTTCGCGATATTGATGTGGAAATTGAAGAGGGCGAGATTGTCGTGGTGGTTGGCTCGTCTGGTTCTGGCAAGTCGACATTCTTGCGTTGTCTGAACTTGCTGGAGGAGCCAACTTCGGGCGAGATTATTGTTGATGGAGTAAAAATTACTGATCCACACGTGAACTTGAATGCGTTGCGTCAGAATATTGGCATGGTTTTTCAGCAATTTAATCTGTTCCCGAATTTGAGCGTGATTGAAAATATTAAATTAGCTCCGAAAAAGCTGCGTAAATTTTCAGATCAAAAAGCGACAAAATTGGCGCGAAGCTTATTGGACGATGTTGGATTATTGGACAAAGCGGACGCTTCACCGAATAGTTTGTCTGGTGGTCAAAAACAGAGAGTAGCAATTGCGCGAGCGCTAGCGATGGAGCCGAAAATTATGCTTTTTGATGAGCCGACTTCAGCGCTAGACCCAGAGATGATTGGCGAAGTTTTGGACGTGATTAGGAAAGTTGCCAAAAAGGGAATGACGATGGTAATCGTGACGCACGAGATGAAATTTGCCCGCGAAGTTGGGACACGGATGATTTTTCTGGATAAGGGAGAAATAATTGAAAATGGCACGCCAGCTCAGGTAATGGATCACCCGAAAACTGAACGTGCCAAAAAATTCTTCGCCAAATAGCCCGAGTGACCTCGCTATAATTCGCTTAGAACTGGAACTTCTGTCAATTTGTTGACCAGCTGGTCCAGGTCAACCTCTGTCAGATAACTCGGTAAAATTCGCGTGGTTTTTGGATCAACAAAGCCGCATTCCGCCACTTCCTCGACGCCGTGCGATGTTTGCTCCAGGTTGATGTGCTGGTAATCTTGCCAGTTGGTGATGAGGAAGAAAAATTCCAATTGTTCATTCGGGCCGTGCGCTGATTGTTCACCTGATTCGGCGAATTGTTGTATAAATAACAACTTGCCAATTTCTGGTTTGACGCCAGTTTCTTCAATCATTTCTCGACGCAAGCCGTCCAGCAAGCCTTCGCCCATTTCCAAGCCGCCGCCCGGCGTACACCAAAAATCACGACCTTTGCCGGTGTTTGCGGTTAATTTTTGGCAGAAAATTTCGCCGTTTTCATTGATGATAATTCCGCGTACGTTTACTCTTCGTCGCATAAAACCTCCTTTGATTGCTAATAGCCAGAGGTTCAATTAAGCTGAACGTACGCCCAATAATTTCATGGTCGGGGTGACTGGATTTGAACCAGCGACCTCACCGTCCCGAACGGTGCGCGCTACCGAGCTGCGCCACACCCCGACGCTAAAAACAGTATAAAACTAACAGATATTTTTGTCCAATTGTAATTATTAAAATGAAATCAACTAGTCCTAAAATGATATAATATAAGGTGGACTTAGAGCGTAAAGGACTATAAATGAAACATATTTTACGAATTTTTAGAGGCTATTGGTTGCTGTTTATTATCTTGATTGGATTCACGTATGGCGTTGTGATGGCGAATTTGTGGCTGCCGGATAAAATGTCGGAAATTGTCAATAACGGCATTATTAAACAAGATATGTCGGCGATTTGGAATAATGGCTTGATGATGATTTTGGTGACGGCGGCTGGTGGGTTTTGTTCAATTGTCGTGGGTTTTTTGGCGGCGCGAATTGCTACGGGAATGGCGCAAAAATTGCGATTGAAATTGTTTGAACGAATAGAAAGTTTTTCTTTGGCGGATTTTAACAAGTTTTCTACGGCGTCGCTGATTACGCGCTCAACGAATGATATTCAGCAGATTCAAACAACGTCAATAATGCTGCTGAGACTGGCGTTAATGGCACCGATTATGGCAATTGGTGGTCTACAAAAAGCCATGAATAATGCACCGGATCTAAGCTGGATTATCGCTTTGGCGGTGTTCGTTTTGTTTGTGACTATCGCCGCGTTATTTACGATTGCCGTACCTAGGTTTAAGAAATTGCAGACTCTGGTGGATAAACTTAATTTGGTGGCGCGGGAAAATTTGGTTGGACTAAAAGTTATTCGTGCGTTCCATAACGAGAAGATTGAGCAGAAAAAATTCCAAGAAGCTAACGTGGAATTGAACAAGATGAATTTATTTGTGAACCGTTTGATGATGTTGCTTGATCCGATTATGACTTTAGTGATGAACTTTTCGAGTGTGGCAATTGTGTGGTTTGGCGCGCATTTGATAAGTAGTGGCAATTTGCAAATTGGTAATATGATGGCGTTTTTGGAATACGCGATGCAGGTGATAATCTCGTTCTTGTTGCTGTCGATGGTGTTTATTATGGTGCCGCGAGCCGCCGTATCGGTGCGCCGAGTCGGAGAAGTTTTGGATACAATTCCGTCAATTATTGACCCGAAGTCTCCGAAAAAATTGCCAAAAGACGCCAAGGGAAAAATTGAATTTAAGGACGTTACATTTACTTATCCTGACGCGGATTTGCCAGTACTTTCGGATATTAATTTTGTAGCTGAACCTGGTCAGACAACGGCGTTTATCGGCAGTACTGGCTCGGGAAAATCGACGCTGATAAATTTGATCCCTCGTTTCTATGATGTTTCGGCGGGGCAGATTTTGCTTGATGGCGTGGATATTAGAAATCTGAAATTGGAAGATTTGTCTGGTCAAATTGGTTACGTGCCGCAAAAAGACGTGCTGTTTAGTGGTACGGTTGCTAGTAATATCAAATACGGCAATGCTGAGGCTGGCGATAAGTTGATCGAGAAGGTGGCCAAAATTGCCCAAGCGGAAGAATTTGTTAGCGAATTAAAAAATGGTTATAAAAGTGAAATCGCTCAGGGCGGTAGCAATGTTTCTGGTGGTCAGCGCCAGCGTTTGTCGATTGCGAGGGCTATTGCGGTTGAGCCGAACGTTTACATTTTTGACGATTCGTTTTCGGCGCTTGACTTCAAGACCGATGCGAAGTTGCGGGCTGTGCTTGCGAAGGAAACTAAGAATAAAACTGTGTTAATTGTCGGTCAGCGAATTAATACGATTATGAATGCCGATAAAATTATTGTGCTTAACGAGGGAAAAATTGTCGGTCAGGGAACGCATCAGGAATTGATGAAAGATTGTGAAGTTTATCAAGAAATTGCCGCTTCGCAACTCTCGGAAGATGATTTACAGAAAATGTCTATTGCTGCGAAAGGAGTGTTGTAATGTCTAGGCAAACCACGAAAAAACGTCAGCAAATACGAATGGGTGGTCCTATGGGCAGAATGGGCACTGGCGAAAAGTCTAAAGATTTCAAGGGAACGGTCAAGAAGCTGATTAAATATTTGTCGGATTTTCGATGGCAAATGTTGATGGTGTTGGTTTTTGCAATTGGGAGCACGATTTTTGCGATTGCCAGCCCGAAGATTTTAGGCGGCGCGACGAATCAAATTGTTGATGATTATGCCAATATGAAAGCTTACGAGGCGATCACTAGTAAATTGCCAAAAGGTGTTTATTTACCGGCGGGAACTACTGGCGCGGACGTTTTGAACCGATTGCCGAATAAGTCGGAGATTGAAAAACAGATTCCGTCCAGTCAGCTTGAGTCGATTAAAAAGCTAGATCTTAGTCGGCGTCCAGAATTTCATTTTGACGCTATTTGGCGAATAATTATTTTGCTAGTCGGAATGTACGTGCTGAGCGCAATTTTTCGTTATATTCAAACGTGGATAATGACTCAGGTGACGCAAACCGTAACTTTCAGGATGCGACAACAATTGTCCGAAAAAATAAATCGCTTGCCGCTGAGTTATTTCGATAAGCAAACTTACGGCGAAGTTCTTAGTCGCATAACTAATGATGTCGATACGATTAGTCAGACATTAAATCAGAGTTTGTCGCAAATTATAACTTCAACGGTTACGGTGCTGGGGATTTTGGTGATGATGTTTTCGATTAGCTGGCAGATGTCGCTAGTTGCGCTACTGGTGCTTCCGCTGGCGGGTGACGTGATTACGCTGATCGCAAAGAGCTCGCAAAAACAATTCTTGCGCCAGCAAACGCAGCTGGGCGAACTTAATGGCCACATTGAAGAAATGTATGGGGGTCATCAAGTGATGCGCGTTTTCAATGGTCAGAAGAAATCGATTGCTAAATTCTCTAAGATTAATAATCGGCTTCAGGAAAGTGCCTGGAAGGCTCAATTCTTTTCCGGATTGATTTATCCGATTATGAACTTCATTGGCAATATTGGCTATGTGGCGATGGCAATTCTGGGCGGATGGTTGGCAATTAACGGTCGGTTAAAAATCGGCGATATTCAGGCGTTTATTCAATACGTCGATCAGTTCAATCAGCCGCTGGTTCAGGTTGCTAATATCGCTAATATTTTGCAATCGACAGCTGCTGCCGCCGAGCGAGTGTTTGAGTTTTTGGACGAGCCAGAAGAAGCGGTTGAACCGAATAACTTGGTAAAATTGTCTAACGTAAAAGGCGAAGTTGAATTCGACAACGTCGTCTTTGGTTATAAGCCAGACCAGACTATCATCAAAGGTTTGTCGGCGCACATTAAGCCAGGTCAGCGCGTGGCGATTGTCGGTCCGACTGGTGCTGGTAAAACGACGCTGGTTAACTTGCTGATGCGATTTTATGAGATTAATAGCGGTTCGATTAAAATTGACGGCGTGGATATTCGTAAAATGAAACGTAGCGATGTGCGTCAAATGTTTGGCATGGTGCTGCAGGATACGTGGCTGTTTAATGGCACGATTCGTCAGAATTTGATGTATGGCAATCCAAAAGCTACCGAGGAAGAGATGATAAAAACCGCCAAAGAAGCGCACGTTGATCATTTTGTGAGGTCATTGCCGGGTGGATATGATATGGTTCTTGGTGAGGAGGCCGCTAATATTTCTCAGGGAGAAAAGCAGTTGCTGACAATTGCCAGGGCGATGCTAGAAAAAGCGCCAATGCTGATTCTGGACGAAGCGACAAGCTCGGTTGATACGCGCACCGAAGTCCTTATCCAAAAAGCCATGGAGAAGTTGATGCAGGGGAAAACTAGTTTTGTTATCGCGCACCGTTTGAGTACCATTCGCGACGCCGATTTGATTTTGGTGGTTAAGGACGGAAATATTATCGAGCAGGGCAATCACGAAACTCTGCTGAAGCAAAATGGATTTTACGCCGAGCTTTACAATAGTCAGTTTTCTGAGTAGACGTTCGCTATTTTTTACATAGTGATATTTTTGTCGCTTCGGGTATGTGCAGTTCAAAATCAATATCAGTTTTCTGGACAATTTCATAATAAGGCGGAATTGATGGGTTTTTCGGAAGTTCAATTATTTTTCCATCATTAAATAATTGTCCTTGTCTGTAGACATTGTGAATAAACGGTACATTTGGTTTTGTTTTTCTCAAGCGATATAACGCTGATTCATGCCGTGTTTCGCCATTTGTAACAACTTTGGGCTGTGTATGCCATTGTCCCATAATACATAATGTTGGTAGAGAGCCGTCAATTCCGAGGATATTTTTAGCTAGCTGCTCTTCTCGTTCCTGCGGGCTTGGTGGTATGATGGCATCCTCATCTAAATTGTCAAAAAATGCATCAATAAAAACGAGTTCTTTAAGTTGATTTTGCTGCAGAAGAATTGCTATCGTTTTTATCATCTCAAGAGATAGAACGCTTAAGTCAAAAAGGTCTTCATCAACTAAGGAAAAATCATAAGAATTGATCTTTACTGAATTGATGAAGTCAAACACAGTAGGGCTTGCCTCAATAGCTAATCTCTTTACGCCAAGTTTCTTAACCAGAGTATAGATGATGTCGGCATTTTCTTTTATGCCGTGAATTTCGCCATGAATAATTATTTTTGATTTTCGCAATGTGGATTGAAGCGAACTTAACCGTCTTATGTCCAGTTGTTTTGGTAAAAATGTTTTGATAATATCGTGATTATTCATAGGTGCTAATTGATAGTTTACTTCATAAAACCGTAAATATATAGAGCCGCGTCGTTGATAATTTGTCGATATTTGGCGAACTATTTATAATTAAGTCATGAATATCGCGGACCAACTCCTCACTAAATACCCGATCATTTCTGACCAAGTCGATATAAAAGAACTTGGTGCGCTTTTAAGAGAGTTGGAAAAAACTTTACGCCGTGGCGCCACTGGAAATATTGTGGAGTTTGGTTGTTATGTTGGCACAACTAGTTTGTTTATTCGCCGACTGCTGGATGGTTATGATTTTACGGGCGAGTTTCACGTTTACGATTCGTTTGCGGGACTACCAGAAAAAACCCAGAAGGATAATAGCGCCGCGGGTGATCAATTTAAGGCTGGCGAGTTATTAGCGCCGCGTAAGACGTTTGTCCAGAATTTTAAGAAAGCAGGATTGAAGTCGCCGATTATTCATAAAGGCTGGTTCTCTGATTTTACTTCTGATGACGTGCCGGAAAATATTATGTTTGCGTTTTTTGATGGCGATTTTTATGAGTCAATTATCGATTCTTTTCGGGTTTGTGAAAGTAAGTTTAACGAAGACGCAATAATTATTGTCGATGATTACGCAAATGAAGCTCTGCCGGGAGCTGCAAAAGCCACTGATGAATGGCTGAAGTCTAATCGACAATTCACGGTCAGAACTGAAGCTAGTCTGGCAATTATCTCCTCTTGCCCAAAAACATAAACGTGTTACAATTAAAACATCACTAATATAAACAGGGGAGGGTTGTGATGGACGAACCAATTCACATCACGTCTGAAATAGGAAAACTTAAGACCGTTCTATTGCATCGGCCAGGTGAAGAGCTGGAGAATTTGACGCCAGACTATCTGACCGATCTTTTATTTGACGATATTCCATATCTGAAAGTAGCGCAGGCTGAACACGATGCTTTTGCGGAAGCATTGAGAAGTCGTGGAATCGAAGTTTTGTATCTGGATCAATTGGTCGCCGAGGCAATTAGCACAGATCAATTGCGTGAACAATTTGTCGATGAAATGTTGGCTGCTTCTAAGCAGGATTCACGCCGTGTTACTCAAACATTGCGCCAATTCTTGTTGGATTTGCCAACTCACGCTATGATTCGCAAGATTATGGCTGGTGTTCGCAAGGATGAAATTACTTTGCCTCCAGATCAGCATCAGCAACTTCATAATATGATCGAGAAAAATCATTATCCGTTCTATCTCGATCCAATGCCAAATCTATACTTTACACGCGACCCAGCTGCCGCAATTGGTAACGGTTTGACAATTAACAAGATGCACTGGACGGCTCGTCGTCGTGAATCGCTATTTATGCGCTACATCATCGACCACCATCCACGCTTTGCTAATCGTGCGCCAGTTTGGTACAACCGCACAGAGAAATTCTCAATGGAAGGTGGCGACGAATTAATATTAAGCGATAAGGTTATGGCAATTGGTGTTTCAGAGCGAACAACCGCTGAGGCAATTGAAAAGATGGCAACCAAATTGTTTGCTGGCTCAAAGTTTGAGAAGGTCATCGCTATGGAAATTCCAAAATCTCACGCCTTTATGCACCTAGACACGGTGTTTACGATGATTGATCGTGATAAGTTTACGATTCATCCAGAAATTCGCGACCATGGCGGCAGGATGAATTGTTTCATTTTGGAGAAGGTTGAAGGTCAGCCATTCCCACGAATTACACACGAAACAGATTTGGAGCATGTCTTAAGGGTTGCGCTAGGCTTGCCAAGTGTTACGTTGATTGAGTGTGGCGGTGGCGATCCGATTACTGCTGCTCGTGAGCAGTGGAATGACGGTTCAAACACTTTGGCGATTGCGCCGGGTGTTGTGGTGACTTATGATCGCAACTACGTAACTAACCAGAAATTGCGCGAAAACGGTATCGAAGTTATTGAAATTAGTGGTGCTGAGCTTGGACGCGGTCGTGGCGGTCCACGCTGTATGAGTATGCCGCTAGTACGAGAGGATGTATTCTAATGGCTCAGAGTTTGAAAGGACGATCGCTACTGACTTTGAGCGATTATACCGCTGAAGAGATTCGCTTGCTATTGGATACGGCTCGTGAATATCGCCGATTGAAATATGCCGGCATTCCGCACCGAATTCATGAGGGTAAAAACGTGGCATTGCTATTCGAAAAGACTTCAACGCGAACACGCTGCGCATTTACGGTGGCGGCTAATGACCTTGGAGTTGCGCCGGAATACCTCGGTAAAGATGATATTCAATTAGGCAAGAAAGAGACGGTTGAAGACACTGCCAAGGTTTTGGGACGAATGTTTGACGGAATTGAGTTCCGCGGTTTTGATCACGCGACTGTTGAGGAGTTGGCGCGTCACGCTGGCGTTCCAGTGTGGAATGGATTGACCGATAAGTTTCATCCAACACAGATTTTGGCTGACTTCATGACAATTGAAGAACATGTTGGAAAATTGAAGGGAACTAAGCTGGTATTTGTTGGCGATGGTCGCAACAATATGGCGAACTCGCTGATGATCGGCTCGGCTATTATGGGACTTGATTTTCGCATTTTGGCACCTCGTGAATTGCATCCAGAGCAAGCTTTGGTTGATAAAGCAAATCATTTTGCCAGGTCAAGCCATGCGCGCATTACCGTCACTGACAACTTCGAAGAAGCTTTGCGCGGTGCCGATGTAATTTACACGGACGTTTGGGTTTCAATGGGTGAAGAAGACAAGTTTGCTGAACGCATTAATCAATTGCGACATTTCCAAGTTAATCGCCAGATGATTAACCTGACAGGAAATCCTGAGGTCAAGTTTATGCACTGTTTGCCAGCATTCCATGACGCATTGACGATTACTGGAAAGAAGATTCAGGAAGATTTCGGTTTAGATTCAATGGAAGTGACGGATGAGGTGTTCCGCTCGCCACATTCGATAGTTTTTGATCAAGCGGAAAATCGTATGCATACAATCAAAGCTGTGATGGCTTTGACATTGTAGTTGTTGTCGTAATAAGGAGGTTAAGGAGGCTCCGAGGCAATGGTAGAAAAAATTAAAAAAGCAAAGCAGAAGCTTCGATCACCGTCGGCGTTTACTATTTTGTTTGTCGTGATCATCATTATGGCGGCATTGACGTGGGTTGTTCCTTCTGGACTATATAAGACGAACGAAGATGGCGATCGTATAGCTAATTCGTATCACGTAGTCGACAAAGAGCGAACCGTCACGGAAGAAAAAGACGGTAAAAAGGAAGAGGTCAAAAAACACGACCAGCAGGGTTTGTGGGACGTCTTCACTGCACCTATTAAAGGTATGTCAGACAAGCTTGATGTCATCGTCTTCGTGATGGTGCTTGGTGGATTCTTAGGCGTCACCATGAAAACTGGTGCGCTTGATGCTTCTCTTGGTGCACTGCTTCGAAAGATGAAGGGCAAGGAAAAGTGGCTCATCCCGATTCTGATGATTTTCTTCGCTATCGGTGGTACTACCTACGGTATGCAAGAAGAAACCGTGGCGTTCTACGCGCTCGTCATACCGATGATGATTGCTGCTGGCTATAACGCCATGACTGGTGTGATGGTGATTGTGCTGGGTGCTGGTACTGGTGTGCTCGGTTCGACAATCAACCCATTTTCTACTGGTGTTGCAGCAAAAACCGCAGATGTGAAATTGGGTAGCGTTATTCCAATAATGTCTATCATCTTAGTACTTTGTTTGATTGCCGCGATTATCTTTACTATGCGTTACGCCGCAAAAGTTAAGGCCGGCAAGTACAAAGAAGATGTTCGCTACAAGCCAGCTACGGCTGCTCTCGACATGACAAACGTACCAAAATTCACTGGTCCACGAAAAGTTGTTATGTCTGTGTTTGCTATTACATTTGTGCTAATGATTCTTTCCTTGATTCCATGGGGAAGTTGGAATATCACATTCTTCGCCGATATGTTTGAATGGGCTGCAGGTTTGCCGGTTATTGGCGCGGTACTTGGTGTGGTCCATAGTGCAGCCTTTGGTGATTGGTATTTCAATGAAATCACCGCACTATTCCTAATTTCAACAATTGTCATAACCGCAATTTACTACAAAGAATTTAAGAAAGAGGGTGTTTTCCCAGTTGATACATTTATCGACGGCGTGAAAGATATCTTACCGGTTGCTTTGATTATCGCGGTGGCAACGGGCGTTTCTGTGGTGATGTCTAATGGCGAAATCCAGGACACTATCATTAGCTGGGGTGAATCTCTTCTGAAAGATGCTGGTGGCGGTGTTGTCGGTGTGTTGGCGTATCTGTTCTACTTGCCAATGTCATTTATCGTTCCGTCATCATCAGGTTTGGCGGCAGCAACTATGCCAGTTATTGCGCCAATTGCCGACCTGGTTGGCTCAAGCAAAGAAGTTATGGTTGCCGCATTTGCGACAGCGTCTGGCTTGATCAACATGATGGCTCCAACTATCGCGTCGTTGATGGGTGGATTGGCGCTGGCTGGCGTTTCATATCGCGACTGGCTAAAACGATCAGCTCCAATTATGGCGATATTTGCTATTATTAGCATTACAGTTATTGCAATTTTCGGAGCACTGTAGCCTATGGATAAGAAGCGTACTATTGTAGTAGCGCTCGGTGGTAACGCCCTGCAACGGCAGGGCGAAGCCGCGTCTGAGCAGCAACAGCGAGTAGCCGATGAAACGGTTCGGCAACTTTTACCGTTAATCCAGGCTGGTCATAACGTAGCAATCGTTCATGGCAATGGTCCTCAGGTTGGCAACATTGTGTTGCACGAAGAGGCGATTAACACGCCGGATGTGCCAAGCTTGCCACTGGAAGATTCTGGCGCTATGAGCCAGGGATTGATTGGCTTTTGGTTGCAACAGGCTTTTCATGACGCTTTTATGGTTAATCAAATGAATAATCGTGCTGTTAGCGTTATAACTCAAACGATTGTTAGCTTAAGCGATCCAGCATTTCAAAATCCAACTAAGCCAATTGGTCCGTTCTATTCGGAAGACGAGGCAAAAACCGTCGCTAGCGAACGCGGCTACACGGTAAAAGAAGACGCTGGTCGCGGCTGGCGACGTGTTGTTCCTTCGCCAAAACCCCAGACAATTGTTGAGGCTGACGTGATTAAAGCGTTGGTTCATGCTGGCGTGACAGTCGTTTCAACTGGCGGCGGCGGCATTCCTGTTTTGCAAGATGAAACTGGTCAATTAAAAGGCGTCGCTGCGGTCATTGATAAGGACTTCGGCGCGGCAAAATTGGCAGATCTTTTGGACGCTGACACTTTGCTGATTTTGACTTCGGTTGATGCTGCTAAAATTAATTTTGGCAAACCAGATGAGCAGTCTCTCGGGGAAGTTTCAATAGAAGAACTTCAAAAGCATATTGACGATGGGCAATTTGCGGCAGGTTCGATGTTGCCAAAAACTCAGGCTGCCTTGTCGTTCCTAGATGGAAAGTCGGGGCGTACGGCGATTATTACTTCGCTGGATAAAACCGCTGAAGCCATTAGCGGCTCGGCAGGCACGATAGTCAAATCGTAATAAAAATCAAGAAGTTCCTGTAAATGGCGCAGGAGCTTCTTGTGTTTATGTATGTTTTATTTTATAATATGAAATTATGTTGCAATATCTTCGTTCGACAAATAATGATTCAATAATTAGCCCGCAAGAAAATTTGCAGTCTGGTTCGTGGGTGCGCTGCGAAAGACCGAGCGACGAAGAGATTTCGCAATTGTTGACGCTGGGCTTGGATGAGGATTTGATAAGTGACGCGCTTGACCCGCACGAGGTGCCGCGTATTGAGTTTGACGATGAGTGGACTTATTTGATTGCGCGATTGCCAGACACTGACGACGATTTTAACGATTTTACCACGCCGATTTTATTCTGCATTAATAAAGATCATATCGTGACGTTGTCTAGAGATAGTTTGGGACGATTGTGGCAGCCATTTATTGATAAAGTGCGAATTAGAACGGATCGACAAGTTGAGCTTTTGGTGGCGATGGTTGAGGCAATTTCAACGCAATATCAGCGGCGTGTGGCAACAATTAATCGCCAAATGCGAGCGGCTACGGACAGTATTCATACACTGAGAGTTAATGACATTGCCACTCTGGCGGAGTATGAGCGCAAATTGAATGATTATCTTGACGCGCTAATTCCGATGAACTGGGCAATTGAGAGACTTTTGGCGACTCAGAAGTTGCGGCTGAAAGCTGATGATAAGGAAGATGTTGAGGATATTTCGATTGATTTGGAGCAGGTGATTGCGCGTTGTAAAAGTTTGTTGAGGACGATTACCAATGTGCGCGATAGCTATAGGGCGGTGATGGATACGCGTCTTAATGAGACGATTCGCTTGCTAACTGTAATTACCGTAGCTCTGACTATTCCGACGATGATCGCTGGTTTGTATGGTATGAACGTGCCGGTTCCAGGTGCCGATAATCCATTGATGTTTTGGGCGATTACCGCGATTAGTGTAGTGCTGGCATTTGTTGTGGGCTATTATTTCCTGCGCCGCCGATAAAGTTAATTGTAATTCGACAGATTGCTAATATCGCTTGTGTATATTATAATTTTCTTATGATGGTGGGCTATTTTGAACGCAGATCGTTGACTGAAAAGTTGACGCAAGCTCAACGAATGCATAAAAACGGTTGGATTAATTTGACCGGGAGCCTTGATGCTACTCGAGTTTCAAAGGCTTTGTCGCTGTCTGCCAATATTGTCCGTGACGTACTGGACATCCACGAATTACCTCGAGCAGAGTTTTCTGATGGTGTTGAATATATTTTTACGCGCATACCGTTTGGTCAAACTGATTCTGGCAAAACGGCGCCGTTTTTGATTGCGATTAGCGGCGGTCATTATATTACAATATCGCCCCATGCTAAATTTTCACCCCTGGAGGTCAGCGATTATTTATTTAGCACAACCGAACGTCCAGCGGGAGTTTTTGCTGCGAATTTGGCGTATATTATTTCTCAATATGAACAGCGCGTGCATTTGTTAACGGAACAAATTAGCGATGCTCGTCGGCGACTAAGTCGTCATGAAGTTGAGAATTCGGATTTTATTAAATTTGTCGCAATTGAAGACACGCTCAATGAATATCGAAGCAGTTTGGAAGGGATATCCCGCGTTATTACACAACTAATGGAAAACCGCCGTCATCTATTTAAGACTAGAGATCTGGAAGCCTTGGAGGACGTCGATCTACACATCAGACAGGTTCTAGTGGCGATCAGTTCCAGCACGCACACAATTTCCAGTATCCAAAACGCTTATTCGACGGTTGCTAATAATACGCTGAACCAACGTATGAAGGCATTGACCGCCATAACAATTCTTCTGGCTATTCCAAACGTTTTTTACGGAATGTATGGAATGAATATCGCGTTACCATTTCAGGGAGAGCCTTGGGCATATCCAGTTATCACCAGTTTTACAGTGTTGTTGATTTTACTTGTTATGTTTGTTGCTAAGCGACTCCGCTTATTCTAATATAGATATAATAAGCATTTTCAAAATGTTTTTGCTTGACGTGCCAATAAACGTTTGGTAACATTGTTAGCATGTCTCGCGCCGAAGCATTAAATTGCTGATATTAAGTGATAAAGGTCGAAGCGCGTGGGGCTGCACATAATAATAAGGAGTGCAAAACACATGCCAATAGCAATCAAATTTGTGCCATCAAGGCGCAAAAAGATCGCGGTGGATGTGGTGCCTGCCGAATGGCAAACATACATAGCACAATAAAAAGAGTGCAGTCGCTCTAGTGATAGAATAGGGACGACTATAAACAAATCCCGCTCCAAGGCACCGGAGCGGGATTTTGGTTTGTGTGAAAATGCGTTAATCTTTTACTTCAACGCCAGCTTTTTTCAAGGCTTCCTTGACTGATGATTCAATTGAGCCAGAGCTGTCCATTTCAGTGTTTTTTCCATTTATGTAGAAAGTTGGTGTTGCGGCAACGCCGTGTTTGCGACCGAGAGCCATATCGAAGTCGATTTTATTTTTAACCTTGTTGCTGGCAATATCGGTTTTATATTGATCGATGTTAAGTTTTAATTGCTCAGCATAAGATTTGAAAATGTTGTCGCGCTCTGTAGCGTTGGCGTTTTTCCAAGCGTCCTGATTTGCGTATAAAAGCTCATTCATTTCCCAGAATTTACCCTGCAGGCCAGCGGCTTCAGCAGCGGCAGCGGCAGCTCGTGCGTTAGGGTGTGAGCTGGCAATTGGGAAATTGCGGAAGATTAACCGAACGTGATCTTTATATTTTTTAGCTAGCGCTTCGGCTTTTGGTGCAGCGGTGCCACAGCCAGGGCATTGATAGTCGGCGTATTCGATAATTGTTACTTTGGCGTCTTTACTGCCAATTTCGTGATCTGCAATATTACCATTTCTTGATTCTGCGCTGATAGTTGTGTTCAGCTGATCGTTATTGATATCGCTAATGTTTAGTCGATTTTGTGTCGAAATATAAATCATTCCACCAACAATTGCCACTACAATAATTGCGAAAATTATCCAGCTTTTCTTATTCATTTTACCTCCATTTACTCTAGTAAGTATAGCACGGAATGCGGTACAATAAAACTATGACGATTGTGCTAATTTTTGGATATTTGGTTACTTTGGCGGTTTTGCTGATAGTGCTGGGAGTTCAGCCGAAAACGTCTTCGCATAGTCAATTTGAGCTGCGGCGGAGAAGTGGACTAGGCGATGAAAAGGCTAAAATTCTTTTGCGACAAAGAGAATTTTTACGAGATATTATTTCACTGCAGCGCGCCGTGGCTTCTTTATGTTTGGTAATTTTAAGTATTATTAGTGTTTATTTGTTCAATTGGGCGGCTGGACTGGTCTTGTCAATTATAATAGCTCTAGAAATCGGAGCCGTCGCGCGAATTAGTTTGTGGCAGAAATATTCGCAGCAACTTTATGAAAAATACGAACCGCTAATCTTGACGACAATTGAGCGACATCAAGTAATTTTGTCGCTAATCCGTTCGGTGTCGCCAGTGGTTGGTGATAGTCGGGTGATTGAATCGAAAGAAGAATTGCTGGAAATGGTTGCTCAATCCAGCGGAGCGATTTCACCTTCTGAGAAAAAGCTTATTACTAACGGACTGAAGTTCAACGATATGAAGGTCGAGGAAATTATGACGCCGCGAAGTATGATTGAATCGGTACCTATGAATGAACTCCTCGGGCCGCTAGTGCTTGATGATCTTCATAAAAAAGGATACAGCAGATTTCCTGTTATTGACGGCGATATCGACCATGTTGTTGGAATGTTGAGGATTCAAGATTTGTTGACAATTGACCGAAAAGCAAAATCTCATCGCGCGGAAACAGTCATGAGCAAAGATGTCTATTATATTCGCGAAAATCAAACTCTACAGCACGCCTTGGCTGCATTTTTGAAAACGCAGCATCACCTGTTTATTGTTGTAAATAAGTTTCGAGAAACAGTTGGTCTACTGAGCTTAGAAGACGTAATTGAAGCGCTATTAGGTCAGAAAATCATTGACGAATATGATGTTTATGGAGATATTCGTAAGGCTGCCACGGCTAATCCACAGAAAAATAATTTGCCCACAAAAACTCGACGAGATGTTTAATTCTGGGAATTTGCCTAGATTATGCTATAATAACAGATATGAAAAATAGAATTTTGGCGGCAGAAACTTCTAAAAAAGTTGGTGAGAATATTACAGTTGCAGGCTGGGTGCATTCCAGGCGTGATCATGGCGGATTGATTTTTATTGATTTGCGCGACCATACAGGTTTGGTTCAGTTGGTTATTAATCCTGATAAAAAAGATGCTTTTTCTTTGGCGGAAAGCTTACGGGATGAGTTTGTGGTTCGTGCTTGTGGTGTGGTTGCAGAGCGTGGCGAAGGTCTGAAAAATCCGAATATTGCCAGTGGCGATGTGGAAATTGTTGTGGACAATTTGGAGATTTTGAACCGAGCTGAGACTTTGCCAATTCAGCCATTTGCTGAGGATAATCAAGCTGGCGAAGAGCTAAGATTCAAGTATCGTTATCTTGATTTGCGTCGTCCAAAAATGCAAAACATGCTTAAAAAACGCGCCGAAATGTATCGTCGAATCCATGAATATATGGACGATCGAGATTTTATTGAAATTCAAACTCCAATTTTAGCTAATTCAAGTCCTGAGGGTGCGCGTGATTTTCTGATTCCGAGTCGTTTGCAGGAAGGGAAGTTTTATGCCTTGCCACAAGCTCCACAGCAGTTTAAGCAGCTGCTGATGGTTGGTGGCGTGCCGCGTTATTATCAGTTGGCTGCTTGTTTCCGCGACGAAGATCCACGAGCGGATCGCTTGTATGGTGAGTTTTATCAGCTTGATTTGGAGATGAGTTTTGCCGAAAATGGCGAAGAAGTTCGCACTGAAGTTGAGCCTTTGATGAAGCAACTGGCAACTGATTTTGCTGGTAAAAAATTGTTGGATTTGAGTGATTTAGCGGTTGGTGATGGCAATTCAATTCCGCGAATTTCGTATCGCGACGCCATGGAAACTTACGGTTCTGATAAGCCGGATTTGCGATTTGGCATGGAATTGATAGAACTGACGGACGTGTTCTCGAAGACTGAGTTTGGCGTATTTAAAAATGCTGAATGCGTTAAGGCTATTTGCGTAAAAAATGGTGCAAGTTTGAGTCGTAAGCAAATTGACAATTTCACTAATATCGCTAAAAGCGAAGGTGCTGGCGGTTTGGCGTACATTACATATCAAGACGGTGAAGCAAAATCTCCAATTGCGAAATTCTTGAGTGAGAAGGAATTGGCTGATATTCAGCAGAAAACTGGTGCGGTTGATGGCGATGCAGTGTTCTTCGGCGCTGATTCTCGCTCGGTTGTTAACGCGGTATTGGGGCGCTTGCGTAATGAATTTGCCTCGCACTTTAATCTTAAGGACCCATCAGTCGTGGCGTTTGCTTGGATTATTGATTTTCCGTTTTACGAGTGGGATGAGCGTAGCAAGAAGCTTGACTTTGGTCATAATCCGTTCAGTATGCCAAAGGGCGGTTTACAGACTCTGGAATCTGCCGAGACTGACGCCGAAAAATTATCCATTGTCGCTGATCAATTTGATATGGTGATGAATGGTTATGAGATTTGCTCTGGCGGTGTTCGAAATCATAATCCAGCGGTGTTATATAAAGTGTTCGGTTTGCTAGGCTTCAGTGAAGCTTACGTTGAAGAAAAGTTTGGTGCTATGTTAGGCGCTTTCAAATACGGCGCTCCGCCTCACGCAGGCTGCGCTTTTGGGGTTGATCGTATTTTGATGGAATTGACCGATGAGCAAAATGTTCGTGAGACTCTGGCGTTTCCAAAGAACGGCTCTGGTGTGGATGTAATGATGAATTCACCATCGGTTGTCGATCCCGCTCAGCTACGCGAATTGGGTTTGTGAGATTTAGCATTGAGTTCACGGGAGATGCTCGTAGGGTGATGGACAATATTATTCTTCACATTCCTCACGCCTCGTTGTGCTTGCCACCTGATTTTTGGCGTGATATTACGGTAGATAAAGAGATTATCGAGAGGGAATTGCGTTTCATTGCTGATTATAAAGTTGATGAGCTCGTTAAAGATATAGATAGCCATAAAATTATAGCTAAATATTCGCGGCTATATTGTGACGTCGAGAGGTTCCGTGATGACGAAGCTGAGCCAATGGCTAAGCTGGGTATGGGAGCGACTTATACACATTTATCGGACGATACGCAATATCGCAAAATAGGATCGTCCCGTCGCGAAGAAATTTTAGGTAAATCATACGACTTACATCACAAACAACTAAACACATTGAGCAGGGAAATCGTTGATCAATATGGATCGTGTGTGATTATTGATATTCATAGTTATAGCGATGAATTGGTGCGAAGATTGTTTGGCTGGACGGAGAGTTTACCAGATATTTGCCTTGGCTATGATGAAAAATGGTTCAGTAAAGACAATGCATCAAAATTAAAGACATATATTGAAAAAATGGGATATAGTTGTGAATTAAATTATCCGTATTCTGGGGCGCTGGTTCCGATGGAATTTTATCACGATGAAAATCCGAAGATACATTCGGTGATGTTGGAAATCAATAGGCGCGTCTATTTGAATGGTGGTGCGGTAAGCGAAAATGCTGTGTGTAATATAGATAAAATAATAAATTTTATCGCAGAAAATCTAAATCCTAATACCCAGCCAGGCTGCCAAAATGTCGCCCGCGAAGTAGGCTAGTCCTGCTGCAATCGCCCCAAGGAGTAACGTGATGCCTGCAGACTGCCAAGGTGATTGTTTGCTGACTTTACCTTTGATGAAGCCGATTGCTAAGAACGTTGCCGCAGTTAGCGCCGAGCTAATATAGAATAATATCGCGTTTGGCGCTTTTAAGTTTGCAATTACGTCAATCAAATATGGTAATACTGGTACGCTACCAACCACCACGAAAGCTAAGAATGTTACTGCGCCTATGATCTTTGGGGATGAGCGTTTTTGGCTGTCGCGAACAGATTCTTCGTGTTCAGCGCTGGCTGCTAAATATGCGCTAGAGCCCATTGAGAATCCGTCGGCTATTAAATTAGCAATTCCTAATATAAGAATTACTGAACTAGATATTCCGGCACCGGCTGAAGCCGCCACGACTGCAAATGTCGTTACTGTTCCGTCAACCGCGCCATAAACAAATTCTGGTATATATCGTTTGAAAAAATCTTGCATAACCATACCAGTTTATCATATTACGCAGACAGGCATTAGCGATGATGGCAAGAGATTGTTCGCTTATGTTCGACCAGGTGTCCTAGACGCTTCAAATTTGCCGTATATTGTAATATCGGTGGATGGTGGTAAAACCTGGACGTCGCGGGGTGATAGTGTGTTTGGCTTTGGTAGTGTCTATTCGTCTTCGTCGATGTCCAGAATGTTCGCGATGTTCTATGACATGACAACGGGCGCACCTTATTATCGCCTAGCAACCCTACCGACGCCCCCACCTGTAACTCCCGGAGGCACCGGCTCAGGTACAGGCGGAGCTGCCACTCCATCCGCAGGATCTTTATCTTCGGGTGTTTCAGCCACTACAACGTCATCCACTTCCAGTAAAAAACCGGAAAAATCATCAAACCTTGCGGAAACAGGAAACTCTGTTTGGATGGTTGGTGGATTAGCTGTTATCGCCGTTGTAGCTGGCGGATTAGTACTGAGAAAACGGCTGTAAGTCGCGCTCTTTTAAAATCGTTGTACATTTTTATAAAAAACTGTTGACATAGCGTATGCGCTTATGTTAATTTAAAAGCAATCATTACTATGTAGTGAAAACAAACAATAAATTGGGTGAGGAACCAATGTCATGTAATATGCCAGAGTAGGTATAAACTATTCGTATATAACAAAAACAAATTGGGAGGAAAAAAATGTTATATAAAAACAAAATAAAAGGACAAAACATATTAAAGAGCGCAGTAGCTTTAATGCTTATGCTCACGCTGTCTTTATCCACAGCTTTGTCGCCACTGGCTAAAGCAGAAGAAGCAAAGTACACGTGGAAGACTTTAACGACAGTGCCAGATACTAATGATTTGAAGGAGATTTACATTAGTTCAGACGGATCGAAACTTTTTGTCGCGGGGTCGAACGCTACTCATAACTCAAACTTATGGATGTCTGCGGATGATGGGGCTGCTTGGAGAAAAATATTTTCGAAGCAGACAGCAATAGAGAACGTGTCAATTAGCGCGAACGGGTCTAAGATAGTATTGAAATATGGATATTCTTTCAGTATATCAACAGACGGTGGTCAGAGTTGGTCGGAGAGGGGGCTGTCTCCAGCATTTGCAGGTGCACTTATTAGTCCAGACGGTTCCTTTTTAGTGGGATGTTCTGGGCATACTGCTTCTGGTTATATAATTTACATCTCTACTGATGATGGTCAGACCTGGACTCAGAAAGGCGTTAATTCTGTAGGATGTTCTACTTATGTGACTAATAATGGAACGCTAATAGCTCAAAACTACATGGACAAAATAGCGAAATCAACTGATTATGGTCAAACTTGGACAGAAATCTCCAATTTTCCAAACGCTGAATTGGTGACGTCATTCAGTAATAACGGAAATAACGTATTTAATGGAGATAGGATTTCGTTGGATGGTGGTAATCACTGGACTCCTTCAAACGCTCCAATCCCAGCTGGTTACACAATCATACAGACGGGTATTAGTGATGATGGTAAGAAGCTGTTTGTTACCACTATGTCGAATTCTGGCGCTTCTCCTCACGCAACGACACTTCTTACGTCAGTAGACGGAGGCAGGACTTGGCATTCGGAGATTGGTTATAACGATTATGATATGATGGCTATGTCGAGCGATGGATCTAAGATGTTTTATATGTACGACACTGTCTACCGTGTAGGAACTCTGCCAGCAGCTCAGCCTGTGACTCCTGGCTCAGGTGCAGGTGGAACTGTCGCCCCATCCACAGGCTCTGCTTCCACTACTCCTGGGCAGAAGCCAGGAAAAGCGTCAGGGCGTTTGGCTGAAACAGGAACTTCAACTTGGACGGTTGGTGGATTAGCTGTTGTGGCTGTCGCGGCTGGTGCGTTGGTGCTGAGAAAACGGCTGTAAAAAATTAGGTCATAGATGGAGCGAGCTTTTGAGATTCAATCTCATCATAAGGCTCGCTCTTCTCATTAACGATTAGCGGACATCTCTATTGACAATTTAATAAGCTTATGCTATAGTGAAATAGTTAGATTATCTAATACAAACAATTTAACAAGCATGCTAAAATAAACATAACAAATATAAACTTTTGCAGAAAGGTAAAGCGTGGAAGATATCCAAACAGCCATCGTTTTATTATCAATCATCGTAGGATTGTTGTCGGTTATTATCGTAACGCTACTGGCAGTGGTCATCGCCTTGTTGGTAAGACTTAATACGGTCATGAAAAGCGTTAGTAAAATTACAACTAACGTAGCTAGTGCAACCGAGTGGTTGTCGCCAACAAAAGTTTTTAGTGAAATATCAGGTTTATTTCGTAAAAAATAATTAAAAAAGGAGTAAATATATGAAAAAAGTTTTAGCAATTATCGGAGCGGTAGCAGCAGGTTTTACAGCTGGAATTTTAACTGCGCCAAAGAGCGGCAAGGAAACAAGGAAAGACTTGAAGGATAAAGCTGTAAAAATGAAAGCCGACACTGAAAAGGTGGCTTGCAAAGCGACTGCCGCAGCAAAAGACAGCTTAAGTTCGTTAAAAGCTGGCTCTCAGAAAGTTGGAGATGCTGTAGCAGAAACCGCAAAAGACGTTAAGGGTAACGTCGAAAAACGTTTCAAGTAATATTTGACTCTATTCAAGAAGACGTGAGATAATATAAGTGATGAAAAAAGTTACTTTCTATCTCGCGTCTTTTTTGATTACTTCTAGTTTGTTAGTGACTCCACGGGCAGTTGAGGCTCAGTCTGTCGATGCTACGGCTGATTCTGAGATTATAAAAACGCTTGATCGAAACTGTAGTTCCGTAAGGGTCGCTATTAAAAACATCCATACCAATGACGCTCTAACTAGAGTTAACGTTGGACAAAGATATAATTCTATTTCTACCAAACTTATGGCCAGGCTGAACGGTCGATTGGCAATCAATAAGCTAGACAGCTCAAAGTTAGTGAACATTACTAATGAATTCGAGTCGACGAGGCTTAAGTTTAATAGCAATTACAATGATTACGATACTTCGATGACCGATCTTCAGCGCGCAAATTGCTCTAATAATGTGGCGGACTATTATCAAAAATTGACCGTCGCTCGCGAGGCTCGTAATAAACTTTCTGAGGACGTGAAGGTCTTGGATGAATTGTTGGTGAGATATAAAGAAGAAGTGCAAGTTATTAAAAATTCGCTGTCTGGAGGTTCTAATGAATAGGGCTAAGGAATTATTTCGTAGTTATAAATTCGCTACATTTATTGGGCTGACTATTGCGGTCTCAGTTGTGTTGGTGTCGATCGCGATGTTTATGTATTACAAGACTGACGCTTATCGATTGGATTTGAGTCGCCCAGAATACGCTTCTCGCCGCAAGCAAATTAGCAAGGATGCGAATGAAAAAAGTCACGAATTTGACGCGCAAGGCACAGTGAATAAGGATACATTGAAGGAATTTTTGGGAATTTATGATAAAGAAGTAGAGAACGTTAATAAGATTAAAGCGTTTTCTAATGATGTGTTGAGCGATAAAGAATTGGGTTTGTCTAATAATTAATCTTTATCTTCTGGTTATTGAGGTTGGGGTCGGCAGAGTCGCCAGAAGAACTCCTTCGCGATCAAAGTTTTGTAGTAATCGATGTCGCATTTCAGAAGTAACAGACCACTGATCGGATGGCTGAGTTTTTCCAGCAATGATCAATTCTGTTCCTCGTCCAGTAATATCACCAACGGAAACGAACTTAGGCGGATCGATAATTTTCTTTTGCCAAGCCTTTTCTTTAGCCAATTCTTGACCAGTAGCGTTAATGATGTCTGTAACTGCAGAAATGTCAGAACTTGGGTCAATATAAATGCTGAAGCGCGACATACTATAGCCCATAGTTTTATTGATAACGTGCTGAATCGTGCCATTCGGAACATAATGAACATTGCCCTCAGAATCTCGTATAACAGTAGTGCGAGTGCCGACTCTCTCGACGGTTCCAGCAGCTCCCATTACGTCAACAACATCGCCAACACGATATTGATTTTCGGCGATGATGAAAATACCAGATAAGAAGTCCTTAACGAGCGATTGAGCACCAAATCCTAATGCCACACCGATTATGCCAGCACTAGCGAATAGGGGCGATAAATCAAATAGAAATAGCTTATTGGCGACAATTGCGGCGACATAGAAAATTATTATGATTTGCCAGAAACTTCGGGTTAATTGGATGAGAGTTTTTTCGCGCTTTTCTATGTCTTTACGGTGCCAGGAACGATGTTTAGCGGTGGAGCGTATAGAATAATGGATAGTCCAAGATAATAAATATTTCCCCAGAAAATAAACAAAAACAGAGCCGATAACAATGCTGACTGTGTCGATAATGCGCTCACTAATTAACCAGCCAAAGTTATTGCCATGCAGCCATTGACCTAACGTAGAAGAATCTAAGAACTGTTTTATAAGCTTATCCATTATTGATTTAGTATAATAGAAAATATGAGTTTTGTCGATCCAAATCAATTTATTATCACCAGAAAACGTAAGAAGTATAAATTCGCTTTATTCCACAATTCACCTCTATGTTTTGAATTTGACGAGTGGATGAAGCGGGAAGTGAATTGTCTGGAAATCGGTGCTGGAACTGGACTATTCAGCGTAGAGCTTGCGCTGCGCCATCCTGAAAAGACGTTTTTAGCAATTGACGTGAAAGGTGATCGATTACAGAAGGGCGCGAAAATTGCTGAAGAAAAAGGGTTGGAGAATGTGTTTTTTGTTCGAGCGCGGGCTGATCAAATAGACCAATTAGTGGAGCAGAATTCTTTGGAACAAATTTGGGTAACATTTCCTGATCCGTTTCCGAGGAAGCATAGCGCTGGGCGCCGCTTGACTCATCCTAATTTTTTGAAGAAGTATTCTTCATTGCTGGAATCGGACGGATCTTTATTAATTAAACACGACGATCACAATTTTTTCTGCTGGAGCTTGGAGCAATTGGTGACAGAAAAATGGCAAATTAAAGAGTTGAGTTTTGACCTTCATGAATCCGCGCTAAGTGACGAATATAAAATAATGACGACTTATGAACAAAGGTGGATTGACGAAGGAAAAACTATTAATTTCGTAAGAGTTACGCGCTAATAAACGAAAGGAATATTATGCAATTTAATGATTATTCAACTAAAGCAATTTCTACTTTAACAGATAAGGATTCCCATAAATATGGTGATGTTGACGCGAGGTTGATGGCGCAGATATTGGGATTAAGTGGTGAATCCGGTGAAGTCATGGAGAAGTTTAAGAAAATTTTACGTGATAAAAATGGCGAGATCTCGGAGAATGACCGCGACGCAATAATAAAAGAGCTCGGTGACGTGTTATGGTATGTTAATTCTGTGGCTCATTTGCTTGACTGTAGTCTGGAAGAAGTGGCTCGCAGAAACAACGACAAACTGCTTAGTCGTCAGAGTCGCGGCAAGATTCACGGTAGCGGAGATGATCGCTAATTTTTAGCTAATTGCTCGCGAATCCATCCGTCGATTGTGCCAGCGCCCATACACAGGACGAGCTTTCCAGAGTTCCTTGCCGCGGTTATTTCTTGCCATAAACTGTCGTCTAATTCAGCGAAATGAACTTTTTCTTTGTCGATATTTTTGGCAAGTTGTTGCGGCGTTAAAGTTGGCAAATCTGGATTTTCCCTAGTTAAATAAGTTGGCAGCCAGTAAATTTCATTGGCATCACGGAAAATATCATCAGTGTATTGACCAATTATCTCGTGCTGGCGAACATTTTGGTGCGGCTGATAAACCAGGACTACATCGTTTGACAACTCCTTAGCCATCTGTAGTGTTGCTTGAATTTCAACCGGGTGATGTCCATAGTCAGAGTATAGATTTTCGGCGAGCTCTTCAAAACGTCGTCCTGATCCGGGGAAGGAGTTTATTGCTTGGTATATTTCTAACTCCTCCGCGTCCACTCCCATATATCTCAAAGCTTCGATCACCAAAGTAGCATTCTTTCGGTTGTGCTCGCCGGGCAGAGTGATGTTTTTATTGGAATCGTACAAGATTGTTAGATTTTTCTCATCAAATATGGCGGAATTTTCTTGCCACGCGATAACTTTTTTAGATTTTTCGCCGAATTCACGGAAGGCGTCTAAGTAAGATTCTTTTGTCGGATATGTGTCTGGATGGTCGTAATCAACAGATGTGATAAGGCTAATTTCTGGAGAAAAATGCAAAAAGTTGCGATCAAATTCATCACACTCGTATACGAAAAATTGGCTATTTTTATCAAACGTTCCGCTCGGTCCAAAGCTTAAAGTTGAACCCACAGAATAACTGACGGGAATTTGCAATTGCTCCATTGTCCAGACTAACAAGCTTGTTGTTGTGGTTTTTCCGTGGGTGCCAGCGACCGCGATAAGTTTCAGGTTTTTATCGGCGATTATTTGCGCCAGCAATTCGTCGCGCTTGCTGGTTTTTATACCTAATTTTCGCGCCAAGACTAATTCTGGGTGATTTTCCGGTAAAGCAGCGGTGTAAATAAACCAGTCAAATGGTGATTTATCGTGCTCTGATTGCAAAAACGTGCCAGATTGGTCAAAAGAAATAGGAATTCCGGCTGACTCTAATTCGTTTGTGATTAGACTTGGTGATTTGTCGGAGCCGCAAACGTCATATCCAGCCTCTAAAGCAATTCTACTCAGCGGTCCGATACCAACTCCGCCAATTCCTGAAAAATAAATTCGCATACAAATATTATACCACCGCAGCGGTAGTAATATTCACGTCATTGGGATAATTTGCTATACTAAAATCATAGAGAAGGTGGTGGGATGGCTATAGACAAGAAGAAAACCAAGTTCAGAATTAAGCGACTCAGTCAGATTAAGACTTGGCAGTTGGTTATTTTATTGATTATGTCTGGTTTTATTTCGGCAACTTTTTTGAGGCTGAATAATGTTGGTATGGTCGAGCGACGAGAATCTGTAGAAAATGCAGATAAGGCTGGAGATATAGTCAATCTTCAGCAGCGACTATACGATTTGCAGCGTTATGTATCTACACATATGAACGCAGATCCAGGGAAGATTGCGCTGGATCATACGTATAAACAAATGTATGACCGGAAGCTGAAAGAGTTCGAGGAGGAGATAAAAAATCAGTCTAACAATGATACTGTGTCGAAAGTTAGGGCTGTCTGTGATGCTAGGGCGCAGCAAGGCGGTTACGGCCGATTTACGACACAGGCGGATCCGAGGTATATCAATTGTATTAATGAGGAGTGGGCGAAATATCCTGCCGCGAAAGCCACTAACTTGCAGTTTGAAGCGCCTTCAACCGAGCCGTATTATCACACTTTCGTCTCGCCGATATGGTCAGCTGATTATGCGGGGTGGTCTTTGCTGGTGACGATATTCATTGCTATGATTATCGTAATGAGGTTGGTTGTTCTGGGGATGCTAAAGTTGATGCTTAGGCGACGAAATAAGCTTTTTTAGCTTGACAGGGGTGATATAGAGATAGTAATCTATATAGGTATATTATTAATAGGAGGTATATAACCAAATGGCTTATAAACATACCAACTCAAAGGGCATCACATATTACTTGCACAAGACTGACGTAACTTTGCGCGGTGGCAAGACTCAAACTATTTACTTCTTTGCTAAGGTTGAGAAGAATGAAAAGGGTACACCATGTGATCTACCAGAAGATCGTATTGTGAAAGAAAACCCACGCAACGGCTTTTTGACAATTTCTAAGAAAAAATAGTCCTTTGCTTGCACCATAAGCGTGTTTGGTGATATAGTAGAACCAAACAAACAGGTGCCACAACTCCTCTGTAAAAAGCAGGGGAGTTTTTTGTTGGGATTGATTATTTGTGGATATTGTGGTATAATAGTTACTATATGAAGTTGAAGACGGTTGAAGTGCTGGAGCTTGCTAGACCGAACAGGGCGGGCGTTATTGATGTTGTTGATTCGGACGGTAATGTTGTTTCGTTGGATTATTTAGGCGAAGATTTTGTTCCTGATGCGAATAGTTATAGTGATAAAGATTTTACGAAGAGAAATAGAATTATAGTTGAGATGTGTGATCTTTTAGGTGGGACTCGTCGTCGTGCTGGCTTTGCCGAATATTATAGAGGTCGTGGCGACTATGATCGAGCTCGTCGCATAGAAAGAAACAGGGGTAGTGATATTTCTGAAGTTGGCAGACTTGCTATAAGTGCTTGTGAAGCATGTCCACTTAAGCTTGATTGTGAACTGTATGGTAAATTAGGGGGGGCTGTCCTAAGTGATGTTTTGGATTATAAAAGGATTCGCACGGCCACATCTCTGACTAAAGCGGGCAAGAAACGTCCAGGTTGGAATAAGGGTTGTATAGATAATGATGCGTAAAGAAAAAGCCCCCTTCTGAATGAAGAGGGATTTTTCTTGGTGGCCCAAGTGCATCTACATTGGAATCATATCTGTAGCGAGATTCTGAGCTGGAGACGCTTAATAGAGGCGACCACCCCTTCAATAAAGATACCCAACCACCATTAAAGTATATCGTAACAGAATGTGTTAATATCAATAAATTATCCTCTTGACTACTTTTTACGTTATCCAGTCTGATAAATTCATAAATCAGCACTAAATGTCGTGGTTGGGTTAGACTAAGATTGCCACAAAGGGCTAATTGAGGTCGCTTATTTAGGAGATTGACGATATAATCAAAATAATGAAGAAAAACTCTCAAGCACAGCTCCAGGGTATGTTACTCGGCTTAGCTATAGGTGACGCCCTCGGTGCTCCTATTGAACACGGTTACACAAGTGATGAGATTGTCGCTCGTAAAGAAGAATTGCGTCATATGCATGATGAAGCACATTTTCCTCGTGGCGTCTGGACAGACGATACTTCTATGGCATTATGTTTAGCAGACAGTTTACTGGAGTGTGGCGGCTATGATTCGTGGAACGTTATGGATAAGTACTGCAAATGGCAATCAGAGGGCTATCGCTCGTATTTTGACTATGGCGAGGGCATTGGCATGCAGACGCTTATCATGCTGGATATGTACGCTAGCGGTTACGCTATTGTTCACAAAACGATGAATCGGAGCGATGGTGCTGGCAACGGCGTTGTAATGCGCCTCGCACCAGTCGTGATAGCTGCCTACGGCAAACGAGATATCTGTGACGTGATACGACTTGCTCAAGTCTCTGCTAGAGAAACGCATTACTCCTATGAGGCTGAAGCCGCCGCTGAAGTGTTTGCTGCTATACTACATAACGCTATCCATCTAAAAGACAAAACAGATATTATAGATGTTAGTAAGTATAGTACCGGTATACACTACGACCAACTGCTGAACAAGCTAAAAGAGAGAGTTGAGACAGATAAGCTCAAGAATAAGCCAGGTTATGTCGTATACACCCTCCAAATAGCTTTATGGGGCTTTATGAACTATGACATATTTGAGGATGGAATGTTGGCAGTTATGTGCCTAGGTGGCGACGTTGATACGACTATGGCGGTGTACGGGCAATTAGCTGGTGCATACTATGGACTTGATGCAATACCGAACGAATGGCGGCGTGATGTTTATCAAGGGAATGATATTATTGAACTAGCAGATAAACTAGCCGCAATGGACGATTGCTCTGTCCTGTATACACGGTTTGAGGAAGATGTAACTTAATACAAATTAGGAAGAGAATGACTATATGAACGAAACAACATTAGAAACCGTTCAGCAGCTGCTAGCCACAAAAGAGTTCAGCTACAAGGATATTAACCCAAGTGAGAAAGGAATATTCCTAGCGGCGCTTATTGAGAATGGTAAAGTCGCCAAAGAAGGAGCTAACCACCACTCAAATATCCCCAAAGGAACGCTGATTAGTGAGTGGTATTTACGACATAAGTTAGGGCTGAGTGGAGCAATAAAGCACGACCTATACACCTCGCTTGAGCTGTGGAAGTTAGACGATAAGCGATATCAAATTATCTATTATAAACCCTTCGGTTTGGGAAATTATGCTGAAACAAAATCAGAATTCTATGACGATAAAGACTCTGCTCAGGTTCGTTTTGACGAAGAATCTCGTAAGCTTGAGATAGAAGTATCTCTCCTTAAGAGATAGAGTTTAGCGTAGGTCGCCTACTGCATACTAATCATATATGACATCAGCTACTTTTTGTGCTTGGATTGTTGTATGATAAAACAGATCTAATAAATGCGTATGATGACGATAAGGTAATGATAGCCGACAAGCTACGGCGACTAGAGCGTCAGCAAGCAATACGAGAGACTGATATTGATGTTGCTCTTGAGATTATGCGAGATGTAGATAGACAATGGGTACTGGCTTCGCCGGGCGCTAGGACAAGGTTCCAAAGCATATTATTCCCCACAGGGGTTGATATATGACTATAAAAACCATAGGTTTGGAACCAGTGAAATCAGTGTATTTTACAGAGTGCTACCAACCAAAAAAGGCTCTCCAGAGCCTGAAAAACCTTTCTTGGTGGCGGGGGTAGGATTTGAACCTACGACCTTTTGGTTATGAGCCAAACGAGCTACCAGGCTGCTCTACCCCGCGATACATAGTTATGATATCAGCTTAGCGCAATAATTGCAATACTTTAGTGTTTATGACTGTTGCCGCCAAATAGAAAGTTCATCCATTGCTGGAAGTTACTATCCGTTCGCTTTGCGCTCGACGCAAGTTTTTGGGTAGGCGTGGCGCTTTCAAATGACTGGGTGATGAGCTGTTTTTCGCCAGGTAGACCTTTTCCCGTGCGCTGTCTAATAGTCAATTCTTGATATTCTTCGCTTTGATAATATTTCGATTCGTATTCCAGGAGAGCGACTTGCAATTTTTCTATTTCCACTTGCTGGCGTTTGTTGTCAATAGAGCGTTGCAATTCGTAGTTTTTTTGCATTGATTCAATGGAGCCCCAAGCCCAACTCATGGCAATTAAAATCGCAGCAGCAATAACGACATTATTTAGGGTTAAATAGTCGTGCTGTATTCTATAAATTAATCGTTTGAGTTTTAATTTGTTCATTTTGCAAATTTAATATCTACCACATAATATTGTAGCAGGAATGGTAAAAATATTCATCTTATGCTTATCAAGTTCAAATTCAGAATGTGGTGGGGGCGGCTGGGATCGAACCAGCGACCAATCGGTTATGAGCCGACTGCTCTAACCCCTGAGCTACGCCCCCGTGAGACTTATTATAGCGCATCAGAGGTAATTATAGAAGTTTTCCGGCGGCAATTCGCACGGCTTCTGACCAAGAAGTAAAACAATGCGGAGTGGACGCTAGTTCTTCGCTGGTAATTTTATGTCGAATGGCCAGGGCTAGCTCGGCTGCCATATCGCTAGCGTGTGGTCCGACAATCGTTCCGCCTACGACAACTCGCTTCTTGTCAACGATCAATTTCACAAAACCTATTCGCTGGTCGGTAATATTGCTGCGTACGGTAGTCGTGAGCGGAACAATTGCTATTTTTGCGCTTATTCCTTTCACCTTACAATCGTATTCATTCATTCCAATTTGAGCTATTTCTGGCTGAGTGAATGCAACTTGTAGGCGTGGGGAATCATTGAATTTAATCTTATTATTATGTAGCAAATTATGAGCCGCAATACGACTCTGCGCTAAAGCCGTATGGGTTTGGATATTGGCATCTGTCGCATTTCCTGCGGCAAAAATATGCCGAGCGGAAGTTTGCAGGTAAGAATTAACCAAAATGCCATTTTCGGTATATTTTACGCCAGCGTTTTCTAAGCCTAAATCTGTTGCAGGCAATTGTTGGTCGGCAATTAGAATCTCATCAACGCGTACGGATTTTTCTATTCGCCCTTGCAGAAAAGTGACACGTTTTTGTATAGACGATTTTTGTATAGCGATAATCTTAGTGCGAGCTAAGATTGAAATATTGCGATTTTTTGCGTCATTCGTAACCAAAGCGCTGACTTCTGGGTCAAATGTTGATAATATTCTGGACGATTTCTCTGCTACATAAACTTTTGTTCCCAGGGTGGAGAAGATGTGCGCCAATTCTAGTGCCGTAGCTCCCGCACCAACAATGAACATGGTTTTTGGTGGGCGCTTTAAGCTAAAAATAGTTTTTGGAGTGTAATAAGAAGCGGCATTTAACCCAGGTATTTCTGGAATTTGCCAATCAGATCCAGTTGCAATGAGAAATTTGCGAGCGGACAAGTGTCTGCGATTGATGGCTATTTCGTTCGGACTCAAGAAATGTGCATTGCCAGCAAAAACACTAATGCCTTGTTTTTCGTAATAATAGCGATTGCCGCCAGCTCCAGTTCTCTTTACAACTTTGTCTTTCCAGGAGAGCAGAGAAGGGTAATTATACCCAACCGAGTTAGTGCGCAGTCCAAATTTAGCGGCATCTTTGGCTGTTTGATAAACGTTAAGAGCGTGAGTTAAGAATCCAGTTGGTACATCTCCCCAGTTTGGTGATTCCCCGCCGAATGTTGATTTTTCTACAACAGCAACTTTTTTTCCGGCACTTGCTAATATGCTAGCTGCGGGCGAACCGCCGGCGCCACTACCAATTACGATATAGTCATAGTCAAAAGTTGGTTTTTGCGACATCAAATCTCCTAAATTATGGTTTTATAATTTTTATATAAATAGGCTGCGTCAGGATGTAGAGTTTTCATAATGCGTTGTGCTTGGCGGCGGATATCGGCAGAGGTTATTTCTGGGTGAGTTTCGCACCAATTCATAACGCCCAGAGTGACGGTCTTTGCGATGTCTTGAGCTTGACCTTCTGGCGTACGAACGCTTAGGCAGGTGGCAATTATGGAATTGTGGAGCTTGTCTGGGCTGAACTCCTCTGGTGGTCGTTTTCCTTGTTTGATGACGTCAATTTGACCTGGCTTTACCATAAATTGCCTCCATAGCTAATGACGCCAATAACGCGGTCGACAAATAGGAATGCTGCCAAAATTAGTAAGCTACCGCCGCTGGCGAATTGCAAAAATCTCTTATGGTCTTCCCGCCAACGTTGTAAATTAGAGATGCTGCGTCCGCTGCCGATCAAGACGATAACGACAAACAACGGCAGTGTGGACACGGTGACGTAGATCGCTATGCTGATGATTTGCAAAAAGGGGTTTGGTAGGGTGATAATAGCCAGACTGGCGGCGATAATTGGCGCGATAATAAATATGATTTCTGCAATAACGCTAATTATTCCCAGAGCAAAGCTTTCTATGGAATTTTTGGTTTTTTTGGTGCGCTTGTTTAAATATTCTGCAAAATTGCGTGGAAGCCATAATGAAGTTCCTGGTTGTCGTCGGAAGTAGAACGCCCAAATTGCGATTCCTAATCCAAACATCATCCCTGAAGAGATGGCGGCAACGAGTTGCTCTGCGCTGGTGACGTGGCGGATGAATAGTGATAAGAAATAGGAGATTGAGCTGATGAGCAATAAGGTAATCATTGCGACTCCAAGTACAAAACTGTTGCTCATACGAAAAATTTTTCTCTGGGCGGTTTTTTTGCCAATTGAATGTCCGCTAAGTAACGTTAAAACACTGACGCTAAGCTGAAAACTAGCGTGAATAATCGCTGCAAAAATTATGGTGGCCAGTGATGAGATTGTTACGGGGGTCATTTTTGTGTATAAATCCTTCTCTACCAGTGTACCACAAGCGGAATGAAAAGGTAAATAATGACCGAAAAAGGTATTGCTTTTTTGTCAAATTTATGATAGTATAAAGACAGTTAAATAATTAACACAAAAAAGGAAAAAATATGAAAATCAACACCAGTGAATTAGCTGAATTTTTAGAAGTAACCCGAAAAAAGGATTTAGCAACGTGGGAGCGTCAGCGTAATTCATGGGAATTAGATAGTTTTGTGTCACGACGATTGGCGGCTTTGGATGGCGTTCAGTCTGAAGAGCTTGAGCTAATTTAATTCAGTACCTATAAAAAATTCCCCGTCGTATTGACGAGGAAAGATAATTTCTGGTAGCACCGGGTGGACCCGAACCACCGACCTCAGGCTTATGAGTCCTGCGCTCTAACCAGCTGAGCTACGGTGCCACACTGCATTGATTGTAACAGATAGTATAAAATTTGCCAAATACGTTTTAGGTAAATTGTGAGATAATGGATATGTGAGATATATTATCGCAGTCAGTGGTGGGATTGATTCGGTAGTTTTGCTGGATTTGATGTCGCGAACGGAAAAAGATTTGGTGGTCGCTCATTTTGACCACGGAATTCGTGAGGATTCGGCGAGTGATGCTAGATTTGTCGAGGCTTTAGCTGATAGATATAAAATACAATTTGTTTGTCGGCGTGAAAAGCTGGGGGCTGATGCCAGTGAAGAATTGGCGCGCCAAAGGCGTTATGAATTTTTGCGTGGCGTGGCGACAGATTTTGATGGCGTGATAGTGACAGCGCATCATCGAGATGACATTATTGAAACTGTAGCGATGAACCTTAAGCGTGGTTCCAGGTGGCGAGGCCTGGCGGGGATGAGTGATAGTCAAATAGTTAGGCCGATGAATGGTTGGACGAAGCAGAGAATTTATGAATATGCGATTCGCCAGAAATTGGAATGGTGTGAAGATGAGACAAATCAAAGCGACTTGTATCAGAGAAATAAATTTAGGCGTAAGATAAATCGTGAACTTGATGAATACCAGAAGCTTGGAGTATATGAGGCGTGGCGAAAACAGAGAGAATTAAGAGGGGAAATTGAGCAGGAAACAGAGAAGTTTGATGGAGAAGTGCTTAGTCGGTATTTTTTGACGATGATAGATGATAATGTCGCACAAGAATTACTATATTATTACGTTTTACGACATTATGATGTGTCGTTACTGGGTTCTCAATTGGAGCGTATGCTAATTGCTATAAAAACTGGAAAAGCCGGCTTTTGCTGGCAAGTTGGCGGCGGCATTGTGATGAAATTGACGCTAAGAAGTGTTATAATAAAGAAAGTTTGATTAGTATAGGCGAAAGGATTAGTTGAGAATGGCTGTTAAGATGCCTCAAAGAAATGGAAAGAATAGAATAAGTCAAATTTTACGATTTGGATTGTTTTGGGCAATTATAATTTTTGTAGCGTTAATTTTTTACGCAACACTCTTCCCTGCGTCAAATCTTAAAGATGTTGCATTATCTGATGTAGTGCGTCGAGCAAATGACGGTAAAATTGCTCAATTGGAGATTCAAGGAAATGACATTAAGATTACTCCGAAAGATCAATCAAAACCTACCGAGCATTCAGTCAAGGAATCTAGTAGCATTTATGAGCAGGGCTTGAACAAGGATGCTAAGGTTGAGGTGAAGGTTATTCCACCATCCACAACCGGCGAAACTATGTGGAATCTGGCGGTTATGGTTGTGCCTGTGCTGATTGTCGTGGTGTTCTTCATGTTTATGATGCGCCAAGCTCAGGGTCAAAATAATCAAGCTATGGGATTCGGCAAGAGTAAGGCTCGCCTGTATGGACAAGATAAAGAAAAGGTTCTGTTTACGGATATCGCTGGAAATGATAACGCCAAGCAAGATTTGCAGGAGGTTGTTGATTTTCTTAAGCATCCGAAGAAATATAAAGATTTGGGCGCAAAGATTCCAAAAGGCGTATTGTTAGTCGGTAATCCAGGTACAGGTAAGACGATGCTAGCCCGAGCTGTTGCTGGTGAGGCTGGCGTGCCATTCTTCTCGATTTCTGGTTCTGAATTTGTGGAAATGTTTGTTGGTGTTGGTGCTAGCCGAGTGCGAGACCTATTTTCTAAGGCTAAGAAAAATGCCCCGTGTATTATCTTCATTGATGAGATTGATGCCGTGGGTCGTAAGCGTGGCTCTGGTATGGGTGGCGGTCATGATGAACGCGAGCAAACTCTGAACCAGATTTTGGTGGAGATGGATGGTTTTGATGGCGAAACGAATGTTATTGTTTTGGCAGCAACCAACCGCGCGGATGTTTTGGATCCGGCTTTGCTTCGCCCTGGACGATTTGACCGACGTGTGAATATTACATTACCAGAACGCAAAGATCGTGAGGCAATTCTGAAGGTTCACTTTAAGAAAAAGCCAACTGATGAAACTGTTGATCTTGATAAATTGGCAGCAAAAACCGCTGGCTCATCTGGTGCGGACTTGGCAAATATGGCCAATGAAGCTGCAATTATTGCCGCTCGTCGCAACAAGAAGAAGATCTCAAATGACGAATTAACTGAGGCGTTTGAGCGTGTGGCAATTGGTCCGGAGCGCAAGACTAAGATAATGAACGATCACGAGAAAGAATTGACTGCTTATCACGAAGCTGGCCACGCAATTGTTGGCCACGTCTTGCCTGATTCCGACCCGGTCCACAAGGTTACGATTATTCCGCGCGGCGGTACTGGTGGAGTAACATGGTTCTTGCCGCCAGAAGATAAGAGCTACACAAATGTTTACGAGTTTAAGGATATTTTGGCTCGGGCAATGGGCGGACGAATCGCTGAGCAATTGATTTACGGCGATGACGGAATCACTACTGGAGCTGGTTCGGATTTGCGAAAAGCGACTGAGATTGCCCGCGATATGGTGATCGAGCAAGGAATGGGCAAGGGTTTGCGCGATCAAGTATTCCATGAAGATAACGGCGGCTTGATGTTCGATAAGATGACCAGAGAGCGTCCGTATTCTGATGAGACTGCGAAGATGATTGATGAGGAAGTTGCACAATTGATTACCGAAGCCAAACATCGTGCAATGTTGGTATTGAAAGAGAATCGTTCGTTCCTTGATAAGTTGGCTGAGGCTCTACTAAAGGAAGAAACTCTGGAAGAATCTGAGGTTGACGAGATTCTTAAAGGCACTAAATTACCAAAAGAAGCTAAATTGCATTCGTAAAATACTATGGGGCGCGTTCGTAGTACAGTTACGAAAATAAATCAGCGGCTTAATGTGAAATTGGCTGCTACGATTATGGCTAGCTCGACGTTACTGTCGAGCTTGCTGGGATTTTTCCGTGATCGTCTACTAAACTCAGCCTACATGCCAAGTAAAAATGGAGTATCGGCGGGATACCCGGTTGGACTAGACGCTTATACGGCAGCTTTTATGGTGCCAGATTTTATGTTTGCGGTGCTGGTTTCTGGTGCGCTTAGTGTGACGTTCATTCCAGTTTTTAATGAGCGCTGGGTCAAGGGCAATAAGCAGTCGGCTTGGCAAATTAGCTCTAGCATGATCAATTTTATGGCGCTAATAACCATGGCGGCGTCGGTGTTGATTATTATCTTTGCTGATCCGTTGATGAAGTATTTAATTGCGCCTGGTCTGAGTGAATCTGGTCATGCTTTGGCGGTTAGTATGATGCAGGTGATCGCGGTTAACCCGTTTATTTTTGCGGTTGCGGCGGTGATTGCTAGTATTCAGCAAGCGGTCGGGCGATTTATGTTCTGTGCGCTGGCACCAATGCTGTATAACGTCGGTATTATTATCGGTACGGTGTGGTTTACTGGCGGCGTCAATTTATTCGGCTGGCAGATTTTTGACGGCGGTATTATGGGCGTGGCACTAGGCGTGGTTTTGGGATCATTTTTACAATTGATCGTCAGTGCGGTTGGCTTGGCTGGACTTGGGTTTGATTACAATTTCAAAATCTATTGGCGAAATAAGGGATTTAGGAAAGTTTTATCTTTATTGCCAGCGCGTTCTGTTGATCAAGGAATGGATTATGTGGTTAGCTTGGTTGAGGTCAATTTAGCCTCGCGCTTGGCTGACGGTACGGTTAGGGCGTACCAACAGGCTTTGACTCTTCATATGATGCCGATCAATCTTATTGGCGTGGCGATTTCAAATGCCGCCTTTCCGCAATTAACTGAGCATTTGGGTGAAGGTCGAAATGACCTATTTCAAAAAGACCTGCGTTCCCTGCTGAGAATTATTTTTTGGATGGCACTTCCGATGTCAGTGGTGATTTTCTTTACCAGGGGATACGTTGTGCACTTTATTAGTAACGGTGGTGATCAGCTGATTGCTGGAATTTTGGGCTGTCTTGTTGTAGCAATTTTATTCCGAACTATTTACCATATGGCCGCGCGAGCATTTTACGCCCGCCAAGACACAAAAACTCCGCTATACATTTCAATTTTCTCGATTACTTTGAATATTATTTTAGCAATTGTTCTATCGATGGTCTTGAAAATGGGTGCATATGGATTGGCTTGGGCTCAATCAACAGTGGCAGTTTTGGAGGTGGTTGTGCTTTTGGCGGTTATGAATCGTCAAATGCCAAAATTATTCGACATGACGTTTGTGCGAGCGATTTTTAAGATGATAATTGCGGGTACTATTACGGGCGTGGTTTGTTATATCGCCGTGCTAATTATGCCGTTTCGTTATCATGACGACAGCTTCTTTAGCGCTTTTCCGAAATTCGTTATCATTTCATTAGTTAGTTTTGGGGCATATGCCATGGCTTCGAAGTGGTTGAAATTGCCAGAAATTGACCCAATTCTTGCACGATTGAAAAAAGTGTTATTTGGGCGATTGGAGTTTAAGGGCTAATGGAAAATATTCGGAATTTTTGTATTATTGCTCACATTGATCACGGCAAGTCTACGCTGGCTGATCGAATGATGGAGATGACTGGGACGGTAGAAAAGCGCGAGATGAAGTCGCAGTTGCTGGATTCGATGGATTTGGAACGGGAAAAAGGCATTACTATTAAGTTGGCGCCGGTACGAATGCGATATAAAAATGTCGATCTGAATTTGATTGACACTCCGGGGCATGTTGATTTTAGCTATGAAGTTTCGCGTAGTTTGCAGGCTTGCGAGGGTGCGATATTGGTGGTTGATGCTAGCCAGGGAATTCAGGCGCAAACATTGTCGAATGTTTACCTGGCGATGGAGCAGGATTTGACAATTATTCCGGTGTTAAATAAGGTTGATTTGCCGGCCGCCGACATACCGCGCGTATCCAGACAAGTTATTAATTTGTTGGGCTGCGACGAGCGCGAGATTATTCATATTTCTGCTAAAACTGGTCAAAATGTAGACAAGGTTTTGGATGCGGTTGTTGATAAAATTCCAGCGCCAACTGGCGAGGTTGATGATCCGACTCGGGCGTTGATTTTTGATAGCTATTATGACGATTATCGTGGCGTGATTTTATACGTGCGGGTGGTTGACGGGCGAATTAAAAAGGGCGAATCTATCCGAATGATGGCGACTGGCGCAGATGGACTAGCTCTGGAAGTCGGTCATCTTAACCCAGCCATGCAACCCGACCCTTCGCTTGAAACTGGCGAAATTGGCTATATTGTGACGAACCTGAAAACGACACGCGAGGCGCGGGTTGGTGATACGGTAACGCTGGGGAGATATTTTAATTAAGATTAAAAAGGGAAACCACGAATCTACAAACAATAAGCTTAACTGAATTTTTTTGGCGTTGGTTCGTAGTATTGACGCGTATGATTGCTGAAATCAGTTTCCTTACCAGATTTGGCATAGCATTTATTCGACAAAACTCATTAAGTCTCTTAATAAAGAAATCAAACGTCAAACGAAATAGAAGGTTCTTTTTCCTAACGAGGAGGCTCTGGAACGTTACTTAGTTACTTTGTTTGAAGACTCTACTAGAGTGTTTACACAAAATTATTGACAGCATCTTTTCCTTTATAATATAATAAAACCTCATGAGGTATTATATGTCTAAACAAAAAATTAATCGCTTTGTCGGATCTATTGGAGCTTTTATTGGAATCCTTGTCTTTGTTGCATATATTCCACAAATTATCGCTAACTTACAAGGAGAAAAAGCTCAACCATT
>ERZ773031.112-NODE-112-length-44943-cov-12.953039_pt1 | contig 44943 bp, 29 predicted proteins | sample MGYA00511666_ERZ773031 | MGnify/ENA primary metagenome ERZ773031 (study PRJEB29015, sample SAMEA2738135) | human oral metagenome | biome: human oral; feature: human-associated habitat; material: saliva | place: China | collected 2250 ...
TGGAAGAGTCCTACCTGACCGAGTCTGACCCCGATGGTCTGGACGAGGCCACGGCAGAGCGCCTCGAGAAGCTGCGTGAGGACCTAGCGAACAAGAATGAGGAGCTGTCTGCTCTCACCAGTCGCTGGGAAGCGGAGAAGGCTGGACATAATCGCGTCGGCGAGCTTCGCGTGCAATTGGATGAATTGCGCACCCAGCTTGAACTTGCAATCCGCGCGGGTCGTTTCGATGAGGCTGGACGCCTCCAAAACGGCGATATTCCCCAGATCGAACGCCAGATTCGCGAAGAGGAAGAAAAGGTTGAAGCCGAGGAGAAGAACTCCGATTCGGCAGAACCTATGATCGCCGAAAAGGTTGGTCCCACCGAAATCGCAGAGGTCGTCGAATCCTGGACCGGTATCCCCGTGGGCAAACTGCTTCAAACCGAAAGTGAGAAGCTCGTCCACATGGAAGACGTCATTGCCCACCGCTTGATCGGGCAAAAGGACGCTGTTCGCGCGGTCTCGGATGCGGTTCGTCGCTCGCGCGCCGGATTGTCCGATCCGAATAGGCCGACCGGATCCTTCCTCTTCCTTGGTCCCACGGGCGTTGGTAAGACGGAGCTTGCCAAGTCTTTGGCCGAGTTCCTCTTCGACGATGAACGTGCGATGGTTCGAATCGACATGTCGGAGTACTCCGAGAAACACTCGGTTGCGCGCCTCGTCGGTGCCCCTCCGGGATACGTTGGTTACGAACAGGGCGGTCAACTGACCGAGGCCGTGCGTCGTCGCCCCTACAGCGTCGTCCTCTTGGACGAAGTTGAGAAGGCTGACCCTGAGATCTTCAATATTCTCTTGCAGGTCTTGGACGACGGTCGTCTCACCGACGGCCAGGGACGCACTGTCGACTTCAGGAACACCATCTTGATCCTGACCTCGAATCTGGGATCGATGTTCCTCACCGATCCGGACCTCAGTGACGAAGAAAAGCGTGAGGGCGTGATGAACGCCGTGCGCGCCTCCTTCAAGCCTGAGTTCCTCAATCGTCTGGATGAAACGGTTATTTTCGACCCGCTCAGCCCCGATGATCTGTCTGGAATTGTCGACCTCTTGGTTGATTCCATGGCAGAGCGGCTCAAGGATCGCCGCATTAGCCTGAGCGTCAGTGAAGGCGCTCGTGGCTGGCTGACCAGGCGCGGATATGATCCGGCTTACGGTGCTCGTCCCTTGCGTCGTCTCATTCAGCGCGAGATTGGTGACCGTTTGGCAAAGCTCCTCCTCAGTGGTGAACTCACTGACGGAGAGCAAGTCCTCATCGATGTCAGCGATGACCTTGAAGAGCTGAAAATCGAGATCATAGGTCGTTGATCACGAAAATACCTTTGGGTGGCGCGATAATTTCGCGCCACCCATTTTTTCGCATAGACTCTAATAGTTATCCCAAGTAACAGAGCAGAACTGAAGAATGAAGGAGGTAGCCGTGAGCGACGACGAAGGTGTGCAAAGCGGAGCAACTCGCAAGAAGCGAGGCAGCTACTCCGTTGGGCGTTCCACCCGGACAACAATCATCCGCGGTGCGGCGCAGCTATTGTCAACTCGCGGCTATTACGGCTTCTCGCTGCGAGACCTCGCCGACGAAATCGGCGTCTCACATCCGACCGTGATGTACCACTTCCCAACGAAAGACGCGCTCGTTCTTCACGTTATCCATGCTTTTGAAGATGCTTTCGGAATTTTCGACGTTGATGTCGTTACCCGCGAAGGCGTCGAGGGCGAAGCTGATCAGCTTGTTCTGGAAGAGCGCGGTGCCAAAGTCGACACGATGAATGAGTGGATTGCTGCTCACCTTCGTCTTGCTGCAGCAAGCGACAATCAGATCATGACCGACTTGGATCGTGTGTTCACCGTCGAATCGGTCAATGAAAGCCACCCCGCACACGATCACTTCTCCTATCGAGTCGAAGCAATGCTGCAACTGCTCGAACGCCTCGCGGAGAAAATGCCCGATCGCGACCCGGAGAACCCCGTTGATACTCGCAGGCTCGTTGAGCGCTGGTATGGCATGGTGATCCTTGGCGGTTGGGACGGCGAGCGTTTCGATAGCCGCGAACTCATCGTCAAGTACCTCGCCTTTGCCGTTCGCGAGCTCCACTACAGCGCTGAGCAACTTCTTGCCCTGGGATCGATGATTCCGCGCAAGGCCGCTGCACCCTTCCAGCAGCTCCTCGTGGAGTACTCCAGCTCCTCGAAGTAGTCGATGACCCCGCAGTTGCTCTCTGTTCCCTTCCACGCCTCGATTCTCGCGGAAAACGACGCGGGGGCTTCCCTCGCTTCAGGGGACGCACGCGAAGTCTTCCCCCTCGCCTCGGTGACGAAACTATTCACCGCCTACTCAGCATTGATTGCGATCTCCCGAGGCCTCGTTACTTTGAGTGCGCCCGCTCCCTATCCGGGGGTGACGCTTGAGCACCTGCTTTCCCACGCCTCGGGAATGGCAATGGGGGAGCGCGCCATCACGCGCCCGCCGGGTACCCGCAGGATCTACTCCAATGCGGGAATTGAAGCGGCCGCAGACATGCTTGAAGAAGCCACGGGCACAGAGATTGGCCGCTGGATCGAAGAAACGATCGCTGAGCCACTGGGACTGACAAGCCTCACAGTTGAAGGCTCTCCGGCCTATTCGGGCTACGCTCACGCAGAAGACCTCATGCTTTTTGCGCGCGAACTTTCTTACCCGACGCTGATCAATGCTGAACTTCTTGACCTGGCAACCAGTGTTCATTTCCCTCATCTGGATGGGATCGTTCCCGGATATGGAAATTTCCGTCCCTGTCCTTGGGGAATCGGTGCGGAAATTAAGGGTGAGAAGCAGGCGCATTGGACTGCGCCCTCTTCTTCGGGAAAGACCTTCGGTCACTTCGGACAGTCGGGATCTTTCCTGTGGGTCGATCCTCTTTCAGGCGAACGCGCAGTTTTCTTAGGCGAAGAGCCTTTTGGTCCGTGGCACCGCGACAATTGGAGCGCCCTGAACGAGGAAATCTTGCACGCTATGCGAGGTCAATGATCACGGGAACGTGATCGGAAGCGCCCTTACCCTTGCGTTCATCACGATCGATCGAAGCAGAGACCACGCGCGCGGCCAATTGCGGCGAGGCGTAGATGAAGTCGATGCGCATTCCCTCGTTCTTCGGGAAGCGGAGCTTTTGGTAATCCCAGTAGGTGTATTGGGAGACGCGCTCGCGGGTGACTTCATCCCATCCGTGCTGCGCAAAGGCAAAGAACGCCTCGCGTTCGGGCTGTGAGACGTGGGTTTGTCCTTCAAACGCCTTGATATCCCAGACATCGTGGTCGAAGGGGGCAATATTCCAGTCCCCAACAAGCGCGATCTGGCGGCCCTGCTCAAGCCAGGTATCTCCGGCCTCAAGAAGAGCGCGAAGCCATCGCAGTTTGTAGGTGTAATGCGGATGATCAAGCTCGCGACCGTTGGGCACGTACAGGCTCCAGGTTGTAACTTCCTGGTCTCCATCGAGGACGGTGACTCCCAGTGCGCGAGCCTCAACGACTTCAGGATCACCGAAGCCGGGCTGGCCGGGGAAGTTGACCTCGGTTGAAACGACTGGGAGGCGGGAAGCGACGGCAACACCGTTCCACTGGTTGAGGCCGTGCATACGGACTTCATAGCCGGCCTCGTGGAAGGCTTCAATGGGGAATTGCTCGGGCTTGCACTTAATTTCCTGCATTGCCAAGACGTCGATATCGGCGCGCTCAAGGAAAGCGATGACGCGTTCGACGCGGGTACGAATTGAGTTAACGTTCCATGTTGCAAGCCTCATGGCACCCCAGCATACGCGGCAGGACCTAAAATAATCGCCATGGGTACAGCACTTGTGACCGGGGCAACCTCTGGTATTGGCGAGGAATTTTGTTGGCAACTGGCTGCGGCGCACCACGATGTGGTTGTGGTCGCGCGGCGCAAGGATAAACTTGAGGAGCTGGCTGAGCAACTCCGCCAGATCGCGGGTATAGCCGTAGAGGTACTCGTTGCGGATCTTAGCGTCACAGAAGATGTTGAACGCGTAGCCGCGCGTCTTCGCCAAGATGAAGCGCCCATCGGTTTGCTGGTCAATAATGCGGGGTTCGCATTGGGGAAGGCCTTTGTTGATAACTCCCTTGAGGCTGAGGAGAATGCGCTGGACGTCATGGTTCGCGCTCCCATGGTTTTGAGCTATGCGGCGGCTCGAGCAATGCGCGCTCGCGGGCGCGGGGCGATTTGCAATCTCTCTTCAGTTGCGTCGGAGACGGGTGCGGGGACCTACAGTGCGCACAAGGCGTGGATCAGGGCCTTTAGTGAGGGGCTTTCAGAGGAACTACGGGGGAGCGGAGTGACGGTGACCGCGGTGTGTCCAGGACCTGTGCATACGAACTTCTTCGAGGCCGCAGGAGTTGATATGTCTGCGGCGCCGCAGTGGCTGTGGGCAAGTCCCGAGCAAGTTGTTTCCGAGGCCTTGGATGCGGTTCGCCGGGGACAGGTGCTCGTTACGCCGCGTACCGTTTACAAACTTGCGATGGGCGCCATGCGGGTTTCTCCGCGTTGGCTCACGCGGAGGGTGATGCGCAGCATTCCGCATATGTGAAGCACCGTGCTTTTAGGGCGTGAGGCTCGGCAAAGGAGGCGTGTGGCATTGTCATGAAATTGACGGCGCCCCTTTTATAGAGTGATAATGATTCTCATTATGAGAACAAAGAGACTGATTTCTGCGGGGGCCCTTGCCCTTTCCCTCGTGTTTGCCCCCCAAATGGCATGGGCAGGACCCGACCGTGATACCGAATGGGTCGTCACGGGACAACACGTCGATGCTCCCATTCCCATCTGGCATGCTGACACGCGTAGTTTCACCATGAACACCATCAATATGCCCGTTGAGAAGACTGTCCTATGGCTGCCAAAAGCGTGGGCGGGAAGCGGTGCACAGGATGCGAAGTATCAACTAGAAGTCCCCGAGAAGCGCCCCGATCTTGCTTTCTTGGGTCCCGAGCACTCGGTGCTCAACGCGGCCCCGCAAAACCCCGGTCCTAATAACACTCCAATCTGGGCAGGTCTTGGAGCTGACTCCTCGGTTGAGTGGGCGGCTCCTGATGAATTCGACGGAAGCACCTACACGCTCGACCTCATCAATGTCGATGGCCCCGGCCGGATGGAAATGTTTATTGACCACGGAGATTCAGTCTCTCGTTTCCTCTCCAGTCACGATGTTGCATATCGTTCGGTTTATAACCCGCGCCACACGCACCTCTTCACGACCTTTACACAGCCCGGCCGCTACCAGGCGCGCTTCCGCGTCAATGCCCGCTCGATTGATGGCAAGACTATTTACACCTCTCCCATCCAGTCACTGACTTGGCAGGTAGGCGGCTCGAATCCTGCTTCTGGAAGCATCAAGGACATTCACGAGGCCTTCGCAGCGGCACCCACCGAGCGCAGTGACGGCGCACAGGCACGTCCTTCCCTCACGCTTGCACCCAATGCGCAGCGTGAGCATCCGGGCGATCAGCACCTCAGTGAGATCACCTTCAACAGTGGAAATCCGGGGGATCAAGGACGTCTATGGCTCACCGTCAATGGATACTTTCTCACCGAAGAACCCGTCGTCGATGGGCGTGCGCAGGTACGCGAACTCCTCGGCGATGATGATGCGCTGATTCAGGCGGTCTTCATTCCCGAGGCCGGAAGCGGGGCCGCGCGCTGGGCCTCGACACCTCAGGCATTTTCTCAGCGAGATCGAGCGGAAGTACGCGTCACCCGAGCGAGCTCAGTCATCATTGAGCCATCGAACCCGGATCCAAGCCCCGTCTGGGACCCCGCGCAGATTTCAGTGTCGCGTCCTGGGGTTCATGTCTCCTATGTTCGTAAAGAAGGAAGCGAAGACCAATACACAGTTCAGGTCCAAGCCGATGACCCCGAATTGCGCGCAGCCTACAAGGTTGAGTTCTTTGAAAGTGAATACGATTTCTCGCCGTGGTGTGCCATCGAAGGCACGCTCGGAAAGGGCGGAATCGATGTTCAGCAGCAAGACTTGGGGGCCTGCGTGGGCCAGCCCATGTATATGAAATTCACTGTTCGCCCGCACCCGAAGTCCTTAGCCTCGATGACCACGAAGGCACAAGAAGATGTCGAATTGTCTTCATCATTCGGGCTTGATCTGAAGTTGAAGATGTGGCCGGGTGGAAACACGGTTGAGCCCACTCCAGCACCAACGACACAGCCGCTCATTCCTACGCCGCAGCCATCTGCATCTGTATCGCCTGCCCCAAATATTCCAGATACGAGCAATGACCACGCAGCTGACGAGCTGAAGACGAATCCTGTTGAGCTCACGCACGGACACATGGACCTGCGTCTTCGCGCAGATTCTTCTAGTCCCACGAAGTACTCGCTGGTGCTCAAGGACGATTCACTCACGGGTGAGAAGACCTCAGTCATGCGCTCAATCGATTCAGTGACCTGGAAAGTCGGTGTCAACGCCCGCTTTACACGCCCTCAGAGCCTGACAGACCCAAGCTATGACGTCCTCGGTGCGATTGGTGAATCCAGCTATGTGCTGCCTGAAACCCAGAACCCTGACATCGTCTGGCCGGGAGTGAGCACGGAAGGAATTGACTATTCTGTCTTCCCCAAGGGGATCGATTATGAAGTCCGCGTACTTGAATCTCCGAAGGACTCCCGAGTCGCATTCTTCCAAACGGGCACCTTCGGCGGCCCAGCACAGGTCATGATCGATTCTGCGAACCCCGCGCTCTCGCGAATTCACACGGATTCGCCAACTCACATGCACGCGAATTGGGTCTTCTCGCGCCCAGGTCGCTATCGCCTGCAGATCCGCGCCCTCGATGGCGACAAGGAAATCGCTGCACCGGTGAGTTGGATTGCTTCCATTCACGAGGCCGCAGCTAAGCCGGAGCCCTCTAGCCCCTCGACCGCGCTTCCTTCTGAGCAGCCAACTTTGGCTCCTACGCCTTCGGTGAGCGCATCCGCAGTGCCGACCGTGCCTACCCCTGCTGCTTCCTCAAACCCAGTGCCTGAAGCGCCGACTGCGACGCCTGCCCCCGAGCCCTCTCAAGCTCCGGGGGATTCTCCCGCGAGCTCACCCGCAGCGCAGAATCCTCCGGCTCCGGGAACTTCTACGGTCGCGTCTTCCAATGCTGCACCCTCGCGATCGACCAGTCCGCTGGGACGAGTCAGCGCCGTTGAACGCTTGACGGGAGGACAGGTCTTCGGATCGAGCAGCAGCGCACAAAGCGCAACGAGTGCGGATACAAGCCCTGCAGGTGAGCATAAGGAGGAAGCATCCACCTCACCGAGTGACGGCGCGCAAGAAACGCCAGAGGCTAACCCCATTGCTTTGGCAGCAGACTCTCCAGCTGCACCATCGCGATCGCCGCTATCTCGCTGGTGGTGGATCCCCGTGGCTGCCGGAGCGATCGCGCTCGGCGCAGGCACCGCTGTCGTCATCAGAAGAATGCGATAAAGCGAAGGACTCCATGTCAGAACCGGCCCGATCTCCTGAGGAGGCGGGCCGGTTCCTTGTTTTGGCGCGAGGAATGTTCTAGCGAATCGACTCCATGATCCGCACGCTGTCCAAGACAGGCATGTAGGGCAGGGGATCGATCCCCATTTCAAGGACGTAATCCGTCAGCTGAGTGCGCACCACCTCGCGCAAAACCTCCGGGTCCCACGGCTTGGCAATGTAGTAGTCCAATCCCGCCTGATTGAGCGCGCGAATCGTATCCGCCTGATCGGCCTGACCGGTCACCAGCACCGTTCGCGTGGAAGCAAAGCGCGGATTTGCAGTGAGCTCAACCAAAAAATCAACACCGGATTTACCCGGAAGGCGGTGGTCAGAAAGAACTAGGGCAAGTTCATCCCCGTCATCGGTAATTTCTTCGATGACGCTCCACGCATCTTCAACATCTTCCGCGAGCTCCAAACGGATGCGGCCCTCAAAATCTTCGAGGTCACGTTCCAGTGCCTGGCGGACATCGGCCTCGTCTTCGAGGGACAAAATGGTCAGGGTCATGATTCCTCCTCGTGAACATGATGTAGTGGAAGCAGGATCCGCATAATTGTGGACCCCGGGTGAGAGTCAATAGTGAGCTGACCATCCAGATCAGCAATGATCGAATGAACAATGGACATGCCCATTCCTAAACCGAAACGCACGCGACCAGCCTTCGTCGTGAAGTGCGGTTCCATGATGCGTTCAAGGACCTGCGGAGAAATTCCCGGTCCGTTATCGCACACGCACACTTCGACGCCGTCGCCGGAATTTGCGACGGTAATGGTGATGCGTGCTTCCGCGTGGCCTCGTGCGGGAAGTTTCTTTTCCGAGGCCGCGCTTTCTTGCCCCTGCGCCTTGAGGTCCGCCTCTTCGTCCTCAATTGCTTCGGCGGCGTTGACAATGAGATTTGTCCACACCTGCTGGAGCTTGGCGGGGTGAGCGAGGATGGGAGGGACATCCTCGTATTCACACACGACCTCAATACCGTGGACGCGGTGAGAGGTCAGTCGCAAGACATCATCGATTCCCCGCCGAACATCAACTTCCTTGAGATCGTCGGCATCGGGGCGCGCGTATCCCTTCAGGGACTGAGTAAGGGAAATAATGCGTTCTCCCGAGGCCAACACTGACCGCAATGAGCCTCCTAGGCGTGCCCCTGCTTGGAAAGCTTCTAGTTGATCGGGGTTGTTTGCTAAAGCGTGCGCGTGGGCAGTGTCAGTCAAACCAGCGCGAATGAGCTGACGGATGACGCTGCGATCGTGAAGGATGGGAAGGAGTTCTCTTTGGAGTTCCCTCTCTCGTGCAGTAGACAGCGGCGGAGAGTCCATGGCGCAATCAAGGGCACTGCGGCAGGCCTCGGGCGCGCGCGAAGCCATCACGGCCTCAGCGTCCTCGCGCAAGTGCCCAGCCGCGCGCAATAGAGCTGTCACGGGATTGTTGAGTTCGTGAGCGATTCCTGCACTGAGTTCACCGAGCATAGCGAAGCGTGCGCGTTCAACAAGCTCGGCGCGGGTTGCGCGAAGATCTTCAAGGGTCGCAGCTAACTCTTCTTTTTGACGTTCGAGGTCTTCGGCAAGCATTGCGTTTTCCACGTGCAGGTCCTCGGCGCGCATGAGTCGGCGCGTCAGTGAACGAATTGCCAGCGCGGTCAAGACTGTCGAAATTGAGGGATCTTCGGTTAACGCGATCTGAAGCTGTTCGGTCGTCAGGCGCACGACGGTCGCTTCGCTTGTCGTCAGTGCTGTGAAAAAGGCGTTTTCGCCTCGAGCGAGCGAAATCAGACCAATGAGTGGGCCCGAGGTTGCTAGGTGGGCAAGGACCTCGCCGTGGCGAGAATCGCGGTGCAGGGAAACTGTCCCCTCAAGAACTAGGTGTACGGCCTCGACCCGGTGTCCTTGGGTGAGAAGGTGTGTGCCGCGGGGGAGACGAATTCGAGGCCTCGGCCCCAAAACGCGCTCGACGCCGTCGAGTAACTCGTGTACGACCTGGTCCTCATTGAGGTCGAGTCCCTCGAGAATGGGGCCTTGAACAGCAAAAGAGGGGGGTTCTTGAATGAGGTCAAGGATCTCGTACGTGCAGTACCCGCACTCTTCGAGGTAACGACGCATCGTCGAGTAGGCTTGCCCAGACAAGAGGGGAACCGTCCAGGGGAAACGCACGACGGCAGCCAGATGCCCGGATTCGGTGCACGCCGCAAGGTCCGTGTGGAGTTCTTGATCGGTGACAAGCATCCACTGAGTTGAAGCCATCAGCGAGGATGTTCGGGCTGCATCAATGAGCGCATCGACATCCTTGACTTCGCTGGTGGCAACGCCGAGAAGAACGTGGTCTTCTTCATCCAGTCCTTCGAAGAAAAGCGCGAGATCCTCGGCGCTCTCGATCCTGTCAAAACACAGATTGGGGAAAGACTGCGTGAGATCGCGGGTCAGGGGGCCGGCGAGTTGGCGTGAATTATCGCCGACAACCAAAACATGGACGTGGTAGCCGCTCCGATGTCCACTACGAACACTCGTTTTCTCCAGAATTGAGGCATCGAGCGAAGAAGGGCCGTGCGTCCAGCCGTGCGCAAGACCCGGCGCACTCGCGGAAGGGGAGTCGGCCTCGGGAAAAGACACCTACATCACCCCAATCGCACCCCAGGTCAGAGGCGCGACGAAGGCAAGCAAAATAATTCCGATCACTCCAACGACGATGCCGACGATGGCCATTTCCTTCGTGGGGGTGGTTCCCGTCGAATAGGCGATCGCGTTTGGCGGAGTGGAGATGGGCAGACACATGCCGAGCGAACAGCCCAGTGCGATGACAATTGCAATTTCCGCGGCGCTTGTGGAAACCGTGGCCGCAAGGCCCATGCCCATTGGGACCAGGAGGTTCGCCGAGGCCGAGTGGGAGATGACGTTGGAGGTCACCCAGCCGACCAACGCGAGGACCAGGATGAGTAGTGCTCCGGGGATCGAGGCCCACTGAATCGATCCGAGCATCCACTTGTCGAGGCCGGTGGCGGCCACGCCTGAGCCGAGCGCGATGCCGCCTGCGACCAGCCACAGAACAGGCCAGTCCAATGCTCGCAGGTCGTCCCCGCTCATCACCTTCGTCATTAAGAGGACCACGACCGGTAGGAAGCCGACGACGTTGGAGGAGATGTGGTGGAGGGATTCTGTCATCCACAGGAGAATCGTTACTCCCGCAACCACGTAGAAAATAATGGCATTCTTTGATTTCTCAAAACGTGCCGAGGTGTCGATGTTGAACTGCGCGTCAGAGGGGATGTAACGCCAGGCGATGAACACCCACGAAAGTGCAAGAAGAACGAGCATGAGCGGGACTGCGGCCAACATCCATTGGAAGAAAGTCACTTTGACGCCCGCGTTTTCAAGTGCGCCCAAAGCGATGGCGTTGGGGGGAGTGCCGACGGGTGTGCCCATGCCGCCGACGTTTGCGGCGACCGGGATCGAAAGCGCGATGCCCGTGCGTGCTTTGCCCTCGGGGAGGGCCATGATGACGGGCATCATGACGGCGAACATCGTTGCGGTTGTCGCCGTGTTCGACATGAACATGCTCATGATTGCGGTGATGAGCATGACGCCCATGACGGTCAGGCGAGGCTTCCCAATGAATGGTTTCAACAGCACTGCGGAGAGCGCGCGATCGACCTTGTACTTCGCAGCCCCGTCGGCCACCATAAAACCGCCCAAGAAGAGGATGATTACGGGGTTTGCTAGCGCGCCAAAGAACTTCGTGTAGGCGGGAGCTTTTTCGGGGATTGAGAGAAGAGCGTGGTCCGAAATGAAGAGAACCTCAAGGAAAATTACCAGCACAGCGGTGCCGGCGAGGGGAACAGCTTCGGTCACCCATAGGAGGATTGCCGCCAAGAAGATTCCGAACATTCTCGTTCCCGAGGCGTCCAATCCGGGAAGCTGAATGAGTAAACAGGTGACAATCGAGGCCAATGCGCCGACAGCGCCGAACACCTTGAAGGGGCTAACTTGCGTCTTGTTCTTCGTAAAATCGGCCGGTCGAGTCGACATATTTTGCGCGGAGCGCGGGTTAATCGAAACGGCGGCGGTAGTGCGCGTACGACGTACCATTGGGCAGACCTCGTTGTCTTTGCGGAAATAGTACGCATAATTATATGTCATACATCACGTGATGATGACCATTTGATGATTAGTCACCAAGCGCCGGTGAGCAATACGCAATGCCCGCAGAAGCGGCGAAAGCGCGCGCGGCCTCGTCCGGGAGAAGCGAGGCACAACCCACGATTTGCGCCCCGCACTCCGTCGCTGCGGCGAGGATTTCTTCCCCATTAGCCAGGGTAGAGTTCGCTAAAAGAACCGCCTTGCGCCCCGCGAGTGGGGAACCCGAGAAGCGGCGTTCCCCCTCTGCGGTGTTGAATGCCGAGGCCGGGCCTTGGGCTGGGAGGAAAAGCGTGGCGTCGAGGTCGAGCCCTCGACCTCCTGCAGCGTGAATCATCGCCGCTGCAAGAGCCGCATCGCCTTCAGGGGCAATCACCAGGTCATAATCCCCAATGGCAAGGTCATGTTCTTCCAAAAGATCGATGAGGATGTGCCCGCAAACGGCAGCTCCCTGAGCACTCAAAGTGAGTTCGTTGAGACGAGCCAAAGGATTGGGCGACTCAAGAAGAGGAGCGGCAAGGGTGCGGAGGGTCAGAAGATGCGGGTCGTGTGTCGTCATATCAGCACTATCAGTTGGACGAAGGATTGACGTAGCGGATCAGATCGCCGATGCCGTTGTAAATCCGATAGGGGCGGAAGGGGAAATTAGAAACCTGCTCGGCACTGGTCGAACCAGAAAGAACGAGGAAGGTCCTCATGCCTGCCTCGACGCCTGCGCGCACATCCGTATCCATGCGATCACCGACCATTGCGGCATTCTCAGAGTGAACACCGATCTTGTTCAGGCCCGCACGAATCATCACAGGATTCGGCTTTCCTACGAAGTAGGGGGCCTTGCCGGTCGCGGCTTGGATCATCGCGGCGACCGATCCCGCTGCCGGAAGAGTGCCCTCATCTGAAGGACCAGAAACATCCGGGTTCGTTGCGATGAACTTCGCACCGCGCTCGATCAGTCGGATTGCAGTCGTCAGAGCGTAGAAGTCATAGACGCGGGTTTCGCCGAGGACCACGAATTCAGGATCCTGATCGGTCATGATGTATCCGGCTGAGTGGATCGCCGTCGTCAGACCAGCTTCGCCAATCACGTAGGCGGAAGAATTGGGGGACTGCTGGGATAGGAACGCTGCGGTCGCATTCGCCGACGTCCAGATGTGCTCTTCTGGAACATTGAGGCCCGAATTCGCCAAGCGCGCAGATAGGTCGCGGTTTGTGAAGATCGAGTTATTCGTCAGGACCAGGAATGGAATGCCATTCTCTTCCAAAGCGGAGATGAAATCCTGGGCTCCGGGAAGGGCGCGGTTTTCCTTAACCAGAACGCCATCCATATCCGAAAGCCAGGCGCTAATTGGGGGCATATCCGACAGTGCAGTGGAAAGAGAATTCGTCATGCCTCTAATCTATCTGTTTGCGAGCTCGTTCGGTAGGAAGAAGGCGACCATGGAAGAAAACTCTCAGCCAGAAGTTGGCGTTGGGCCCTGGCCGGGAGGACCAGAAGACTGGCCAGCGGAAGAGGTCTACGATCCGCAGCTCTTGGCTGAGGGGGATCGACGCAATGTCGAGGACCGCTACCGTTATTGGAAGATGGAAGCAATCATCGCTGATATCGCCTCTCACGCACTTCCTTTCGAGATAGCCATCGAAAACCTCGGTCACGACTTCAATATCGGCTCAATCGTTCGCAGCGCGAATGCTCTGGGAGTAAGCCGCGTTCACATCGTCGGTCGGCGCAGGTGGAATCGGCGCGGGGCTATGGTGACCGACCGCTACTTGGAGGTTATTCACCATCCCGAGGTCGGTGAATTTATTTCCTCACTGCACGAACGAGGAATCACTCCGGTTGGAATCGACAATGTTCCCGGCTCTATTCCCCTTGAAGGGCATGCTCTTCCCAAACGGGCGTGCCTGGTCTTCGGTGAAGAATCAAGCGGACTCAGCGAAGAGATGCGCCGGGAATGCAACGAAATCCTCCACATTACGCAGCGCGGCTCAACGCGTTCAATGAATGTCGGCCACGCCGCAGCAATCGCAATGTGGGCGTGGGTGATTCAACACTCCTAGGCCCGCGCCAAGGCCTCGGCGGGGAAGTCTTGCACCCGGTCGGTGAAGATCCCCGTAACGCCCCATTGCGCAGCTTTCCGCGCATCCTCGAGGGTATTCACGGTCCAGACGTTGACCTCAAAGCCGGCGTCGAGCATCTCGTGGACGTCGGCCTCGGTCAGGTCTTGCCCGCAGGGGTGGATCGCAGTGCACTCAATCTGCGAGGCCTCGCGCCAGCTTCCCGCGCGCACTTCCGCCGGGGTGCACAGCCAGGCGAGCGAAACTTCGGGCATAGCCTCGCGCACCGCGCGAAGCAGGTCGTGGTCGAATGAAGAAATAAGGATCTTGTCCTTGTTAGCAAAAGAGCGCAGCGCTACTTCGACATTCTCGATGAGAGTATCGCGGCGCCGGCCTGCTGCTCGAGGCTTGAGCTCGAAATTGAAGCCGGTCTGGGTTGAGTTGGCAAAGGAGACAACATCGGCCAACTCGGGGATGCGCTCAAAACGGTAGGTTGGCGAGAACCATGCGCCCGCGTCGAGCCTGCGCAGCTCACCGTATCCCCACGAATCCCAGGAACCCGAGGAATTTGTCGTGCGGTCAACGGTGTCGTCATGGATGATGAGCAGCGTCCCATCCGCCATGACACCCACATCGCACTCACACCAGCGGGCCCCAATTTCCGAGGCCTTCGCGAAGGAAGCGATCGTGTTTTCGGGCGCGAGCGTGGGCGCCCCGCGGTGGGCGAAAATCTTTGGGAATTCAGTCATTATTTCTCCTTCGCTGCGCAATTCTAGAAATAGTCATCGACGGGGATCAGCCCGACTCCGGGTACGAATTGCATCTTCGGGCGGTCTGCGGGGGTTTCCGTTTCGTCGGCTTTCCCGTGCATTCCGTCGATTCCCGCGCGCTCTTCTTGGCGGCTGAAACCCTCTTCTTCAGTGAGCGTTTCCATCTCCGAGGCCGCGCCTTCGTCAGGTTGGGTCATCAGCGCCGGGTCGAGCAGCATCGCTTCGTCGCGCTTGGTGGGAAGGACGCTCTCCACATAGGACTGGATGGCTTCATCCTGGGGAACGTCGTGCCCAACATCTTGGGCAAGGTACCAGCGGTGTTCCAGGAATTCGTGGAAGATCTGGGCCGGTTCCAGCTTGGCTGCGAGCTCGGCGGGAACGGCAGTGATGACAGGTTCGAAAACTTCGTTCATCCATTCATGTGCAACGATCTCGAGAGGCATTCGGGTTTTACCCGTCATGGCACGGTAGGTCTCAATATCGTTGAGCATACGTTGGGCCTGATTCTCGCCGACGTCCATGCCCGTCAATCGCATGAGTTTGCGGTGGTGGTGGCCGGCATCAACGACCTTTGGAGTGATGATCAGGTGTGTTCCATCAAGGTCGGAGGACATCTGGAGTTCACCTACTTCGAAGCCGAGATCATTCAGGCGGCGGATGCGCTGAGCGACTCTCCACTTCTGGTTGGATTCAATAACTTCAGGTCCGGTGAGTTCATTCCACAGCTCCAAGTAGCGCGAGCGAATCCGGTCACCGACTTCGATGGGATCTTCATCGCTGGGGAAGAACGATCCCGCTTGAAGGTCCATTAATTCGCCGATGATATTTGTGCGTGCCAGATCAACGTCGTAGAGGCGCTGGCCTTCGGTGAGAGAAGGGTGGATTTCACCGGTTTCTGCGTCAACGAGGTACGCGGAGAAGGCACCGGCGTCGCGACGGAAAAGCGTGTTTGAAAGAGAAACATCGCCCCAGTAGAAGCCCAGAAGATGAAGACGAACCAGGAGAACTGCGAGGGCGTCGATCAAGCGCCCTGCTGTCTCGGGGGTCATGTGCTGGCTGAAAACCGCGCGGTAGGGCAAAGAGAACTGAAGGTGTTCGGTGACCAGTACGGCTGCGAGTTCTTCGCCAAAGGCATCGCGTCGCCCGGTGATGACCGCAGTGGGAAGGACAGAAGGAGCACCAAGACGCGACAGGTCTCGAAGGAGCTCATATTCGCGGTATGCGACGCTTTCGCCGATTTCCTTGACCGCGATGACCCTGTCGGAAAGGTTGACGAAACGGACGACGTGGCGAGAGATACCGCGAGGAAGAGCAGCAAGGATCTCCGTCGGCCACTCTTCAAGGGGGATATCCCAAGGTAAATCCAACAGCGCGGGGTCAACCGTCGCTGCTGTGATCTCAAGCGTTGAGGGAATGGGCATAGCTCTATTCTCGCATTCATTGAGCAAAGTGGCACGGGGCCCGCAACCGTGTATGGTTGCGGGCCCCGTGGTTTAGCCCTTAGTAGCGTCTAGCTGCCGAGTAGGTCACTCGGGCAGGCGTTCGCCGGTGGACGCAGAGAAGTTGTGCTGCTGTCCTTCCTTGATGCGGGTGTGGATCACACCGCCAGGCTTGGGAGCGGTGCGCGGAGGAACGCGGACGATAAGCTGCTCGCCCTTACCTTCGCTGCCGGAACCCAGACCGTGGCCGGAATCTGCACCTGCCAGGTGGCCGTAGATGTAGGCATCCGAACCCAGTTCCTCAACGAATTCAACTTCGATCGGAATGGTGTTTTCGGTCTCTGCAGAAACAACCTCGAGGCCCTCGGGACGGAAGCCGATCGTGATCTTGCCTTCGTCTTCGGGAACCATGGCGTCCAGCGTTGCCTGCGAGAGCGGAACCTCTGCGGTGCCGAGCTTTGCGACATTGCCTTCAACCTTGAACTTGCCGAGGTTCATAGCGGGGGAGCCGATGAAGCCTGCGACGAATTCGTTGGCGGGGCGCTCGTACATTTCCTGCGGGGTGCCGACCTGCTGGAGGAGACCACCTGCGAGAACCGCGATGCGGTCACCCATCGTCAGAGCCTCGGTCTGGTCGTGGGTCACGTAGACCGTGGTGACACCGAGTTCGCGCTGCAGCGAAGCGATCTGGGTACGGGTCTGGACACGGAGCTTGGCATCCAAGTTGGACAGAGGCTCGTCCATGAGGAAGACCTGAGGCTTGCGGACGATTGCACGGCCCATAGCAACACGCTGACGCTGACCGCCGGAGAGAGCCTTGGGCTTGCGGTCCAGGTAGGGCTCCAGGTCAAGGATGCGTGCGGCCTCTTCAACGCGCTTGTTAATTTCATCCTTGGGGGTGCCTGCGATCTTGAGTGCGAAGCCCATGTTCTCGCGCACGGTCATATGCGGGTAGAGGGCGTAGTTCTGGAAGACCATTGCGATGTCGCGGTTCTTCGGCTGTACGTCGGTGACGTCCTTATCGCCAATGAAGATGCGGCCAGAGTTCACATCCTCAAGACCTGCGAGCATGCGCAGCGAGGTGGACTTGCCACAACCGGAGGGACCGACGAGAACCAGGAATTCACCATCCTGAATCTCAAGATCGAGCTGGTCGACAGCGGGCTTATCTGACCCGGGGTAGATTCGGGTTGCCTTATCGAAAGTTACAGTTGCCATATTGAACCTCCACCGGCGGTACGTGCCGGACGATCCTTAGTAGAGACCAGACGACAGCGTCTTCACTGCCGTCGCACGTCCTTCACCACCTGTGTGAAGTGCGTACTTGCTCACGATAGCACCAAAATTTGCGAAAAATCCAGCTCAATTTGAAACGAAGTGCATAGAAGAGATTCGAAATGAGCTGGGCATTCGATACCCTTGGGGGGTGCGTGAGCAAGAGATCATTGGTGGGTACCGCCTCCTCAAACGCCTGGGGGCGGGGGGCGCTGCTACCGTGTGGCTTGCCTGCGACGAGGCCGGGGAGCGTGTAGCCCTTAAGATCCTTCACCCCGCGCTCGCCGCCGATGATGACTACCGTGAGCGTCTCCTTCGAGAAGCTCGAACGGTGAATTCCATTCGCGGTGGGGGAGTGTCCCACATCTTGGATATTGAGATCGATGCGACTCAACCTTTTGTCGTCAGCGAGTACATTCCAGGCCCGACGCTTTCTGAATTACTCTCTCGCGGTGCGATCAATGTTGGAGGGGTTGCGGCGATCGGCGGGGCGCTTGCCCAAACCCTTCAAGATGTTCATGCTCGTCGGATTGTCCACCGCGATGTGAAGGCCTCGAATGTCATTTGTTCCCCGCAGGGGCCGGTTCTCATCGATTTCGGTATCGCCATGGGACAGGATGAGGCGCGCCTGACTCAAACCGGTCTGGTATCGGGAACCGCGGGATATACCGCACCCGAATTGCTCAAGGGCGCCTCGGCCTCGGCAACGACAGATTGGTGGGCGTGGACGGCTACCCTGCTTGCGGCACTTACTGGGCGCCCGCCCTATGGAAGTGGCGTGACCGCTGCGATCTTGGATCGGGTGCTCAAGGGGGATCCCGACACCAGCGGCCTCGATTCGTCTGTCGCTCAGCTCATGCGCCAAGGACTTCACCCGGATCCTCAGCTTCGCCCAAAGCCTGACTACATCATCCGTCATCTTGCGCATTGGGGCGGGTTCCCCCTTGAAAAGATTGCGATCTATGGGGGAAGTCAGGCGTGGGAAAACCTCAATTGGGCACGGCTCTTGGCTCCTGTTCGTCAAGGGGGCACCTCCGGTGTCTCAGTGGTCGCAGATGACTCCGCTAACGAGGAAACTCAGATCTTTGATGATGATGCTTTACAGACCGCAGTCATTGAAGAGTTCGATCCGGATCGCACTGCGGCATTAGCGAATGACTTCTCATCTCCGGATGAAACTCAGGTATATCCGCAGTTCATGGGTGGCGCGCAGCCAAGTATCGACGAAACCTCGCTTTTTAACTACCCGCATCCCATGGCCTCGTCAACGGGGACAAGCTACCTACCTGCTCAAGATGGCTATCGGCAGGCGTCGATCCCGCCCAGTATCGAATTTGCGACTCAAGCACCCGCGTATATTCCTCAGCAGGTGAAGACGGCGAATATTTTAGGGCTGATCATTCTTTCTGCTCTGGCGCTGATTCCTTTATATAGGGGGTTGATCGGGTTGATCAGCGTGGGGGTGATCGTCGCGCTCTTCGCAGTGCTTGGGAGCGCCTATAAATGGCGTGAAAATCGGAGGATCCTCAATCAGGAGGCGCGCTCCAGTGATACCTGGGCTGCACTCGGTGTTGCTCCTTTTACCGGGCTTGGAGGGATTTTCTCTACTGCGGTTGGTCTAGCCCCTGGGGCCGCTTTGGCGTGGGGGCAGTGGATTCTCTTTTCCCGAGGCCTCTACGAGCCTCTCGGTTTGTCCCCCGATTTTGGATTCTTCTCCACCCCCTTCGGAGATCCCGGAACATGGTGGTTCCCGCTTGTATTGACCGGTCATGCGCCGATCACGTCTGATGCGTGGCTGGCGGGGAGTCCCTCGTGGATCGTCTTGACCTGGGTTCTGACCACTCTTGCCCTGTGGGGAATGTGGGTGATGCCAACGGGATCCGCTTTGCGCGATGGAGTGAGTGTGTGCGTGTCGACCTGTGTTCCCAAGATGTGGATGCGAGTACTTCTTGGTCTGCTCATTTCCGGTGGCGTTGCAGCTGTCCTTGCCCTGAATTTCTAAGGTTCTCTTGTTGCGCCGGGAATGAAAAGTGACGCGGCGGCGTTGGTATCGGTGCGTAAACGGGCATTGCTCGCTAGTCTTGAATGCAGTTCAACAGAAAGGCCCGCAATAATGGCAAAGGCTTCCCGCTCGCAGGATGTACGCGCAAAGGCGCAGCAGCTGCGTGAAGAACAGGCGCGTGCAGATCGCCGGACTCGCAACATTATCATTTCTTTGGTTGCGCTGATTGTGGTTGTCATCATCGTGGCAATTGCTGCGGTTATCGTCCAGTCCAACCGCAAGAAGGCAGAAATCGCCGAGGCCGGATCGGCTGCGCTCGGTGCATATTCAAATGGTGAGCCCGTTGTTATTTCCCACCTCGGTATTGGAAAGGTCGACGAATCTATCCCGACGCTCACCGAGTATTTCGACTACTCCTGCCATGTGTGCGCGGCATACGATGTGGGTTTTGGGGAGCAGGTTAGCCAGGATGTCCTTGCTGGTAAGTACAACATCAAGTACCAGCCCGTGAATACGGTGAAGGCTGCGTATCAGTATGCGTCAACCAGTGCGGCTCTGGTCGCTGCACAAAAGGTCGATGCGCAAACGTGGATGAAGTTCCACAACGCCTTGCTGTCTTACTTCAATGATCAGTACAACTCTGGCAAGGGAACCGTTGTTCAGGACCTGTCTGCTTCTGCTACAAAGGTTAAAGAAATCGCTGCGCAGGTAGGAATTCCGCAAGATGTTATTGACACCTTCCCCGAAAACGGTGTGAATGACTATCTGACCAAGTCGACCAACACGTGGGCTGAGGCGAAGATTGACGGTCGCGAAAATGGATCTTTGGGAACTCCTGAGTTCGTTGTGAACGACAAAGCCGTCGTTGATTTCAAGGGCGTCAAGGCAACCAGTGTCAACGATTTCTATCCCGTGATTACTGCTCAGCTTCAAGCTGCCGGTCCGGCATCTGCATCGAAGTGATGCTGCTGATCGCTCTCATGTGATTGGGCTTTTCAGGGGCGCGTGCGTGACATGGTCGTGCATGCGCCCCTGTTGTTTCTTTGGAGACGCGCCCTGAGCTTTGTGGACTGTGTCCGGGAGATGGTGAGGATCGTGAAGTGGCGTGTGAGCCACATTGCGGTTTTTAATTCGTCTTTGTGGCCCCACTCATGGCACACTATGTGGGTTGCCACCTTAGCTCAGTTGGTAGAGCACCCGCCTTGTAAGCGGACGGTCGTCGGTTCGAGTCCGACAGGTGGCTCCATTATTCAGTCCTAACGGGTACACCCCGTTTTGTTTTGTGGCTGCGCGGGTGCTTTGCGGCTTGAAACGTACTATCGCGCTCAATGTACGTAGAGACATCACCCCTTAATATCTTGCGAATCAAGCTGTATATTGACTCTATCTAGCAATGAAGCTAGGTCTGGAAGGGGCTAATCTGATGGATGCACTTATCTCATGTGGTCTAGGACTCTTAGTGTTTGTTGCCGCTTTCTGCTTGGCTCGCCTAGCGCGAGCAATGCGAAATGACAAATTGCCTCCGAATATGTGGGCGGGAATCAGGACGAAGGCAGCGTCGGAGTCGGAGTCGTCCTGGTATCAGGTTCAACGAGCAGGTTCAGTACCAATCATCTGCTTAGCCGTTGCTTATGCAGATTCAGGTTTACTCTTCATTCTTCAAGGAATCTACCACGAGATCATTTCTCCACTTATTCCGGTAGTTGTGTTTAGCGCACAAAGTCTCGTCGGAATTATATGGATATACAAGGCGAGCAGTAACTCCGATCCATCGAAAAAATCAGAGTAAAGCCAGTGAGGTCTCCGAAAGAATTAAAGAAAAATGAATTAGGTCATCGTTGTGCCTCCAATAATTCCGAGTCAGAAGCGGGACGTGACTTTGGAGCGTGCTCTAGCGAGCCTATGTGCGTGCGGCAGCCTCTCCTAGGCTGTGGAGTCTGCTGTGTGCATTGGAACCTTCGATTGTCCTCGATATCTCCGCGGGAGGGCGATTCTTCAACGCACACGTTCAAACTTTCGCGTTTGTCCCGACGAAACCAACGGTGAGTTCTGAAGGGTAGGCAGATATTACTCCGAGTTACTGCTTTATTTCGAGTGAAGCGAGCCGAGAATGGACGCTCAGCTCCTTGATGATGTGTGCAAATCAATAGGTGTCGAGCAGAATCCAACTGACTGTGTTCTCGCCGCCTGATTGCCGCGTGAACCTTTAGTCCGTCAGTCCGGGAGCTGTTTCTGGCCAGGTGTCTGGTGTCGTTTAGGAAGCCACTGGGTGCCGTTCGTGTTGGTGGGGTGCCTCCGACACTTCGTCAACTGAGCCTATCTGGTAGCAGGTCTGCATGATGCCAGGGGCTGAGAAATAACTCGCAGACTGCGCTCGGAGAAGACCTCGGGGTCGGCTGTTGGACGGGGGTTCGATTCCCCCCATCTCCACCACAGTGCGAAGTGGCGAACTTCCGGTTCTATGAACGAAGGCTCGTCCTCGCGTTCATTCTCGCGTGAGCGAGGGGCGCTGAAGGCGTCGTCCACCAGGACGGCGCCTTTTGTCGTATCCCCACCCTCCCGGTTCTGGCGCCGACCACTTTCGCGCTCTCCGCCTCCCCTGTCGTCGCACGGTGAGCAGATTACACCGTATTCCCTAATTATGAACGTCTGATATTCAATGGTGAATGACGTTTATCTCCAGATAAACCTACATATCTGTGAGATATCTATAGAAGTTAATCACCATATGGGAAGTCACAATGGCATTGATCGGGTATGCGCGCGTGAGCACGGCGGACCAAAATCCAGATAGGCAAGTTGGGGCTTTAGAAGCGGTCGATCGACTCTTCGCTGACCGCACCTCCGGCGAGGATACGTACCGGCCTGAAGTGGATGCTTTGCGCAGCTATGTGCGCGAAGGCTCGGGGGACATTGTGCGCGTGAAGAGCATTGACCGACTCGCTCGCTCCACGCAGGATTTACTCAGCCTGCTTCAAGAGTTCGCGAAGAAGGGTGTGGGCGTCGAGTTCATTGAGACGCCTGCCCTGTCCACATCGACCCCGTCCGGCAAGTTCACCCTGACGGTTCTGGCAGCGGTAGCGGAGTTCGAGCGGGAGTTGATTCGCGAACGCCAGCGGAAAGGCATCGCCATGGTCAAAGCCAAGGGCAACTATAGGCGAGGGCCGAAGCTCTCACCTGAACAGATCGACGAGGCCCGGCGGCTTGTTGACAAAGGGGTGTCGAAGACTCGCGTCGCCGACTGCCTTCGGGTCTCCAGGTGGACGGTCAATGCCGCGTTGGCAGGGTGTGGGGTTTACGCGGAAGATGCTTCGTAGGTCTTGCGAAGGCATACCGGCTCTGTTGGCCCACATTGCCTTCTCCCTGTCGTATCATAAATAGGTATTGGTGTGTGAGGGTGAGCAAGGAGCGTCATGGCAGGGAATCGAAGTTTGGATCGAGCGAAAGCGGCCAAGAAGGACGAGTTCTACACGCAGCTCTCCGACATCGAGAAGGAGATGCGCCACTACCGTCGTCACTTCAAGGGCAAGACGATCCTCTGCAACTGCGACGACCCCTTCGAGTCCAACTTCTTCAAGTTCTTCGTACTGAACTTCCAGCGTCTCGGCCTCAAGAAACTCATTGCTACCTGCTACGCGGGGTCTCCAATTACTGGGAGCCGACTCAGCTTGTTTGACGTCCTCGGTGGCGATGACAGCAACAGGGGCAAGCCCTACAAGGCCGTCGTAACCAAGGTGTACGACGCTACTGGTGACGGCGGCGTGGATATGCTAGACGTGGCGGAGCTATTCAAGTCCGGGGAGAACGAACTGATGGAACTGGAAGGCGATGGAGACTTCCGCTCTCCCGAGTGTCTGGAGCTGCTCCAAGAAGCAGACATCGTTGTGACCAACCCGCCGTTCTCCCTGTTCCGTGAGTACATTGCGACACTGATGGAATACCAGAAGTATTTCATCGTGATTGGGAACCAGAACGCAATTACGTATAAAGAGATTTTCCCGTTGTTGATGGAAAACAAAATGTGGCTAGGGAACCACTTTGGCGATATGGTGTTCACGGTTCCTGACTCATATGAGCCGCGGGCAACCCGATACTGGCAAGATGAGAATGGTCAAAAATGGCGGTCGATGGGCAACGTTTGCTGGTTTACAAACCTGGACATCAAGAAGCGCCATGAGATGCTAATCCTTGTTAAGCGATATTCAGGGCATGAGGATGAGTACCCGCGCTATGACAATTACGATGCCATCAATGTTGATCGCGTCAAAGATATTCCAGAGGATTGGATGGGGGTCATGGGCGTACCCATCACGTTTTTGGATAAGTATAATCCCGATCAGTTTGAGCTAGTTGCTTTCCGTAAAGGTGACGACGGTCAAGATCTTGCGTACACGAGAGAGAGAGAGAGAGAGTCTGCCCGTATTTCAGGATTCTCATTAGAAGATTGGCAACTTCTCCATCCCTCCTCGACCCTGCTTCTGGGAGTAATTAAGAACGCTGAAGGTGAAATTGCTGGAAGAAGGACGTATGCCCGCGTGCTAATCCAGCGCAAGCAAAGCAAGGAGGATGACCGTTGAATATTGAAGAGCGGAAAATCCTCGTCCGAGATGTGGTGGACGAGTATTTCAACGACGCCGAAGAGGGCGTACGCGCCTATTACAACCAGCTTGACATCCGACCGCCTTACCAGCGTGAGTTTGTGTACAAGGATGCCCAGCGTGATGAGGTGATCCGAACTGTTATGAAGGGTCTGCCCCTCAGCGTCATGTACTGGGTAGACCGTGGTGAGGCCTTCGAAGATGACCCCGACACACCTCGCTATGAGGTGATGGATGGCCAGCAGCGGACGATCTCGATTTGTGAGTACTTCGACGGCAGCTTTTCCGTGGATGACAAATACTTTAATAACCTCCCTGACGACCAACAAGAGAAGTTCCTCAACTATCCGCTGTTTGTCTACGTCTGTGAGGGGGCGGATTCGGAGAAGTTGGACTGGTTCCGCATTATCAATATTGCAGGCGAACAGCTCACTGAGCAGGAACTGCGCAACGCGGTGTATGCAGGGTCGTGGGTGTCCGATGCCAAGCGTTATTTCTCCAAGACAGGGTGCCCGGCAAGTCGAGTCGGAGGGGACTACCTCAAGGGTTCCTCAATTCGCCAGGAGTACTTGGAGACGGCTATTCGCTGGATTGCGGCTACTGAGGGGCTGACCATCGAGCGATACATGGCCGCGCATCAGCATGATGAGGGAGCCGTTGCCCTGTGGAACTACTTTCGGTCAATCATTGATTGGGTGCAAGCGGTCTTTCCGAAGTACCGCAAGGAGATGAGAGGCCTGGAATGGGGGCTGTTCTACAACAAGTACAAGGATAGGACTGACCTCAACCCAAAGTCGCTGGAGGAGCAGGTGAGTGCTCTGATGGCGGACGAGGACGTCACGAAGAAGTCTGGGGTGTACGAGTACGTCCTGGCTGGCAATGAGCGCGCCTTGTCTATCCGTGCGTTTACTGAGCGTGACCGTCGCACAGCCTACGAGCGACAGAATGGCATCTGCCCGATGTGTGGAGAGCACTTTGAGATTGCCGAGATGCACGCGGACCACATCCTGCCCTGGAGTAAGGGCGGCCACACCACGCCAGAGAACTGCCAGATGTTGTGCCGGGACTGCAACCTCAAGAAGAGCAACAAGTAGCCCTGAGATTTTTCTTTACAAGCGTGTGGCTGGAGCCCCCTGCTAAAAACCTGTAATAAATGAGTTTATTGTTTTCACAGTGATCTGTTGCCTCCATGCTCTCATACCACTGTGAAGAAGGAGTCGACTGCGTTGTACACCGGCAACGAAAAGGTAGGAGCGCGCTGCCTGGCGCGCTAGAAGTAAGGGCCTGTCGGCGCGCCGACGAGTCGTTAAGAGATTCTGAGACTGGCTGGGGGTCTTCTTGCGCTTCAGCCCAAGGTGGAAGAAATCCCACCCACGACAACGCGTGATTGGGGATTCTACGTCCGCCAGTATCTCGCGAAACCGTGAGTGACGCCGATCCTCAGCATTTGTATGTGCGAATAAACTGACGCTCCTTGGAGAGGGGCGAAGTCAACTCTTCGCAAATTCACCTCATAAGGCATATCTCTATGGTGCAATTAGGTCGTACTCTTCGCATACGTGAGAGTGGCTTGAAGTATTTTGACTCGCGCCGTTAGTCAGGTACTTGGAAGCAGTCCTGCATATTCAGCGCTGCTTGGAAGCCCTCGAGTTAATCCTCGGCAACAGCGAGAATATCGCCTCCTTGGCCGTTTATTTCGCAAAGGACTTTGAGGTCAAGTGCAAGGGATACGTCCTTGCGCACACTCGAAGCTGAACATAAGGAGAAGTCGAAGGTTTCAGAAAGGCACATGAAGGTATTGGAAATGAGATTTTTCTGAGACTATGCGGGACGGCTGTATGAACTAAAAAACTGTAAGCGGCCGTTCCCTGACGTGATTCAGGCAGAGAACTCGAAGGCTGTCTTGGCTAGTAGTCAACAGAACGTCGGCAAGGTTGTATATGCGCCGGGCAAAGTCGCGATTCGCGGAACTACTACGATTCGTAACAAGATGGGTTACTCAGTCCACTTACACTGAATCTACGAGTAAAGAACTGCCTCCACAAGGGTGTTATAGCTCTTCATTGTCCCGATGATCAGGATTTTCGAATAACTAGGTGCGAAGTCGAATGGGTCTCCCACTTCGCGGACCGCTCATGTTTAGGGGGAGGCGGACTCTCTGCGGAGAGCCCGGTGTTTCTAGCTTTCTGCCCCCAGACCGTTGCGTCCGTTCGTTTTCTTGGTCGGGGTTTCTGGATGAGTATGCGCACAAAAAGCCCTGTGTAGAAGCTTGATTCGGGTATCGTCGGATGCAAGACCACCGCATGAAAAGACGTTCATGAAACAGATAGCCGTATGAACGACCTTCAGCTCGATGAAGCGCTTTCCTGTTTCGCTCACGATGTCTGTGAGGCGCTCAGTGGGGGAAAGCCTGCTGAAGAACTTCGTCGCTCACTCGAGGTGGGGTCTCCGGATATCACATGAGCAATACGTGCATTTGTGGATGAGCGTGCTGTGAGCCCTGTGTGGCTTCAACGTGTTGAAAGATGAACGCTAAAGACGGTGCTGCCTTTGCTTTATTCAGAACGGACTTGCAACCCAAGAATCTCTTGATCACATTCGACGCATTAGCCGCACAACTGGTGGTGACTATTGCGAAGAACTCGCGGAACTGCGGGCCGCACTTGAAGCGCAGAACGCTCTGTGCCTTGGGATTGTGTAGTGGGGCGCGCGAATCGGGTGAATTCCCCGCTGAAAGCAAGGTTTTTTTGCGTAACGCACCCACGGCCTCGGGAAAAGAAAACCATTGCGCCTTCTTTCAGAAAATTCTCGATCAATGCGCAATATCGGTAATAATTATCTCTGGAAGTGTTGCCGAAAATGTGTTGTGCTCATATTTTATAAGGCTTATGAGCCTTGGAATCCTGCGCTTTGATGCGCATATGTGTGCGAAATAAAACCGCTCGCGATGCGCATCAAAATGTATAAGAAAGCTACAAGAATAGTCGCAGAAATCTTGTAGCTGATGAATAGCTTCGTTAAAGAATCTTTTATTTATGTTCACACCTTGAGTTTTTAGTGTTGAGGAGCAATAGGCCACTCCCTTCCGATCAGCGAAAATAAAGTGGGTCTGGCCTATCTCACGTACTCACAAGGAAGATACTCCGCTATGAAACGCAGATACCTCGTGGGAAGCGTCGGCGCCGCTGCAGCAATCGCGCTCCTTCCCTCGCTGAGCACCACCCATACCGCCGTCGCTGCCGATGTTGACACAACCTATGGTGCTTCTTTTCCTTATACGCGCTACGAGGCCGAGCGTGGCCGACTTGACCGCGCACACGTCGTCTCGCTCGACGAGAGACTGACTGTTGACAAAATGCTCGACTCGACGGCGATTGAAGCCGGGGAACAGTCCTATGTTGAACTCGAATGCGAGGGTTCTTCCGTGAGCTTCACTGCTGAAGTTCCTGGGAATGCAATTGATCTTCGCTTCACTCTTCCTGATCACAAGGCTGGAAGCGTAGATATTCGCGTTAACGGAGAAAAGGCCGCCACTTTTAATCTCTCGTCAGAAACTGCGTATCAGTATGTTCAAAAGAGTAAGGTCTTTGACGAAGAAAAAGACAAGTTGGCAGGCGAAGGACCAATACATGCGCGCTTCCAATTTGATGAGGTCCACGCTCTGCTCAATCGCCAAGTAAACCCGGGAGACACGGTCAGTGTCGTTCGAACGGGGAGTGAAGGGCATGCCTATGGCATTGACTTTATTGAACTTGAACAGGCTCTTCCTGAGATTCAGCGTCCCGACAATTCGGTAAGCATTACTGATGATGACCTGACGGTTACGGAAGAAGTGGAACCGGGGAAATTCCAGACTCGTTCGGTTCATGCATGGGCCAACGATGGAAAGGACGACTCTGAAGCTTTCCTAGCAGCCCTTAAGCGCGCATCGGATGAGAAGAAGACCTTGTACATTCCGCGTGGAACCTTCGAGTTTGATAGCCAGCTTGTAGTTCGACATTCTCCAGATGATAACCACCAGCTGACGATCCAAGGTGCAGGTATCTGGTACTCGAATCTCTTCTTCCGTAACCCGAACAAGGCCCGCGGTGGAATTGTTCTTGAACATACCAGCCATGACCTGCGCTTCCGTGACTTCTACATGTCGACTAATCTCAAGTCCCGTTACGATGAGAATGCGCATTACAAGGGATTCCAAGGCGTCACCAAGAATTCACAGTTTGTGAACCTGTGGATCGAACACTTCGAGTGTGGCTTCTGGATGGGTGACTATGTCAACCAAAAAGACATGCAGTACACCGAAAATATGCTGGTCGATCACTCCCGTATTCGCAATAACTTTGCCGATGGTCTGAACTATTCGCAGGGCAGCCGGGATTCTGCCGTTCGCAATTCCAATGTTCGTGGAAACGGCGACGATGGTCTTGCCTCGTGGTCAAGTCACGCGCAGTCAAAACCGGACGATCCCGTTCAATACGTATCGAATGCTCGTCACACCGACAATATTGAGTTCACGCACAACACGATCGAGCTCGGGTGGCGCGCAGGTGGAATCGGTTTCTTTGGTGGATCCGGGCAAAAAGCAGAGAACAACCTCATCACGGGGAATTTTGAAGGCGCAGGGATTCGACTGAACACTGTCTTCGGAGGTCACAATTTTGATTGGAACTTGACCTTGAACAAGAGGGCCAGCATTCAGCGTAACAAGATCGTTCGTAGTGGCACTCAAGATGACTACTATGGCGGCTCCCGTGGCGCGATTGACTTCCAGGAGATGTTCGGCCGCATTGCTGGCGTTGATCTTTACGACAACATTATCGTGCGACCTTTCGCAGAGGACATTCGTTCTGACTTCGCCTTCACTGACAAAGAGAAGAAGCTTCGCGGCATGAGCATTGGTGACAACCCGCGCAGAGACTGGGATGGCTACGAGCCTCAGCATCTGGTTGTGAACTACGCTCGCGTCAATGGCAAGGTCGACCGCGGCATCCCTGAAGACGCGAACTACAGCCTCTACTGGTGGGACGGAGATCGGGTGAATCCGGTCGATGGAAAGACCCATCGTTACTGGATCCCGAAAGCCGATGGTGTCCAGATCAACGATGGTATGGAATTCTCGTGGGAAGGCAACAAGAAGGTCTACAACGTCACCCTTGCCGATAATCCTCAGTACCTGCCCATATCTTCCACTCGCTTCTTCGACGACTACAGCTACCAGGGTGAGATGGCTCGATCCTTCCAGAATCCCAACCAGCCTCAGACGGTCATTCGTTTCTGGTCGCATCGCTAAAACCAGCGGCATCCGCCGCAATTGGTGAAACTCAGGTGCCCGCGCTGCCCCCCAGCGCGGGCACCTTCCCATTCTTCCTGCCCTCTTTCGAGGGTACTTCCCGTTCCAAGTACTCACTGTTGCTTGAGCACAAAAGTTATCCACAGCCTCGAAGGCACCGCGACTTATCCACAGAATCGGCACCCTCAAACTCTTCTCCTCATTCCCGCTCTTACTCTCGCTTCAAGCGGAGAAGAACTCTCCGGAAACTGTGAAAGGAAGAACCATGATCGGGAGGCAAGGATATTCGCCTGCTGCAAGAAGGTCGGGGCTTGGAAAAGTAACGCGGTTCCTCGTCTATATGGCGGGGGTCGCAACGGTGAGTGTGCTCGCAATGAGCCCGCAACCAGCACATGCGCTATTCGAGGGCAACGGTCTCTACGTCAAAGGCGTCGGAGCGCAATCAGTCGGCGGATTCTGGCTGGGGGCGTACACGGCGCCTCACAACGTTGAAACTCGCTACCCCGTCTGGTGTACGCACATGTGGCGAGCAAATCCGAAACCGCAAGACACGGCCTCGATCAGCGACCTCGGAGAATCAAAACGCTGGGGACCAGATGAAATTGACCTCTCTACCGCGCAGATGGCGTGGCTCCTCGATCGCTATCAAGGAGACCGCCACCCAGAAAACCGTGCAGCACTTTCCTTCCTCATCCACGCAAATTTTGAGGGTGACCAGGCGGGGAAAAACACTCAGGATTCAGTGAACACCCTGGTCGATCGCGTTCGCGAGCAGCTCCCTCAGGTCTATGAGAAAGCAAAAGACTACGTGCGCCAGGCGCAAAAGGCGGCTGTCACGACCTATGAGAACGGAAGCGTCGAGTCGCGCACACCTCGCAATGGTTTCCTCAAAGACCTGGGAGTGAAGAATGAGAAGGGGGAGTGGATCCCGGGCCTCAAACTGAAATTGATGCTCATTGGGCCTGCGCGCTTCACATCGACGGGGACGTCCGAATGGGAGGGAACAACACAAGACACCGGAGTGAGCTTGGAGTGGGAAGCAACAGGAAACGGAAGCGTGAAATGGGAAGGGACATACGTCAACCCTGTTCGAACGACGCTCACGCGCTACGGTGTTCGCGCCGCAACGCAAGATACGGCCTCGTACGGGAATAGGCCCGATGGGGACAAGGAAGAAAAGCATCTTAAAGGGGGAGTATGGAAAGTCCTCATGGATTTCCAACCCATGCTCCGCTCGAAGGTCGAAGAAGAGACTATTATGGGTCACCATCTCTCTGACACGATCACCGCTTTTGCAGACCCAAACTATGGGGATGGAAGTTGGCTTCATGACGACCATGGGCCGATTCCCGTTGCCTTTGACGGAATCGCCTATGACCTAGGAGAAGAGCCCCCATCGTCGCCAGTAGATGGACATTTGATCCCGCAAGACGCGCCGGTTATCGGATACGCTTCAGCAGTTTTTACTGGGGAAGGAACAAAGACCGTAACAATCGATGTTCCTGAATCGGCACACAAGCCAGGTTTTGTTTCCTGGGTGTGGAAAGTGCGAAAGGACCATCAGGGTCAGTACGCTCCGTTTATCCATTCAGACTGGTCGGACCAGCTTGCCTTATCAACGGAAACCAGCGTCACTCCGTGGAAAGTTCAGATCTACTCTGCAGCCCAGGTCAAAGAAACCCGTGGCGGAACGTATCTCATCGATGACCTATGGGTGAGCGGTTTTCCGCAGTCTCATCCGGGATGGGCGGGGCGAGAGCCCTTCGGGGCGGATGTGCCAACAATGCGCCACCGTCTTCTCTTCTTCCCTCAAGGACTTGAGGTCGCAGAAGAAAATCGCGATAAAGCCGAGGAAATCGGGAGCGTCGAGATTCCTGCGCGAAATGGCTACTACCCGTCACTCGGTGACCTCACCTTCCGTGTGCAGCCAGAGCGAGTGGGGACCTACGTGTTTACTACTGAATTCGATGGGGACAGTAGGGTAGAGGCCTATCGTTCTGTCCTTGATGATCCGAATGAACAGTACACGCGCAAGCAAAGCGGGCCTATTACGATTTCTACGCATGCGCGTGATGGCGCGGATTCGGACCAGATAGTGGCGGGTGCCGGTCCGGTGAGCATCGTTGACAGCGTGTGCTACGAAGGCGTTGAGGTCGGGGGTGAATACGCCCTCAATGCAACCCTCGTTGATCGCGAAACCGGAGTACCGCTGTCGAATGAACAAGGATTGGTCAGTGCGCGTACGGAGTTTCGTGCTGAATCCACAAAGGGCTGTAGTGAGGTCGTTTTCCACGTGCAGGGAGAACAGCTTCGGGGAAAACAGCTTGTTGTTTTTGAGGATCTCTATCAAGGAAATGAAAGAGTCGCTTTTCATCGAGATATCAATTCGCGCGATCAAAGCGTGAAGGGGGAAGAACCGAAGAAACCTCGTATGGCGCGAACCGGGGCAGTCGCTAACTCGCTTGCGGCGATGGGGCTCCTCTTAGCGGGAATTGGGCTGGCCGTGCACCGGGTATCGCGACGCTGCGACTCCTAGGAACCGGGAATTCTTCTTCAATAAGCGCCCGCAAGGCAAAACAAATGGGTGGTGGCGAAAACTTGAGTTTTCGCCACCACCCATTGATGTAGGCAAAGATCAGGACATGCGACGTGCGCGAGCTGCGCGGCGCTTGAGGGAGCGACGTTCTTCTTCGCTCATTCCACCCCACACTCCGGAATCCTGATTGTTCTCTAGGGCCCACTGCAGACAGATCGCTTGAACTTCACACTCGCGACACACTGCCTTGGCTTCGGCCGCCTGCGCGATCGCTGGTCCCGTATTCCCGATAGGGAAGAAGAGCTCTGGGTCAACGCTGAGGCACGCGGCTTTACTCCGCCAATCCATTATGGGTACTCCTTTAAGAGCGTGAGCGCGGGCATTGAATGCCCGCGCCGAACAAAAACAACAGTCTTAAGTTTCGAGGATTCAAACTTGTATATCAAGAGTTACGAGACGATTAAATAGCAGAATTGGTGTGCAAGGGATCACTCTATTTAAAACTCAGGACGAAACGCCTAGTGGAGCCGTGATGAATGATTACCCCCGAATAAGAATTCCAAGAATGCGCATATAAAGAACTGGGAAAATCCTGGCAGCTTTGGGCAATGATGCGAAGTGCGTCGCCGGGAGGATTTGGGAAGAAGAGCAATTCGTACGGCATGCTCAGTGCCTTTAACCAGCATGTTTGCTCAAAGTAATCAACAGAGCAACTCGGGTTTATTGTCTGTAGAACGCTAGCGAGAATAGAATTCTCATCCCCGATTAATATGCATTTGTGCTCTGAAAATAGAAATCGTTTTAAGTGCGATCCATAACGAATTTCAATGCCTAAAACATGCATGTCAACGTCGATTTTTGAGCGAGATACAAGCGCTGTTTTCTCACTGAGCGGTGTCTTAGGGAAGCTATGAATATATGGGGAGTGAAGTCCTCGCCGCGTCATCATGCTCGAATCTGGCCTTAGAGGTCTACGTATCGCAACCGCGCTGGAAATTTCCATACTGCGCTGCAGCAACGCGTCCCACGAGCGCAGGTGCACGATCAATTTCGGTCCGGGGTGCTCTACTGGCAGAGCCATCATTGTCTCTTGGGCGGGGTTCCAAAGTTGCCCTGGTTGATTTGTCAGTTGAGCCTGCCCGATAAGCCCAGAATTGGAAGCAATGTCGCGAGAAGGAATATCGCACCAATTGTGTTCGAAAGAACCGTATCGGGAGCGATGCGCAAAAGTCCCTGACCCCTCGCTTGCTACCAGAACGACCTCAGTTCCATCGCAAGCACGCGTGAATTGCCCCCACATCTGATGTGCGCGTAAAACTCCGAAACACTCTTCCATCGAGTGAAGAACGTTTTCGATGTTCTCAATCCATAAAACGCAAGGGGAATAGTCTGTGATTGCTTCGCAGAAAACACCTAAATCAAGAGTATTCCGGATGAGGAAGGGAAAAGCTGTGCTTCCCGATTCGCCCGGTTGTAATCCAGCACTTCCTGCTTCTAAGGACATTCCGTATACGGGCAATCCAAGCGCATCGCTCAGTGCAAGGGCACATGAACGCGCAATGCGTCCAAGCTTGAGGCGAGAACTTCCCACGCCACTGAACAAGATGTTTCCGTGCTGCCACACGAGTGGGAAATGAGACCCCGTATCGATTCCATCGCGCAGCCCAAGAACGACACCTTCGTCGCAATGAGCGACATTCATCTCCTTCAACTCAGCAGAGGGAATATGTGAGGGAAGCGGAGGGCACCACAGGGGAGAGTTCTGACTTATTGACTTCTGACACTCATCCGCTAAAGTTCGATCTCTCATTGTCCTAATTACGTCCTCAGCATCGTGGCAGTACGCGAATTGCACTTCGCGACCAGAGCCGATGATCGCGCGTCCGGGAATTCGTGGAATACGCGCTGCAGCGCCGCTACCGATAATGTCGAGCGACTCGGCCTCGGTAATGGTTCTTAAAGCGATTCGCAGCTCGGTGTTGGCGCGCATAGTCGTATTGACTGCTCCACTGGGGTGCTGGGTCGCATAGAGGAGGTGAAGGCCCAGAGAACGACCTTGGGATGCAAGGCGAGAGAATATCTCCATAGTCGTGGGATGGAGGTCTGCAAGTACCCGAAACTCGTCGACAACAATCAGGATGCGCGGAGGTGGAAGTGGCGCTTTGCCTTGTTGATAGCGCTCGTACCACTGCTGGAGATCTTTGACCTGGAGTTTGGCGAAATCAGTCTCCCGCTGAGCCAAACAAGAAGCTAAACCGCGCAGTGCGCGAGAAGACTGCCCGGGATCAAGATCAGTGAGGACCGCCTCCGTGTGAGGGAGGCGAACTAAGGGGGCAAGAGCAGAGCCTCCTTTATAGTCAACCAAAACAAGACGCAGTCGAGTGGGGGAGTAGCGAGCACACAATCCCAGAAGCCACGTGCGAAGTGCTTCTGACTTTCCGCTTCCCGTCGTCCCCGCAATAAGTGCGTGTGGCCCGTCGCTGACCAGATCGATGCTGACTTCTCCGGCGGAGTCCTGCCCAATGGGAGTCCTCAGTGAGTCATTCGTATCGATTCCATCCCACGAGAGCTCCTCGAAATCACAATCGTTTGGAATGCTCGCGCGAGAGCGGGCGCGCGTGATCATCTGCCACCATCCCAGTGAGACCGGTGCTTTGTCTGCTGGTATTACGGCCTCGCACCACGTGGGGAGCTCCGCATAGCTGTATGCCCACGCGAGGTGAATTTCTTCTGTGCCGCGTTCAGTTTCCGCCTCACGCGCTTTCCCCTGTGGTTTCCATTCATCCCCGAGGCCGTGGAGAAAAATGTGCACCGAGTCGGGTCCCGCTGTGCCAAGAATGAGTGGCGGAGAGCCGGTGAAATGAAGATGGGCGCCTCCTGCTTGCGTTGCGATTTGCGACGCAAACCAAAACACCATGAGCTGGGCTTGCGGGCCAAGGGCCGCGTAATAGTGGTGCGATAAATTCTCTCGTGCAAACGGCCCTAGTCTGCCTGTTGAAGATTGGGAAGAAGTGGCCTCAAGAGCCCCTGAAGGCTCAAGAAGCCAGGGCTTTCCGCGGCCAACTACGGAGGGATAAAGAGCAAATCGTAGAGCAGACCTGGCCGCGGATACTTGAAGGAGTAAAGCCACGGCTGCGGCGTCGAGTCGTTTCCCTTGAGATCTTTGCTGAAAACGTCGAAAGCCAAAGGAAAAGAGAATAACGGCAAGAGGAAGCGCAGCAAGGAAGAAATAGCTTCCGTGTCCCACTCCCATCATGCTGATACGCACTCCCATGAACACGGCGATCGGAAGAAACCCGATGAAAGACACCGCGGGAAGAGCGAAGCCTCTTCGCTGAACAGCATCAGGGAAGGAAAGGATACGCGGGCGAGCGCGATACACGTAGAAGTCAGTCGAGTGTGAAAATCTGACTTTGACTTTCAACGCCGGACCTACGCGATAGGTGCAGCTGGGGGAAACGCGCCTCCAAATCTCTAATCGCCGTGCTTTCACTGAAATCTGGCTCGATTCATCGCGAGGTATGAGCCGTATCCGTTGGTCGCGAGAGGAATCGCTGAGTGTCTCGCACTCGGCTGGGAATTGTGGTGGCGTATTGCCTGGCAGAGCAATGATGCCTTGGTGGGGGCCTCGAATGCAGGCAAGATGCCACGGCGCGCGCAGCGCAGCCTCTGGAAGAGACCCAAGCTGATCAGAATCACACTGTGAACCAGACACTCTCGCTCCGCTCTCTTTCAAGGCCCTTTGCTTCTCATCGCAGCATCTCAGGGGAACCGCCTGCTGTCACCAATTGCCCTTCTTCTGTGGAAAACGCCGATACTATGTCCGACCTGTGGAAAGTGGGCGCGCGCATTTGAAACGGGGAAATGACACAATGGCGTCTATGAGCGAAGAGGAACGCCAGGTCTTAGATCACTACCGTCAACTCATTGCAGCCGTCGAAGATGCTCGAGCCGCATATTACGATCGCGATGCGCCGGTGCTCTCGGATGCGGACTATGACCAGCTCTACCGCCAGCTCGAAGAATTCGAAGCGAAATATCCGCAGTATCGCAGCTCCGACTCTCCGACAACGCGCGTGGGGGGAGCTGCCTCCGACGCTTTTGCCCCCGTGCGCCACCTCCAGCAGATGACAAGTCTGGATGATGTCTTCTCCCTTGAAGAACTTGCCGCCTGGGAATTGCGCATGGCGAATGATACGGGCAGAGATGACTTGGACATGCTCACCGAGGTCAAGATCGATGGCCTAGCAGTGAACTTGCTCTATGAAAATGGCGTCCTCGTGCGTGCCGCGACTCGTGGAGACGGATGGGTTGGCGAGGACGTGACCGCGAACGTCCTGACGATTTCTTCGATTCCGCACCGCCTCAGTGGCCTCGTTCCTGAGCGCGTGGAAATTCGCGGAGAGGTCTATTTCCCGACAAGGGATTTTGAAGCCTTCAATGAGGAACGCGTGCGCGCCGGCGAGCCGCCCTTCGTCAACGCCCGAAACGCTGCTGCTGGTTCCTTGCGTCAAAAAGACCCGCGAAAGACGGCCGAACGCCCCCTTGCCATGCTCGCTCACGGAATTGGAGCTGTCGAGGTCGGAAATACGTCTTTCGAAGCGCCCGACACTCTTTCAGGATGGTTCTCCCGCTTGAAGGAATGGGGAATGCCTGTTTCCCCTCACACCAAACTTCTGCGCGGACGCGCCGCGATCGAGCAGCGGATCGCTGAGCTGGGAGCGCAACGTCACTCTCTTGAACACGAAATTGATGGCGTTGTTGTCAAAATTAATGATCGCGCTATTCAGGCCTCCCTGGGGACGACCTCGCGTACTCCTCGGTGGGCGGCTGCCTATAAATTCCCTCCTGAAGAAGTCAACACGCGCCTCCTTGATATCCGAGTCCAAGTCGGACGCACCGGACGCGTCACCCCTTACGGGGTCATGGAGCGGATTCTCGTCGCGGGGTCTCACGTTTCTCGGGCGACCTTGCACAATGCAAGCGAAGTCGAACGCAAGGGCGTTCTCATTGGTGACCTCGTCGTCTTGCGCAAAGCCGGCGATGTGATCCCTGAGATCGTCGCTCCGGTTGTTGCCGCGCGTGATGGGAGTGAGTATCCCTTCGTGATGCCTGAAGTGTGTCCTTCGTGCGGGGCTCGGCTCGCTCCGCAAAAAGAAGGCGATGTGGACTTGCGGTGTCCCAACCAAGCGGGCTGCCCAGCGCAGATTACCGAGAGGATTGCGCACTTGGGTGCGCGTTCGGCTTTGGATATTGAGGGCTTGGGGGACGAGGCCGCGCTTGCCCTTACCCAGCCGGAAAACAACCGCGACGAGGTGGCTGCCGCGCTCGCGGGTGGTGACGTGGTGCTCCTTGAAGACGGAACACAATTGCGTCTTGCAGGAGTAGAGCACCTCACGCATGCAGAGCTCATTGCCGACGCTGAGGCCCTTCTTCCCGTCCCTCAAACCCCGGTTCTTTCTTCTGAGAGCCAGGTGTTCAATCTTGACGCAGAGCAACTTCGTGACGTTATGGTCTGGAAACCTGTCACTTCGGAGGGAGAAGCGACGGGAGATTGGATGCAAGTCCGCTATTTCTGGACAAAAGCAGTGGGGCGAAAAGCATCTGTTCCTTCAAAGAATACGATCATGATGCTCGATCAAATCGAGCAGGCAAAACAGCGTCCCTTGGCGCGAATCCTGGTCGCTCTGTCAATTCGCCATGTTGGCCCCACAGCTGCTGCGGCACTTGCTGCCACCTTCCCCTCAATGGACTTGCTCTCCAAGGCCTCGGTTGAAGAACTAGCCGAAGTTGAGGGTGTTGGCGCTGTTATTGCTCAGTCTCTCGTTGACTGGCTGGCCGTTCCTTGGCATCAAGATATTGTCCGCGCATGGGCGCAGGCGGGCGTGCGCATGGAAGATGAAAAGCGTGATGACGTTGAACAGGTTCTCGAGGGACTCACCATTGTCGTTTCAGGATCAATGCCTGGATACACGCGAGAAGGCGCAAAGGAAGCAATCATCGCCCGCGGAGGTAAGGCCTCGGGATCGGTATCCAAAAAGACATCGTTGGTGATTGCAGGACCCGGATCGGGTTCCAAGGTTGCCAAAGCTGAGTCTCTTGGCGTTCCGGTGGTTGATGAAAGCTATTTCGAACGGGTTCTGCGCGACGGTCTTGCCGCACTCGACGACTAGGCGCCGCGGGGGACGCGTTCTCAGACGAGAAATTCGAAAGGATGCAGGAGACGCTCCAGCACTTTGGTGAGCAGTGAGCGTTCCTCCCATTCCTCAAAAGAGAGACGACGTGCATTCGTCAGATCGAGTTCGAAGATCTTGTCCATAGTCTGCGCGAACTTATTCGAGCGGAATTGAACATTGACCTCGTAGTTTCCTTGGAGAGACAGGCGGTCGATATTTGCCGTTCCAACGGTTGACCACGCTCCGTCGATCGTCATTGTCTTCGAATGGATCATGGCGTCCTCGTAGAGCCAGATTTCAACGCCTTCTTTAAGAAGCGGACCGTGGTAGGGGCGAGCAACCCAGTCGGCAAGAATGTGGTTAGAGTACTCGGGAATCAGAATCTGGACGCGAACCCCGCGCCGCGCAGCGTGAACCAAGGCCTCGAAAATCTCACGATCGGGGATGAAATAGGCGCTGGTAATACGGATTGACGAACGCGCGCGATCGATTGCGTCAATGTAGAGGCCGCGGACGGGGTACAGCAGACGAGAAGGCTGATTGAAAGCGAGGGAGACCTCGGAATCCCAACGTGGAGCCCGGGTTCGAGCAATCGAGGGCTGGCCGTGCCGCTTGAAGTGGTTCCAGAAATCAATGAAGCCGTATTTGAGCTCTGATACGGCGTCTCCCGTGACGCGTACATGAGTGTCGCGCCATTCCAGAGCGAAGGGATCGCCAATGTTATAACCGCCGACGAAAGCGACCTTGTCGTCAACGACGAGGATCTTTCGGTGATCGCGTCCGGTTTTGCGCAGGTTCATCGTGAACATTCCCGAACGGATTTCGGGGAAACGACGAATATATAGATGCGGTGTCTTGGGGAAAACGTAGAAGAAGGGATCTTGATTGAGAACGGCGAAACCGTCGTAAACGATATGGACGTCGACTCCACGTTTCGCGGCGCTGAGCAAAGCCGATTTGAAGCGTTTCCCCCACGCATCCGCACGCCAGATATACGATTCAAAGAAAATGTAGTCTTTCGCCGAGGTAATCGCCTCGAGCATGTCCTCGTACAGGGACGTTCCCTCCGTGTACGTGCGAACCTCAGTGCCCTCAACCTGGGTGTCAAGAGGAGGGAAAGTGGGGAAACCGCCCGCGACGTGAGGGACGCGTTCTTTGCGGAGCTTGTCGACGATATGAACTCCGACAAGCGCTGCCGCCTGCGCTCCGAGCACAGTTAAGCCAGCGATCTTGAGCGCCCTGATGGTTTGCGACGAAAAAGACGGACGGCGATGAGACATAGTTTAAGGGTACTCAAAACTACGCCGAGCTGGGCACAGTATGAGAGGCGCGGCCCATACGGGTATCATCCTTTTTATGGCAAGGATCAGTACTGACGAGGTCGCCCGCGTCGCGGGCTTGGCTCGAATCGCACTTACACCCGAAGAAATCACCAGAATCGCTGGTGAACTTGACGTTATTACCGAGGCCGTTGCAAAGGTTTCCGAGGTCGCTACCCCGGATGTTCCCGCGACCTCCCACCCCATTCCGCTGTCGAACGTGTGGCGTGAAGATGAAGTCGGTCCGACGTTGGACCGCGATGAGGTCCTGGCACAGGCCCCCGCACAGCAGGACGGAATGTTCTTAGTTCCGCAGATTTTGGAGGAGGACTGATGAATCCTTTGCTGAAGAAATCAGCATGCGAGCTTGCTGAGCTGCTGCGAAGCGGAGAGATCACCTCGGTTGAACTCACTCAAGCATGCCTCGACCGTATTGATGCGATCGATTCCAAGGTCCACGCTTTTCTCTACGTTGATCGTGAAGGCGCACTTGCGACTGCAGCCGAGGTCGATGCTCGTCGAGCAGCGGGTGAAGACCTCCCGCGTCTGGCTGGCGTTCCTATTGCCGTCAAGGACAATATGGTGACCCGAGGCCTGCCAACGACCTGCGCCTCGAAGATCCTTGAAGGATGGTTGCCTCCCTATGACGCAACCGTTGTGGAGCGTCTGCACCAGGCAGGAATGCCCATTGTTGGCAAGACCAACATGGACGAGTTCGCGATGGGGTCCTCGACCGAGCACTCTGCTTTTGGTCGCACGGGTAATCCTTGGGATTTGGACCGCATCCCGGGTGGATCGGGCGGCGGTTCTGCGGCAGCGGTTGGCGCGTACATGGTGCCTCTTGCCCTTGGCTCCGACACCGGCGGTTCTATTCGCCAGCCCGGTGCAGTCACGGGAACCGTCGGGGCCAAGCCCACTTACGGCGCAGTGTCACGTTACGGATTGATCGCCATGGCCTCGTCACTGGATCAGATTGGTCCCGTGACCCGCACAGTTGCCGACGCAGCTGCATTGACCGAGGTGATTGGGGGCTTCGATCCCCACGATTCCACTTCGCTCAACGAACCGGTGCCCGCACTGAGTGCAGGAGTAGAGTCCGTTGCGCGCGCTGGAAAGATCGAGGGACTTCGCGTTGGTGTCGTCCGTGAGCTTTCTGGTGAGGGTTACCAAGAAGACGTGAGCGCGGCGTTCAACGCAACTGTTGAGAAGCTACGCGATGCAGGCGCTGAGATTATCGAGGTCTCTTGCCCGAGCTTTGAATATGCTCTTGCCGCCTACTACTTGATCATGCCTGCTGAGGTTTCCTCGAACCTCGCACGTTTTGACGGAATGCGTTATGGCATCCGCGTCGAGCCCACCGAGGGCCCCGTCACCGCCGAACGCGTGATGGCAGCGACCCGCGAGGCCGGTTTCGGCGACGAAGTGAAGCGCCGCATTATTTTGGGTACTCACGTTTTGTCCGCAGGCTTCTTCGACGCCTACTACGGAAATGCGCAAAAGGTTCGAACCCTCATCCAGCGCGACTTTGCTCGCGTCTTCGACGAGGTCGATGTCCTGGTATCTCCCACCTGCCCCACGACGGCCTTCCGTTTCGGGGAAAAGATGGATGATCCCATGGCGATGTACCTCAACGACATTGCGACGATTCCGGCGAACCTTGCAGGAATCCCCGCAATGAACGTTCCCAATGCGGTGAGCTCTGAGGGGCTTCCCGTCGGATTCCAGATTCTCGCCCCGGCTCACCACGACCTGAAGATGTACGAGGTCGCAAGCTTGGTTGAGCAGCTCAGCGGCGATATTGCGGGCAACTGCCCGGCAGCGCAGTGGGAGGAAAAGTGATGAGTGAACTGATGGACTACCAGGAAGCAACAGCTTCCTTCGATCCGGTCCTCGGAATCGAAGTACACGTCGAATTGGGTACCGCCACAAAGATGTTCGATGCTGCTCCCAACGCCTTTGGCGGGGACCCGAACACCTACGTGACGCCTGTGTCCTTGGGACTGCCCGGCTCCTTGCCCGTGGTTAATCACAAGGCAGTGGAGTATGCCATCAAGATTGGTCTGGCACTGAACTGTTCGATCGCGAAGAGCTGCCGCTTTGCGCGTAAGAACTACTTCTACCCGGACCTCACGAAGGCTTTCCAGACCTCACAGTCCGATGAGCCCATCGCTTATGACGGTTATGTTGACGTCGAGCTGGAAGATGGAACCATGTTCCGCGTTCAGATTGAGCGCGCACACATGGAAGAAGACGCCGGCAAGAACACCCACATCGGCGGTGCTGACGGGCGTATTCAGGGTGCAGACCACTCGCTGGTTGACTACAACCGTGCGGGCGTTCCCTTGGTTGAGATCGTAACGCGCCCCATCGAGGGTGCAGGCGAGCGAGCCCCCGAGGTAGCTGCTGCTTACGTCCAGGCTCTGCGTGATATCTTCCGTACTCTCGGCGTTTCCGAGGCGCGTATGGAGCGTGGAAACGTGCGAGCAGACATCAACGTTTCACTGCGCCCCACTCCGACCTCTCCTTTGGGAACCCGAACCGAAACGAAGAACGTCAACTCCTTTAGGGGAATTGCAAACGCGGTTCGCTATGAGATCCAGCGTCAGGCTCAGATCCTGAGCGAAGGTGGAAGCATCCTGCAGGAAACCCGTCACTTCCACGAAGAAGACGGTTCTACTTCTTCGGGTCGTGAAAAGTCCGATGCAGAAGATTACCGTTACTTCCCCGAGCCGGACCTTGTTCCAGTCGTTCCCTCTGAGGAATGGGTGGAGTCCCTGCGTGCAAGCCTTCCCGAGCTGCCTGTTGCGAAGAGGCGCCGCTTGCGTGAGCAGTGGGGCTTCGCCGATAAGGAAATGCGCGACGTGATCAATGCCGGTGCACTTGAGCTTATCGAGGCGACGGTTGTGGCGGGAGCTGATCCTAACGCTGCCCGAAAGTGGTGGATGGGTGAATTGGCCCGCTACGCCAAGGACAACCAGCTTCCTCTGGAGGAATTGCCTGTTACTCCCGCTCAGATCGCCCAGCTTCAATCCCTGGTTGATGGTGGTCGCCTGACGGATAAGCTGGCTCGCCAAGTCCTCGAAGGCGTTCTTGCCGGCGAAGGCGATCCCGAGCAGGTTGTCGCTGCGCGTGGCCTCGAGGTCGTCTCCGACGAAGGCGCGCTTACCGCGGCAGTCCAGGAAGCTCTGGATGCAAACCCTGATGTCGTCGAGAAGATCAAGGGCGGCAAGGTACAAGCCGCCGGTGCGTTGGTCGGCGCCGTCATGAAGGCAACTCGCGGTCAGGCCGATGCTGCACGCGTTCGCGAACTCATTATGGAAATGGTTGGCGCCTGAGCTCGTTTTGAGTTCACGTCCGTGGCCCGGTCCTGAAGGACCGGGCCCTTTCCATATGTGAGGACGCTGGGGGAGTGGTGGAGTATTCCTGTGCGTCAAATGCCTTGTTGCAGCGTCAATTTTGCGTAATGTGGGACAACACTGCACCCCTGCAGTTACGCGGCTACGATGAGGTCAGAGCCCGGTGGGCTCGCCTCGTAAAATTCGGAAATGCAAAGGTGACCAATGCGTACTTCTCCGTCATACACCGCGTCCTACCGTCTTGAGATCGATGAGTCCACTCTCTCGATCGCGCAGATCGTGGATGCTGTATCTTCTACTGGCGCACAGATCAAGGGCCTTGACGTCGCCGATTCTGATCGTGGACACATCGTCATTGACCTCACCTGCGACATGCGTGATTCTGACCATCGTCGTGAGGTACGCCAGGTTCTGGATGGTCTTGAAGGTGTGCATACCTCCTCTGTTGCAGACCAGACCTTTATGGCTCACGTTGGTGGCAAGATCGAAGTGCATCCTAAGGTTCCGCTTCGTAACCGCGATGATCTCTCCCGCGCATACACCCCCGGTGTTGCTCGCGTGTGCACCGCGATCCACGACATGCCCGAAAAGGCTCACCTGCTGACTATGAAGGCAAACTCGGTTGCTGTCGTTTCTGATGGCACTGCTGTTCTGGGCCTGGGCGATATTGGCCCCGAGGCTGCTCTTCCAGTTATGGAAGGTAAGGCTGTTCTCTTCAAGCAATTCGGTGACGTCGATGCGTGGCCGGTTGTCCTGGACACGAAGGACACTGAAGAGATCATTTCTATCGTGAAGGCGATTGCCCCCGCATACGGCGGCATTAACCTTGAAGACATTTCCGCACCTCGCTGCTTCGAAATTGAAGAGCGACTTCGTGCCGAACTTGATATTCCTGTCTTCCACGATGACCAGCACGGTACCGCAATCGTGGTTTTGGCCGCGCTGATCAATGCCCTCAAGCTGGTGAACAAGAAGATTGAGGATGTTCGCATCGTTGTCTCCGGTGTGGGCGCCGCGGGTTCGGCAATCATCAAGCTGCTGCTGGCACAGGGTGCGCGCGACATCGTTGGCTACGGTCGTACGGGTGCGCTGGCTGGGGACGACATTGAGGGTATGCACCCCTCGCGTGCATGGCTGGCTCAAAACACCAACCCGCGCATGGTTCACGGCTCCCTCAAGGACGGTATTGCCGATGCTGACGTCTTCATCGGCGTCTCTCACGGCAACATTTTGGAGCCTTCGGACATTGCAAAGATGGCTCCCGGTGCAATTGTTTTCGCTCTCGCGAACCCGACTCCCGAGGTCGACCCCATTGCTGCCGCAGAGTATGCAGCAATCGTGGCAACCGGTCGTAGCGACTACCCGAACCAGATCAACAACGTTCTGGCCTTCCCTGGTCTGTTCCGCGGCCTCTTGGACGCCAAGGTCAAGGAGATTACGACCGAGGTTCTGCGCGTTGCCGCTGTGGCTATCGCGTCCGTGATCTCCGAGGACGAGCTCTCGCCCTCCTACATCATCCCCGGCGCCTTCGATAAGCGGGTCGCCCCCGCCGTGTCCAAGGCCGTGCGTCGCGCCGTGCGCGATCTTCCGACCGTGGATATCCCCGTTCAGCCCGATATGGATGTGAACTGAGAGTCATTTCGGCTGTTTGGTGGGCCCGATCGCGCTGGTGATGCGCGGTTGGGCCCGCCATTTCGTGCCCGGGGTGTCGCTGAGCAAATCGAAATCAACCCGACTTTTCGTTGTGTTTGTTGGGTTTGTGTTGCGTGTGGTGGGGGTCACGGTGTTTTGGTTTGACTTTGGGTGTGGGGGTGAGTAGATTATTCACCTGTCGCCGCGAGCTTGTGAGTGAGTTTGTGGTGGTGGTTCACTGCTCTGGTGGCTGGGTTTTTGGCTTGGTTTGCTGGGGTGTGTGGGTGTTGTTTGTGAACTCGATAGTGTGTTTGTTTGTTTTTTATGCCTGTTTTTTGTTTTTGAGTGTTTTTGGTTGGGATTGCTGGCCGGGTTTTCTGGTTGGTTTTTCTGGGCTTTAACGTTTTTGTTTTTGTTCGGAGAGTTTGATCCTGGCTCAGGACGAACGCTGGCGGCGTGCTTAACACATGCAAGTCGAACGCTGAAGCCCAGCTTGCTGGGTGGATGAGTGGCGAACGGGTGAGTAACACGTGAGTAACCTGCCCCCTTCTTTGGGATAACGCCCGGAAACGGGTGCTAATACTGGATATTCACTGATCTTCGCATGGGGGTTGGTGGAAAGGTTTTTTCTGGTGGGGGATGGGCTCGCGGCCTATCAGCTTGTTGGTGGGGTGATGGCCTACCAAGGCTTTGACGGGTAGCCGGCCTGAGAGGGTGACCGGTCACATTGGGACTGAGATACGGCCCAGACTCCTACGGGAGGCAGCAGTGGGGAATATTGCACAATGGGCGAAAGCCTGATGCAGCGACGCCGCGTGAGGGATG
>ERZ773031.114-NODE-114-length-44859-cov-13.301915_pt1 | contig 44859 bp, 42 predicted proteins | sample MGYA00511666_ERZ773031 | MGnify/ENA primary metagenome ERZ773031 (study PRJEB29015, sample SAMEA2738135) | human oral metagenome | biome: human oral; feature: human-associated habitat; material: saliva | place: China | collected 2250 ...
GACCTATCAGGTCCTCTCTAGATGTTAGCTTTTCGTCACCCACTACAGTTGACAAAGAGCCTCTATAGTGACCATGCTTCAAGCTTTTTTTATTTTGTCTTCAACCATGCGACCAGGGCTAGACTGGCTAGCACGGTACCACAGACCATGGCGATATGTGTTTTTGAGACTGTAAGCTCATAGTGGAAATCTTTATTTTCCAATTTATCGGTTGCTTCAATACTAAGTTTCATGTTTTATCCCTCGATATAGTTTTTCAATTCTTGGCCTTTGAGTCCCGCACTAAGTGCGATGAGGAGTTTGAGGCGAGCCTTTGGTGCGTTGAGTTCTTTAACAAACATAACGCCAGCTTCTTGGAGTTTGACCCCACCTCCTTCATAGGCGTAGACAGGTTCGGCGATACCGTTGAAGCAGCGGGAAACGAGCACAACAGGGACACCTTTTTCCATAAGATTTGTGATTTCTCTTGCAGCCAATGGTGGGAGATTTCCAGCACCTAGTGCCTCGATAACTACGCCATCAATCTTTTCAGGGTCTAGGAGACTGATAATACCATCTCCGATACCCATCCCAGCATAGGCCTTGATGATTGGTACTGTTCCTGTGATTTGTTCCAAGTCAAAGCGAACACGAGGCTCAGCAGTTTTGAACCAGAGGATGTCATGCTTCATGATGATACCTAGTGGACCATGAGTTGGTGTGTGGAAGGTTGCCACGTTTGTGGTATGGGTCTTAGTCACATACTTGGCTGCATGGATTTCATCATTCATAACGACCAGGATTCCTTTGTCAGCGGCCTTGTCGTCGCTAGCAACACGTAGGGCTGAGAGATAGTTATAGACTCCGTCGCTTCCTAGTTCGTTGGACGAACGCATGGCACCAGTTAGGACGATTGGAATCTCAGGGACGGCCATGGTGTCTAGGAAGTAGGCTGTCTCTTCCAGAGTATCTGTTCCGTGGGTGATGACCACACCATCATATTGCCCAGCTGTTTCCTTGATTTTTTTGTAAATATCCAGCATGTGGTAGGGTGTGATATGGGGGCTGGGGATATTAAGAAAATCGAGAACGGTTAGTTCTAAATTGTCTAAATCAAGCCCCACATGGTTCATGGGATTATCAGCGTTTTGACTGACCTTGCCATCATTATCCGCTGACATGGAAATTGTTCCTCCAGTGTGAAGGACTAGGATTTTTTTTGTCATTTATATTACTCACCATTATATTATATGTTAAAATATCGCTATTATTTATAGGAACAAGCAAACCCCTTGAAAATAAAGGGTTTGTGACTGCTAGTTTATATTCTAATTTTAATTTGCTTACCTTTTTGCTTACTTTTAGATAGATTTTAGTGCTTGCTCAAAAAATGACGTTGCTTTTTTAGCGTTCTCTTTTGATAAGTGACTGTAAGTGTCCATAGTCATCGAAAGTTTGGAATGTCCTAGACGATGCTGCAACTCCTTATAAGGAATACCCGAGTTAAGAAGCAAGCTAGCATGAGTATGACGGAAACCATGGAAGCCTATATTATTTACCCCTGCTTTGTCAAAATGGGCTCGAAGTCGCTTTGTTAATTGATTAGTTCTTGGATAGGCTTTGATGAAATTAGAGAAAACCACTGTTTCAGTCCTGCCTAGTTTCCAAGCCTCTTGGGTTTGCTTACGTTGGTATTTTTTCAGCATGGTTACGGTTTGCTGATCTATGTCGATATCTCGATAGCTAGACTTTGACTTTGGACTGTTTAACTTCATTTCACAGTTTAAAGTCTTTGTTATATGCACAACCGAGTTATCAAGGTCAATATCAGACCATGAGAGAGCCAAAGCCTCGTTAATACGGCAACCCGTAGCAAGTAAGAACTTATATAGCGTGATATCATAATAAGTATTATATTTAGTGCTATCTAGGCTGTCAAGGTAGGTAAGAAATTGTTTTAGCTCGTCATTATTGAAATGCTTAACTTTGGCTTTCTTATCCTTTTGAGTGTTTCGAGGTAAAACAACATTGTTAGCTGGGTTAGTGGGAATAACTTGTAAAACCACGCCATACTGTAATATACGCTTATTAAGGGCGTGAATTTTGTCGTAATGCAGATAAGCGCCCACTTCACCAGTATTTGTACTGTTTGCCAGTTTATTCATAATAGACTGAATGAGTGGGGTTGTCAGCTTATCTAATTTAAAACTACCAAACAACGGTAAGAGATGCTTATCTAAGATAGATTTTTGTAACTTTCTTGTGTTTACTTTAACCGTATTCTTGTAGTTATCCCACCATGAGGCAGCTAACGCCTCGTATGTTTCTATCGTTACTTCTTTATAGCGTGTTGAGCCATTAGCTTTAAAATCAAATTGCGCTTGTTGGGCTTTGGTCTTGAGTTCTTTCTTTGTCCTAGCAGTGACTTTTGTTGTAACTTTCTTACCAGTAACTGCATCAACACCAAGATATACATTAGCACGATAGACGGTTGACCCGTCTTTTTTCTTTATCTCGTTAATTTTCATGATAAACCTTTCTAAACATCAGCAGGCAAGCCATATTATGTCGGGTTTAGATTGGTTTATATATTTTAGAGATAGTGTTATATCAGTTAAAACTTAATCAAACATAGAATAAAGTTCGAAAAATAAGTTACTTGGGGATTTCTTCAATAGCCATGCGATAATCATCCAACTTCTGAAGAAATTTCCTAAGAGCTACGATTTGGGGATATGAAAGAAATTCAAGACTACCTCCACCAGTGAAAAAGTTAGTTAAAAAAACATCAGCAGCAACCCACTCGCTCTTATTTAAAACATCGGTGTAGGCTCGATTGGCATTGTCACCGTTTGGTATTTTATCTAAGATACACTTTACGCCTATAACCACTGTATAAATAATATCTTCTTCTCGTCCATCGCTTGTATTGAAAGTTATAATCTCATAACACTCATGAATATAATCTTTACTACGATCGTACAAAATATCACTTAACGACGGGAATTGGAATGGTATAGCAGCAGTTTTACCTTTTAAGAGAATGCTAGGGGTAATTTTCCCTAGTTTAGCAATTTTTAAAAGATTAGACTTATTTGGTAAGTTTCTACCTTTCTCCCAATTATTTACCGTTCCTTTACTAGTATCAAAACGCTTACCGAATTCTTCCATAGACTCTCCTAGGGAAAGCCTTATATCTTTAATTCTCAAACCAACTTGTTTTTTATTTGTCTCCATAAATATATACCTCAATGTAATTATAGTTGTTTTTACTCCAAAAGTAAACAAAAGTATTGACATAATAAAAAGATAAGTTTATTATTAAAGTATGCAGAAGTAAAGGAGGTGAAGAAATGAACAAAGGCAAAGTAAGAGGATATCGGAATATGCTAGGTTTAACGCAAGCCCAGTTAGGTGAAAGACTTGGTATGACAAAGCAAACGTATCACAATAAAGAAGTTGGTAAAAATGCGTTTACTGACGAAGAAAAAAGGAATTTTAAAGAGTTGCTACTCCCCCAATTCCCCGATATCACTATTGACGATATATTTTTTTAAAGCAAAAGTATGCAAAAGTAAACAAAAAAGACTTAGCAGTCGCCAAACTCACAAGCCTTTTAACATTCACAACTAAAACGCAACACACTGGCAGGCAAGCCATATTATGTCGGGTTTTAGAACACTTATAAAGATACCTCAATTATACCATGAATTGCTGGTATCGTGTACCCCTACTTAGAGCGCTACCTCTTAAAAATGGGATAACATCACAGAAAAAACAAAATTGAGGTAAATACAATGGCTAAAAAAATAAAGAATAACACAATAACAGTAAAACAAAGCAAGAACCTAGGCACTGACTTAACTAATATCATGTCTGGTTTACAAGCACTACGCCACCACGCTAACACTCTTATGATCGCAAAGCACGCAGGGGCAGATAATGGACTACTACGCCATGAAACAGATAACTTTCTTGAAACAGTCTTTGACATGGCAGAAATTTATTCTAACGACCTAGACAGAATTGCTTTTTACCTACTCGAGTGCGACAACCCAGAGGAATTAAGAGCATACGAGGCAGAGGAAAAAGGAGAGTAAATCATGGCTAATGAATTAAATTTATCAGCTAGCCAGTTTATTGTCCTAGCTATCATTTTAATGCTTGCCTTAACTGTTTTATGGCTTAAAAAGAGCTATTTTCAGCTTGATATAGAGCCTAAAACTGATACTGTGACAGATACCGCCACGCGCAACGCAGGCACACGTTACGGGGCTTATATTCAATCTCAAGGCAACTATAACAACTAGAAAGAGGAATACCATGACAGAAAAATTTAACTTATCAGCAGAAAGAGCTAAAAACTTTGGCTTAGATCTTGAAGAGGCTTATAACACTATGTTAGCTTTTTCCCTTGAAAATAAATTAGATTGTTACCCACCACAAGACCGCAAGAAGTTAGAAAGTGTGCTTGAGTTTTTAATGGACGCCACTGATATGTGGATGAATGGGCAAATTATGGTAAGCAGTCAAGAAAGAGGTGTAAATGAGAAAAAATAGATTACAAGAGGCAGAAATGGCAGTCTTACCAGTCATAAAGAAAGGGCGTGCTAATGCTACGACTGGTGGAGAGATAGCCACTATCACGGGTTACAGCCCTCGTCTAATTTATAGCGCAATTAGTGACCTAGTCATTCGCTATGGAGTTCCTATCATTGGTGCTAGGGTTGGTAGTCGTAACGGTTACTATATAGCAGAGACCAGAGAGGAACTATTAGAGGGGCTTATTTCTCTTAAAAACCAAGTCAAGAACGAGCAGAAAAGGCTCGACGTTCTAATGTCTATCGAAGACGTGACCGAATATGAAAAATCACTAGAAAGGGGATAATATGCACGTTCTAAGTGATGAATTTGAAGACAAACTACTCCGAATCATTGACAATCGTTTTGAAGACTTTCTTAAAGCTATTCCCAAGCAAGATAACAAACAGTTAGATCTAATATCTTCCCAGCAAGTAATGGACGAATTAGGGGTAGGTTATAACACCTTAAAACGTTGGGAGGAAGCGGGTCTAAAACGTTATCAAGCCCCAGTAGAGGGGACTCGCAAAGTGTACTTTCTTAAAAGTCACATTTATGCATTTTTGGGGGTGGAAAACTAGAAAGAGGGGGTTAATTATGCCTATTTATGAAAGCAAGGGGTTTGGGAATGATTTACATTGTGTAAATAGACCAGTTTTTGACTATATCGCAACGTTTAGACCTAGGAGAGTGCCACAAGGTGTAAATATAGACGATTTTAAGCGCAATTCAGCCCCCTACTGTATTACTGGCAAGGTGAAACCAGACGAGAACGGCAACTACAAACGCAATAATGCTAGTTTGGTTTATCGTGACTTGATTTTCTTGGACTATGACGAGCTAGAGGCTAACATAGACTTTCCTAGCGTTGTCGAGAACGCCTTACATGGCTATTCTTATATCATTTACCCCACAATCAAGCACACGGCTAATAAGCCACGTTATAGGCTTGTGGTGAAGCCTAGTGACGCAATGAACGAGCAAACTTATAGGCAGACTGTCCAAGAGATAGCAGACAAAATCGGGCTACCTTTCGACAGTACAAGTCTAACATGGTCGCAGCTACAAGGGTTACCAGTAACCACTGGAGATCCTGCTGACTATGAAAAGATAGTAAATAGAGGGCGTGATTATCCCGTAGCAAATACAGTTACGGCTAGTCAGAAACCACACTATCGCACACGCCCAAGCAGTAATAAAACAATTACCATGCGCGTGATTGATACCCTATTTCATGGCTTTGGTGACGAGGGTGGGCGTAATGTTGCGGTAACTAGGTTTGTAGGTCTATTACTATCAAAGTGGGTTGATGCTGACGTAGCCACTGCCTATGAGCTAACAACCATAGCGAATAGCGTTACAGATAACCCTTTACCAGAGCAAGAACTAGCAAGGACTTTTGAAAGTATTGTTAGATCAGAAATAAGAAAGAGAGGTGTCAATGGAAATTAATATTGACGAATTGCAAGAGCAACTTAACGAAACCAAGGCTATTGAGCCACCTAAGTCTATGAAAGAATTACTAGACCGTATCTATCAAGCTGGTGAGCTATGGCGCAAGGAACACGCAGAGACCGTTGGTAGAGGAAATGATGGTTTGGGTGTCAAAATTCCCCTGCCACCTATTCATACGGTTGCTAAAGAGTTGAGTAAAATCGTAACATTTACGTTTATTACTAAGTCTAACACCCCCGATAATAGTTTGCTCTATCTGTATGATCTCGACGAGGGTATCTATACCGCTAGCACAGACGAATTCAATATTTTGTGTAAGACGTTTGATAGCAGAATAAAGCCAAACGATTGGAAACAAATCAAAATGATGGTACGTACCATGACGAATATTAGCAGACCGCTAGAAAGTGCTGACTTAGTACCAGTACAGAATGGTATCTTAGACTTAAAAAACAAGCAACTACGACCATTTAACCCTAAGTACGTTATCACTAGTAAGATAGCCACTGCTTACAAAGAGCCTAAATCTACCCCTAAGGATAGAGAGGGAAACACGTTTGATGATTGGTTAAGTTCTATTGCTTGTGGTGATAGTGAGTTGATAACCCTCTTTTGGCAAATTATCCTCGAAGCTATCAACCCAAACTATACTCGTAACAAGTTCGCTATTTTATATGGTGACGGTAACAATGGTAAAGGAACATTTCAGCGCTTGCTTATCAATCTAATCGGTGAAAGTAACGTGTCCGCTTTAAAGCCTGCACAGTTTAGCGACAAATTCAATCTTGAAACGCTTGTGGGTAAGGTGTGTAATATTGGTGACGAAGCACCAAACGACTATTTAAGAAACCCGTCTGATCTAATGAGTATCACCAGCGGTGACACTGTACTGGTTAACCCAAAAGGAAGACCAGCCTTTGAAGCGACTTTCAAGCTCTTTAACATCTTTTCGGGAAACTATATCCCTAATGGCGGTAACAAAACCAACGGCTGGTATCGTCGTATTATGATTGTTCCTTTTAATGCAGACTTTAACGGTCAAATCGAAAAGCCTTGGATTAAGAACGAGTTCCTAGCAGATAAAGACGTCTTAGAATATGTTTTGTATAAAGCCGTTAATCAAGAGCCTTTCACACAATTTATTGAGCCTAAAGTAGTCAAAGACTTGTTAGAGGAATATCAAGAAGATAATAATTATTTGCTTGATTTTATCAAAAACGAATACATTCCTAAAGGTTGGCATGAATTAGAAATTGTACCAGTCTTTCTAGCCATGAAACGCCTAAGAGAGTACGCCGAAGATATGGGAATACAAAAGCCGAATTTATACGGTGCAGGGAAAGACATCGCTAGAAACCTACGAAACTTAACCCCACACAACTATGTTGTTAAAAAGGCGAGGGCAAAAGCGAGTGATATCAAAACTTTAGACCCCAATGAATTTGATAAAAAAAAGCTAAGTAATGCACAACGCTCCATCGTCAAAGAAAAATAATGTTCCCTTGTTCCTTTGTTGTTCCATAGTTTGCACAACAAGGGAACAACCCTAAACGCTTGGCACATAAGGGGTTAGGTCTATTCTGTTCCTTTGTTCCCTTCTTTATAATGTTTATAATATATAAATATATATGATAGTTATATATATAAGAGAATAGAGAAAAGAATGGAACAAGGGAACAACATCCCTCAAACCCTTGCTACTACTGATCTCGTATATGTTCCCAACAATGGAACAAAGAGGAACAACAAGGGAACAAATAGCAAAAGTTTACATAATTTATCTTAAAACAAGAAAGAGAGACTAAAAATGACTGAAAACCACTACCTAGAACAAGCGGAAAAAGACAGACTGGAACTTGAACAGCACCGCTTAAATTATATGGCTGATGATACACCTATTGAGCCTAGCGGTATTCCTAAACTAATGGAAATAGCTAAAAAGTTACAAGCAGAGGATACCAGTCTGAACATTTATGAACTGTATAAGCACCCAGAAGCGCGTGCTAAACTATTCTCACAGATAACTGAAGCTTGTTATATGGCTTTGAATGCTACACCGACACAAGCCCAAAGATTGGCATTTTGCGACTATCTAGAACAGCAATACGAAAACACCTTAAAGAAAATGATTGCCAGCACAGACAAACAGGCACTAGGTGAGTTACTAGATTTGTTAGAGCTACCAGCAGAGAGAGAAAGCCAGTTTATCCGAGATATGGCAGTCAGTGGGATACTAGCCAAAGATTGAACAGAGAGGTGATAGCCTCTTTTTGATACTTTATCCAATAGTTTTGGGTTTTTCCATATAGGGGGAGATAATGAAGCGGTTAGCGATAGAAACAATCACTAAACCAATGAAGCTGAGAGGAATATCTAAGGGTTGCAGTGAAGCATAGCTAATGCTAATGAAGCGCTTGGGTTATCTGAGCGCTTTTAACTAGTATAACAAAGAGGATAAATCATGGAACTAATGGCAATCAATGAAAAGCAGACAATCAAGAACGCTAAAAAGAAGTTGCGAGAATACCCACGATGGCGAGAGATTGCACACGATAGCGCTGAACAGCGTATAACGGCAAATTATACCTTTGAGCCACGTTCTAAGAACAATAACCGCAGTAACATTGTTGAAACACTGGCAGTAAGACGAATTGATGCCATGAACGAGCTGGAAGCTATCGAGGAAGCACACAGAAACATCGTTGATAAACGCTACAGGGTTATTATCTATCGCCGTTTCTTACAACACCCACCAGCACCAAACTGGGTTATCGGTCAAGAATTGGGTTACGCTAGAACAAGATTCCAAGAGCTAGTTAACCTAGCTTGTCTAGCTTTTGCTGAAAATTATCGAAACGGTGAACTGCTTGATTTGCTTGAATAGTTGGGTTGCCCTAATATAGGGCGTGGTATAAAAAAGTTGAAAAAAGTTGATATAAAATGCCCTAATTGTTGGAAAATGTCGGAATGAAACACTACTATATTATTGGAAAATATGGGAATGGAAACCATAAATGTTAGAAAATAGTAGAATTAAACGTTAATAGTAGAATGTTATTAGTAAGACAATATTTGATACTGGATTGAATGAATGGAATAGTTGGGCTATAATGTGTCATAGAAACCAAGTAGAAAAGGTAAAGATATGGGTATCATTAAGAAATATAAGTGGTATATATTGCCATTAGCTATCCTTGTAAGTGTTGTTGCTATCGTAACTATGCAACCGAGTAAGAAAACTAAGGAAGTGAAAAACAAACCTACGACAGTTACAAAGGTATCAAAACATAGCTCACATAGTTCATCTAAAGAAAAACCTAGTGAAACGTCTCAAACGCAGGAACAGCCGACACAAAGCGAGCAAGCACCTAGCACGCAAGCTGACGGAGTAACACCACCACAAGACACGTTACAACAAGCTCAAGAACAGTATGGTTATGGTGGCATACCTGCAGACTCACCCGAGATTGCGCGTGAGCAAGGTCAGAATGAGGCACGTCAACAATGGCATGACGACCAAGTTGAATGGGGTATTCAGCAAGGCTATCTTAACCCAGACGGTAGCCCAAAAGATACAAACTAAAACCCCTCTATATTGTCCATAGCACGCCCTAGACAAAGAATAGTCCGATAATACTCGGGCTATTTTTAAATGCACCCCCGCCCCTATATTGCCGTCTGGAGAGCCACGACAAGGTGTTGCCTTACATCACGCGCAACTTTTTCCAGTTTTTTATAGGGTGTCTATACCAATTTATACTAGGTTTTCGCTATAATAGAATTACTTAAAAAGATACGTATTTTTCTGTATCAATTACGAATAGTATAGGAAAGGAGATAATACAATGCTAACTTATGATGAATTTAAAGAGGCTATGGACAATGGTTTTATTAAAGGAGATACTGTCCAGATAGTCCGAAAGAATGGTAAGATCCATGACTACGTTTTAGACGGTGAACGAGTTGAGCCACACGAAACATTGAGTTTAGAAAAGGTATCGGATATAATAAAGGAACTAGGCGAGGACAACTAAAAAAAGCACCGTACTGGTGCTAGTTTCTCGAGTGTTAAAGTCGCAAAATAATATCTTTTATAATGGGTATATATTATACCTATTATTTAGTGAAACAAGTACGAAAGAACACTGTTCGAACAATTTCTTATATGATTACTCTTCCTCACCGCTTTAAAATAGAAAATGCTGAGCGTTGAGGATCTTTTAGTTACTTGCTTTTTGCAATAGTTAGCTGTAGAATATTGTTGAAGATAAAAGAAGGAGGTTAAATAATGTTATCATTTATAAAATCTGTTATAGATACACAACAAAAAATGGATGAAGAATTTGAAAAGACTCACCTAGCCAATTCAGAGAAGCGAAAACTTCATGCAGCTAAAATGACAGAAACTGAAAAACATTTTAACCTCCAGAGTGAGAGGATTAGAAATCGACTGTCTCTTGTTGCTAATCGAAGTAAATAGCTATGGGTCTGACCAATTTATCCCCTTGATTAGTGATACCAAAAGAACTAGTTGCTATATTAATTAACATACTAACACCGTGTGATAAAAATTTATTTGGACCCTCGCTAACTTCTTCAAAATTTATTTTATTTTCGATTTCCGACTCCACTATCCCTATGATGGTGGCTTTTCTTTTTGAACCGTTTAATAAAGATAAGGAACTCTTTGGAATTCTAATGTTCTTGAAATCGCAAATTGATAGTATATTACCCAATTTCATCAATGTGCAATCAGATAGTAAGGACTCCATATAGTTAGATAATGCATAGAGAGTCTCAAGCTGCTTAAACATTGAATCGTCTAATTGTGTGGTCAGCTCTTTGATTCTATTTTCATTCTTACTTTTATTACCTTTCTTAAGTTGTTTCAATTCTTTGTTTACTTTGTTATATTGTTCAAATAGATCAGGAAGAAGTGGAGCAAACAATTCCAAATCGAATCCTTTTTTTAGGAGAGAAAAGTCGTAGATATCTAAGTTTTCTATTTGTCTAACAAAATTTCCGTCAGAACTTTCTTGAACCGTTTTTATTTTCTTAGATATTTTATCCAGTAAAATATCTAAAGAGTAATCGTCTATCGCTGTTTCGACTAACTCACGATTCCCTCTCGAGTACACTAAGGCAGATTTGGTCTGCTCTGTGATTGTACTAGAGATATCGGAACCTGCAACTCCCGCACTTATTTTCAATGACGTAGATTTTGTTTGTTGATTAGAGCTCTCATCTTGATTCACTTCAGAAGAATTTTCTTCGGAGATTTGTTTTAAAATCAACCCTTGGTCTAACTGAGCTAATAATGAATTGACCAACTTTATATCCAAAAAAATAATTTCCTTCATATCTCCTCCTCGATTAACTAAATCATCATATCACCGCTGCCTTCTCTATAGAAGGCATAGTATGGGTAAATGATAAATAATCATTTTACATTAAATCATTAGTCATTTTATCACTTTTGATAGTGTTATTCAACAGAGTTGAAATGTCAAACACAGTCTATAGAAATAGTAAAAATACAGCTTGTTATTAAAAAAAGCACCTTGCTGGTGCTCTTCTCTTGCCTGCTAAACTCGTAAATTGATTGATACCCTAACGGGTATTTTTTTGCTTTCCTTTTTGCTTACCTCGGAAGTTAGCAAAGGGCAACTTGCGGAGTATAAATTACTAGATTAGCTCACAAAACGACTTTTCTATCACTCTAATAAAACCCTATGGAAAAGTGGTGCGGTTATATGTTATAATTTATTTTAGCATAATATGTTAGAAGGAGGGGAGCTCTGTGGCCATTAAAGCAGTCTTTTTTGATATTGATGGGACTTTTCTAAATGACCGAAAACGTGTGTCAAGTTCAACCAAAAAAGCTATCAGTCAAATGAAGGAAGATGGTATCTTGGTTGGTTTGGCAACAGGTCGTGGTCCAGGATTTGTTCAGCCTTTCATGGATAATCTGGGTCTGGATTTTGCAGTCACTTATAATGGTCAATATATTTTGACTCACGACAAGGTCCTGTATCAAAATCAGCTCCCTAAATCAACAGTCTACAACTTGATTCGCTATGCCACCAAGCACCGTAGAGAGATTTCTCTAGGGACTAGCACAGGTCTTGTTGGTTCCAATATTATTAGTATGGGAACGAGTAAGTTTGGACAAATCGTCAGCCGTATTGTCCCTAAGTCCTGGGCCAAGATGGTGGAGCGTAGCTTCAAGTCTTTGATTCGTCGTTTCAAGCCACAAAGTATTGAGACTCTCAAAACTATCATGCGTGAGCCTATTTATCAGGTGGTTATGGTAGCGACGGTGGGTGAAACACAAGATATTGAAGAAAAGTTTCCTCATGTGAAGATTACCCGTTCAAGTCCATATTCAGCCGATATTATTTCAGCGGACCAATCTAAGTTGAAAGGTATCGCTCATCTAGGTGAGGTTTTTGGTTTCGAACTCAGTGAGGTTATGGCCTTCGGGGATTCGGAAAATGACCTAGAAATGCTGTCTGGTGTCGGCATTGGTGTTGCCATGGGTAATGGTGAAGACGAACTGAAAGACCAGGCTACCCATGTCACTGATACTAATAACCAGAATGGGATTGCCAAAGCCTTGTCACACTACGGTTTGATTCATTTTGAGACAGAAAATTCATTTACCAGTGATGATGACAACTTCAACAAGGTTAAGGATTTCCACCATTTGATGGATGGCTCAACTAACGACATGCCTCGTGTTTACGGTATTGAGGAAGCTAGTCACCGTGCGGACTTCAAGTTGGAAGAAATCGTCGAATTTCTTTATGCTTCATCAGGTGGGGACAAGCGTGTCTTTGGTCAGGCTGTTCTGGATTTGCATGCTGCTCTTGATAAGGCAGCCCTCAAAGTTAGTTCTAAAGAGCACTCAGAGTCAACGATGGTTGGTCAGGTGGATGCTTTGACTGACTTGCTTTACTTGACCTATGGTTCATTTGTTCTTATGGGGGTGGATCCTAAACCTTTCTTTGATACGGTTCATGAGGCTAATATGGGGAAAATTTTCCCCGATGGCAAGGCTCACTTTGATCCCGTGACCCACAAAATTCTTAAACCAAGTGACTGGGAAGAGCGATTTGCACCAGAACCACACATTAAACGAGAGCTGGATCGTCAGATTCAAAAATCTCTACAAAGAAACAGATAAGAAGATATAAAGGTTTGGACAGCTTGCTCCGAACCTTTTTCTAATAAAAATGACATTTATTAATGGCTTTATTTGTGATAAAATGAAGTCATTCTATGTATTTTTAAGGAGATTGTTATGACTAAAGCAGATTGGTTAGATTTTTTTGAAGCCATCAATGGTCGTTCAGCGACTGAAGAAGAAATTGCAGCAGCACTTGCAGCTGGTGAGTTCCAAGATGATGCACCAGCAGTAGAAACTGCTCCAACACAAGAAGCACCAGCGCAACCACAACCGACTTTCGCGAGTGCCCAAGAAGCGCAACCACAACCGACTTTCGCGAGTGCCCAAGAAGCGCAACCACAGCCAACTTTCGCTGGTGCCCAAGAAGCGCAACCACAGCCGACTTTTGCGAGTGCACAAGACGCGCAATCGCAAGCTCCTTTTGCAAATGCTCAGGCAGCACAACCTCAATCAACCTTTGCGGGCGCTCAAACTGCTCCAGTACAAGGAGTACCAAATCAAGCGGCGCAACCACAAGCTGGTTTTGCCAATGCTCAAGCTGGTCAACAAGCAGCTTTTGCTAACGCTCAACCTCTTCAACCAGGTCAAAACGTTCAATTTATCAATGGCCAAGCCGTAGTTGTTCCAGCACAACCATCAGCATTTGCGACAACTTTCAAAAACTACTGGACATGGTTGCTTAATGCATGGCGTCGTCCAGCTGACATGACAGATTATGGGAAACACAATGGTTGGCTTAACTATATCTTCTTGTCACTCTTCACTGGACTTGCCTTCTTTGCAATCTTGAGCGCTGTGGCACGTAAATTTGTTAGCCCAGTTGTATCAACAACAAACGCATTGTCTAGTATGTTTGGTTCTTACGGAACAGATAGTTACTCATCTTCATTTTCAAGTCATACATCTAGCATTGGTTTTGGAGCTTTCTTTGCAAGTATCCTAGCTGCCTTCCTCTTTATCTTTGCCTTTATCTTGGCAGGATTTGTAACACGTAAGGCCATCTTCCGTGATCCTGAGACTACTTTCTTGAATAGCTTTGACCGTTTTGGTCGCTTGACATCATTGGCCTTGCCAATCTTGCTTGTAACAATCTTGTTGGGAGCTATTGGACTTGTTGCCTTCCCAGGATTCTTGTTCTATGTTGTTTACTTCTTATTTGCAATTGCTAATCTCTTTACAATTGTTCCTGTAACAACAGCGTGGAAGGCTGATAAATTCTATCAAATGATTTTGGCAGCACTTTTGAATGGTGTGATTTTGTCAATCTTGTTTGCAATCGTATTTGCTATCATGTCGTCATTTACAGTAGGTCTTCTATTCTAATCTAAGTAAACCTCTAGCATTTTTTGAAAAAGTAAGTTTATAGGAGTCTTTATGGCAACAAAAGAAAAGTGGATTGATTTATTTGAAAAGGCAGTTGGTCGTCCGCCCCATGCTTTGGAGATTGAAGAAGGCCAGAAAGCAGACTTTGACTTAAAGGCTATTAAAGGCATTGCGGCAATGGGCTTGGACCAAGAAGCCACTCCTTCTGAACCAACAGAAGAAGTTGATGAGTATGACGTTGCCGAGGAAGTGTTTGAAGATGTACCGCTTGGTGATGAAGAGGAAACGACTCCTTTAGAAACTGAGGAGCTTACACCAGTATCTCAAGCTGAAGAAAATTTAGAGGCCGCTTCTAAAGAAGCACAAGCTATCTGGATGAAGGCTTTTAAAACCTATGTTGGGCGTCAACCTCTTCCTGAGGAATTCCTACTTGGTAAGTCTTCAGGTTATGATGTGTCAACCATCCATCAATTTATCTCAGATGGTAAGGCTGCGAAACCAGCCAAGCCTGCCATGGCTAAAGGGAAGAAAATCCTGATTATTGCTGGTGTTGTTGCAGCAGTCTTAGCACTTGCTGGTTACGGCTTTGGTTCTTATTACTACTCACGTGGTCAAGTAGCAGAACGTTATGAAGCAGCAGCTAAGAAGAGCTTTAAAGATAGCTTGGAATACCAAGTATGGTCTGATACTAAAAAGGAAATTAAAACATCCGAAGTCAAGTACACAGACACTAAAAGTACACAAGCCTATAGCAAGAGCCAACTCATGTCTGGCGAACGTATGCAAAAGGTTGGACGTCAGTTCCTTATTTTTCCTAAGTGGCGAGTCGTGGTAGATCCTGGAACGGTTGATTTGACTGTTAATACAGCTGATTTGAATGTGACTATTAACGGGGTTTCTTACGCGACTACAGATGGTAATAACTACACGGCTAAATTGAATCATCTCTATCCAGGAACTTACAATTTTGTGGCTTCTGGTAAGGTAAATGATCAAGATATCACTGTCTCATCTGAGGAAAATGTGACCTCTAAAACAGAAGTCAATCTTTCTGTAGAGTATCTCAGCTTTACTGTTAAGTCTAATCTTAAGGATGGAGACCTCTACGTTGGTGGTACTAAGATTGGAACTCTTAACTCAGGGAAACTAGATGTTAACAAGGTAGCAGTAGCTGGATCATCAGCCGTTTATGTCAAGAAGAATTTCGAAGATGGTAGCTCTATCAAGACAGAGACATTGTCTATTAAGAAAATCTCTGAAGGTCAAACGGTTACTCTAGATGCTGATGGTGTTCTTGATCGTGATACGGCAGATCGTCTCTTGACTGCTGCCTACGGTAAATTTGGTAGCTACGCTTCTAATCATAACACGACACCAGATGGTGTATCCGACATTTTCCTTAATGGTACTGATGATACCATGTACAAGGATGTAACGGCTGATATTGACAAAAATACTACAGGTGCTAAAAACCGTGCCGCTGATAGTATTTCTTTCTCAGATGTTGACGTCACAGAAGTCGTTCAAACTGGTGAGAAGACCTTCAAGGTGACCTTTACAGCAGTTTATGATTTCTATTATGGTTATGATTCGAAATTCAAGTCATCAGGAGATATCAAAGATAAAATCTCTTGGTCATGTAATGTGGAATATGTTGGTGACGATAGTGATTCTAGCAGTAGTGGTTCTAACTACAGCGACTACCGTATCAATGGTAAGGCTGGTGAATCACAAAATGTGAGCCGTGAAAATACTGTGAAATAACAGTTACTTTCTCAGTTAGTTAGCATTGAACAGATCACAAGTAGGAGGCTAGACCTCCACACTAAAAAATGGAGAACTTGGCAATAGCCAGGTTCTTTTGTTTCTGTGGTATAATTGTAGATAGTAATAAATCGGAGTTTATAAATTGAAAAAATATAACATCATAGACTTATTTTCAGGAGCAGGAGGTCTATCTTATGGGTTTGAGATGGCTGGGTTTAATGTTCTATTAGGAATTGATAATGACGAAAAAGCTTTAGAGACATTCCAAAAAAATCATAAAAATTCAAAAATATTGTGTGGGGACATAACGAATATATCATATGAAGGAGATATAAAACCAATAATTGGAGAACAAAAAGTCGATATAATTGTAGGAGGTCCGCCTTGTCAGGGAATGTCACTTTCTGGACCGAGAAAATTTGACGACCCACGAAACAAACTCTATTTATCTTATATTCGATTGGTTCGGGAAATTCAACCGACTGCATTTGTTATTGAAAATGTTATAGGCATTGTCAGCTTGTTTAAAGGGCAAATAAAAGATACTATTGTGGAAGAATTTTCTAAAATGGGCTATAAGGTTCAGTTTAAAGTTTTATTGGCTTCTGACTATGGTGTTCCGCAAAATAGAAAACGTGTTATTTTTGTAGGGACAAAAAATGATGGCTTTAAATACCCTGATGTTTTGGAAACGACTATTACAACAGAGATGGCACTTTCTGACTTACCAACATTAGAAAATGAACTAGGTGATTTAGAAATGTCATATATTTCAGAACCTCAAAATGACTACCAAAAACTAATGCGAAAGCGTTCGTCTGTTGTTTTTAATCATATCGCAGCCAAACACTCCGAAAAAGTAACAAGCACGATTGCTCTTGTTCCTGATGGTGGAAATTATAAAAATCTTCCAGAGGAATTACGAGAATCAAGAAAATTTAACGTTGCTTGGACGAGATTTGCAAGCTGGAAGCCGTCCCCTACGATTGATACAGGGCATAGACATCATTTTCATTATAAATACAATCGTGTCCCAACAGTGAGGGAGTCCGCTCGTCTGCAATCTTTTCCAGATGATTTTATCTTTTACGGAAGTAAGACACAGCAATTTAGACAAGTTGGTAATGCTGTGCCCCCATTGATGGCTCAGCAGATTGCAAACAGTTTACTGAAATATTTAAGGAATAACGAAGAGTAACTATGTATCAGGTTCCAGAGCAATATTATTTTAGATTACACCATCCACGACCTCGTTTTAAAAATGATGTCGAAAATGTTCTTGTTTATATGGCAACAAATATTTCTGATTTGGGAATCTTACCTAAGAAGGAATTCAGTCAGCAACTAAATGGTATTATTAAACAGTATGTAGGCAATATAGATAAAAAAGAGAAGACAATCAATAACTGGAGAACGGAGATTTCATCTTTGTTTGGATTGATGATTGAGAAAGAAGGATTTGTTTATTCAGGAAATAGGGCTAAAGAATTGACTGATGACCAAGACCTTATCCGCTTTTTTAAAACTTTCTTGTATAATTTTGAATATCCGGGTGGGCACCTAAAAGATAACGAGATTGTTAAATTATGTCAAATTGGAGTTCAATTTAAGCCAGCTCAGTATTTACTAGAGCTACTTACAGAAGCTTTTCAAGTTGAAGGGAGAGCTATTTATCTTACGGATGCAGAGGTGACACATTGTATCTTTAATGATTTGAGATGTACTCGTGACAGACAGCCTGTTCTAAAAACATGGAAACGGATTAAGAAAAATAGAGAATTAAAGATAGCTTACGACACTAAAGGCGATGTTATTCGCTATGCCAAAGATATTTTAGATTATATGGTTATAGCGAACCTGTTAACCGTGCAAGGTGGTAGGTATAAACTGAATTGCGTAGAAGAAGAAGTAATAAACGAATTTTTACAATCAGATACTATGTTTGATGGCTATGCTCAATTTGTTGGAAATACTTCAACAAGCAGAGAAGATATTCGTAATTTTAGAAGTTCATGGTTTGAATATGTCAATCGTGATTTGGGAGATATTGATTTTAGAACAAACTTTAACCTTTATGTTCCAAGTGACATTGATTTCACTGAGGAGAAAACAGATATTATCGGACATCTAACGGAACACATCGAATATAGCGAGAAAATATCTACTGCTATTGTGGGAAGTTCGGGAGAAGCCATTATTATCAATCATGAGAAACAGAAATTACGAGAATGCGGACAAGAGCAACTACTTCATCTTGTCAACTTTATCCCAACACAGTTTGGTGTGGGTTACGATGTTCAATCTTTTGAGTGCGATGATTCTGAACTAAGAAAGTATATTGAAGTTAAGACAACTGTTAGTAATGCTTCAATCACTTTCAATTCATTTCATATCACTCCGAATGAATGGAGGACTGCCAAATCTGTACGTGATAGATACTATATTTATCGTTTACAGATTTCGAAACATAGTAAAAAGTTATTTATCATCAAGAATTTGTATGAGTTAGTAAAAAGTGAAAGAATGTTTCTGATTGAGAGAAAAGATGGATATGATGTTCGTTTTTCATCGTCAGTTGGCTTTGAGGAGAATTTAATTTGAAGAAACTAAAAATTGCCTCGCTTTTTAGTGGAGGAGGTGGAACAGATATAGGTTTTGCTGGTGGTTTTGACTTTTTAGGTCAACATTATGCCGATAATCAAATTGAGATTGTTTATGCTAATGATATCGAAGATAGTGCAAATAAAATGTTTGAGAAGAACTTCGGAATTACTCCAGACAATCGAAATATTAGAGAAGTAAAAGTAGATGAAATTCCATCTTTCGATATTTTAACAGGTGGTTTTCCGTGTCAGTCGTTTTCTGTAAGTGCTCAAAACCCGAAGCGATTGGGAATAAAAGACGAAAAAGGGACACTATTTTTTGAGATGGTTCGAGTGTTGAAAGCTCACCAACCAAAGGCATTCTTTGCTGAAAATGTTAAAGGAATTTTGTCTGCAAACAATAAAGAAGCTTTTCCGTTAATTATTGAAGAATTTGAAAAAGCTGGCTATAATATTTCCTATAAGCTTTGCATAGCTACCAAATATGGCGTTCCACAAAAAAGAGAGCGTGTATTTATTGTTGGAATTCGAAAAGATTTGAATTTTACATTTAAATTTCCTGAAGAGCCTATTCAAAATGCAGAAGATTATACACCACTAAAAGCAATTCTTCAGCAAAATATTGATGAAAAATATTATTTTAGTGAGAGGGCTGTGCAAGGAATGTTAAATAGCAAGTCTGGCAAGAAAATGAATAAAGGACGAGCACAGGACATTGAGCAACCAAGTAATACAGTTAGTTCTCACTTGGCGAAAGTGTCCCTAAATAGCACCGACCCTGTTATATTAGAAAATGGTCGTTACCGTCGCTTCACTCCAAGAGAAGTTGCACGAATTCAATCTTTTCCAGAAAATTATGAATTACTTGGTTCAGAAGGTGCTCAATATAGAATGCTGGGTAATGCTATACCTCCTGTTATGATGTGGTATGTAGCCAACAAATTAATTTCAGATTTACGAAACAGCGATGTGGTTGCAAAGCAACAGGAGCTTGAAAGAAGTTTTGGTCAGTTGGATTTATTTGAAGCAATCTAGTGTTTCGATTGTAGGTAACTTGGTATGGAGTTAAATTTTCAAGATAAAAATTTTATAAAAGTATTTTTTAACAGTGGAGGTTATGTTTTAGATTTTTCTAATTCAAGTTTTGCAGATTTTACTTTTTATTCGGTAGGGATAGATATTCAAGAAAAATACGGCTTATCTAAAGGGAAGTCTTTAGAGGCTTTTGTAAATAATGAATCGGATGAACTTGTTTTAAAATTAGCTTTAGATTTATTGAGATATTATGAAGATCTCCCTGACTCTTATCATGAGAAAACTGAAGAGAGAAATTCTCAGGCATTGAAATTGAAAGAGAGACTTTCGAAATATGAAATCTCACAAATATCTTACCTAAATAATACTGCAGAATCTCTATCTAACTATTTTGATAGTAGTTATATTGATAAGCAGATGGTGATTATGAATGAAATGATTGCTCGTTCTCCAGCTGATGCGATTGGGAAAGCCAAGGAATTGTTGGAATCGTGTTTCAAACATATTTTAGACCACGAAAAAATTGAATATTCCAATGCAAATGATATTGCTATCTTGCAGAAGAAAGTCTTTAAATTCTTAAATTTGGATGCTAATGAAAATATTTCAGCCAAAAACAACAAAGATGTGAAATTGGTTTTAAGTGGTTTGAATCAAATTATTAAGGGGATTAACAATCTTCGAAATGATAAAGGGGATGGTCATGGAAAAGGTACTAACTTTACAGAGTTGCCATCAAGATATGCTTTGGTTGTTGTAGATTCTGCATTAACAGTAGTGTCCTTTGTCTGGAAAACATATCAAGATAAGAAAAAATAATAATGGAGGGAGGTAAAATGTCAAAAAAGACCAATGCTCAGATTTCTAATTTCATGGATGGATATTTAAGATTTGAAATTAGAAATAATAATTATAAATTAGATTATGAGAGCGGTCAGTTAACCTTTTTAGAACTCGAGAATATAATAAAATCTAATTATAAGTATTGGGAAGATAAAAGTAATTATTATGAACTGGCTAATCCTATTTTTGATAAATGGAAATACTGGTGGGAGAGGTTAAGAAATTTCAAAGATTATTTAGAAAATAGTTCTGAATTTAACATTGATGAAGTTTATAATTTTTCGTATAGTAATTTCTCAACTTCATACACTACTGATGCTTCATCTCATTTCAGGCTTGTATATGTGGATATTAGTAGTCCAATCAATAAAGACAAAAATATTGCAACAATTAGACTATTTATTGATTTCTACCTAAAAAGTTGGGCTAATGATTATTTATTAGACGCTATTGCAAACTATATTCACATTGAAAAAAATAGAAACTTTATTGGCCAGTATTTGAATTCTACTGAACCGTATAGATTGATTCCAGCACTATTTGTATTAAACAGAGAATTACCTAAAGTTAAAGCTCCGTTTAGAAATTTTCAAAGGGAAGTTGTTGAGCCTATTTCTGAAACTGTAAAGGAAATTGCTTTTGATGCTCAAGAAAACTTCAAACAAACTACAGCTTTAATCGAAGAAAAAGATGAAGCCATCCGAGAGTTGTTTAACTTACATTCTCAAGAGATTGATGATTTCAAGGAGGATTTTGAAAATTGGCAAGGTACTAAAGAAAATACTATTAACATATTAGAAGATACTTATAAGAACAAATTACAACTTGAGGCTCCTGAAACACTATGGAAAGAAAGGTCTAAAAAATATAAAGTCAACAATAGGTATTGGATGGGAGGGTTATCTGTTTTTATTATTGCTCTAATATTCTCAGCGAGTAGTTTATTGGTTAGTGTTCATGACTATTTACAAGGGATAACAAAAGATATTCCATTTATTTCTCAATCTTTCGTATATGTTGCGTTAATTTCTTTTTTAATATATTTAGTTCGAGTTATAATTAAAATTATTATTTCTAATCAGCATATGGCAATGGAGTATGAACAAAAAGAAGCTTTAACGAGATTTTATCAAGCTTTAGTTTACGATGGTAAAGATGTAGAAAAAGAGGAGAGATTAATAATTTTTAATGCTTTATTTAGTAAGACTGATACTGGATTGGTTAAATCAGATAGCCCTAATGATTCAGAAGCTCTGTTTGCTATTCTTTCTAAAATCTCTAAGTAATAAAATTCAAAGTTATTCTTTTTAACCATAGCGAGTTCAAATCGCTGATTTTAAAGGGTTAGAGTGATTTCTTATTTTGACTGCTACTTGACTGAAGAAGGGAGTGGGACAAGGAACAATTTTTAAAAAGTTGTTCGGTCCTACTCCCTTTTTTCCTATTTTATAGTCTCTTTATTTGTGATAATATAGTATAGTGAAAAAAACTAGACTGGAATAACTTTACTCTTTTGGAGTTTTATGTGACAGCGATGCATGGAGACAATCTAAGTGGATACCCGCTTGGAGCGATAGTCAAGTAAACTCAAAATGAGGCTGGAAGGGAAATTGTTATGAGAAAAAAAGCGATTGGTATTGATTTAGGAACAACGAATTCCGTTATGGCTGTTGTTCGTGAAGATATGCCAGAGATTATTCCGATGGGGACGAATGACGATCAGGTCTTACGTTCAGCGGTTTATTTCTCAAATATTGGTGGACAAAACCATGTGTCTTTTGGTAAGGAAGCCATTGAGCGTGGGACAGAAATCGGAAGTACAGAAAATTTTAAATTTGACTTTAAACGTGATATTGGGCGTCCAATTGCCAGTGATACACCAGACCACACACGTGTCAATTCTATTATTCTTTCTGCCTTGGTTTTGAACGAATTTCGTAAACGCGCTTATGTAGTTGGTCAGGAGATGGGGCAAGCAGATGGTATCAAGGATGCTGTTATCACAGTGCCTGCCTACTTTACGTCAGATCAACGTGCAGCAACTAAGAATGCTGGTCGTATCGCAGGATTTAATGTCTTGCGTATTATCAATGAGCCTACAGCTGCGGCTATTGCCTATGCCCACACTAAAAATGCTCAAGGAAATGTCTTGGTCTTCGACCTAGGTGGAGGAACTTTTGACGTTACCATCATGCGCGTGGCTGATCATGCCTATGATATTTTGGCAACTGATGGGAATTCACGTCTTGGTGGGATTGACTTTGATAAGCGTCTTGTGGGCTACATCATGCAGGAGTTGGAAAAACAAGGGGTCAATATGACTAACCTTTCCGAGAAGGAAAAAATTCAACTTCAATATAAGGCTGAGCAGATTAAGACTAGTCTGTCTGTGAATGACCAAGCTCTCTATGAGCACTATGTCAATGGTCAAGGTTACGGTGTCTTGATTACTCAAGCGATTTTCAATGAAATTACCTTGGACCTCCTCAAAGATACTGAAATCAAGGTGCAGTCTACTCTTCAAGCATCTGGCTTAAAATGGGAAGAGATTGATCATATTCTCCTTGTGGGTGGGTCAACACGTATGCCAATGATTCGTCAAATGATTCGCTTGATGAGTGGTTTGGAACCTAAGTTTGACCTTAATCCAGACACTATCGTGGCACAGGGAGCTTCTATTTTGGCTGACCTTATCGTCAATAATGAGGTTAGCTTCTCTGAACATCAGGATGGTAAGACAACTGAGACAGATAGAGTAGTTGTTAAGGATGTGACCTCTCAGGGAATCGGTCTGCTCTTCAAGAAAAATCCAAATAAGAACTACAGCTTTGTGGGTGACTACTATAATAGTGTCGTGGTTCCACGTAACTCGGTCTTGCCTTTGGCTGTTACTAAGGATCTCTTTGCGGTCGTGGATGGACAGAGCAAGTTCAAGCTTCGTATCACAGAAGGAAATTACGAGAATCCATTTGCTGTGAAGATTTTGGGACAAGTGGAAGGGCAAGTGCCACAACCTCGTCAGAAAGGCGAGCTCTTGGCACAAGTCACCTATGCCTTTGACTCAGAACAAATTGTTACCGTGACAGTATCGGATCCTCGAAGTAATACTGTTGTGGCACGCTTTTCAGTCAATGCACAAGTCAACCAAACCCAAGAAGTGGTTAAGGAAGATTTGTCAGAACTTCAAGCTATTTTTGCTAAATTCATCTCATGATAGACTACTACAAAGCAATTGATACAGAGACAGGACAGGAAGTGACCTATTTAAGAGAGGTCAGTAACCGCATCTCTCCAGAGATGTCGGCTCAAGATTGTTTCGTGGCTCTTTCCTTTTTACGTGAGGAGCTGGAGGAGCTCTGGACAAATGGTACCTTGGATAAAGAAGGTGAGCGTTTGCGCAGTGAGCTCTACACGATTCGCTCAATCTTTTTCTCAGACCATGAGAAGTTACAATATGACCGAAAACTTAGACAGGCTCAGAGAAAGGCCTTGGAAGTTGAGAAGGTGACGACCACTGATGCTAGCAATCTATCAGCTAAAAAGGAAATCCCTTTTGAACCTGTTGCGGTGACTCAGACTAAAGAGTCGCCTCTTAAAAATTACCTCTTTGCGGCCTTCGCTTTTGTGATTCTACTAAGCTTGATTCTCTTCTTCAATATCAATGTCATCGTTCTTATTATCGGAGCCATTCTAATTGTGGCTTTGATGTTACTTATGTCTTAGGAGATATAAATGGAAACCAATCAATTAACATTTGAACATATCTGTTTCAAATATAAGGGAAATGATAACCAGCTCTTTACAGATTTGGATGTTACTATGGAGACTGGTCAAGTTGTCGGTATCTTGGGTGCCTCTGGTTCAGGGAAAACAACTTTAACAGAGATTCTTTTGGGTCAGCTCAAACCGACTTGCCAACAATTTCGTATTTTAGAAAATGGCAAACCTGTGACTGCTGGTTCACGCTCTTGGTCCTATGTGCCCCAACAAAATCTCCTACGTGAGTACCTTAAGGTATCTGAGACCTTTGATTTTTATGCGGACCACCATCTGAAAGGGGGTGGTAAGCTGACTAAAAAGCATCGCATTGCAGGCATCATGGACGATTTAGGGTTGACAGAATTTGCCAATAAGAAGATTTCAGAGCTTTCTGGTGGGCAAAAACGTCGTGTCTCTATTGGTATCGAGCTTCTTAGCCCTAGTCCCTATTTTATTCTTGATGAACCGTCTTCAGGTTTGGATGCCCTTAGTGATCGTAATCTCTTACGTACCTTGAAAATCTTGGCTAAATCAGCTAACAAGTCTATTGTGGTTATTACCCACAACACAGAAAATTTGGCTATTTTTGACAAGATTATCTTCTTGTCTAAGGGACGTCCGACATTCGCAGGAACCTATGAAGAGTTGCTTTTGGAATACAAGACTAGCGATCCGTATATGATTCGTAAATATATGGATATGAATATCGCAGATGTCTATCAAGAGCTCAATGCTTCAACACGTATTTACAAGATTTAGGGAGACTTATGAACGCAGCATTACGATTAAGTTGGTATAAATTTAAACACCACTACATGGATTTTGTGAAGGTTCTTCTGGGCATTGTCGCTTTCGAAGGCTTAATTCTCTATATCCAAGACAAGGGATTTTTGAAAGATTTCGAAACAACTCGAATGACCCTCTTTCTCTTGCTTTTCTCAACCAGTCTCTTGATTGTGGTTCAAAACAGTATTTATATTTCTAAGGAACGCTCGGTCCTCAACCGTGACTTTTTCTCAGGTTTGAGTCGTTCGGCCTTTGCCTTGGCTAGTATGGGGATTCACGCCTTCTTTGCTGTTTTGGAAACCATTGTCTTTATCCTATCTTACTCTGTCTTTAGTAAGTTCTTTGACAAGGAATTTCCAGACGCTGGTCATATTTTTGGTTCCTACCGTTGGGAAGTTGGGATTACAGTGCTCCTGGTTTTCTTGGCGTCACATTTCATTGCCCTCTTTATCTCAGCCTTGGTTGGCAAATCTGAGATTACCTCTGTTATCCTAGCAGTCGTTGTGGGTATCATGCAATTTTCGTTGTCGGGAACTATCCTGTCTTTGCCAAAAGCCATTGATTGGGTACAAAAATTTATCTATCTTGGTTATGGCCACAAGCTTTTTGGGATTTCTAGTGACTTGTCAGACTTGCCATCGAGCTTGGCTAAGTACGGAGTACCAGTCCCTAAGAGCCAGTTGGAGGCCTTTCAAGGGTCTACAGGCAAATTCTGGGGTCAATGGTGGGCCTTGGTGCTTCATTGCCTAGTTTATGCCCTACTCTTTTTCGTCACACTTCAGAAGAAGGAGAAATAAATGCAACAATATGATGAATGGCTGATTGACTTCCAAGTGCAGCATGGTCGCAAGCCAAGTGATAAGGAAGTTGCTGAAGCTGCTAAGACTGGTTTTGCCCTTTCTAGTGGCTTGAGCAGACAGAAAAATTCTAAATTCAGACAAGTTTTGTCTAAGGTTGGTTGGGGTGATCTCAAGTTTAGCTGGTTTTTAGTTTTAGAAATTTTGCTCTTGATTTGTATTGCTCTCTTTGGCTATGTTGTTGGCTATCTATTTATCTAGGAGAACCTCATGAAACAGTTTAAACATAAAAAGTTTATCGGTTTAGCTTTGATTGTCTTTTTGGTCTTCATGGTACTTGGAAAATACACTCAGAGCACGGCTTTTACATCGTCTTCAAGAGTTTATGCCACAACCGTTGTCGATAAGAATACCGGGAACAAGGTGCGTTTTGAAGTTCGTAAGATCAAGGGAGACAAATACGAAGTCAAAAATACGGAGACCGGGGATACTTATCAGGCTAATGCCCAATCCGGCGAAGACCGTTCTTTGAGCTTTAAGTTGCCTGGAACTAACGGTAGCTCAGACGGTACTATCCGTATCACACCAAGTATGGTACCTGGAGGAGATGCGAAGGTTGAAATGACTGAATCAGACACCTATACTCAGGTTGAGGGAGGCTCTGAAGTCGTTGAGTCTAGCGAGGCTTCGTCTAGTTCTTCAAGTAGCCAAGTTAAAAGCATTATTAAGGATATTTTGGAATCAAGTAGTTCATCCTCAGGTAGCGATGCAAGCTCAGAATCGTCTTCTAACGATCCAAATAAGCCAAATGCAGATATCAAGACTAAGACCGATGTCAATGGTGATAAGGAAACTACTTATATTGCAGACTATTCGACTGAGGACATTAAGTCTATCACGGAAGCCTTTGGGAAATGGCTCTATCAGTCTGATTATGCCAAGGATGCTGTTTTAGTTCAAAGCAGCTTTGACAGCATCACCAAGGTCAATGATGGTAGTCCAACCTTCCTGTCATTCAAGGCACCTAAGGAAAAAGGTAGCAGCCAAACGATTACCATCCTTGCTAATCTTATCAATGCGGATGGCTATGAACATATTACTGGTGTTCCAAGTGGTATCATCAATGGCAAGGAAGTCTCAAACTATGATTTCAAGGACTATAAAAACACAGTTGATTCCTTTGCTTTAGGGATTAATGACAATAGTGGTAAGACCGCAGACTATAGCCCAACATCATCCTTCCGTCTTTATACCTTGAAGGATAAGAAACATGCTATGTATGAAGACGATGCTGCTGAACAAAAAGCCCTCTTTAAGGACTTCTCAGCTGATGATAAAACTGGTGGCAATTATAATGGCTACAACAAGCTTTATAAGGATTTGGTTGACCAAGATAAGGATTCTTACCAAATCGTTCTAGGCTCCAACGGTACCGTTTATTATGTGACGAACTACTGGAAGGGTAATTACGATAAGAAGGCTGTTCAGACCTATAAGGTAGCACCAGATGATATGCAAGAGGCTTACCAAGAGTTGCTCAAGCATTACTCTAGTGCTAGCACATCTGAAAGCTCAGAATCTTCAAGTTCTTCACAAACATCGGAGTCATCATCAAGCTCATCAGAGGCCAAAACAGAATCAAAAACGGAAACCAAGACCGAGCAAACAGGCATGGATGTTAATGCTATCAAGGATAATAACTTCCAAAGCCTAGAAGGGACTTGGAAGAATGGGAATGGCTTAAGTCTAAATTTTTCTAAGGATAATTTAACAGCTCCTGAGAATTATGTTGTTGAAAATACAAATGGAAAACTTGAGAATGGCTATCTCACATCAAGTTTAAGAATGGGTATTTCCGGAGCAGCGATTGTCTTTATTCCTAAGGGAGTAACGCTTCCGACAGTACAGGGATTTGTGGACGGTTCGGATAATACTAAAGATCGTATTTTGATTACTCAGTCAGCATCACCACAATCTGACGCCAAACAATTCTACTATAAGGCTGACTAGACCTTAGGCTTAAAAATAAGTCTTGGAACTTCGAAAAAGGTCGCAGAGGTTCCTAGTCACCTAAGAAAGTTTCTAAAAGAATATGCCTTTAATGAAAAAGTTGAGATAAAATTGTCTCAACTTTTTATGTTACATTTGTAACTTTAATTTAATAGTAAGTCTATCTTCTATAAATAAATGGATTCTTAGAGGTATTATAGATTTTATAAGAAAATTAATTATTGTGAAAACTTACAAAAAGCTATATAATGAGTAGTGTTGTAAAAAGGGCTTCCTAGGGGATTTTTGAGGAAGTTTCTTAAATCAGATTAGAGGGAGAGGGGGAAAAGAATGACTTCTATTATTGAATCACTACTTGCTGCTTTTAAAGATTTTCATTGGCTAGTATCTATAGATACGCTCTTGATTTTCTTTGTCAATTATCTGATGTTTCATGCAGCTGGTAGGGTCAAGATTTCTTGGTGGCTACTTTTATTAGGTGGTCTTTTGTCGGTTGTTTTGACTCCCCTTCTTCCTATGGGATTCAAATTTTTACTTAATCCTCTCATTTTATTTTGTTTTAGTTATTACAAACGTCCAGACTTGCCATGGATAGAACCGGTATTTAATAGTTTTTATTCCTGGGGGACAACCAATATCATTATACGAGGCTTGTCATTAATCGTCTTTCCTTTACTTTTGGGAGCCGACTTGATGAGCCGTATTCCAGAATCTTTAACGGAGTTTATATGTGTGGTAGTTACCTATCCTCTTTACTTCTTGGTTCACTGTTTTATTGGTTATGAATATTTGCAGGTTGAGGAAAAGGAGAGCTTGCGCATACACTTCACCCCTATTGTTATTGGGGTTAGCTTTGCCTTTCTTTCATATGGACTTTTTAACGACTATTTACCCTACCTTGCTACTATCTGGTCTGTAGAAGTGGTTAACAATTATGCCAAGTTGATCGTTCTATTAGCAACAGGAGCCTTCTTCATCGTTGTTTCCTATGCCAACCAGTGGATTAAGGATGAACTTTTTCTGGAGTTGAAAGAGGAGCAGGAGCGTCATTTCCAGAGCTTACAGGAATCTAGTAGACATATCCTCCATCTTTATCAGGAGCTATACCGTGATGGAGTGCCTAAGGTAGTCGTACCTAAGAAGGTTAAGACCGTTCTGGCTACTAGTCAAGAGGGAGACACTCAGAACCTATCTGATGAAGAGGTTCCCTTCAGCAAGGTTATGCCAGATATTTCTAACCTGCTTTCTCAATTGTTACGTTCCGTCATTGAGAGTAAGTATATGGAGTTTCATGCAGTTGGCGTTGATTTTATCATGGAGGTTCCAGACCCTATATCCCCAGTTCATATCGATGTGGTGGATTTATCAGCTGTTCTAACGACCTTCTTGGACAATGCCTTGTTGAGAGCTCATGGTCAAGAAAATAGTTTAGTTCGTATGTCTTATTACCAAAGAGGTGAGGTCCAGGTCCTCTCTGTAGAGACAACCCTTTCGCAAGATAGTGCCGAGGCGCCCCACGAGGCGTATGAGAGTCACTTATCAATCAATGAGCAGCTCGAAGATATTATGGAGCGTTACCCTCAGTCTAAACTTAGCTTTACGAATGATAAGTTCATCTATAGACAGCAATTTGAATACTAAATAACTTGTAAAAAAATATATAGAAAGGAGATTCGATGTTTGAATCGTTTTTGGGAATAAATTTTTTAAATCTCTATGATACAGATGCCTTTCTAGCCATTCAGCTTATTTTAACTCTGATGATAAATTGTGCCATTTTCAAACGAATGACAGACATTCGTATCTCCTGGACGGTCTTCTTGACCTTAGCCCTGTTAGATGTAGTCATTCAGTATAATATTACTAACATGATTATGGTTTTTGATGTCTTTATCCTGATGATTTTGGCCTTTCTTGCTAAAGGGAAGACCTGGTCGGTGATCCAGTATGCTTTTCATACTTTGTTTCCAGTGGTGACGTCAGATTTACTTTATCGCTTATTGGGACTCTTCTTTATTCCCCTTCTCTTAAATCTCCCTGTCGCTGAGGTAGGGTCTAATGCCCTTTTCTATCTCTTATCTTACGGTTTGATTTTGCCACTTTATTTTGTATTTGACCGTTTCTTGGGCTTGGATTTGAAGCGTTGGAAGGTCTATAGCGATGACTCTTTCCAGAACCTCCAGATTTCTAGAAGAGTTGCTATAGCAATGGCCATTTATTTATTGGGAATCTATCTCAGTGTGAATTTAGACAGTTGGTTTCCTGGCTACTCTTCAGAGGTGGAGTTGAGACTTCGGATGCTTTGGGTTCTCTTGTCCGCAGTGGCTTTCATTTTCCTAATTGCCCATCTTAATCAACTGTCTCGGCAGTATTTGGAAGAGAGTTTGGCCATGGAGGAAAAGAGGCATTTGAATAGTTTGACCAAGGCCAACCAAAAGATTGATCTTCTCTACAATGAGTTGTTACAATACAGACAGTCTTATCAGACGGTTGTGGAACAATTTTCAGAGGAAGTACGTGACCAGGAAGAGGCTCTTGCTGAACAGGTGTATCAGAATGTCCTTAGAGAGAGTGCCAAGGAGTTTGAACGTTTCCGTGTCATTGATAATCCTAAGCTGGAAAATATTCAGTCCCTACCCTTACGTAGCCTTCTTTCGGCTCGTATGATGGAGGCTAAACGTAGTAATATTCCAGTGACTTGTGATATTCCTGAGGAGATTTCAGGGTTTACCATGAACGTGGTTGACTTGACCTTGCTGGTGTCTATTTTCTTTAGTAATGCGATTGATGAGAGTAAGCAGGTACCTGCCAGTCAAATCAAGTTTAGTTTTCATCGACATGATAAGGATGGAAGCTACCATTTTGTCATGGAAAATAGGACGCAAGAAGAAAAAGTTGACCTTGATGCCATTATGCAGGAAGAAAACCATAAGAAGACCTCAGGTCTTAACCTCCACTCAGCCAAGGATATTCTTAGGAAGTATAGTGATGCCAATTTGATTACAAGCAGTGGTGATTACCTCTTCAAACAGGAATTGATTTTTAAATAAAGATGTAGAGCTAAATCAGAGGATTTGGCTCTTTTTTTTTAGGTACAAGTCCATGAAGGAGGGCTCTTTGCTGTGGTGCTTGTGCTTATGTGAGAAACTTAGGACATCGGAGGAGATAGGGGCGAGGGAGGAGTCTGATTGTTGCTTCATTCTGTGTTATAATAGCAAGGATTAGTGGTTGTTAGCACTAAGTGAATGGCAGTTCTTGCTTGGCCTAACGACTGGTGTAGAGATAAGAAAGGGACGTCTTATGAAATTACTTTATACGGATATGTCTCAGGATTTAACAGAAATTCTGACGGAGCAGGCAACCAGCTATGCTCAAAAGGGAAAGAGGGTCTTTTATATTGCCCCTAATGCCCTGTCATTTGAGAAGGAGCGTAAGGTCTTGGAATACCTGCCTCAGTCAGCATCCTTTGAGATTACGGTGACTCGTTTTACTCAGATGGCTAGATATTTCATTCTCAATACGAGCAACCCCAAAACGCAGCTGGATGATACTGGTCTGGCCATGATTTTTTATAAGGTGTTGTCGCATATGGGCGATGATGAGCTCAAGGTTTATGGCCGTTTGCGCAAGGATAGTAACTTTATTAATCAATTGGTAGACCTTTACAAAGAGTTGCAGCAGGCTAATATGACGGTTCTGGATTTGCAGCATTTGGATCAGGTTGAGAAACAAGAGGATTTGCTCAGGATTTTCAGTGCGGCTCAGGATCTCTTGTTGGCAGGAGATTTTGACAATCAATCAAAACTTAGTGCCTTCTTCAAGGAAATTACCTCAGGACATCTGGATAAGGCACTGAGTAATACGGTTTTGGTCATTGATGGCTTTACGCGTTTCTCTGCCGAGGAGGAGGCCCTAGTTGCCCTCTTGAATGATAAGTGCCACCAAATTGTCATTGGGACTTATACCAGTCAAAAAGCTTATAGTGCTAACTTTGTTTACGGCAATGTTTATCAGGCTTCAGTGGATTTTCTGAGAACTCTGGCTCAGACCTATAAGGTGACACCCGACTATGTGACGACAGACAAAGAGGGGAATCCTTCTTTTGCACATATTAGCCGTCTTTTGGAGAGCCGTCATGATTTTAGTACGATTGACGAGCAGCTGACTGCTCAGGACAAGCAAGCTTTGCAGGTTTGGGAAGTGGTCAACCAAAAGGAAGAAGTGGCTCAGGTTGCTAAGAGTATTCGTCAGTTGCTAGCAGATGGCAAGCGCTATAAGGATATCTTGGTCTTGCTAGGTGATGAGGAGAGTTATAAGCTTCAGGTGGGTCAGATTTTTCGAAAATTTGATATTCCCTATTATTTCGGTAAGGAAGAAACCATGTCTAGCCATCCTTTGGTGCAGTTTGTGGATTCCTTGGAGCGGATCAAACGCTACAATTACCGTGCTGAGGATTTACTTAATCTCATAAAATCCGGTCTCTATGGTGGTTTTGCTCAAGAGGATTTAGACCTTTTTGAGTATTATGTCAATTTTGCAGATATCAAGGGGCGTCACAAGTTCCTTTCTGATTTCACGGCTAATAGTCGTGATAAGTATGATTTGGACCAGCTCAATGCCTTGAGGTCACAACTGGTAGAGCCTTTGGACAAGTTGCTTAACAGTCGCAAACAGAAGGGGTCTAGTCTGCTCAAAAAACTTGTGGTCTTTTTAGAGGCTGTGCAAGTGCCAAGTAAGATGGCTGCTTTGACTGGCAAGGCTAGTGAGGCCGAAAAAGAGCAGAATGAACAGGTCTGGAAGGCTTTCACACAACTCTTGGAGCAGGTTGAGACTATTTTTGGGGAAGAAACTCTGTCAGTGGACGACTTTTTGTCCATTTTGCGTTCAGGAATGTTGGCCTGTGATTACCGTACGGTCCCAGCCACTGTCGATGTGGTCAATGTGAAGAAATACGATTTGATTCAACCACACTCTGCTCCTTATGTTTTTGCCTTGGGGATGACCCAGTCACATTTTCCAAAAGTAGGGCAAAATAAGAGTCTCCTGTCTGACGAGGAACGTAGTCGTATCAATGAAGCTACGGACGAGCACAGAAGTTTGGATATTGTTACGCAGAGCAATAGTCAGCGGGGGCATTTCGTGGCTATGTCACTTTTTAATGCGGCTAGTGAACAATTGGTGCTTAGTCAGCCACAAATTCTCAATGAGACACAGGATGACATGTCGGTTTATTTGAAGGAGCTGCTTGACCTTGGTCTTCCTTTGGTTGAAAAGGGACGTAATCGTTTCGAGGCTAAGGGTGACCAGATTGGGAACTACAAGGACCTTCTATCAACGATCATTGCCCTTAACAGCAGTCATCTAGATGCTGATTTGGACAAGGAAACGCAGACTTTCTGGTCAGTTGCTGTGCGTTATCTCCGTAAGCGACTTGATAAGGACCAAGTCTTGATTCCAAATGTGATTGACGATGTGACGACAACCAAGGTGGATGATCAGGTCATGCAGCTAGTCTTTCCGGGGGAGGAACCACTGAAATTATCAGCCTCGGCTCTGACAACCTTCTATAACAACCAATATCTTTATTTCTTGCGATATGTTTTGGGCCTTGAAGAGTTGGAGTCCATCCATCCAGATGCTCGACACCACGGGACTTACTTGCACCGTGTCTTTGAGCGTGTTATGGGGGATTCTTCGTCAGAAAACTTCGATGATAAATTGGAAAAGGCTATTGCTCAGACCAATCAGGAACAACCCTTTGAACTTCTCTATACAGAGGACCAAGAGAGTCGCTTGTCTCGTCAGATTTTGGAAGATATCGCCCGATCAACTGCCAGTGTTTTGCGTGATAATGCGGCTGTTAAGGTTGAGCGTGAGGAAGCCAAGTTTGACCTGCTTTTAGCAAATAGCATCAAGATTACAGGGATTATTGACCGTGTGGACCGTTTAACGGATGGGGCTCTGGGTGTCGTTGACTACAAATCAGGTAAAAATGTCTTTGACATTCAGAAATTCTACAATGGCCTCAGCCCACAGTTGGTAACCTATCTAGAAGCCCTTCGACAAACCTATAAGGTTGATGCTGATCAGCTTTTTGGTGCCATGTATCTTCACATGCAGGACCCACAGCTTAACTTAGCTCAGTTTGGTCTGGATAAGCTAGCAGCTCAGGCTCATAAGGAATTGACCTATAAGGGACTTTTTGTGGCTTCAGAAACAGAGCATTTGGCTGGTGGGAACTATGATTTACAAAAGACTGTCACCTATGACAAGGAGGACCTAGAAACCTTGCTAGACTACAATATCAAGCTCTTCACAAGTGCTGCTGAAGTTATTCGAAGCGGGAATTTTGCGGTCAATCCTTATACCGAGGATGGCAAGTCTGTCCAAGGGGATCAAATCAAGGCAATTACTCATTTTGAGGCCGACCGCCACATGGGACAGGCTCGAAAACTCTTGCGTTTACCAAGTAAGGGCAAGAAGGAAGCCTATTTGGAGCTGATGGCAAAAGATGATGACAAGAATCAGATGCAAGTTGCTGAAACTATCATCCCCTTTCCAGTCACTGATCAAGCTGTGACAGCAGACAAAAAAGACCAGGAGGACAACCATGTTGACTAAAGCTTTTTTAAGTCCAACAGAGATTAAGGAACGCATTGCCCAAGAAGCAGCTTCTGACAAGGATCGCAAGTTAACACCAGAACAGATTGAGGCCATTTACAGTAATGGTAGCAATATTCTTGTATCAGCTTCGGCTGGATCAGGAAAAACCTTTGTTATGGTTGAACGTATCCTTGATATGATTGGACGTGGCGTTGGCATTGACCAACTCTTTATCTCAACCTTTACGGTAAAGGCTGCAGGTGAGTTAAAAGAGCGCCTGGAAAAGCGTCTGACAGAGCAGTTGGGACAGGTTGAGACGGATGAAGAGCGTGCCTTTCTTTCAGACCAGATTGCCAAGATTGGGACGGCTGATATTGGAACTATGGATGCCTTCACCCAGAAATTGGTCAATCAGTATGGCTATCTCCTGGGTGTGTCACCTATTTTCCGCATTATGACAGATCCTGCCGAGCAGACACTTATGAAAAATGAGGTTTATGCTGATCTTTTCAACGATTACATGCAAGGGAAAGATGCCCAACTTTTCCAAAAATTGGTCCGCAACTTCGCAGGAAATGGCAAGACTAGTAAGGCTTTTCGTGATTTAGTTTACGATGTCTATAACTTTTCTCAGGCTACTGCAGGTCCTGAAAAATGGCTACGTCAAAATCTTTTAAAAGGGCAGGTAGAGGCCAATCCAGATAAGGCTAAAGCTGAGCTTTTAGAGGGTCTCAAAGATGGCTTGTTGGCTGATTTCTTAGACTTCTTAAGAGACCATATAGGTCTAGCTCAGCGTGAATTTGCCAAGGCCAAATATCTAAATAATGTGTCAGATGCCATTAGCCTTCTTGAAGGAGCCTTGGCCAATGACCAAACGGATATGGAGGACCTGCTCAAACAACTCTTGACTTTGTCAGGAGGTACTGGTTTGACCAATATGACCCGTCCTAAAGACGAGGAACTCAAGGCCTACAAGGAAGCTTACAACAAGACCAAAAATGAGTTTGTGGCCCAGTTGCGAGAGGTTGATACCCGGCTAACGATCCTCGAGGTTTTGACCAAGCATAATGATGACATCCTACCTCTGTTGGAGTTGCTTCAGGCCTTTGTACTTGATTTTTCGGACCAGTATTTACAGGCCAAGATTCAGGAAAATGCTTTTGAATTCTCGGATATTGCCCATTTTGCCATCCGTATTTTGGAGGAAAATCCAGAGGTGGCCGCTAGCTACCGTGACCGTTACCATGAAGTGATGGTAGACGAGTATCAGGACAATAGCCATACCCAAGAACGCATGTTGGAACTCCTCTCTAACGGCCACAACCGATTCATGGTGGGAGATATCAAACAATCCATCTATCGTTTCCGTCAGGCGGATCCTCAGATTTTTAACGGCAAGTTTCAGCTCTTCCTTGAAAATCCAGATGCAGGTAAGTTGATTCTCCTTAAAGAGAACTTCCGTAGCCAATCTGAGGTTCTTGATGCGACTAATGGTGTTTTCAGCCACCTCATGGACCAGGAAATCGGAGATATCCTCTATGACAAGACGCATATGTTGGTAGCAGGTAGCGAGAAGCAAAAAGAACCCCATCCTGAAAATGAGACAGAGGTTCTGATTTACAATAGTGATGAAGCAAGTGTGACTCCTGATGAGGAAAGTGCTGATCAACCTATTAGTAGCGGCGAGATTTCCTTGGTTATCAAAGAAATCATCAAACTTCATAAGCAAGGTGTACGTTTTGAGGATATTACCCTCCTAGCACCAACTCGCAACACCTATCTGGACTTGATGGCAAGCTTTGAGGAGCACGGAATTCCCTTGGTACCTGACGAGTACAAGTCAAGCTACCTAGAGTCACTAGAAGTTATGATTATGTTGGACACCCTTCGTGCCATCAATAATCCTCTCAATGACTATGCCTTGGTTGCCCTCCTTCGTTCACCTATGTTTAACTTTAACGAGGACGACCTGGCTCGGATCGCTGTCCAGGCTGACAAAGGACAATTCTATGACAAGCTTCTTGCAGCTCATACTAAATCAGGACTTCATCCAGAAGTCGTGACGCAAGGACTTGAGGCAAAGTTGACTCTTTTCACTAAGACTCTGGCAGATTGGCGTGATTACAGTAAGTGGCACTCGCTCTATGACCTCATCTGGAAGATTTACGACGATCGTTTCTATTATGATTATGTTGGCAGTCTTCCACGATCTGAGCAACGCCAGGCCAATCTCTATGCCCTTGCCTTGCGTGCCAATGCCTATGAAAAGACTGGCTTTAAGGGACTTTCTCGTTTTATTGGTATGATTGATAAGATCATTTCTAGCGGTAACGACCTAGAGGAAGTAACAGACTTGGTTCCCCAAAATGCCGTTAGCCTTATGACCATTCACAAGTCCAAGGGGCTAGAGTTTAAGTATGTCTTTGTCTTGCAGATGAATCGCAAATTCATTGGTCACAGCAAGGATGGCTTAAGTGGTAAGTACATTATCAACCGTGAAAAAGGAATTGGCATTAAGTATCTAGCTGACCTCAAAGACCAGATAAACACCAATTTGCCTAAGTTAAATGTTGTTCTCGAGACCTTAACCTTCCAGGAAAATCGTAGGGAAGAGCGTCGAGCAAGTATCTCAGAAGAGATGCGTCTGCTCTATGTTGCAATGACCCGTGCAGAGAAAAAACTCTACCTAGTTGGTAAGGGCAGTAAGGAAAAATTGACCCAGCAATTTGGCACAGATGTTGAAAATAATCGCCTACCAGTAGCTCTACGTGACCAAATTGCTACTTATCAGGATTGGGTTATGGCTTTGGATACTGCCTTTATGAGAAAGGATCTCAAGTTTACTGTTCGCTTTGTTGAGGCTGAGGACTTGACCCCAGAGGCTATTGGTCAGGTTGAAGTTCAAGCGGCAGTAGATGCTGATGATCTCTCTAACAATCGCCAGACGGAAGACATTAAGCGTGCCCTAACTGTCTTAGAAAGTGTTGAAAAACTCAACCAGCTTTATGCACCGGCGATTGACCTGCCATCTGTGCGTACGCCGAGCCAGCTCAAAGCCTTCTACGAACCTGTCATGGATACCGAAGGGGTGGATATTATGGACAAGAAAGAGGAAGTGCAACCTCTTGAGACTACCACTAGCTTTGAGCTTCCAGACTTTGGGCAAAAAACGAAGGTTACTGGAGCTGCAGTTGGTTCAGCCACCCATGAACTCATGCAACGCTTGATTCTTTCTGACAAGGTGACCCTCCAAGATTTAACACAGGCCTTGAGTCGGGTATCGGCAGATGATCAAGTCAAGGCGCGCGTGCAGTTAGAAAAGCTACTAGGCTTCTTTGACACCGAACTTGGGAAGCTCATTCTAGCTAACCGTGATAAGTTGCGCCGCGAAGCGCCATTTGCCATGTTGGCAGAAGATCCCGCCAGTAAAGAAGACTTTGTCGTCCGTGGTATCATTGATGGCTACCTTCTTCTTGAAGACCGTATTGTCCTCTTTGATTATAAGACAGACCGCTTCACTCAACCTGGTGAGCTTAAGGAACGCTACAAAGGGCAAATGAGCCTTTATGCTAAAGCACTTAGCCAAGCCTATCAAATAGATAAGATTGATAAATACCTTATTCTCCTAGGTGGAAAAAACTTGGAAGTTGTAGAAGTATAAGCTATAGCATAACCATTCTTTCATAGTGAAAGAGTGGTTTTTGTGTGTCTTAATTCCACCAAAAAAGACCGGTGTGCACACACCAGTCTTTTCTGATAGATTTCCATCAGTATTGTAAGTTCGTTAAAATATTAGAGGATGGAAATAGTTATGAAAAAAAGTATCTTGTAGGTTGCTTAGTCCTACAAGGGCTATTATAACAAACTCATCTCAGTCTAAACAAGGTTAGAAAAATTAGAATTAAACACTATAAATATGACTAGTTTTTAATAGTTTGGATCCATAACGACAATAAATAGAGAAAAACCGCCAGCGTTAGACTGACGGTATTTGTTTAGTTTAATCCTAATATTAACTAATTAAAGGTACCACCCAATTGACCCAGGCCCAGGAAATAGGCATAACTAGAATCATGGCTGGAATCATATCTGCTGTTGGGAATTGACGCAGTTTCATAATACGAAAACCAGTCGCAATCATGAGGAAGCCCCCGCAAGCCTTAAAGTCTCCAATCATGGCTTTTGTTGTTAGAGGAAGTATGAAACCAGCACTTACAAAGAGAAGGAAGAAAACGATAAATTGTGGAATGGCAATCATGGAGACAATGTAGCCTAGACTACAAGAGAAAATCATGGCCGTAAAGAAATCTAGGATAGATTTGGAAATCAAGATGGAAGCATCGCCTGTCATCCCAGACTCAAGGCTACCGTAAATTCCTGTACCACTTGCACAAAAAAGGACGATAACTGTCAAGAGCTGCGCATAAAACTCATCGTGAGCTAACCCTGTTTGTTTGCTTGGTGTAATCTTGGACAAGCCTTTTTCCATAAGCCCAGCTCCCTTGTTGATGAGGTTCCCAAACTTTAGGGCCAGCCCGATGATGGTACCGATAACTACTGCAAAGATAACCGCAGGCATATTAACCATATTCATAATAGCGCTAATCCCCATAACCATAGAGGCTAGGCCAAAGATAAGGTTAAGATTTTCCTTGAAATCGTCTCTGAGATAGTCCCCGAAGAGACCTCCAGCGATTCCTCCTAAAATAATAGATAGCGAGTTGATGATAATTCCAGTTGGCACCAGTGATTTTCCTCCTATTGTTCTAAATACTATAAGTTTAGCATTATCAAAGACCGAATGCAAAATTGTCCCGTTTTTACAAACGTTTTCTTGAAATTGTACCTTTGAAATGATACAATAAATGAGAAGGTAACGAAATAGCCTTATCTAAACTTATTGTCGGCATTATTAGAGTATTGTTCATGAAAAACATAGCAATAATTCTAATTTATAATTTAATATAAAGTGTAAAATGAGACTATTGTTAAATAGATTCTCAAGAAAGGATAAAAGATGATTCGTTTTGAACACGTAACGAAACGTTATGAAGATAAAGATGCTCTCTCAGATCTTAACCTCGAGATTCGAGATGGTGAGATTTTTGGTCTGATTGGTCACAATGGGGCTGGTAAGACCACGACTATTTCCATTTTGACGTCTATCATTGAAGCTAGCTATGGTGAAGTTTACGTTGATGATATAGCCCTCAGTCAACATCGTGATGCCATCAAGAAAAAAATCGCTTATGTGCCAGATTCACCAGACCTATTCCTAAATTTGACTGCCAATGACTATTGGTACTTCTTGACACGTATCTATGATTTGGAAGCTAGTCAAGTCGAGGAACGTTTGACTGATCTCATGGCTACCTTTGACCTAACGGAAAGTCGTTATAACCTCATTTCTTCCTTCTCTCACGGTATGCGTCAGAAGGTTGTTGTCATCGGTGCCCTTTTGGTTAATCCACAGATTTGGGTTTTGGATGAGCCTCTGACTGGTCTGGATCCACAGGCGTCTTATGATTTGAAAGAAGCCATGCGTCATCATGCCAAGGAAGGTAATAGTGTCCTTTTCTCAACCCACGTTTTAAGTGTAGCTGAGCAGCTCTGTGATCGGATTGCTATTTTGAAGAAAGGAAAACTTATCTTCCAAGGGTCTCTAGCTGAACTGAAGTCTCAGTACCCTGACAAGGATTTGGAAACCATTTATCTGGAAATGGCTGGACGTAAGATTGAGGAGGTATAGTCATGAACTGGAACCATGTTTGGGAGCTTTTTAAAATCAATCTCCTCTACGCTAATCCTCAAGCAGTAACTAACCTACAGAAACGTCAGGAGAAAAAGAAAAAAGCCAATTTCTCCATCGTTAATGCCATGCTTAGACAGCAACTCTTGATTCTAGTTGTTTTTACGGTTGTTTATAGCTATCTTTTTGTAGGTGTCGATTATAAGGCCAATCCTGGAGTCTTAACCCTATATCTCTTGACTTTTTCAATCATGGGGCTTCTCCAGACCTTCACGGCTCTTTATAGTACCTTTTATGACAGTAAGGATAGCAAGGCTTATCTGCCTCTTCCCTTGAAGCCAGCGGAAGTTTTTTTGGCCAAGACCTTGTCAGGTTCTATGGTCGGGATGACCTTCATGGTGCCTATCCTTAGTCTTCTTATCCTAGCTTACTGGCAATTTATTGGCCCATTGGGGATAGTCGTCGGGCTTCTGACCTTTATCGTTTCTCTCTTTATCAATCTCGTTTTTTCAGTGATTCTGTCTAATAGTATTGGAACGCTGATTGTTCGCAGTTCTCATAAAAAGCTCTATTCAACCATTTTGATGACCCTGTCAACCCTATTGATTATGTTGCCTATTATGATGGTTGGTTTTATTAAAGGCTATGTTGATGGTGCTGGACAAGCCAATTTTCCCTTGCTTCCTTATCTAAGAGGTTACTATGATGTCGTAGCTGCCCCTCTATCTCCAGAGGCCCTGCTAAATTTCTATCTTCCTCTTATCTTAGTGCTTATCTTGGGCTTTTGGTTTTATAAGGTCAGAATGCCTCGTTATTTCCACGAAGCCATTTATAACCAAAAGGCTAGAAAGCCTCAGGCCAAAGCTGTTACTCGAAGCCAAAGACAGGTCTTGATTCGCCATCATTTATCTACTTTGGGAAATTCAACCCTCATTATCAATACCTATGTGGTACCAGTCTTATATATGATCATGTTAGGTGGGGGTGCGGTATTTTTGAAAGATCTGGGTCCAGACTATTTCGGACTCCTGCTTTTGGTCGGAATTGCCTTTGGTTTCTTTTCAGCTCAACCAACAAGTTTTCTTGGTGTAGCAACATCCTTAGAGGGGACAAACTTTGACTTTATTCGTAGCCTACCAATCAATACGGGTGACTATCTTCGTCAAAAGTTTTGGCTTTTCTATAGCTTGCAAGTCGGTGTTTCCCTCTTATTAGGAGGACTTGGTTTAATATTCTTGGCTCATCTCCATCTTATTTTGGTGGCAAGTTTCACTCTTGGTTTTCTCGTAACAACCTATCTTGTAGGTGGCTATTACTTTGAACGTGACCTTAAATTGTTGGAAGTGAATTGGCAGGAAGTTACCCAGCTCTTCAATCGAGGTGGCGGACAGTGGCTCTATATGGGTATCTTTATTCTTACAATTTTCATCGCTGCCTTGCTAGGAGGTATTGTCTTCTTTGCAAGTAAGTTCTGGATTGCCCTAGTAGTCAATGCTATAGTATCTGGGCTTATAGCTTTAGTTGTACTAATCGTTTATATCTTTGTTGATCGCAGACGTTGGAAACGTATTAGAGCCATGTTTTTTGCCTAGTACAAACTGTTTAAAGAGTCTCTCCGATTGGAGGGATTCTTTTTTACTGAAAATCTTTAATATGTAAACTTATGCATTATATATGTCAAAATACCTGAATTTAGTGTATAATCATAAACATGAAACGAAATTTTGACTCAGTAAAACGCCTGGTTATCAAAATCGGGACTAGTTCTCTGGTTTTACCATCAGGGAAAATTAATCTTGAAAAAATCGATCAATTAGCTTTTGTCATTTCTAGCTTGCATAATAAGGGAATTGAGGTTGTCCTCGTATCCTCTGGTGCCATGGGCTTTGGTCTAAATGTTCTAGACCTTGAGAAACGCCCAGCAGAAGTTGGTAAGCAACAGGCTGTCTCAAGTGTAGGGCAGGTGGCTATGATGAGCCTTTATTCGCAGGTCTTTTCACATTACCAGACCAAGATATCTCAGTTGCTTTTGACGCGTGATGTGGTTGAGTATCCTGAGAGTTTGGCCAATGCCATCAATGCCTTTGAGAGCCTCTTCGAGCTTGGGGTTGTCCCGGTTGTTAATGAAAATGACGCTGTCAGCGTAGATGAAATGGACCATGCGACTAAGTTTGGAGACAATGACCGCTTGTCTGCTATCGTTGCTAAGATTGTTGGTGCAGACCTACTTATCATGCTGTCAGATATTGATGGGCTCTTTGATAAGAACCCAAATGTTTATGAGGATGCGACCCTTCGTAGCTATGTCCCAGAGATTACCGAGGGAATTCTGGCCTCAGCTGGTGGTGCCGGTAGTAAATTTGGTACGGGTGGTATGATGAGTAAGATTAAATCCGCCCAGATGGTTTTTGAAAATCATAGCCAAATGGTTTTGATGAATGGTGAAAATCCACGTGACATCCTTCGTGTCCTAGAAGGAGCCAAGATTGGTACACTCTTTAAACAGGAGGGCTAAGATGACATATATCGATACACTAGGCCAACAGGCCAAGGTGGCAGGTCGTCAGATTGCTAAATTATCAACAGCAGCTAAAAACGACCTTCTAAATCAGGTAGCTAAAGCTCTAGTAGCTGAGAGTGCCTATATTATCACTGAAAATGCTAAGGATATGGCAAATGCCAAGGAAAATGGTATTTCAGAGATTATGCAAGATCGTTTGCTCTTAACGGAAGACCGTATCGCAGGGATTGCTGAGGGTGTCCGTCAGGTGGCAGATCTTCAGGACCCAATCGGTCAAGTGGTTCGTGGCTATACGAATCTGGATGGTCTCAAAATCGTTCAAAAGCGTGTTCCTATGGGTGTTATTGCTATGATTTTTGAGAGCCGTCCCAATGTCTCAATCGATGCCTTTAGCCTTGCCTTTAAAACCAATAATGCCATCATTCTCCGTGGAGGTCGTGATGCCATCAATTCCAACAAGGCCTTGGTTACAGTAGCCCGTAAGGCTTTGGAAAATGCAGGTATCACAGCAAATGCTGTTCAGCTAGTTGAAGACACCTCTCATGAGGTAGCAGAGGAACTCATGGCGGCGACCAAGTATGTAGACTTGCTCATTCCTCGTGGTGGAGCCCGTCTCATTCAAACGGTTAAAGAAAAAGCCAAGGTTCCTGTCATCGAAACGGGTGTTGGTAACTGTCATATTTATGTGGATAAATATGCTGACTTAGATATGGCGACACAGATTGTCATCAATGCCAAAACACAGCGACCAAGCGTTTGTAATGCTGCAGAATCTCTCGTTGTTCATGCTGATATTGCGGAAGACTTCTTGCCTCATTTAGAAAAAGCTATTTCAAAAGTTCAGGCTGTTGAGTTCCGTGCGGATGAAACGGCTTTGAAACTTATGGAAAAAGCTGTATCAGCTTCTCCAGAAGATTTTGCGACAGAGTTTCTTGACTATATCATGTCTGTTAAAGTAGTAGATAGCCTTGATGAGGCCATTGATTGGATTAATACTTACACGACATCGCATTCAGAGGCTATTGTGACTCAGGATATCAGTCGTGCTGAGCAATTCCAAGACGACGTAGACGCTGCAGCGGTCTATGTTAATGCCTCAACCCGCTTCACAGACGGCTTCGTCTTTGGATTGGGTGCTGAAATCGGAATCTCAACCCAGAAAATGCATGCTCGTGGCCCAATGGGACTTGAGGCTCTAACCTCAACCAAGTTCTATATTAATGGCCAAGGACAAATTAGAGAATAAACAAAAAAGCCCCATGAGGAGCTTTTTTGGTCTATTTGCTAGAGTATAAAGCTTCTGCTATACTGGGGGTATCATAAAAAAGGGGGATTTTATTATGATTGAAGCCTACAAAAAATTTTGGAAGGGCTATGTAGATTTTAAGGGACGTTCAACACGTTCAGATTATTGGTTAGCAGTTCTAGCAAATACTATAGTAACTATCATTTTATTTAGTATAGTTATAGTTGTAATTGTTTTTGATAGTCCCGATAGTCATTATCATGTTATTCTTAACTTACTGTATCTGCTTGTAATGACATATTTTTTCGCTAGCTTTATCCCCTCTATTGCCCTTCAGGTCCGTCGCTTACGTGATGCCGGTTTTCATTGGGCATTGATTTTCCTACGTTTTGCCTCTTTTATAGGTGATATCGTACTTTTGGTTTTGTGTTGTCAACCAACAAAAGTAGAATTTCCTTTCAACAATTTTAATAATCTTCAGCAATGATAGTTACTTAACAGCCTCCTTAGGATGTTTTTTAGTCGATTTGCCAGAAGATTGGTCTTTTGGTATAGTAGAAGTATCAAAAAATGAGGAGATTTTATTATGATCGAAGCTTATAAGAAGTTTTGG